>Ga0111538_10005351_pt1 | contig 17556 bp, 16 predicted proteins | sample SoiMethybrSBSTD1_FD_79669 | JGI IMG/M metagenome (GOLD analysis project Ga0111538, IMG submission 79669) | Bulk soil microbial communities from a Populus tree surrounding site in Tennessee, USA - Soil MetaG P. TD hybrid SBSTD1 (version 2)... | ecosystem: Environmental > Terrestrial > Soil >...
CGCAAGTCCACATGTCCCGCAAGCGTGTCGGCTTCCTGCCCGCCGATGAGGATCTGCACTTCCTGGAGGTTGGGCAGGTTGGTGAGCACCGCGTTGACGATCGTGTAGACCGTCATCAGCTCCTGCATGGTGCCGCCCGGATGCGCGGTGCGAATCGCCGGATCGAGATCGACGAACACCTCGTTTCGCTCCGACACGAACAGGCCGCGGAGGAGCGATCCTTTCGGGATCGTCGATGCGAGCGGCGCCGGCGCTTCCGCCGACAATTGCGCCTCGAGGATCGAGCGGGCCTGCGCCACGGCGCCCTCGGCGAGAGGCACCTCGCGCTCGGTCGCCACCAGGTGAAGGCCGTCCTCGGAGGCAAAGTAGAGCGTCGCTTTGATCTTCGGCACCGCCGGCGCTGTCGGCGCAGGGGGAGGCGTGGCCACCGGATCGGCGACGGCCGTGCCCGGCGCCGGCCGGCTGAGCAGGCGGCTCAGCGCCGTCATCAACACCACGGCAAACGCGACTGCGGCGATCGCAATGACAACGATCGCCACCCATCGCCGCCGCGGTGACGACGGCAACGTGATCCGTACTCCGCTCTTAGTGTTCAAGGAACTCGCGGAACTTGATGAGCGCGTCGAGCAGGGCCTGCGCGACCTGATCCTGGTATGACGCCGTGGCGATCTGTGTTTCCTGATCGGCGTTCGAGAGATAGCCGATCTCGACGAGGGCCGCCGGCATGTTGGCGCCGACCAGCACGCGGAAGGGCGCCTGTTGCACCGCCCGCGGGCTCATCTCGACGCGCGGCCGCAGCGACTGTTCGATCAGCCCGGCGAGCGTCGCCGACTGTTCAAGATAGCGGGCCTGCGCGGTCTCCCACAGGATCAGATCGATCGCGCGGTTGCCGCCGCCGAGCGCCGGCAGCGTCGTCGCGGTCTCGTCGGCCTTCTTGCGCGCCTCCGCGTCGGCGCGCTCGACGGTCAGGTAATACACCTCGGCGCCCTTCATGGCCGGCCGCACCGCGGAGTTGGCGTGGATGCTGAGGAACACGTCGGCCTTGTGGTTGTTGGCGAACGCCGAACGATCGTCGAGCTCCATCGTGCGATCGTCTTCGCGCGTGAGGAACACCTTCAGTCCGAGGCGGCTCTCGATCAGCGTGCGCAGGCGTCGCGCCACGGAGAGCGTGATTTCCTTTTCGAGCGTGCCCTTCACGCCCTGCGTGCCGAGCTCCTCGCCGCCATGGCCGGGATCGATCACCACCGTGCGCAGTCCTGTCGACGGCCCCTGCGTCGGAACGACGAGCCGCGTATCAGGCGCGGCGGCGGGTGGCGTCGGAACCGGCGTCGGCGTGATGTCCGTGGTCGCGGGCAGAAGATCGATCGTGACGCGGCCCGAGCCCGCATCCGGCTGCGAGGTCGTGACGCGATTCGTCGCGTAGCGCGGACCGAGCGTCAGCGCCACCGTCGACGGTGTATCGCCAGGCGTCACGTTCTGCAGGAAGCCCTGCGTCGGCACCAGCGGAACGCTGAGGTCGATCGCATCGGCATCGAACTGCACGATCAACCGGCCCTGCTGGGCGTTGATACGCGTCTCGGTGTTGGGCGTGATGTCCAGGGTCACCACGACGTTGTTCGCGCCGGCATCGATGCGCGCGACGACGCGCGGCACGCGCATGTCGCCGACGATCAGCAGCCGCGCCGGGCGGCGGAGATCCAGCCGCGTATCGAGCGCGACGGCGAGCGCGCGCGGCAGGAAGTCCGCGGGCACGAACCAGCGGCCATCGCGCCGCAGCGGCGGAGCGGGCAGCGTCACCAGGCGGCCCGCGACCGAGACCACGTTCTGATTTTCGGTGAGGACGATCGAGCGGCCGCGCGCGGTGATCGTCAGGCCGCCGGCCAGGCGATCCTCGCGCGACGTCGTCGCGAACGTCGTGTTGACGTCGTCAACCGCGATGTAGTCCTGGTTGTTGATCGCGGTCACGGGCAGCGGCTTGCGCCCGTCGCGCGCGATGACGGTGATCGACGGCGCCTGGGCGGAGGCCAGGAACGACAGACCGGCGATCAGCATCAGCGCGGCAAACGCCACGTGCCAACGGCGCAAAATCACGATGTCTAGATAATAGCCTTGACGGGAGCGGTTTCCCGACGGGAAGGTGCCTCCCGACGGGACGCTGTTTCCCGACGGGATTGAGTTTCCCGTCAGAGTGTCTTGCTCATGAATCGTGTCCCCGCGATCGGCGTGTCGTAATAGGCCGCGATATCGTGGAATCCTTTTCTTCCAGCGCGACCGCGATCAATTGTTTCGCAAGCCCGCGTCCGCGGGCCTCGGGCCGCACGAAGAGCCGCTTCATCTCCGAGATTGCGCCGTCGAACGGCCGCAGGCCGATCGTTCCAAGCAGCCGGCCGTCCTCCTCGGCCACGAACAGCGCGCCGCGAGGCGGCGCATAGTCGCCGGGCAACCCGTCGAGCTCGGCGTTGATTTCCTGGAAGGCCAGGTCCAAGCCGATCCAGGCCACGTATTCCTCCAGCATCCGGCGGACCTCGGGGATATCGGCGGGCCGGGCAGGCCGAATCTCGAATTGTCCAACCGGGCGCATGTCTTTACAGTCTATCTAGCGTGAACGCGGCTGATCTGGCGCTACCCATGCTGATGATCCGGTCCCGAGGACCGGTCAAAGACGCTGCGGCGCCCTCTGAAGAGCACGTCGCCAACCCCGAACTCGTTCGCCTCGTGGCACTTGCGCGGACCGGCGATCGCGCCGCCTTCGGCCGGCTGATCGAGGATCACCTGTCGGCGGCCCGCCGGCTCGCCCTCGCGGCGGTGGGACAGGCGATGGATGCCGACGAGGCCGTGCAGGAAGCATCGGTCGCCGCGTGGACCCGGCTGCATTCCCTCCAGGACCCCGCCGCGTTCCGCGGCTGGTTCATGCGAATCGTCTGGCGCAAGGCGATCGATCGCCGGCGATCGGTGCGGTCCTGGTTCGAGCGCTTCGGCGCGTCATCCGCGGACGATCGCCCGATGGAATTTCCCGCCGCGGATCCGTCGCCCGACGCGATGTTGATCTCGCGCGAGCTCGCGATGGCCATCACGCAGGTGGTGAGAGCGTTGCCGAAGAAGCTCCGCGATCCGTTCCTGCTCGCGGCGAGCGGCGATCATCGCTACGAAGAGATTGCGACACTGCTCGCCATTCCCATCGGCACGGTGAAGTGGCGCATCTCCGAAGCGCGCCGCCTGATCCGCACGAAGCTCGATCGCCTGGGGCATGGAGATCCGCGATGAACACTGAACGCGATCGCCTGGACGCCGCGATCGATGCGGTCGCCGCGCGGATGACGCGCGTCGAGGAGAACGACGCGTTCGCGACGCACATCATCAACGCGTTGCCGGAGCGGTCAATCTGGTCCGGCTGGTTGTTCCATTCGTGGGCGCCGCGCCTCGCGATGCTTGCGGTCGTGATCGCTGCTGGAATTCTGTGGAGCAATCGCGGATCCCACGAGAGCTCGTCCGCCCCTTCAATGATTGCGGGCCAACCGACGGTGGTATTCACGCCGTTGGCAGCTTCTGTGAAAGAAGCGGCACCCAACAGAACGATGCCTTTGGAACGGGTGGAACTCCTGGAACCTGTGGAACCGTTGGAAGTGTCGAGAGTCGATCATGAGCGAAGTCTCCCCGCGCTCGGAGCCGTGACCGCGTTGGCGTTCGATTCGTTGACGCCGGTGAGCTTGCCGGAGGATGCGCCCTTGACTTTGAAGCCGCTGGAGATTGCGGATTTGCCGCTGACGGCGGACGGTGTTTCCCCACGTTGACGTGTCCCGCCGAAGCCCGAGGGCGCAGGCGGATAGGAGCAGTGATGAAGAACGTAATTCTGATCGTGGCGTGCCTCGTCGCGCTGTGCACGCCCAACCTGGTCGCCGCGCAAACCGGCAACGACAAACCGAAAACCGCCGAACAGGTTCAAAAGGAGCTCGCCGAGAAGGTCGCCCAGACCCAGGCGATCAAGCAGAAAATCGACGAAGCCCGCACCGGTCCGCGATTCGTGATGACGTTGACGAACGTGCAGATCGAGCTGACGCTGAGCGATCAGCTCGGCAACGCCGCGGCTGAGAAGAAGACCGTCTCGATGATCGCGTCGAGCGGGAGCTGGGGCAAGATCCGCTCGGCAGGCAACGTCCGTCCGGAAGGCGATCAGCCGTACGTGGTCGTCCTCAATGTCGACGCCCGGCCGCTGGTGACGGTTGAGGGGCAGATTCAACTGGAGCTGTCGTTCGAATATGCCCCGCTCAAGAGCGGCGGCGAACAAAAGGAAGGCGCCCGGCAGCGGCCGGCCGGCATCAACCAGAGTCAGACCGTCGTCCTCCAGAGCGGGAAGCCGCTGACCGTCTCGCAGGCGGCCGACCCGATCAGCGATCGAAAGGTGGTCGTCGAAGTAAAGGCCACGCTCCTCAAGTAGCCTGCCGACCGACGCGCCCGCCCGGCGTCCAGCGTCTCTCAGTGGGAGCCATCTAAAAGCTTCATAGGTGGCTCCCATAACGACACATTTAGTTGCACTCACCCCTGCCCTGTGTGAAAATCCTCGCCGCGCCGTCGATCGACGCTGTTTCACGATCGCCGCGATTCCATTAGAAGACGCGCGAACAAGGAGACCGTCAGCATGCGTGGTGTGTCCAAGGGATGGTTTAGCGGCGTGGTCGTGATCTGGGCCGTCGTGATGGCCGTGGGTGTGTTCGCGCAAACCGCGGCAGCGCCTGCCGGTCCGCCCGCGGTGCCGGCCGAAGCGAAGAAAATGAAGGCCGCGTTTCCCTCGTCGCCCGCGGCGATCGAAGCGGGCAAGGTCCTCTTCGCGAAGTACTGCCGCTTCTGCCACGGCAACACCGGCGCCGGCGACAGCACGATGGCGCCCAAGGACATGAAGCCGTCCAACCTCACCGACGCGGAATGGACGCGCGGCGGGAGCGAAGGCGAAATCTTCTGGATCATCCAGAACGGCGCGCCGCCGAAGTACCAGATGAAAGGCCTGAAGGGCAAGGTCAACGACGCGGACACCTGGAATCTCGTCCACTTCGTACGCAGCCTCGGTGGTGCAGGCAAGTAAGAGGGCGGCGCTGCTCCTGGCAGCGGCCGTACTGTTGATCGCGACGGCCGCGTGCCAGCTGACCAGTCCAGGCCAGCCGCAGTGGAACGATCCGTCGGTGCCGCGATCGCGCTGGGGCACGGCGCCGGTGTTCACGCCGGCGCGCGCCTCGTTCGGCCAGGCGGTGCGCGAATTCATCGGCCGGCGGCCCACGGAAGTCGCGCAACCGTTTCCGTTCTCCCACCAGATTCATCTCTCGAAAGGCGCGGTGTGCACCGACTGTCACACCGGCGTGGAAACCGGCCCGCGCGCCGGCATCCCGGGCCTCAACACCTGCATGATCTGCCACTCGCAGATCGCGACCGACAAGCCGCTGATCCAGCAGATCACCAAGATGCAGGAGCAGGGCCTCGACATGAACTGGAACCGCGTCTACAGCTACTTCCCTGAATCGCACGTCCGCTTCGAGCATGCGCCGCACATTCGCGCCAAGGTCGAGTGCTCGAACTGTCACGGCACGCAAATCGAACAGACCGTGGCCCGCCGCGCGGTGGACATGGACATGGGCTTCTGCGTGAACTGCCACAAACAAAAGCAGGCGTCGAACGATTGCCTGACTTGCCACTATTGAGATCGCGCTGATGGACCGCCGCAATTTCATCAAGCTCACCGCGATCACCGGCACCAGCGCCGCGCTGACGGCGTGCGGCAGTCCAGAGAATCAGATCATCCGCTTCATCCCTGAAGACGATCTGGCGCCGGGTGTGGCGACGTGGAAGCCGAGCATCTGCCCGCTCTGCAGCGCGGGCTGCGGCGTGATCGCGCGGGTCATGGACGGCGACGCGGAAGTGTTCCGCAACGGCCAGGCCGGCGTCATTCGCATGGGCCTCGCGAAAAAGCTCGAGGGCAATCCGGAAGACGCGATCAGCCAGGGCAAGTTGTGCGCGCGCGGCCAGGCCGCGATTCAAGTGACGTATCACCCGGATCGGATCGGCAATCCCCGGATCCTCGCGGGCCTGCGCGGCCAGAGCGGATATTCCGATCTGACGTGGGCCGACGCGATCAAAGGCTTGATCGCCCAGCTCGACAAACTCGCCGCCGCCAATGATCACGGATCGGTGGCGTTCCTGACGCGGCCGGGCCACAGCCGGCGGCTGGAATTGATCGCGGACATCCTGCAGCGCTTTGGCGCGAAGCCGCCGGTGACTTACGAGCTGTTCTCGGACGATGTGCTGCGGCAGGCGAATGCGATCAGTTTCGGTTCGCATCAGCTCCCAACCTATGATCTCGCCAATGCGCGCTACGTGATTTCGTTCGGCGCGGATTTCCTCGGCACCTGGAATTCCGCGGTCGCGCACAGCGCCGCCTACGGCCGGATGCGGCAGGGTCAGAAAGGCATGCGGCCGAAGTTCGTGCACGTCGATGCGCGGTTGTCGCAGACCGCGGCGAACGCCGACGAATTCGTGGCGTGCCGGCCCGGCACCGAGGGATTGCTCGCGCTCGCGATCGCCGGCGACGAGACGCCGCAAAAGGCGTCGGAGCGCACCGGCGTTCCGGTCGCGACGATCGAGCGCATCAAGCGCGAGTTCGCCACGTTTGGCCCGTCGATGGCAATCATCGGCGGCGCGCCGCTGGCGCACACCAACGGGCTGTTCCAGGCGTCGGCGGTGAACCGGCTGAATGAGGTGGCGAAGACCGTGAATCAGCCGGGCGGCATCTCGTTCGCGACCGCGTCATCGCGTGTGCCGACGCGGCCGTTGAAAGAGATTCTCGATAATCCGCCGAAGCTCCTCTTCATCGATGGCGTGAATCCCGTGTTCGGATCGCCCGGCGCGTGGAAAGTTGCCGACGCGCTGAACAAGATCCCGTTCATCGTCAGCTTCGGATCGTTCATCGACGAAACGAGCGCGCTCGCGAACCTGATTCTTCCGGATCACTCGTTCCTTGAATCGTGGGTGGACGCTGCTCCAGAGAGTGGATCGGCGAAAGCCGCGCCGTCGAAGTTCGGCCCGGTGATGCGCCCGCTCTACGACACGCGCTCAACACCCGATGTGCTGTTGGAAGTAGCCAAGGGTCTCGTGAAACCGCTCACAGGACTGCCGAATACCTTTGAGGAGTATTTGAATCAAGAGGCAAAGGCTTCGAAGCCGGTCCCAAGCCCCAAGCCCCAAGCCCCAGGTCCCTTACAATTCGCCGAGCCCGTCTTCGACGGCGACGCGTCGCAGTTCCCGTATCACTTCATGCCGTACGCATCGCAAGGTTTGTACGACGGATCGCTGGCGCACCTGCCGTGGCTGCAGGAAATGCCGGATCCGATGACGTCGGGCATGTGGTGCAGCTGGGTCGAGATCAACGAGCAGAAGGCACGTGAGCTCGGCATCGAGCAGGGCGATCTGATTGAAATCACTTCCACACAGGGCAGCGTGCGCGCGCCGGCGTTCTTGAATCCGGGCATCGCGCCGGATGCGGTCGCGATGCCGGTGGGCCAGGGCCACACCAACTTCACCCGCTACGCGACCAATCGCGGCGTGAATCCGATTTCGATTCTTGCGCCGGCGACGATCGCGGAGACCGGCACGCTGGCGTGGTCGGCGACGCGCGTCAAGATCGCGCGCGTCGGTGATCCTGACAGGGAAAGTTTGATTCTCTTTGGCGGGGCCACGCGCGAGCGGCCCGACTGGACGCACGGTCGAGGAGACGAACATTAGAAGTGAGATTTCAGAAGTGAGAATGATGATTTCGATAAATCAACAATTGATCAGCAATCAGAGATCTGAGATCTGAGATGCCTTATCGATGGGGAATGGCCGTCGATCTCGACAAGTGCACGGGCTGCGAGGCCTGTGTCACGGCCTGCCATGCCGAGAACAACATCCCGACGGTGTCGCCGCAGCAGTCGGCGCGCGGCCGCACCATGCATTGGATGCGCGTCGAGCGCTACTACGAGGGCAATTTCCCGGACGTGCGCGTCAAGTTCCGGCCGGTGCTGTGTCAGCACTGCGACAACGCGCCGTGCGAGGCGGTGTGCCCGACCTATGCCGCCCATCACAACGAAGACGGGCTGAACGCGCAGGTCTACAACCGCTGCATCGGCACGCGCTACTGCGCCAACGCCTGCACCTACAACGTCCGCTTCTTCAACTTCTTCAATCCCGAGTGGCCGAAGCCGCTGCATCTGCAGCTGAATCCGGACGTCTCGGTGCGCGAAGTCGGCGTGATGGAGAAGTGCACGTTCTGCGTGCAGCGCATCAAGGCCGCGAAGACGGCGGCGAAGGCTGAGAAGCGCGCGATCGTCGACGGCGCATTGCAGCCGGCATGCGCGCAGGCGTGTCCGACGACGGCGATCGTCTTCGGCGACCTGAACGATCCGAACAGCCGCGTCGCGCGGCTGGCGCAGTCATCGCGCGGCACCAAGCTCCTCGAGGATCTTGGCGCCGAACCGAAGATCACTTATCTCCAGAAGCAGCCGTGGCATGAATCGGACACTCAATAAGCCGCTCGCTGACGATCTGGTTCGTCCGCTGTTCAACACCTCGGTGTGGTTCTACGCCGTGGTGCTGGCCGCCGGCACCGTCGTCGCCTGCGGCGCCCTGGCGTGGGGCTTCCAGCTCTGGTACGGCATCGGCCTCAGCGGCAAGCGATGGCCGACGTTCTGGGCGTTGTATCTCACGAACTTCGTGTTCTGGATCGGCATCAGCCACGCGGGCACATTGATCTCGGCGATCCTTCGCCTCGTCAACGCCACGTGGCGTCGTCCGGTGACGCGGTGCGCGGAAGTGATCACGGTGTTCGCGCTGATGATCGGCGCGATGTTCCCGATCATTCACCTGGGGCGGCCGTGGCTGGCATTCTGGCTGTTCCCGTATCCGAGCGCGCGCGAGATCTGGCCGAACTTCCGCTCGCCGCTCGCGTGGGATTTCTTTGCGATCAACACCTATCTCACCGGCAGCGTGCTGTTCCTGTTCCTGCCGATGATCCCCGACTTCGCGCTGGTGCGCGATCGCTCGACCGGGTGGCGGCGCAAGGTCTACGGCACGCTGTCGTTCGGCTGGCGCGGCACCACCAAGCAGTGGAATCGTCTCGAGATGGCGATGCAGATCATGGCGATCGCGATTCTGCCCGTCGCCGTGTCCGTCCACACGATCGTGTCCTTCGATTTCTCGATGGCCAACGTGCCGATGTGGCACTCGACGATCTTCGGTCCCTACTTCGTGGCGGGCGCGATCTTCAGCGGCATCGCCGGCTTGATCATCGCCATGGCGGCGTTGCGAAAGGCGCTGCATCTCGAGCACTACCTGTTGCCGATGCATTTCGAGAATCTCGGCAAACTCCTGCTGTTGATGAGCATCCTGTGGGCGTACTTCGTGTTCAACGAACGTCTCACGGTGTGGTACGGCAACGAGCCGCACGAGATGGCCGTGTTCTGGGCCACGCAGAGAGGGCAATACGCGCCGCTCTACTGGACGATGGTCGTCGGCAACTTCGTGCTGCCGATGGCGATCCTGACCAATTCGAAGACGCGAACCATCCTCGGCTGCGTCATCGCGTCGTGCGGCGTCGTGGTCGGCATGTGGCTCGAGCGTTTCCTGATCGTCGTGCCGTCGCTGACGCACAAACAGTTGCCGTACTCGTGGGGCACATTCTCGCCGACGCCGGTCGAGCTCTTCATCACGGCGGCCACCTTCGCGGCGATGCTGTTGCTCTACACGCTGTTTGCGAAGTTCGTCCCGATCATCTCGATCTGGGAGTTGAAGGCCGGCGACTTCGTGCACGCGCCTCAAGCGGGCGTCGTCACCGCGGATCCGCATCGTATCGATGCCGCGCCCGCGTCCTCGTCGCCAGGAGCGGCATCGTGAAGGCGATTTACGGCCTGTATGCCGATCCGCACGTGGCGCAGAAGGCGGTCAACAACCTGCGCGCGGCAGGCGTCACCGACGCCGACATCACCGTGATCTCGTCGGAGCCATTCGAGCATTTCGAGTTCGGGCACCGCGACGCCAAGACGGCGATGCCGTGGATCGCGACGGCCGCCGGCGCCGTAGGCCTCCTGCTCACGTACTATCTGCTCGGTGCCTCGCAGCGCTCGTGGCCGTTGATCACGGCCGGAATGCCGATCGCGCCGAACTGGACCAATCTGATCATCATTTTCGAGATGACGATGCTCAGCGCCATCATCGCCACCGTGATCACGCTGCTCGTGACCGCCGGCATTCCGAGCCGCGGCGGCAGGATGTACGACCCCGAGGTGTCCGACGGCTACATTCTCGTCGGCGTCGAGAACCCCGCCGATGCATCGAAGCTCGAGCCCGCGCTCGCCATCGACGGCGGCCGCGTGAAGACCACCTAAGTCATCCACGGATTTCACGGATTGCACGGATTGGTCGCCGACGTGCGCATGGTCACCGCGACGCCGGGCCCCGACTCGCGACGGCCTTCGGCCGTGACGCAGCCGATGACAGCAAATTCGAGTGATCGGGACCGTTGCTGGAGTCACTCGAATTTGCTGTCGTTGACTGCGGCCACGCGCCCGGCGAAGCCGGGCGCCGCGAGTCGGGGCCGCGCATCCGTGAAATCCGTGTAATCCGTGGATAAACTCTTACATCCCATGCGTTCGGTCGGCGTCGTCTTTTTCTGTCTCTCCCTCGCGGCGTCGGCGTCCGCGCAAACTTCCGTCAATGGCGCCGGCAATCGCAAGCAGGCGACGGCGACGCGCGTACCGAACGGATCGATCCGCGTCGACGGCCGTCTCGATGACGAGGCGTGGGAGAAAGCGTCGCCGATTACCGACTTCATCCAGAAAGAGCCAACCGAAGGAGCAGCGCCGACCGACGCGATGGACGTGCGGATCGTGTACGACGATGACGTGCTCTATGTCGGCGCGCGGATGTTCAGCAAGGACGGGCGAATCCAGGCGCCGCTCGGCCGCCGCGACAACATCGATCAGGCGGAGCACATCCTGGTGTCGTTCGATACCTTCCTCGATCGCCGCACCGCATTCGTCTACGGCGTGACCGCCGCGGGCGTTCGCATCGATCGCTATCACTCCGCGGATCAGGAGGATTCGTTCGACAGCGGCTACGACCCGGTGTGGCGCGCGGAAACGAACGTGGCCGGCGATCAGTGGACCGCCGAGTTGTGGATTCCGTTCTCGCAGCTGCGATTCAATCCGCAGTCGGCGCTGACCTGGGGCCTGAATCTGTATCGCTTCAGGCCAACGCTCGACGAAGCTGATTACTGGATCCTGATACCGCGCACCGTGCGCGCGTGGTCGTCGCGCTTCGGCGACATCAGCGGCATCAACGGCGTCGTGCCGCCGCGGCGCATCGAGGCCTCGCCGTACGTCGCCGGCGGAGCGACCATCAACCGCGATCGCGACGTCCGCAATCCGTTCGACGATGGCAAGAACATCGAAGGCCGCGTCGGCGCCGACGTCAAGATGGGGCTCGGCCCCAACCTGACGCTCGAGACGTCGCTCAATCCAGACTTCGGCCAGGTCGAGGCCGATCCCGCGGAAGTGAACCTGACCGCGTTCGAAACGCGCTTTCCCGAGAAGCGGCCGTTCTTCCTCGAGGGCGCGCAGCTGTTCAACATTGGCCACCCGAACTTCTATTACTCGCGGCGCATCGGCGCGCGGCCGATCGGTCCCGCGTCTGGCGATTACGTCGACTATCCGAACCAGAACACGATCATTGCCGCGGCGAAACTGACCGGCCGTTTGCAATCGAAGACCTCGCTCGGCTTCATCGGCGCGGTCACGGACGATGAAGAAGCGCAGGTCGCCAGCGCGGGCATCGCTGATCAGCGTTCGATCAAGGTGTCGCCGCACGCGTATCACTTCGTGGGACGCATGCTGCAGGAGTTCGGCCCCTCGGCATCGACCGCCGGCTTCATCGTCAACTACGTGCATCGAGATTTCGACGAGGGGAGTCCGCTTGCCGATCTCTACTCGCGCAACGCAATTGGCGCGGCGGCCGATACGCTGTTGCGGTTCAAGGACGGGCAGTATCAATTCCGCGCCTCGGGCGGCGGCGCCTTCCTGAACGGCACCGAGAAGGCCGTCGAGCGCTGGCAGCGATCGAGCTCGCACTACGCGCAGCGGCCCGATCGCGATTATTCGCCGCTCGATCCCACCAAGACCTCGCTGGCCGGCTGGTCGATCCAGATGAATTTCGACAAGGTCAGCGGCCGGCATTGGCTGTGGGGCGCCAACACCAAGATCGACTCCGTGGACTTCGAGGCCAACGACTTCGCGCAGTTGAACGGCGCCGACGGGTTGAATACCAATGCGAACATTCGTTATCGCGAGACGCAGCCCGGCAAGGTGTTCCGCAACTACTACTTTCAGATCGACCAGATGACCGACACGACGCTGCGCGGCTTGATGCAAAGCGGTCGCGTGCGCGCTATCGCAAACGTCACCTGGCTGAATTACTGGACGTCGCAGATCCAGTTCTCACGCGATCGGGCGACCACCAGTGTGTCGTTGACGAGGGGCGGCCCGCTGATGGGGCGCGGCCCTGGTTATACCACCACCATCAGTTTTGGAAATCGCGCCAGTTCGCGCACGCGCATCAGCAGCAGCGCGACGCTGCAGCGCAATGACGATGGTGCGGAGGTGAAAAGGGTGACAGGAACGTTTTCGATGCGTCCCGGTCCGCGCTGGCAGTTTGCGGTGCAGCCCTTCTACGATCGCGTGACCGAGCCGCAGCAGTACATCAGCACGCTGCCGGGCGGCCGCCCGGAGACCTACAACAGCCGTTACGTGTTTGCGTTCATCGATCGCAGCACGATGTCGATGGAGTACCGCCTCGGGCTGACGCTCAAGCCGGACGTGAACCTGGATGTCTACGCCGAACCGTTTGCGGCGTCAGGGCACTATTACGATTACGGCGAGCTGCTCACTCCCGGCAGCCGCGAGCGGTTGAAGTACGGCACCAACGGCACGACGCTGACGATCAATCCGGACGGCAGCCAGGTGGTCACCGACGGCGCGGCGACGATCAATCTCCGCTATCGCGACTTCAACACGCTGTCGTTTCGCAGCAACGTCGTGTTGCGCTGGGAATGGCGGGCCGGATCGACGCTCTACGTCGTGTGGCAACAGGATCGCGCCGGCACCGAGATGATCGGCACGCCCGTCAACGTTGGTGACGCGTTCCGATCCGTCACCGCCCCCGGACCGAACATCTTCCTGATCAAGACCTCCTTCTGGATTCCCGTGAAGTAAGGGGTCCGTCCCCCATTTTCTCCCTGCCGGTAAGAATCTTCAGGAAGGAGCCGGTCCTCAGCTCGGATTCGCTCAGCCCCGTCTGCGCGGCTTCCTCCGGCGTAATCGCGCCGGAGCTGAGCGCGCGGTTGAGGAAGTTCACGAGCGCCTGACCCGTTGCGGCATCATCAAACGCAGCGCCGGCCTTTTCTGCCTTGGTGAAGAAGTTCCTCAGGCGCGTCGTCGCTGCTGGAAGCGCTGACAGATAGAACGCGTAGACGGCCGCATAACGTGTCGGCAGATGGCCAGGATGCAGGTCCCAGCCCTGGTAATAACCATTCACCAGCGAATGCGTCACGTCGTCGAAGTGACGCTTCCACGCCGCAGGCACGTGCGGCGGAATCGGCAGCAGGTTACTCGATCCGTCCGCGATCATCACGCCGGTCTGCGCCAGCGAGACGCGCATGATTTCACGCGCGATGTCGCAGGCGAGATGGCGCGGATGCTGCCAGGCCGCGGTGATGCCGCACAGCGCGGTGTAGTCGTAGACGCCAAAGTGCGCGCCGCGCACGCGGCCGCCGCCGGCGGCGACGAGCCGCAACAGCGCGACGCGGCCATCCGGCCCGAAGATCGATTGCGGTGTTTCGATCATCAACTCGAAGCGAATCGCATTGCGTGTCAGCTTCAGCTTCCGCTCGAGGGCGGCGCACCGCTCGGCGACGGCGGTGACGTGCTCGGGTGCCATCACTTTCGTGAGGGTCACCGCGAAGTTGTCCGGTAATCGCCTCGCCGCCTTCACGACCGTGGTCACGAAAATATCGAGCGTGCGCAGGCTGCGCGCGTGCAGCTCGCGCGACATCGGCTTGATGCGGATGCCGATGAACGGCGGCAGCGTGCCGCTTTTCATCGCCGCGACGACTTCAAGCGCCGCGGCCTTCGCGTGGCCGTCCTCTTCGGCGTCCGGCCGCGTGCCGTATCCGTCTTCGAAATCGATGCGGAAGTCCTCGATCGGCTCGCGCTCGAGCTTCTTGTACACGCGAGCGCTGACGGTCTCGGCGAGGATGACGTCACCCGGCATCCCGACGATCTCCGCGAACGCCTTTGCGGTTGGCGCGAAGGTCTCGAGCGTCCTGGTCGCTTCCTCGCCGGCGCGTTGCGCCGAATCGCGCGTGAAGGTGTCGCCGCCGGCGATGAAGGTATGAACGGGCTGACGGCCGATCGCGTCACCCGGATAGAGGCGCGCCAGCTTCTCGTTCGCGCTTTTCAGCAAGTCAAGACCTCAGGACCTCAAGACCACAAGCCCTACGTACCACGATACGTGCTGTAACCGTAGGGGCTCAGGAGCAAAGGCACGTGATAGTGGGATTCGCCGGCCGCGGTCTCGAAGACGACGACCACTTCCGGGTAGAAGGTCTCGATATCGTCGGTGTCGAAATACTTCTGCGTGTCGAATGTCAGCCGGTACACGCCGGGCTGCAGCGGCTGATTCGCCGGATACAGCGCGCGCTGGCGGCCATCGTTGTCGGTGTGGCCGCGCCCCACATGATCCCAGCGGCCGTCGTCGGCGCGGCGCTCGAGCACGACGCTGATGCCCGCGGCGGGACGGCCGAGCGCGGTGTCGAGGACGTGCGTGGTGATTGCACTCATGCGGATGTCTACCGTCGCGAAATGGTCTGGCCCATCGGCGGCCCGATGCACTCGCCGTGATCGAACACGATCTCGCCGCCCAGCATCGTCGCCATGACCACGCCGCGCAGCCGCGCGCCATCATATGGCGTCACCGCGTGGCGATGATAGAGGCGCGATGGATCGACGATCATCTCCCGCTCGGGATCGAAGATCACCAGATCGGCGTCGCAGCCAGGCGCGATGGCGCCCTTGCGCCCTTCGAGCCCGGCGAGGCGGGCGGGGGCAGCGGACATCCACTCCGCCAGGCGTGGCAGCGGGATGCGCCGTTCCGCGGCCCCGCTCCACACGATCGGCAGCGTGATCTGCAGCGACGCGATGCCGCCCCACGCCGCGAGGAAGTCGCCGTCCTCGAGATGCTTGAGCGCCGGCGGCGCCGGCGAGTGATCGGTGACGATCAGATCGATCAAGCCATTGGTGAGCGCCTGCCACAATCGCTCGCGATGCTCGCCCTCGCGAATCGGCGGCGCGCATTTCAGCGCCGTGTCGCCGTCGGCGATGTCCTCGGCGGCGAACGTCAGGTAATGCGGGCAGGTTTCCACCGTCAGCGGCAGGCGCCTGGTGCGGGCTCCGCCGATCGATGCCAGCGCGTCGGCGGAGGCGAGGTGCACGATGTGGACGCGTGCCGATGTTTGCTCGCACAACTCGATGAGCAGATCGATCGCCGCCATTTCCGCGGGGCCCGGCCGGCTGTCCAGCCATGTCGAGTAGCTTCGCGGATCCGCGCGCCGATCGGGCTCGCGCAGCAGCGCGGGCCACTCCGCGTGCACCAGCAACGGCAGTCCCGTCTTCGCGATGATCGGCATGGCTTCGCGCAGATCGGATTCGCTGACGTGATCGAACTCCGCGACGCCCGACGGACTGAGAAAGCACTTGAAGCCAAGCACGCCGGCGCGCGCCAGCGGCTCGATCTCGCGGGCATTCCCGGGCACGACACCGCCCCAGAAACCGACATCGACATGGCATCGCCCGGTCGCGGCATGACGCTTCTCTTCGAGCGCAGCCACCGTCGTCGTGGAGGGGATGCTGTTGAGCGGCATGTCGACGAGCGTGGTCACGCCGCCGGCGGCTGCCGAAAGCGTGGCCGTCTCGAAGCCCTCCCAGTCAACGCGCCCCGGATCGTTGATGTGGACGTGCGTGTCGACGAGACCGGGCATCACGACCGCCGAGCCGGCATCGATGACCGTGCCGGTGACCGTTGCAGCGGCGTCTTCGGCCGTGCCCTGGTAAGGCTCGATCGCCGTGATCCGCCCAGCGTCGACGCGAATCGACGCCGGCCGCAAGCCATCCGGAAGGACGACACGCTTACTGCGAATGAGACTCGACGCCATCGTGTCAGCGGGGCAGCGTTGGCCTAATGAGCGAAGGCCTGGTGAGCGTGGCCTTGATCAAGCCGTGAGGCTCCTCGGTGGCGACGAAGATCTCGTTGCGGTTTTCCAAACCGAACCGGGTGAGGTCAACAGGGAGGTGATGCCGGTTCGGCATCTCGAGCGTGATGCGCTCGACCACGTCGATGCTGTCGAGCACCACTTCGCCCATCGCGTAGAGCGTGTGCTGCACCGACAGGCTGTCGTGGCGCGCGAAGGCGTCGAGCAACGTCGATCGCACCGTGCGAAACACCGGCCCGAACTCGACATCGGTATCCCGATACGTCCAGGTCGCGGTCAGCGCCGTGGCAAGCAACCGATCGTGGGTTTCCGGCAGCGTCGTGAACTCGTCACGCGGAAAATCGGCGAACGCGGATCGAGACGTCTTCATGATGATCAGGTCGGTGATGCCCGCTTCCGCCGTCACACCCTCGTGACTCGTCACGATCCGCGCGGTCCGCACCTCGGGTCCGCGCCGGACGAACGCCTGGCCGTGCTCGCGCGCGCCGTCGGCGACGTGGCTCCAGCCGTGATCGATCAGGTCCACGTTGACGCGTGCCAGTTTCGGGTTGCGGCTGATGAAGTGGCGCCCGAGGAGCATGCCGAACGCTTCCGGCTCGCCCGCGCGCTCGCGCGCCGCCAGGGCATACACGGTGTTTTTCATCGTGTCGGTCGGCAGCACGTCGCGATTGTCGCCGTCCGTATAGGATGTGTCGTAGTCGCCCTCGAACGCGACGGCCACGGTCAGGTCGCGCAGCTCATGACGATCGCCGCGGCGCGTCAGCTGCACGAGACGGATCCGCGATTTGCCGTACGACGTTTCGGTCAGGGCCGGCTTGGAAGTGGTTGAGGGCATTGAGGCTCCCGATGACGACAGGGCATGAGTTTATCAACCTCGCCGACCTCGCGTCGGCGAGAGTTGGCGGCCGGGCGATCGCGACCAACGACGACTTCTTCGCGCCGAAAGCGAACCTCGTCAAGCCGGAACCGGCGATCTTCATCCCGGGCAAGTACACGTCGAAGGGCAAGTGGATGGACGGCTGGGAGTCGCGCCGCCGCCGCGTGCCCGGTCACGACTGGTGCATCGTCGAGCTGGGGACGCGCGGCGTCGTGCACGGCGTGAACGTGGACACGAGTCACTTTACCGGCAACTATCCGTCGCATTGTTCGATCGAAGCCGTGGACATGCCGTCGGGCGTGAAGCCGGCGCTGCATGCGATCGAAGGGGCGCCGTGGACGAC
>Ga0111538_10005354_pt1 | contig 17552 bp, 18 predicted proteins | sample SoiMethybrSBSTD1_FD_79669 | JGI IMG/M metagenome (GOLD analysis project Ga0111538, IMG submission 79669) | Bulk soil microbial communities from a Populus tree surrounding site in Tennessee, USA - Soil MetaG P. TD hybrid SBSTD1 (version 2)... | ecosystem: Environmental > Terrestrial > Soil >...
GACCGTAGACCGCAGACCGTAGACAGACGAGATCATGCCTAATCCAAAACGTAGACACTCCAAGACCCGCACGGCGAAGCGGCGTACGCACGACGCGCTCCGCGCGGCGACGACCGGCCTGTGCCCGCAGTGCCAGGAGCCGAAGGCGCCGCACCGCATTTGCCCGCACTGCGGCTATTACAGAGAACGACCCGTGCGGCCAGTCGACGAGGAATAAACCCGCATTCACATGTTGCGTATCGCGGTGGACGCCATGGGCGGTGACCACGCGCCATCGGTCGTCGTCGATGGCGCAGTGGCCGCTGCGCGTCACCTCGATGCGGAGATCGCGCTCGTTGGGCCGAGAGCCGAGATCGAGCGTGCACTGGCGACGTATGCCGACTGGTCAACGCTCGGCATCGTGATCGTTGACGCACCCGAGGTGATTGGAATGTCGGAAGCGCCGGCGGCTGCGCTGCGGAGAAAGCCGCGCGCGTCGGTGCGTGTGGCCGCCGAGCATGTCGCCAGCGGCGAGGCGGCAGCGCTGGTCAGCATGGGTCATACCGGAGCGACCGTGATGGCCGCGCATGCGGCGTTCGGGATGATCAACGGCGTTGATCGTCCGGCGCTGGCGGCAACGATTCCGACGCGGGCACGGCCGGCGGTTTTACTCGACGCCGGAGCCAACGTCGAGTGCCGTCCGCAGCATCTGCTGCAGTTCGGCGTGATGGGCAGCGTGGTTGCGCGAGTGGCGTTTGGCGTCGAGCGTCCGCGCGTCGGGTTGCTCTCGATAGGCGAGGAAGCGACCAAGGGCAACGAACTGACGCGAGAGGCGCATCAGCTGCTCAAGGCGGCGCCGATCACTTTCATCGGCAACATCGAAGGACGGGAGATTTATAGCGGCGTGGCTGACGTGGTGGTGTGCGACGGGTTCACCGGGAACGTGGTCCTCAAGACCAGCGAGGGTCTGGTCGAGACGGTCGAGACGCTGCTCGGCGACGAACTGCGAGGCACGTTTTCGAGCCAGGTCGGCTATTTGCTCTCTCGCCGCGCATTCCGCCGCTTCCGCCGTCGTCTCGACTATTCCGAATATGGTGGTGCCGCGCTCATCGGCGTCGCCGGGCTGGTGATCGTGGGGCACGGCCGATCCTCCGCGAAGGCCGTGCGCAATGCGATTGCGTTGGCCTACCGATTTGCGACGACCGGCTTCGTGCAGCGCGTCGAACATGAGATCGGCGCCGCGGCGCTCGCCAGGTAGGCCTCGTGCTCGCATTCATTTTTCCAGGTCAGGGCGCGCAGCAGGTCGGCATGGGCAAGGCCCTTGCTGAGGCATTCCCCGTTGCGAAGCGCGCGTTCGACGAAGCGGATCGCGCCTTCGCGGCTGGCGATCAGTCGGGACGTCGTCTCTCGACGATCTGCTGGGAGGGTCCCGAACAGGATCTTCAGCTCACCGAGATTACGCAGCCGGCCATCGTCGCGATGAGCATTGCTGCGTATCGTGTGCTGGCCGAGCACGGCATTACACCGGCGTTTGTGGCCGGTCACAGTCTTGGCGAATACTCCGCGCACGTGGCTGCGGGCACATTCTCGTTCGCCGATGCGATCGGCTTGGTCCGTCGTCGCGGGCGGTACATGCAGGAGGCGGTGCCGGTCGGGACGGGAGCCATGGCCGCCATTATTGGTGGCGACCTCGCCCTCGTCTCGCAAGCGTGCGAAGAAGCCGCGCAGGGTGAGATCGTCAGTCCCGCCAATATCAATTCTCCAGGACAGATCTCGATCGCTGGTCACGCGGCTGCCGTGCAGCGCGCCTCGGAACGCGCGAAGGCGCTGGGCGCGCGCCGCGCGATCCCGCTTGCCGTGAGCGCGCCATTTCACTGCGCCTTGATGAAGCCTGCCGAGCAGCGGCTCGAGCCGGAGCTGAGGGCGCTGCGCACAGCCACTCCGTCGGTGCCGGTGGTGGCGAACGTAGACGCCGAGCCGAAGCGTGATGGCGCCGCGTCGGTGGACGCGCTCGTGCGTCAGGTGTCTGCGCCGGTCCGCTGGGAGGACGTTGTGCGCCGCCTTGCGTCAGAGGGCGTCACCACGTATGTTGAGGTAGGTCCAGGAAACGTTCTCAGCGGTCTCGTGAAAAAGATCCAGTCTGACGCACGAGTCATGACATTCGGGTCACCCGACAATCTCGACGCGATCGTAACGGCATGTTCGATCTCAGCGGAAAAGTAGCGATTGTCACGGGCGCGTCGCGAGGAATTGGGCGCGGGATCGCCGAAGTGCTGGCTGCCCGCGGTGCGCAGGTCATCGCCGGCGCGCGCGGGGACCACGCCGACGGCACGGTGGAGGCGATTCGGCAGGCGGGTGGAAAGGCCGAGGCCGTGGCAATCGATGTCACCGACGGCGCCTCCATCGAGGCGATGCTCGAAGGCGTGCTGGCCCGGCACCAACGCGTGGATGTGCTCGTCAACAACGCCGGAATTACCCGAGATCAGCTGATGCTGCGGCTGAAGCGCCAGGACTGGGACGATGTGCTCGCCACGAACCTGACGTCGGCGTATACGTGCGTGCAGGCCGTGCTCAAGCCCATGCTCAAGCAGCGCGCCGGCCGGATCGTGAGCATCAGCTCAGTGGTCGGGCAGATGGGGAACGCCGGGCAAGCAAACTATGCGGCGTCGAAAGCCGGGTTGATCGGGTTCAGCATGGCCCTGGCACGCGAGGTGGCGTCGCGCAACATCACGGTGAACGTCGTGGCGCCCGGGATGATCGAGACCGACATGACTCGGGCAGTTGCCGAGAAGGCACAGGGCGAATGGGAGTCGCTGATTCCCCTCAAACGTCTGGGGACGCCGCGGGATGTCGCGGCAGCAGTGTGCTTCCTCGCGTCGGATGAGGCAGCGTATATTACAGGGCAGGTACTGGCCGTAAACGGCGGCATGTACATGTAATTCGGTTGGTGTGGTTAGTGGTTAGTGGTAGGTGGTTAAAGTTGGTGGTGGTTGGTCGTTGGTGGTTCGGTGGAAGGTGGATGGTTGACAACCACCAACCACCAACCACTAACCACTAACTGACTGGAGGACAGATGGCGGTTGCAGACAAGGTGAAGAGCATCATCGTGGAACAGCTCGGCGTCGATGAAGAGGAAGTCACGCCGGATGCGTCGTTCGTGGACGATCTCGGTGCCGACTCGCTCGACACGGTGGAGCTCGTGATGGCCTTCGAGGAGGAGTTCGGGATCGAGATTCCGGACGAGGACGCCGAGAAGATCACCCGCGTCAAGGAAGCGATCGATTACATCGACGCCCACGCCAAGGGCAAGAAGTAGGGGCCACAGGTTTGAGCAGGCGGGTTGTCATCACCGGCATCGGGCTGGTGTCGTCGCTGGGCATTGGCACGGCGGCGACCTGGCAGGCGCTGCTGGCCGGCACGTCGGGTGTCACACGCGTCACCAGGTTCGACATCACCGGGTACGCGGCACAGATTGCCGCGGAGGTGAAGGGATTCGACCCGCTGAATTTCGTCGAGAAGAAAGACGTCAAGAAGATGGACGTCTTTATTCAGTACGCGGTGGCGGCGTCGCAGTTTGCGATGGACGACTCGGGGCTGCGCATTACGCCGGAGAACGCCCCGGACGTCGGCGTGTACATCGGGTCTGGCATTGGCGGATTCCAGACCATCGAGCGCGAGCACAGCGCGCTCCTGGCGGGTGGTCCGCGGAAGTTCTCACCCTTCTTCATTCCGTCAGCCATCATCAATCTCGCCTCGGGCCACGTCTCGATCCGTTTCGGCGCAAAAGGCCCGAACATGGCGAGCTGCACCGCGTGCTCCGCGTCGGCGCACGCCATCGGCGACTCGTTCGAGATCATTCGGCGCGGCGACGCGGACGTCATGATCACTGGAGGCTCGGAAGCGGCGATCACGCCGATGAGTCTCGGCGGCTTCGCGGCGCTGCGTGCGCTGTCCACGCGCAACGACGAACCCGGCAAGGCGTCACGGCCCTTCGACAAGGATCGCGACGGTTTCGTCATCGGCGAGGGCGCCGGCACGCTCATCCTCGAGGAACTCGAACACGCGACGCGGCGCGGGGCAAAGATCTACGCGGAAATCGTCGGCTACGGCATGTCGGGCGACGCCTACCACATCACCGCGCCGTCGGAAGACGGCGCCGGCGGCGTGCGCGTGATGCGGATGGCGGTCAAGAAGGCGGGCATCCGGCCTGACCAGGTGGATTACATCAATGCGCACGGCACCTCGACGCCGTACAACGACAAGCTCGAAACGCTGGCCATCAAAACGCTGTTCGGCGATCACGCCCGGAAGCTGGCGATTTCATCGACGAAGTCGATGACCGGCCACCTGCTCGGTGGGGCCGGCGGTCTCGAGGCCGGCATCTCGGCGCTGGCCGTGCACCACCAGGTTGCACCGCCGACGATCAATCTCGAGCAGCCCGATCCGGAGTGCGATCTCGACTACGTGCCCTGCAAGAGCCGGCCGATGCCGATCACCTACGCGCTGTCGAACTCGTTCGGGTTCGGCGGCACGAACGCCGCGCTACTGTTTAAGAAATTTGAGGGATAGGCTTTAGGCTCTGGACCTTGGGCTTTAGGCTGCGAGCCTGGAGACCAAAGCCAAAAGCCTGGAGCCCAAAGCCAAAAGCCTAGAGCCCAGAGCCAAAAGCCTAGAGCCCAGAGCCATATGAAGATCGCCGTCTGCATCAAGCAGGTTCCCACCCGCGAGTGGCAGCCGCGTCTCACCGACGACAAGACCTGGATCCGCGAACAGGACGCGAGCTTCGAGATGAACGAGCCGGACGCGTATGCGCTCGAAGAAGCGCTGCGCCTTCGCGAAAAGCTGAGCGGCGAGGTTGTGGTGTGCTCCGCCGGTCCTGCCCGCGTGCAGCAGGTGATTCGCGAGGCGCTGGCGCGCGGCGCCGATCGCGCCGTGCATGTCGAGGACAACTCCCTGGCGACTGCCGACGGCTCCCTCACCGCCGACGCGCTGGCCGCGGCGATGGCCGGCGAACAATTCGACCTGGTGCTCACCGGGCTGCAGTCCGACGATCAGGGCCACGCGCAGATGGGCGTGATCCTCGCTGAGCGTCTCGGCATGCCGCACTCGACGATCATCATGGAAGTACAGGTTGAATCGAACCCTTCGACAGGCCCAGGGCAAGGCCGCCTGCGTGTCAAGCGCGAGCTCGAAGGCGGATGGTTCCAGTGGATCGCGATGCCGCTGCCGGCGCTGCTGACGATCCAGAGCGGCATCAACCAGCTGCGCTACGCCACGCTCAAAGGCATCATGGCCGCGAAGAAGAAGGAGATCAAAAAAGTCGCGTTGCCGGCGGGACTGCAGGCAACGCAGCAGATCCTGTCGCTGTCGTTGCCGGTGCGCAGCAAGCAGACCCAGATGATCGCCGGATCACCGGCCGAAGCGGCCAAGGATCTGGTTCGCCGGCTGCGCGAGGAGGCGAGAGTTCTATGATTCTCGTCGTCGCTGAACAGCGTGACGGTGCGCTCAACCGCGCGAGCTGGGAAGCAATTGCTGCGGCGCAGCAGATGGCCGGCAGCCTGCCGGTCTCAGTAGTCGTTCCGGGTGCTTCCGTCAGTGCGGTCGCCAAGGATCTCTCACAAGCGGACGTCGCCGAGGTACTAACAGCCGAGCACGCCGCGCTCGGGCAGTACACGCCTGACGCGTTCACGATGGCGCTAAAAAGCGTCATCGACCAGAAGAAGCCGACGTTCGTGCTGATGGCTCACACCTACCAGGCTCGCGACTTCGCTCCGATGCTCGGCGCCCGGCTGCGCGTGAGCGCGGTCACCGACGTCATCGGTATCAGTGGGGAAGGCGCGTCGGCGACGTTCACCCGTCCGATGTTCCAGGGCAAGCTCACCGCCACTGTCCGCGCGACGACCAACCCTGTCATCGTGACGGTGCAGATCGGCGCCTTTCGGGCGGACGCCGCGCGCCGCGGCGGTTCCGCGTCGATTGCTTCCGTCGATGTGGCGATCGACACGGCCGCCATTCGTCAGCAGGCCGAGGCGCCGTTCCAGGAAGCCAAGCAGGCCGTTGACCTCAGTCAGGCCGAGCGCATCATCGCCGTCGGCCGCGGCATCAAGTCGCAGGACAACCTGCCCCTGGCGCAGAAGCTGGCCTCAGCGATGCGCGCCGAGCTTGCCGCGTCGCGGCCGATTTGCGACAGCGGCTGGCTGCCAATGGAGCGTCAGGTGGGCAGCTCCGGTCAGACTGTCGCCCCGCGGCTCTACGTCGCGCTCGGCATCTCCGGCGCCATCCAACACCTGGTTGGCATGAAAGGTTCGCGCACCATCGTCGCGATCAACAAGGACGCGGACGCGCCGATCTTCGAAGTCGCTGACTATGGCATCGTCGGCGACCTGTTCGAGATCGTCCCTGCGCTGACGGCGGAACTGGAGAAGAAGTAGTCTCCGGTCTTCGGTCTCCGGTCCTTCAGTCTCCGGCCGGTTTCGCCACAGCCCACCGTAGACCGTAGACTGTAGACCGTAGACTGTAGACCGACGACATGGAGCGCGAGACTCTCGACGTTGACGTCCTAGTGGTCGGCGGGGGACCGGCAGGTCTCTCCGCTGCCTTGCGTCTCGCCCAGCTGCAGAAGCAGCAGGGCGGGGAGGCGCTGTCGATCGCAGTCCTCGAGAAAGCGCGCGAATCGGGTGCGCACATTCTGTCCGGCGCAGTGCTCGATCCATCGACGCTGCGCGAGCTGATTCCGGACTTTCAGGCCAAGGGCGCGCCGCTGCTCGCGCCTGTGCAGCGCGATCACGTCTACTTCTTGACCGAGCGATCGAAAATCCGCTTTCCGATCATCCCGCCGCCACTCAACAATCACGGCAACTACGTCATCGCGCTGAGTCAGTTCGTGCAGTGGCTGGCGACGCAGGTCGAGGGCGAGGGCATCGACTTCTTCACCGGGTTCCCCGGTCAGGACGTGCTGACCGATGGCACTCGCGTGATCGGCGTGCGCACCGGAGATCGCGGCGTCGGCAAGCACGGTGAGCACAAGGGGACCTACGAGCCGGGCGTGGACATTCATGCCAAGGTCACCATCTTCTGCGACGGCGTGCGCGGCAACCTCACCAAGACGCTGATTCATCAGTTTCAACTCAGCAAGGACCGCGAGGCCGAGCAGTACGCCGTTGGTCTGAAGGAACTGTGGGACATTCCGGCCGGGCGCATCGAGCCCGGCACGGTGATGCACACCATGGGCTATCCGCTCAGGCATGAGGAGTTCGGCGGGGCGTTCATCTACGCGCTGCCGGAGAACCGTCTCGCACTGGGCTTTGTCGCCGGACTCGACTACGCCGATCCGTTGTTCGATCCGCACGTGGCGTTCAATCGCCTCAAGAAGCATCCACTCGTCGCCTCGCTGATCGCAGGGGGGACGTTGGTGCGCTACGGCGCCAAGGCGCTCCCAGAGGGTGGCTGGAACACCATTCCGCGCCCCTATATGGCTGGCGGCCTGATCGCCGGAGATGCCGGCGGCTTCATGAACTCCATGCGCCTCAAGGGTATTCACCTGGCGATGCGCAGCGGCATGCTCGCCGCGGAGACGGCGTTCGAGGCGATCCGCGCCGGAGACACATCGGAGGCCGCGCTCAAACGCTACGAGGACCGGATCAACGTCAGCCCGATTCGCACCGAGCTCTATCCTGTCCGCAACGTCCATCAAGCGTTCGGCTATGGACTCCTCGCCGGATTGATGTTCTCGGGACTCTCGCTGATCACTGGGGGCCGCTGGATTGAGGGCCTGCGCAGCCGGCCCGGCTATCAGCGGATGAAGACGCTGGCCTGGTATTACGGACTCGACGTGCCCGTGACCCACCCGAGCAACACGGCGCCGATCGATCGCGTGACGACGTTCGACAAGCTCACCAACGTCCATTACTCGGGCACCGCGCACGACGAGGATCAGCCGTCGCACCTCATCGTGCAGACCGAGGTGTGCAGTTCGCGATGCGGACCGGAGTACGGCCATCCGTGCACGCGGTTCTGTCCGGCCAACGTCTACGAGATCATTCGCGAGACCGGTCAGCCGCCGCGTCTGCAGATCAACGCGTCGAACTGCGTGCACTGCAAGACCTGCGACATCATGGACCCGTATCAGGTCATCACCTGGGTGCCGCCTGAAGGAGGCGGTGGGCCTCAGTACAATGGAATGTAGTCAACTCCCAACTGCCAACTCCCAACTTCCAAGGTGAGCGACTGGCAGGCGTCGTGGGGCAAGCGCGTCCAGGTCGCGATGATCGCGGGACTCGGTTACCCGTTGATCAACGCGCTCGGACACACGCTGCACTGGCGTGTCGAGGGACTTCAGCACCTCGACGCGATCCACGCCTCAGGCCGTCAGCCGGTCATGGCGTTCTGGCACGGACGCATTCTGCCGGCGACCTTCTATTTCCGGCGTCGAGGCATCGTCGTCATCACCAGCGAGAACTTCGACGGGGAGTGGATCGCGCGGATCATCGAGCGCTTCGGCTACGGCACCGCGCGTGGCTCGACGTCACGCGGCGGGCGCAAGGCAATTCTGCAACTCGTGCGGGATATGAAGACCGGCCGCGCAGCGGGGTTCACCCTCGACGGCCCGCGTGGTCCGGCGCGTGTCGCGCAGGCAGGAGCGGTATGGCTGGCCAGCGCGACCGGGAATCCCGTGCTGCCATTTCACCTCGAGGCGTCGTCGCACTGGAGCTTACGCAGCTGGGACCGCACGCAGATTCCCAAGCCGTTCAGCACAGTTGCGTTGTCCGTCGGTGAGCCACTCGACGTCCCGGGCGAGGCGTCGGATGAGACGCTCGAGAGGACGAGAGTGGAGCTGGAGCGCCGCCTCACAGCGCTCGAAACACGGGCGATCAAGATGCTCGAACGAACGAACTAGGGAATCTCGCGTCCGAGCTCGTTGTGATAGTGGCCGTGCGCCGGATCCCAGACACGGCCGCCTCCGCTGCGACGCTCGGTCGTCATCTGCGCAGCCACCGCCGCGAGCGCGGCGATCAGCGCCCCGCCGACGACAATCATCAAGAACTTTCCCTGCCGGTCGCTGGTCGTTTTGACGCCGTGGCACTTTTTGAATTTCTTGCCGCTGCCGCAGGAGCAGAGATCATTGCGTCCAGTCTTGGCCATCTAGCTACCTCGCGCCCCGCGGACTCTACCGCATCAGGACGGCAGCGGCAAGGAATGGCAGAGTCCGGGAACGCGCTGTCAACCGGCGCATCGTGAGGGTTGTAATTCAACCAGACGCGTCGATTCCGGATACGCCGGGACGGAACGCGGTCGGAGGTGCATCGTGAACTTCGCTGACCAGTGGCTACAGTTTGGCATGCCCCTACTCTTCCTCATGGGCGCGATCCTCGGCCCGATTCTGATTTCACTGGTGTTTCTTGTGCCGGGCGTCCTCCTTGTCAGGCGGCGCGCGACGCGGCACGGATATGACTCGGTCGCGGCGTACCTTCGCGCCGCGCCGCGCACCGACGCCGAAAAGCGGGACGCGGTCGATTTGGCGCTGAAGGGACTCGCGTGCTGTCTGCTGGGGCTTCTCTTCCCGCCAGCCGTCATGTTGGGGATCGTCCCGCTGTTCTACGGAGGCCGCAAGGTGGTGTATGCGTCGATGGGGTTGGGTCTCGTCGATGACGTTGACCCGCCGCGCGCGTGAGTGATTCCGACCGCACTGTCGTCCGCGCGGTCCGTGACGGCAATCATGAGGCCTTCGGGGATCTCGTCGCGCGGTATCAGGGCCGGCTGTTCGGTCTGATCTTGATGATGGTCCGTCAGCCGGCAGGCGCCGAAGAGGTGGTGCAGGACGCTTTCGTTCGCGCCTACACGCACCTCGATCACTACGACGACGCGCGCCCCTTTTATCCCTGGATGGCGACCATCGCGATCCGGCTCGCGCAGAACTGGCTTCGCGCACACGGCCGGACCGTTCACCGCGAGGGCGATTCGCTCGAAGGCGCCGATGAGCCGCGCGCAGCAGCGACCGCGCTCAACGCCCTTCTCTCGAACGAGCGCGACCGCGCGCTGTGGGACGCCGTGGCGGGGCTGCCACAGGGAGAGCGGATGGCGGTGACACTCTATTACCGCGACGAGATGGCGGTGGGTGACATCGCGCGTGCGCTGGCAGTGACATCCGGAACCGTCAAGACATTTCTCTTCCGCGCCAGACGCCATCTTCGCGAGCGGCTCCCGGCCGGAACGATCTCGTTGGGAGACACGACATGACGTGCGCACACGTGCTCGGGCTCATCGACGCGGGCGACTTTGCAGACTATCCCCGCGCGCACCTTGATGCTGCATGGGGGCATGCTCGCCAGTGCCCGACCTGTGGTCCAGCGCTCGAAGCGGCGAGGACCCTTCCGAAGGATCTGGCAACGTTGCCTCAGGTCCTACCCGCGGGAGACCTGCGTGCGGGGGTCCTGGCTCGTATCGCGCAGATCGAGCGAACCAAAACCGATCCAGCCACGGCGGCCCTCCGGCTGGCGACGGCACGCTCGTGGGCCTATGACTGGTGGGGATCGGTTGCTATGCTGGGTGGCTTCGCTGCCAGCCTGGCCATCGTCCTGGCGTCGGCACACGGCGAAACGGCGCTGTTCAAAGCTGGCTGGCCCGGGCTCGTCGTGACCACGGCGACGATGCCTTCGACGGCCCGCGATACGCTCATGCTGGCGGGCGCCGCGGCGCTCTACATCGCCAGTATGTTCGCACCGCTGCGAAGCCGCTCATAATTCCGCGCGACCTGTTAGCATCTCCCGTCCAGGAGGCTTTCCCATGCGCCGAATACTCGCCGTTCTCTTGGCGTCGCTGTCTGTCGCGTTTCTGTCGGCCCAGGCGCGGACCACGCTCGACATCTATCTGGTGGACGTCGAGGGCGGCAATGCCACGCTGTTCGTGGCGCCATCCGGCGACTCACTGCTGATCGACACGGGCAATGGCGGCGCCGGCGCGACGCGCGATGCCGACCGCATCATGGCCGCAGCCAAGGATGCGCGGCTGGCACAGATCGATCACCTGATCACCACGCACTACCACGGCGATCATTGGGGCGCGATGAGCGAGGTCGCCTCGCGCATTCCGATCAAAGAGTTCATCGACCACGGCCCGAACGTGCAGCCGGCGGCTGCGGCTGACGAGTTCCTGCAGAAGGTGTATCCACAGCTCTACGCCAAGAGCAAGCACACCATCGCGAAGCCCGGCGACAAGATCGAGATCAAAGGCGTAGACGCGCGAGTCGTGGCGTCAGCGGGGCAGATGATTGCCAGCCCGCTTCCCGGTGCCGGCAGCAAGAATCCCTACTGTGCAAGCTACAAACCGAAGGATCCCGATCCGTCAGAGAATGCACAGTCGGTCGGCACGCACTTCACCTTCGGCCGGTTCAAGACGGTGCACCTCGGCGACCTGACGTGGAACAAAGAGTCCGATCTGATGTGCCCGGTCAATCGTCTCGGGACCGTCGATCTCTTCATCGTGTCGCACCACGGCCAGGCGATCTCGAATTCAGAGGTGCTCATGCACGCGATCGCGCCACGTGTCGCGATCATGAATAACGGCACACGGAAGGGCGGCCAGCCCGACGCGATGAAGGTGATGCATTCCTCGCCCGGCCTCGAGGATCTGTGGCAGATTCACTTCTCGCTGCTGAGCGGTCAGGAGTACACGGTGCCGGGGATGTTCATCGCCAACGGCGTCGATCAGCAGGCCGATGCGATGCCCATCGCGGCGACAGCAGCGCCAGCGCCAGGGCCTGGCGCACCACCGCCGCCCGCGCACAACGGCCCCGCGTACTGGATCAAAGTCTCTGCGAAGGAAGATGGATCGTTTTCGGTGACAAATTCCCGGAACGGATTCACGAAAACGTACGCCGCACGTAAATAGACAGGGTAGGGCGGGCCTTGCTTTGTAGACCCGGCTGGCGGAGGGCCGCGAGCCAGCTGGCGGGTCCAAAGAACAGGACCCGCCCTACGGCTGCGGCGTGTATTTCAACTCGAGGATGCTCCCCGGATTCGCCAGCGGCTGCTGGCCGCCGGTCGCACTGCGACTCGGTCCCGTAGGATCGGTCGCCAGATAAATCGTGCGGCCATCTGGATTGAGCGCGATGTCACGATAGCGATTCGCCGACTTGAACAACTCCGACGGCGGACCCTGCACGGATCGGCCGTCGGCAGCCAGCTGCAACCGATACACCGCACCGCGAATCAGGCTCAGTACCAGCAATGAGTTCTTCCAACCAGGAATTGCGTCGCTGGTGTACACGTCCACGCCGCCGGGCGCGATCGTGGCGCTGCCGATCCGGTTGAGATCGTAGCCAGTCTCCACAGTGAAGAAGGTCCGCAGCGGTGGCATGTACTGGGGGTTGGTGAACGAGCTCTCGGTCTGTTGCGGTACCGACGCGGGAATGGCGCTGGCGCCGGGGAGCGACGCGCACGGCGTCGGCTTCGACGCCGACCAGTTGGCGTACACGTAGGCCTTGTCGTCCTTGTATCCGGCGACGTTCGGCCACCCATAGTTCCGACCGGCTTCGAGCAGATTCGCTTCATCGTCCGAGCTCGGACCGTGCTCGGACTCGTACAAGCGGCCGCCTGGCCCGAACGCCAAGCCGAGTGGATTGCGGTGACCGTACGTGAAGATATGGCTGCGCACGCCACCAATTTCCGGATTGTCCGCGGGGATCGATCCGTCCAACTCCATCCGCAGAATCTTGCCCTGATACTGCGACCAGTCCTTCGCCTTCACCTGTGCCGCCGTCGGCAGATCCTGCGCGTGATTCGCGTTGCAGCGGTTCGCGCCGAAATTGCTGCCCTGATCGCCAATCGTCAAATACAGCTTTCGATCGGGACCAAACGCCAGACGGCCACCCACGTGGTCAGTGTCTGTGGGCAGCCCGGTCAGGATGTCGCGCGGCTCGACCAGGGTGTGAGCGGTTTGATCGTAGCGATACCGTCTGACCGCCAGCCGACGCGCCAGCGCCGTTCCAGGTGCATCGTCATAGGTGAACGCAACGTAGACGAAATCATTGCCGGTGCCGCGCATCAAGTCGGCGTGAAACGCCAGACCCAGCAACCCATCCTGCGTGAAGGTGGTGTTCACCTCGGGAATCGTCACGGCCACGCTTCTCATGCCGTCGGCCGGATTGATACGCACCACGCGCCTGCCGGTGCGCTCGGTGACCCACAACTGCTGATCCGGGCCCCATGCGACTTCCCACGGTCCTTCGAGACCGGATACGAGCACACGCGTTGAGAATCGCTCAGGCGGGTTTGTGACGATGGTGGGATCCTGCGTCGCGACCGCTGCGGTGAAGACTGCCACAACTGCGGAGACGAGGGCGACCTTCTTCATAGTGGGCTCATTAGACCACGAGCGCCAAAAGAAAGATTCCAATCATCAGAAACGCGATGCCCACTTTCACCGCCATACCCGCGAGGAAACCAATCCACGCCGCGAGGCCGGCCTTGCCGACCTTGGCCATGTCGCGGTGCACGGTCAACTCGCCGAGGACGGCGCCGACAAACGGTCCGATGATGATGCCAGGCAAGCCGAGGAACAGGCCGAGCAGCGTGCCAAGGCCGGCACCGATCATCGCGCGCGAGCTGGCGCCGAACTTCTTGGCTCCGAGCGCCGCCGCAGCGAAATCCACGAGGTAGCTCGCTGCGCCGATCACGCCAATCACGACCAGCGTCAGGATGCTGACCTTCGTGAAGCCATCGGCCCATGCCGCCACGACCAGGCCGGCGACGATGAGCATCGCGCCTGGCAACGCCGGCAGGACCGTGCCGACCAGACCGATGATGACAAGCGCGATGCCAATGACCCACAACAGGACCGTCATCGCGTTAACTCCCAACTTCCAAAATCCAACTTCCAACCACTCCCAATCTCCAACTCCCAACTCCCAACAACTCTCAACGTTGGGAATTGGGAGTTGGGAGTGGTTGGGAGTTGGTAGTTGGGCGTTGGGAGTTGACACCGTACAATTCGCCGCGTGTCTCTGACCATCTTCACGTCACCGCATTTTGCCGATCACCTGACTCCGCCTGGCCATCCCGAGCGCGTCGAGCGTTTCGAGGTGATGCAGGTTGTGGCCTCCGAGTTCGGCAAGCGTGGAGGTCACGTCGAATCGCCACGGCGCGTAACGGATCAGGAGATCATACGCATTCACGACGCCGACTATCTCACCGCGATCAAGGAGACGGCCGGCCGTGCGGTGGCTCTGGACCCGGATACGTTCACGTCGCCTGGTACGTTCGAAGCGGCATATCTCGCCGCCGGTGCTGCGGTCACGGCTGTTGAACATGTGCTCGACGGTCCGGCGGGGACACGGGCGCTGGCGCTCGTCCGGCCTCCTGGCCATCACGCCGAGCGTCACCGCGCGATGGGTTTCTGTCTGTTCAACAACATCGCCATCGCCGCCGCCGCTGCCCGTGCGCACGGTCTGAATCGCGTCGCCATTGTTGACTACGACGTCCATCATGGCAATGGCACGCAGTGGAGCTTCTACAACGATCCATCCGTGCTGTTCATCTCGTCGCACCAGTATCCGTACTACCCGGGAACCGGCGCCGCCGGCGACATCGGAACGTCCGCGGGTGCGGGATTCACCATCAACCTCCCGCTCAGTGCTGGTGCCACGGATGCCGACTACGAGCTGGTCTACTCCAAGATGGCGTTGCCGATCCTCAGGCAGTTCCGGCCGCAGCTCATTCTCATCTCAGCCGGCTTCGATGCGCACATGAATGATCCCCTGGCCGGTATGCGTCTAACCAGCCCCTACTTCGGCCATCTGACGTCCGCGATTGTCGCGGTTGCCGACGAGTGCTGTGAGGGCCGGCTGGTCGCCGTCACCGAGGGCGGGTACGACCTGGCCGCGCTTGCCGAATCGTTGCGCGCCTCGATCCGCGCGCTCGAGGGCGACACGAAAGGATTCGCGGCACCGACCGGAGAGTCACCACGCGGCGACGCGACCGTCAAGGCCGTGCTCCCGCATGTGCGCGATCGCTGGAAGTTATAATCGAGAGAGTGGCCGACTACCATCCGCAAGAACTCGATAGGAAATGGCAGCAGAAATGGGCGGCCGCACGCGCGTTTGAAGTCGCCGTCGATCCCGCGAAGCCGAAGTTCTACTGTCTCGAGATGTTCGCGTATCCCTCCGGGCATGCCCACATGGGACACGTGCGCAACTACAGCATCGGCGACGCCCTGGCGCGCGTGAAACGGATGCGCGGGTATAACGTGCTGCATCCGTTTGGGTGGGATGCGTTCGGTCTGCCGGCGGAGAACGCGGCGATCAAGAACGGCATTCACCCGGAAGTGTCCACGCGCGGCAACATCGCGCACATGAAAGGGCAGCTGCAGCGTCTCGGCATCAGCTATGCCTGGGAACGTGAGCTCGCCACCTGCGACGCTGAGTACTACAAGTGGAATCAGTGGCTCTTCATCCGCATGTTCGAGAAGGGCCTGGCGTATCGCCGCAAGTCGTCCGTGAACTGGTGCCCGGTGGACAACACCGTGCTCGCCAACGAGCAGGTGGTGGACGGCGGCTGCTGGCGGTGCGGCACGCCAGTTGAAACGCGCGACCTCGAGCAGTGGTTTTTCCGCATCACCGCATACGCGGATGAACTGCTGGACGCCACCCACACGTTGGCCCAGTGGCCCGAGAAGGTTCTGACGATGCAGCAGAACTGGATCGGGCGGTCGGAGGGCGCGCGCGTCACGTTCCCGCTCGAGGGCGATCCGCAGACCGTGATTGAGGTCTTCACGACCCGCATAGACACGATCTATGGCGCAACCTTCGTGCTGCTCGGGCCCGAGCACCCGCTCGTCCAGACGCTCGCAGGGAGGTCGAAGGATCCGGCCGCGCTCAAGCAGAAGGCCCAGGCCTTCCGGCTGCAGGATCGTGCTGCTCGCGTCAGCGGCGAAATCGAGAAGGAAGGCTTCGACACTGGCTTCCGCGCCATCAATCCGTTCACGAACGAGCCCGTGCCGATCTGGGTCGCCAACTTCGTCCTCGGCGAGTACGGCACCGGCGCCGTCATGGCCGTGCCGGCGCACGACGAGCGTGACTTCGAGTTCGCCCAAAAATTCAATCTCCCGATCCGCATTGTCGTGACGCCGGAGGGCCAGCCGCCCTCGTCCGATGTGATGACCGAGGCGGTGTCGAACTACGGGCGTCTCGTCAGCTCGGGAGAGTTTTCCGGGCTGAGCTCGGAAGACGCGCTGAAGAAAATGACCGAGGTCGCCAAGCAGCGGGGCATCGGCGAGGGGACGGTCCAGTATCGGCTCAAGGATTGGGGCATCTCCCGGCAGCGGTACTGGGGCACGCCCATCCCGATGATCTACTGCGACACCGACGGCATCGTCCCGGTGCCCGAGGACCAACTGCCGGTGGAGCTGCCGAAGATTGCGCAGTTCACCGGGCGCGGGGATTCACCGCTCGCGCACGTCCCGGAGTTCGTCAACGTGACGTGTCCCACGTGCGGCAAACCGGCACGCCGCGAGACGGACACGATGGACACGTTCGTCGACTCGTCCTGGTACTTCTACCGCTTTGCCGATGCTCGCAACGACAAACAGGCGTTCGACCCGGCCGCGGCGAAGTACTGGCTGCCGGTGGACTTCTATGTCGGCGGCGTCGAGCACGCGATTCTGCATCTCATCTACTCGCGCTTTTTTGCACGTGTGTTCCGCGATCTCGGGATGGTTGACCACAGCGAGCCGTTCACGCACCTGCTGACCCAGGGGATGGTGCTCATGGACGGCGCCGTGATGTCGAAGTCCAAGGGCAACGTGGTTGACCCAGACGCGATGATGCAGAAATACGGTGCGGACGCACTGCGTCTCTACGTGGTGTTCGTCGCGCCGCCCGAGAAGGAAATCGAGTGGACCGATTCCGGTATTGAAGGCAGCTTCCGCTTCCTCGCTCGCGTCTGGCGCCTCGTGGACCACTGGTGCGAGACGGTCGGCGGGGAGGGTGTCGCGCCGCCTCAGCAAGCATCACTCAGCGCCGCCGAGCGGTCGCTGCGCCGGAAGACTCACGACACCATCCGCCGGGTGACCGCCGACATCGAGCAGCGACAGCAGCTCAATACGGCGGTGTCGGCGCTGATGGAGCTCGTGAACGAGCTCTACGCATTCAGCGAGCAGACGGTCACCGGCGGGCCGGGTCATCGCGGTGATGAGGACGTGGAGCACGCCGGCGAGATGGAGCGCGCGGACACGATCGCCGTCGTTCGAGAGGCGATTGAGTCTCTGGTGCTGATGCTGTCGCCGTTCGCGCCCCACACCGCGGAAGAGCTCTGGTGCACGCTGGGATATCAGGACGGTCTCACTGCTGCAACCTGGCCGGTGTTCGATCCGGAGGTGGCGAAGGCGGAAGAGATCACGGTGCCCGTTCAGGTCAACGGCAAGGTGCGCGCCCGTCTGACCGTTCCCGCGTCCACGTCGGAGGCCGAGCTTGAAACGCTGGCGCTGGCCGACCCGGCCGTGAAGGCGCATACTGCCGGGAAGACAGTGCAGAAGGTCGTTGTGGCGAAGGGACGCCTGGTGTCGATCGTCGTGAAATGAAA
>Ga0111538_10005355_pt1 | contig 17552 bp, 14 predicted proteins | sample SoiMethybrSBSTD1_FD_79669 | JGI IMG/M metagenome (GOLD analysis project Ga0111538, IMG submission 79669) | Bulk soil microbial communities from a Populus tree surrounding site in Tennessee, USA - Soil MetaG P. TD hybrid SBSTD1 (version 2)... | ecosystem: Environmental > Terrestrial > Soil >...
GACTTCGACGGTCGCGCGAGCAGCGACAGGCGACGAACCAGGCGACGAACCACCGTCCGCGGGCGCACGCGCCAGTGACAGCGGCGCAGAGTCGATGACCAGGCCGGGATAGTACTTGGCCAGGATCGCGTCTGCGGACTCGCCACGGCGCGCGCGACGGCCTGCGCCGATCACGCACATGCCGCCGCCATGACCATATCCACGCCCGGTAAAGCGCAGCCTGTCGCCCTGTCGAGAGATCGAAAACGCAGTACTACGGATGTCGCGTGTGCCGATCGCCGCCCGAAACTGATCGCCCGCGATCACGTCGGGCTGCAGTCCTCGCAGTCGAAGGCGCGTGACACGACCCGATTCGCTGCGCTCATCGACACGAACCTCCGTCAGCCGTGAGCCGGCGAAGCCCAACGTCGCAAGCACCTGCTGCACCTCGCGCAGCGTCATTTCGAGCGTCCACGGCACGTCATCCTCGTGCACATCGTCGACGACCGACCGCAGATACGGCAGGTTCACACCGGGCCACACGCGCGCGGCGTTTTCGGATCGCCCGCCACAGGAGGCGGAGTAGAACACCTCCGCCGGTGAGCCCTTGTAGGTGAGGATGCGTCCTGCGGTCGCCAATGCCGCCGCGCGAGTCGCCGGCGTCGCCGGCCGCGGTACCTGGCAATGCGTGGTGTCGCAGAGGTCGTATCCATCGCGACGATGCCGTCCCGCATTGAAGATCGCGAACGTCCGCACGGCGATCGCGAGCGCCTGCAGTTCCGCGTCTGGCGCGGCCGGCTCCGCCTCGCCTGCGAGGACACGCGCCACGTAGACCTCGAGAGGCAGTGTCGTGACGCGACCGCCGGCCGCGGGAGACCCGATGAGGATGCTGTGCCCTGTGCTGATGCGTTCGAGATCGGCGTCGGTTACCTCGAGCTGCTGACGCGCCGGTGTGCTGGCGAGCGCCACCACGGACGGTTTAGCCACAAAGGACACAAAGGGCACAATGAAAACAAGAACCAAGGACACAAAGACGACAACGTGTGCGCGACGCGGGCGCCGCGAAGCGGCGCCGTCCCGCTGCGCACGCCGCGGACGAACGACGGGCCAGGATCGAGAAGTCGTTCGTTCGCGGCGTGCGCAGCGGGACTGTCGGCCTGCGTTGCAGGCCGAACGCGTCGATGTGTCGCTGACCTCTCTCCTCAGCTTCGTGTCCTTGCTTCCACCTTGCTTCGCGTCGTTTGGTTCGTTTCCTTCGTGTCCTTCGTGCCTGAAGAACGTTCTTCGTGTTCTTCGTGTTCCTCGAGGCAGCTAGAGCCGACGGGTGCAATCAGGACGGCACCGGCACTGAATGATCTTCTCGCCGTCGGTGTAGTAGTCGTAGGTCAGCTCCTCGCCGGGCTCGATGTTGCGCCCGGCGCGGATCCAGATGTCACGGCCGACTATCTGGCTGTAACAGTTCGGCTTGCACGCGTGGTTGATGAACCGCGCGATGTTGCCGCCGACGTGAGCATCGCGCACCCAGCGCCGATTCACAGTGAAACACCAGATCTCGCCGCGTTCCAGGTACGTCGTTTCGCGCTTCAGGCTTTCCTTGTGATCGATTAACTCGCCGTCGTACGTGACGATCCGCTTGTTCTTCGGAATCGGCTCGAGGGTGAACACGCCCCAGCCATGTACCTTGGATCGCCGTCGAATGATGCGGGGAAACTGTGGGTCACGGGGCATTGGTTCACAGAATAGCTCATAATATCGAACACAATGAGTGTCTCGAAGGCTGTTCTCGCACGCGAGGTCGTCCACGCCTGGGGCCGGATCCTCGCGGGCTATCGTCCCAATCTCTCGATTGAGATCACCAAGGAGTGTCCTCTTCGTTGTCCAGGCTGCTACGCATACGGCGACGATCATCTCGGCGGTCAGGTCACGCTGCGCGGACTGTCCGATTACAAAGGCGACGAGCTCGTTCGCCGCTTCATGGCGATGATCGATCGCCATCGCCCCTTGCACGTCTCGATCGTCGGCGGCGAACCGCTGGTCCGATACAAGGAGCTGGGCCAGATCCTGCCGCAGATGGCGGCGCGCGACATACACACGCAGCTCGTCACCAGCGCCGTGCGACCGATCCCCACAGAGTTCATTGGGCTGAACAGGCTGCAGATCGTCGTGTCGATCGATGGCCTTCAGCCAGAACACGACGTCCGGCGCACGCCGGCCACCTACGATCGCATCCTGAAACACATCGAAGGACATCAGATCACCGTCCACTGCACGGTGACGCGTCAGCAGATCCGGCGCGAAGGCTACCTCGAGGAGTTCCTCCACTTCTGGCAGAACAACCCGCACACACGACTGGTGTGGGTCAGTCTCTATACGCCGCAAAAGGGCGAGCTTTCGACCGAGCGCCTCACAGCTGACGATCGTCGGGTGGTGATCGCGGAGCTGCGACGCCTGCGTCCACGGTTCTCCAAGCTGCAGATGCTGGACGGCATGCTCGACGTCTACGCGAATCCCCCGGCATCGCCAGACGACTGCATCTTCGCCCAGACGACGCAGTGTTTTTCGTCGGACCTGGAGCGCAGGATCACGCCGTGCCAGTTCGGAGGAAACCCGGACTGCGCCAATTGTGGCTGCATGGCATCAGCCGGGCTCGAGGCGATCGGCCGCCATCGGCTGCGCGGCGGCCTCCCGGTCGGGAAGATCTTCTATGCTTCGCTGAAGGTCGGCAAAGCGGTGCAGAAGCTGCGCGACGCGACCATTCAGCCGCAGCCGGCGCCCGTTCAGCCCACGACGTAGCCCGATCCCCTTCTCGGTCCGCCTGCCACGCGCAGGCGGACAGTAGAATCAGACCGAGTGATGGCCACGGTGGTATCCCGGCCCCTGCGCCTGGCGTTCCTGGGGTGCGGCTTCATCACCCGCGTCCATAGCCGGCACCTGCGCACGCTGCGACAGGACATCGTTCCGTTCTACGCCAGCCGCGACGCGACCAGGGCACGCGAGTACTGTCGACGGTTCGGCGGTGGAGGCACGTACTCCGAGTACGCGGCGGCGATTGACGACCCGCAGATCGACGCAGTGGTCGTGGCCGTGCCGCCACGGTTTCATCTGGACCTGACGCTGCAGGCGCTGCGCGCAGGCAAACATGTTCTTGTCGAAAAGCCGGCCTACCTCACCGCGGAGGACTACCTCACTGCCATGCAGGCGCGCGAGCGCGCGAGGTGCGTCGTGCTCGTCGGCGAAAACGATCACTACAAGCCGCTGGCGGTCTGTTTACGGGGGCTCCTTGCGGAAGACGCGGTGGGTGAGCTCGTGTTCGCGCACTTCATGACAATCGCGAAGCGACTGAAGGCCGCCGAAGACTGGCGTAATGACGAGACAATGGCCGGAGGAGATGCGTTCTTCGAGGAAGGCATCCACTGGTTGCACCTCGCCAACAGCCTGGGACCGCGAATCGAGACGATCCATGGGTATCGGCCGTCCACCTCGCGCGAAGGCCCGGACCGCCGCAGCAAGAGCATGATGGTCGCGTTCACCTATGACAATCAGGCGGCCGGCGCGTTGTATTACTCGCGCGAGATCCCGTCGCTGCTGCGCGGCCTGCGCACGTCGAAACTGTTCGGAAGGAAGGGTGTCATCACGTTCGAGTCCAATGGGGTGTTCGTCGCCGTGCGCGGGCACGGCATTCCACGACTGATCGTCCCTGGCTTTCGCGATATCCGCGGCTACAGAGCGATGTACAACGATTTCGTCGCCGCGATCCGAGAGCGTCGCGCTCCGGAGATGAGCCTCGAGCGTGCGCTCGAAGACCAGCGGTTGATGGATCGGATTTACGCGAGCCTGCGAAATCCCGAGCCCGTGGTCGGAGTCGTCAGCCGGTGAACCACTCCGATCACTACGACATCGTCATCATCGGCACCGGGGCCGGCGGCGGCACGATGGCGCGCGCGCTGGCGTCGACGGGCAGCCGCATCCTCGTCATCGAGCGCGGCGACTTCTTCGAACGGCACGCAGACAACTGGGATCCCCGCGTGGTGTGGATCGAGCAGCGCTATCGCACGAAGGAGCGCTGGCTGACGGCGGAGGGACGCGACTTCAATCCGTACATACATTACGGTGTCGGCGGAAACACCAAATTCTGGGGTGGGGTGCTCTACCGCCTGCGCGAGGAGGACTTCGAGCGCACCCGCCATGCAGATGGCGATTCGCCCGCGTGGCCGATCACATATGAGGACCTCGCACCGTATTACGATCGCGCCGAGGCGATGTACCACGTGCACGGGCAGGCCGGGATGGATCCGACCGACCCCCCGCGCGGCCCTTTCCCGTATCCTCCGATTCCGCACACGGTCGGCATGACACGCATGTTCGATCGACTGCGCGACCGCGGGCTGCACCCGTCATTCCTGCCGCTCGGCCTCATTCAGCCCGGCGAAGACGACGGGTGCAGGCTATGCGACAGATGCAATTCGTTCCCGTGCATGATTGGCGCGAAGAGCGATTCCGAAACGTGTGGCATCGAGCCGGTGCGGCGCGAGTGGCCAAATGTCGAGCTGCGCACACGGACGCTGGCGACGCGGCTGATTCGCAACGCGTCGGGAACACGCGTCATTGCCGTCGACGTTCGTCGTGACGACCGCGACGAGCGCATTCACGGCAATCTTTTCATCGTGGCGTGCGGCGCGGCCAACTCGGCCGCGCTGTTTCTGCGTTCGGGCAGCGGCTTCGCCAACAGCTCAGGGCTCGTCGGCCGCAACTACATGGCTCACCTGACCACGATGTTCAGCGCCTACCCGTGGGAGGATGTCGAATCCGGGCCACACCAATTTCAAAAGACCATCGCCATCAACGACTACTACCGCGCGTCGAAGTCACAGCCCTACCCGCTCGGCCACATTCAGTCGCAGGGGAGCATTCATCCGGAAATGGTCCTCGGTGGTGTGCACCGCCGGTGGGACAAGATCGGGTTGAAAATCGCGCTCGCTCTGCATCCGGGTTCGCTCAAGCGGTGGACGAACAACAGCATTCAATGGCTGGCGATGACTGAAGATCTGCCGCTGCCGGAGAATCGCGTCACCGTCGAAGGTGAGCGCGTCCGTCTCCACTATCGGCCGAGCAACCTCAGGGCGCACGCGGAGTTGAGGGTGATATTGAGGGAGTTGCTGCGCGACTGGGGATTTCGGTGGATCAACCCCCAATCATTTGGCGTCACCAACACGACGCATCAGTGCGGGACGATGGTGTTCGGAACGGATCCACGCACCTCCGTGCTCGATCCGTTCTGCCGCACGCACGATGTGAAGAACCTCTTTGTCGTCGACGCGTCGTTCTTCCCCTCGTCTGCAGCGGTGAATCCGGGGCTGACGATCGCGGCGCAGGCCCTTCGCGTCGCCGAGCACATCACAGCGACGGAGCTCGACTAGCGTGCGTGTGCGCGACTTCAGCCACACCGGGATCACGGTCTCCAATTTCAACAAGGCAGTCCAGTTCTACTGGGATGTCTTCGGGTGCCCACTCGTTGGCGTCGCTGATACGCCGCCCGACCGTGTGCGTACGTTCTTTCACGTCCCCGCCGACGCACCGGCCTGCAAGATCGGATGGATCCGTGTGCCGGGCGGAGCCGTGCTGGAGATCTTCGAGTTCCAGCCGCAACTCCCTCCGCGCGCCGTGCCCTGGAACGGAGTCGGCCTGACGCACATCTCGTTCAACGTGCGCAATCTCGATCGGTGGTACGACGACCTGCAGGCGAAGGGCGTGGAATGCGTGAGCCGGCCAGAGCGATCCCCGCGCGGTCATCGCTTCTTCTTCGCGAAGGACTTCGACGGGAATCTGATCGAACTGATGGACCTTGGCCACATGTATTTCGTGCTGGCGTGGCTCGGCCCGCTCGGGGGGTGGTTATTCCGCAGAGGGAGGTACAAGCAATACTATTCGTGATTACAGCGCCACTTCCTCCAGCGCCAACTCCTTCTCGTGCACCTTCATCTCCTTTTGTCCGAGATCGGTCTTCGCCCAGTCGGCCTCGAACACGTCGGTGATCGCCTTGACGATCCTCGCCTCGCGCGTGAGGAGACCCACCTCGCGCCGCGCTTCGAGCTCGAGGTCGCGCAGGCTCTGGCTGCCGATGAACGCCTCCTCGTTGTCGCGGATGATCGCGCGCACGTGCAGGCGCATGCCAGACAGCTTCTGCACCTTCAGGTCGCTGGCCCGCCTGCCGACCCTGCCGATCACGCGCACGTCGACACCGGCCTTGACGCGCTTGTGCAGAATCCGAATCATGCCGGCGTCGGCCAGCTTCGGGTCGTAGATCGCGAGCGACTTCCTGGCCCGTTTCAGAAACGTCGCCAACTGCTCGCGCGCGTTCTCCGGACTGACGACGAAGCCGTCGAGCGTCGGCTCGAAGTCCTCGCGCTGCGCATCGGCCTCGAACAGCCGCAGCGCTTCCTGCACGATGCGCCGATCGCGCGCGATCAGACCGAAGCTGCGCGCCTTCAGATCGCGCGCTGTGTAGTTAAAGCCATACACGTGGAGCGCCTCGCGATCGGTGATCATCATCTTGCTGTGGTAACGCATGAGCTCGTTGCCGGTGCGCGTGACGGTGACACCCGCATTGAGCATCTGCTGCTCGAGCCGGCGCAGCCCTTTCTCACCGCCGGCATTGGTGTGCGCGATGAGCGCACGCACAGCGACGCCGCGGCCGACGGCTGCTTCGAGCGCCTTTTCCAACGGTTTCAAGTCGAATCGGAAGATGATGATATCGACCGACTTCTGCGCCTTCTCGACGGCGTCGAGAAGCGGCTTGATACCGTCCTGCGGCTGAACGATGAGCTCCAACAGGGTGTCCTTTCGTGCGCGGTCAGGCTGAATGGTAGAGCCCGATGATGGTCACCTCAACCACTCGGGGTACGCTTTTGAACCCTGCCACGGTAATCCTGCTCGACTACCAGCAAAGGGGTTGCCGTTCGACGAAACGGCTTGTGGCTGTAGCCTTGGCGCAGGCGGACCCTGTTCGCCGTAGTCTTGGGGCACGGGATTCCACTGCGCGGCGACGTGGACGACTTGTGAGGTTGCTATGAAAGCGCTCTGTACGGTTCTGGCGACGGCGCTCCTCCTGATGTCCTCGTCGGGACTGGCAGCGCGCGCGCCGCAAAACGTGAATCCGCAGGCAGCCGCGCTCGTCGACTTTCAGAATCGGCTGCAGAAATATCTGCAGCTTCGCGCGCAGCTTGCGGACAAGCTCAAGCCGCTGTCGTCCACGGCCAGCGCGGCGGATCTCGCGGCACGACAACAGTCTCTCGCCGCGGCGCTGCGCGACGTCCGGAAGGACGCGAGGCACGGCGACCTGGTGTCGCCTGTGGTCGCAGAACAGATCCGGAAAGGGGTCGACGCGTATTTCCGCGGGAAAGACGCGTCCACCAGGCGCGCCGTGTTCCTGGAAGTGCCGGAGAACCTGCAGCCGGTGATCAATCGAACCGTGCCCGATAGCGTCGCGCTTGCCACCGTTCCGCCACTCTTGCTGAACAGCCTGCCGCGGCTGCCGGAGGGTCTGCAGTACCGGTTCGTTGGTCGCCACATCGTGCTCGTCGATGCAGACACGCGGTTGATAATGGACTACGCCCAGAACGCGCTTCCGCCGCACTGATTCCGAGGTGTTGACGTGAAACGGATCATCCTTGCTCTCGCAGTCAGCTGCGTCGTATGCGCGACGGCATCGTCGCAATCCAGCGTCCGGGTGTCGCAGGGCACGACCACGCAGTCGGCGCAGACGGACGCGCCGTTATCGCGTCTGCCGAATGCGAAGGACTCCGTCAAGTTCGCCGTCATCGGCGATACCGGCACGGGGGGCAGCGCGCAGTATCAGATTGCGAAGCTGCTGGCCGAGGCGCGCACGCGCTTCCCGTACGACTTCATCATCATGATGGGCGACAACATGTACGGCGGCCAGGGACCGGCCGACTTCGTGAAGAAGTTCGAGAAACCGTACAAGCCGATTCTCGAGGCCGGCGTGAAGTTCTACGCGTCGCTCGGCAATCACGACGATCCGGCGCAGCGGTACTACAAGCCGTTCAACATGGACGGCAAGCGCTATTACTCTTTCAGGAAGGGCGACGCCGAGTTCTTCGCGCTCGACAGCACCTACATGGCCCCGGCGCAGGTCGACTGGTTGAAGGACGCCCTGTCGAAGTCCGACGCGAAATGGAAGATTCCCTTCTTTCACCACCCGCTGTACTCCTCCGGTCAGAAGCATGGATCGGAGGTCGACCTGCGTCAGCTCGTAGAGCCGCTGTTCGTCGAGCACGGTGTGGACGTGGTTTTTTCCGGCCACGAGCACTTCTACGAGCGCATGAAGCCGCAAAAGGGGATCTACTATTTCACCGAAGGTGGCTCTGCAAAGCTGCGCGAAGGCAACATTCGAGTGGGATCGGCACTCACGGAAAAAGGCTTCGATCGCGACAACACGTTCATGCTGGTGGAGATCAACAAGGACGACATCTTCTTCGAGGCCATCTCGCGTGCGGCGCGCGTCGTCGACACGGGATCGTTCCCGCGCCGCGAGGTCACCAGCTCCACCTCCACCCGGTAACGCGTCACGGTCATTCGGTCCCCCGCGACGTCCACAACCATGCGGCGCCGCGGACACCGCTCGAGTCGCCGTGTGCGGCGCGCACGAGCCGAGTCCGAACGGGCTCCTGTTCTCCACCGCGATTGAAGACGAGCTCGGCCCACAGCTTCGGCACGTTCGTATACAGCCGATCGATGTTCGACATCCCGCCGCCGACAACGATTACGTCGGGGTCGAGGACGTTGATCATGCTGGCCAGCGCGCGAGCGAGGCGGCGTTCGTAGCGGACGACCGTGGCCTGCGCTGTGAGATCTCCGGCGGCCGCTGCCGCGACGATCTGCTCCGGCGATTCGAACTGTCCAGTGTGGCGTTGATGGTCGGCGGTCATGCCAGGCCCCGAGAGAAACGTTTCAATGCAGCCGGAGCGTCCGCAGTAGCAGGCCGGACCTGGGCGCTCGCCTTTCGCTGGCCACGGCAGCGCGTTGTGTCCCCACTCACCCGCGATGCCGTTGGCTCCGCTCAGCCCCCTCCCGTTCGCGACAATGCCAGCGCCCACACCGGTGCCGAGAATCACGCCGAACACGATCTCGGCACCGGCAGCCGCACCATCGGTCGCCTCTGAAATCGCGAAGCAATTGGCGTCGTTCGCGATTCGGACGGCGCGACCGAGGGCGTCCTCGACGTCGCCCTGGAGCGGATGACCGATCAGCCAGACGGAATTGGCATTTTTCACGACTCCGGTCGCAGGGCTGATCGTGCCGGGGATGCCGATACCGACCGTCGCCGTGACGCCGACGCATCGCTCCAGGTCGCCGATCAGTGTGACGATGGCGTCGACGGTCGCGCGGTAGTCGTCACGAGGGGTCGCGATGCGAATCCGAGCGCGCTCGCTCGTACCGTCGAGCGCGATCCCTTCGATTTTCGTTCCGCCGACGTCTATGCCGATGCGAATGCGCGCAGCCTCGGGCATGGAAAGAGCTTAGCGGAGCCGCGTCGCCGATAGAATCGTTCATTGTGCTGCGTCTCATCGCTGGTACGACCTTGCTCGTTCTTGCTGCGTCAACGGCTTCCGCCCAGAACTCGGGGACGGAAGACACGCGGACGCAGTTTCCCGCGCTGCTGGCGAACTCGTATTTCAGCGTCAACGTTGGCGCGATCGATTACCCGTTCTCCGAGGCGCAGCTGCAGCCCGGATTCCGCACCGCATCGATCGTCGTCCCGCATGTCGCGGCCCGCGTGGCGCTGTTCGGACACGAGTTCACCAGGTATCTGTCGGTGCAGGGCACCTATATGCGGCCGGTGCGCTATGTCGCCTATCACGACGTCAATGGCGACCAGAGCACGCACCATGTGTGGATGCATTTCGGCGGCGTCACCATGAAGGTCCGCGCACCGGTCGCGAATCGGGTATCAGTGTTCGGTGAAGGCGGGCTGGGGATCACGAGCCGCAGCGGATTCGAAAGCGGCCCCACACCGGTCGTGCGCGACACCCACTACGCGGCGCCGCTTGCCGGCGGTGGCGTCGAGTACCACCTCGGCCCCGCGTGGGATCTGACGGCTGGAGTCCTGTATTCGCCGGGGCGTTCGCGAGATGCGCAGCCACGGACGATCTTCACGTCCGGTGGGTTCCGTTACACCATGCGCCCGCTCGCTCAGGAGCGCGTCGAGGCGAACCGCAGCAGCGGCGCGATCTTCCCTGTCAACGTCCTGCAGGTCGAGCTGTCGACCGGATACGGATACGGCGTCAACCGATTCGTCTCGCGCCGGCTTCCCGTCTTCTGGTTTGGCAACGTGAACGTGGACCGCGGCGTGGCCGCGCACTACACGCGCAACGTGTTCCATTCGCGTCGCCTGTTCGCGCTCGATGTCGGCACCAGCGTCTCGGGATGGCGGAGCCAGGGAGAGAGGAATCGCTTCTACACGTTGTCGATCTACCCGCTGCTTCGATTCACGTTCCTGCGAACCACCCGCGCAGATCTTTACGCGGTCTACTCACTGGCCGGTCCCACGTACATCTCGCAGGTGCGCATCGACGGACGCGACACGGGCAACCACTTCACGTTTCAGGATTTCATGGGCGCCGGTGTGTTCGTGGGACAGAAGCGTAACGTCACACTCGGCGTGAAGATCAACCACTACTCCAACGGAAACATCTTCACGGAGAACGCGGGCCTGAAGATTCCAATCACGGCAACGGCAGGAATCACGTTCTAGGGCGCCGGAAGACTGAAACGCCCGGCCTGTAAGGTGGGAAGCCGGGCGCTTCATTGGCGTGTTGACCACGCGTTGCTGGCACACAGCCAGCTCATTTGAAGTTGTCGCTATGTTGTTGCGTCTTCGCGCATCACTAATGGCGTCGGCCGTGCAGCGATGCGCGTCATCGGTCCGGTGGCTGTTCCATAGGCTCTCCGCGCTTGTAACCGCGGTATAACCAAGGGGTAACTCCAACGCCTTCCCACTGTCAAGTCAGCCGTACTCCTACACCGCCGTTGTCGGCGAACCCACGTCAGCCGTAGACGCGCGAACACCGCGCCTGCCAACTCCGTAACGTCTCTGCGTAGGCGTCTGATGCTCGTTCACCCTCAGGAGCCGTTCATGGCGACCGTCGCGGAGCTCGCCCCGGATTTGCCGCATCAAATCATCACGACTCTCGTCAATCAGCTGGGCGAACGCCTGGTGCGGCTGTCGACGAGGGCGCTCGCGCCGACGCATTTCGTCATCTATCTGCATCCCGACGATCACCTGGCATTGTCGGGAGTATCCCGCGCGATTGCCGACGATGCGTGGAGAGCAATCGACGCGGAGATCGAACGGCTGTCCAAACGCGGGGCGACGCCACTGCGACGAACGATTCATCGGCTTGCCCGTCCGTGGGCGCCTGCGCCAATGCCGGTCGAACGAGCCACGTCGAAACGGCAGCTCGAACTGCTGCCCGATCCGCACGGTGAATTGCCGCGCGGCCGCTTCACGATCGTGTTTCAGCTTCCCGCTCCCGAGCAGACCGACATGACCGGCACGGCAACGGTCTCCGTCACCTCAGGCATCGCACACGACGGCCTCCCGACTGCGCGCGTCGAGCAGACCGCGCCTGCATACGCGCGTCTCGACACGAAAGACGACCTCGGCGAGCGCACGTTCGAGATCCGCCAGGAGAAAGTGATCATCGGCCGCGGCGGTCCTGGTGTGTGGGTGGACGTCAAGCTCCGCGGATCGACAGATGTCTCACAGGAGCACATGCGGCTGCGGCGCGATCCGCAGACGGGCGCCTTTCTGATCAAGGACATGTCGCGCAACGGCACCAGCGTCAACGGCCGGCGAATTCCATCCGGCGTGACGTATGACGGCGAGTTGAAACGGGAAATCGAAGGACAGGAACTGGCCTTGCCTGCGCGCGCGGAGATCACGCTCGCTGACGCGGTGACGCTGACGTTCACGAGGTTGTGATGAGCGAGCTGTATTGGGCGCGGTTCGCCATGGCGGCCGTCTCGCTCGCCATCGCCCTGCTGCTCGTGTGGTGGAGCGCCAGTGAAGATTGCTGAGCCGCTGGTGGCGCTGGCGGCGGCCGCCGCGTCGGACGTCGGCCGGGTACGCACGACCAACGAAGACGCGTTCATCTGCGACCCGGATCGCGGCGTGTTCGCGGTGATCGACGGGGTCGGCGGTCAGGCGGGCGGCGACGTCGCCGCCACCATTGCACGACGCGAGCTCGAGCTCAGGCTCCGCCGCGAAACAGGCTCCATCGAAGATCGGATCCGCGAGGCCATCGCCGCCGCCAACGCCAGCATTCTCGCGGAAGCGCAGCGGGTGCCTGCCCTCTCAGGCATGGCGTGCGTGCTCACGATCGCCGTGACTGCGGGCGAGCAGCTCGTCGCCGGTCACGTCGGCGATACGCGACTGTACAAGATCGGGCCGACCGGGATTCGCAAGCTGACACACGACCACTCGCCAGTCGGGCAGCTCGAGGATGGCGGACAGCTCGGCGAAGACGAGGCGATGCGCCATCCGGAGCGGAACCAGGTGTTTCGCGAGGTCGGCACGCGCCCCCACCAGCCAACCGATCCCGAGTTCATCGAAATCATCACCGACCGCCTCGCGCCCGATGAAGCGATCCTGCTCTGCAGCGACGGCTTGTCCGATTCCATTGCGTCCGCCGGGATCGAGCGGATCATTCGACGTTCCACCCATCCGGCGCTCGCGGCCGCGGATCTCATTACAGCGGCCAATCACGCCGGTGGAAAAGACAACGTGACGGTTGTCGCCGCCTACGGCCCACTCTTTGGCAGCACGCTCCCACGGAGTCCCCGCACGCGCAACAACGAATCGCGCACCGACACGACGGAGCTGAAGCCCCAGACACGCGCGGTCGACGAAAGCCCGCAGCGTCGGGGCACGAATCCTGATCTCGTTCCGAAGAACGAGCAGCGGCGCCGCGACTGGTGGCGCTCACGACGCGTGGGTGCATCGATCGCCGCGACGGCGATCATCGCGGCCGTTGCAACCGCCTTGTGGTGGCGCTTCCCGCTCGTCGCGGCAAACGATGCGAGCAGCGGCTCCACGACGGCGATCGAAGCGCAGCCACGCGTGCTTCGCGTCTCGACGGCGTCCGACAGCACGTTGACATCGATCGCGGCCGCCTTGACTGCCGCCCAGGCAGGCGACGTCATCGAGATCGAGGCTGGCACGTATCCCGAATCGCTCGTGCTTCGTGACGGTGTGTCGATTCGCGCTCGGCAGCCACGCAGCGTCATCCTGCAGCGGCCGGCGACCGTCAATGGGCCGTTTACGGCGATCTCCGCAAGCGGCATTCGCAGCGGCGCGATCAGCGGCATCGTCGTCAAAGGTACGGACAACGCGCCCGTGGACTATGGCGTGTGGATCGCAGGGGGAACAGTCGACCTCGACGATCTCGAAATCGTCGGCGCGCGCTCGGCAGCCGTCCAGATCGGCGGGCAATCCACCGTGCGGCTTCGCGGCAGCGACGTTCACGACAACAGCGGGGCCGGTGTGGTCGTCGAGCGCGACGCGGCGCCGGAGATCCTCCACAACGTGATCGAACGCAACGGTAAAAAGGCGCCCGCCCGCGCCGGCATCGAGCTGCGTGACGGCGCCCGCGCCGCAATCTCCGGGAATATCGTTCGCGACAACGGACAGCCGGGAGTCGCCGGACTCCCCTCGTCCGAGATCAGCCGTGTGACGGCAACGAACGCACTCGGACCATCCGCTCAGTCGACGACGCGGCGGCGTTGACCACATGCTATTGGCTGCAGACCGATACGTCGATCGGGAATTCGTCGCGCAAGGCGGCATGGCCCGGGTGTATCGCGCGCGCCGAAGCGATTCGCCCCGCGTGATTGCCTTGCGCGAGATCCCAGGCGGACCAGGCAGCGCCGATCGAATCCACTCGGAATCACGCGGCGCCGAGATTCAGCGGGCGTTGTGCGAGATCGACGACCGCGTGCCGCGGGTGTTCGACACGTTTGTGTCCGACGCGGGCTGGTTCTACGTCGAGATGGAATTCGTCGACGGCGAGGATCTGGCCGCCCTCATCGAACGCGGACCGCTGCCCGTTGCGGAGGCGGTGAGAATCGCACGCGAGGTCTTCGACTTTCTCCGCATCGCCCACTCGACGCCGGTCAGCGTGGACGGTGAACGCCGAGAGCAGCAACTGCACGGCGACCTGGCGCCAAAGAACATCCGTCTCACGCCCGACGGCGCCGTGAAGATTCTCGACTTCGGCATTGCCAAAGGGCTGCAGGCGACCGCCACAGCGGTGATGTTCGGGAGTTACGGCTATATCTCGCCCGAGCGGCTGCGCACCGGACGCATGGGCACCTCCGACGACTTCTGGTCCGCCGGCGTGGTGCTCTACGAGATGCTTGCCGGCCGCCGTGCCTTCAACGGCAGCAACGAAGAGATCGCACTCGCCCTCAACGAGCGCCGGCCACCGCTGCCGCTGGACGATCAGATTCCACGCGCTGTTCGATTGATCGTCTCGAAACTGCTGGCATGGGATCCCGCATTTCGCTATCCGGACGCCACGACGGTCCTCGCGGACCTCGACGCGTTCACCAGCGGCGAGCCCACACGCGCCGAAACAGAAACCGACGATAGCCGCACGCGTGTGGTCTCGGCTCACGACCAGAGCGGTCTGCCCTTCGACTTCGCTCAGGGCAGGCGGCCAATGACATTGCCCGCGGTGCCGCCTCTCCCGGCCGAGATTCAACCGACCACTCGCATCTCGCCGACGAAGCGACGCCCGCCATCGAGAGCGTCGAGAGTGACCCGGAAGGTCGTCGCTCTGAGCCTCCTGGGCATCGTCATCATGATCGGGGCGCACGAGCAGACGATCGGCAGCGAAGTGCACGACACCATGCGCATGGCGTTCGCCGATCCAGGCAATCTCGACGAGCTCGTCAAGTCGTACGAATCGTTGCGTGACCGCGCCTGGTTCTCGAGCACGACGAGCGAGCTCGGCGAGTTTCTGTCGGAGCGGTTGACGCTGGACGCCGCGACGATGCTGAAGGATTTTCGCAACGATGATCCGCGTCTGGAAACACAGTTCAGGCCGGCAGCGATCAAGCTGGCTCGGGCGGCGCGGATCAATCCCGACAACAAGTCGGCGCGTGCGTGGCTGCGCTGCGCGCAGGGACATCTGGCGCGCATCGATGGTGAAAACGCGCGCGGACCCGAACGACGGCAGGCGCTGCTCCGCGCGGTTTCGCTGTTCGAAGAGGCCTCGAGGCTCGACTCGTCGCTTCCCGATCCGTATCTCGGACTGGCGCGCGTCTACACCTATCTGCTGCCCGACGCGGACCTCGCACGTCGCGCGGTGGCAGCGGCGGAGCAACGCGGTCACAAACCCGGACGACGAGAGCACACCGAGCTGGGGGATCTCTCGAAAAGCGCCGTCGAAGACCTGGTCAAACAGGCGCGCCAGCTGCGCGGCACCGCGAGCGAGGAACTGCTGCTGATGCGCGCGCGCGCCGAAGCCGACACGGCGATCGATGAATACCGGCAAGCCGGCGACTATGCGAACAGCAGCCGGTATGCGCGCGATCTCGAGCGCGCCGTCTACGTCATCGATGCGCGTCTGCAATCGATCCGAGCGCCCGAAATCGAGGCAGTCGACACGGCGTCTGCCACCGAGGCGCCTCTACCGCAGGAACAATGACTCAGGTTGCATTGGCGTACCCCGCTGCTCCGGAAGCATTCAGTCCGGCTGTCGCCGCGCGACACACCGTCCAGTCGCGCGTCGAGTTGACGGGGCTATGTCTCGCTGCCGTCCTGACGCTCCTCGCGGCCGGGCTTGCGATCGCGGGACGCTCGGCGCGGGCGGGCGATGTCGACCAGCGCATTCAGGATGGATCGATCGCGGTGATCTCGGACCGTGACGCCGCCCCGTTGACGCGCGCGCTCTCCACGGTATGGTCAGCCGACGAGGCCGCGGCGCTCGCGACCGAGCTGCGGTCGTGGGTCGCGCGGAATCCGATCGACGATGTCGATGACCTGAGGCGGGCTGCGATCGACGTGTCGCGAGCACGATCGATGACCGCGCTTCGATCCGTCCGCGCGCGGCTCAACGAAAACGCTGGCGCAGCCAACGACGCAACGGTATCCCTGTTCACCCGCGCCGATCTCGCGGCGATCAGACCGCTCATTGTCGTACGACGAGTCGCCGACTTCCAGGTCTCGACGGCGATCGCTGTCGCGCTCGTGATCGCCGGCTTCTTCGGCCTGCATGTCGTCCGGCGGACGATCCGATCGACCGCGGATCCGCTGCTGCTCCCGGCGGTATTCGCGTTGTGCGGCATCGGACTCGCGGTGATGATCGACCTTCGCGATCCAGTCCTCGACACGTTGATCGCCGTCACATTCGCGGGCGGTGTCGCGATCGGTTGCGCGCTCGCCGCGCTCGCGTGGTGCCTGCCCGTCGAGCGACTGTCGCTTCAATACGCGCCGCTCGCGGGTGCGCTCGCGTTGTCCGTCCTGCTCATCGTGTTTGGAAGCGGACCGGCCGGCAGCGAGGCCAAAGTGAATCTGTGGGGCGTGCAGCCGGTCGAGGCGATCCGGATTCTGATCACGCTGTTCCTCGCGGCCTACTTCAGTCGCAAATGGCGGTTCCTCCGCAATCTCTCGCACGAAGGCGCGCGGCACGTTCCACTGCTGCGATGGCTCGCTATCCCACCGCTCGAATACGTCGTTCCGGTGGCCGTCGCGTTGACGCTGGTCGCTCTCTTCTTCGTCGCACAGCGCGATCTTGGACCGGCGCTGGTCTTCGGATGTTCGTTTCTCGCGCTGTGGGCGGTCGCTGTTCGTCGTGCGGGTCTGGCGGTGGCGGGACTCGCCGCTCTTGCGGCGGGCTACTGGCTCGTCGTCCACCTCGGATCGCCGGCCATCGTCGCGACGCGCGTGGCAATGGCGGTGGATCCGTGGATGAACGCGCGGCCAGGCGGAGACCAGATCGCGCAGTCGCTGTGGGGCTTCGCGAGCGGCGCGAGCGTCGGGTCGGGTCCCGGTCTTGGCGATCCGCAGTACATCCGCGAGGGACACACCGACCTGATTCTCTCTGCACTGGGCGAGGACTTCGGCTTCGTCGGACTCCTGACCGTCGCTCTGTTGTACGGCGTGATGTGCCATCGCGCCATCCGGATCGCGCTGCGGGCGCCAAGCGACTTCTCTGCTTTCCTGGCGCTCGGTCTGACGTTCGGGTTGTTCGTTCAGCTCCTGCTGATTGGCGCCGCCGTCCTCGGCGTGATGCCGTTGACGGGCGTCGTCACGCCGTTTCTCAGCTACGGACGCAGCGCGATGACGGCGCACCTGGTGATGGTCGGACTGCTGCTGTCCATTTCCGGTCGGACCGCGCCGGGCGAATCGCCCCGGCTTGCCGTTCACTTCGCGCCCGCGGTGCGTTGGGTCATCGGCTGCTTCGCCGTGATTGCCGCTGTCGCGCTCGCGCGTGCGTTTCAGGTGCAGGTATGGGCGGCGGACGAGACGATGGCGCGGTCGGCGCTCGTGC
>Ga0111538_10005357_pt1 | contig 17546 bp, 20 predicted proteins | sample SoiMethybrSBSTD1_FD_79669 | JGI IMG/M metagenome (GOLD analysis project Ga0111538, IMG submission 79669) | Bulk soil microbial communities from a Populus tree surrounding site in Tennessee, USA - Soil MetaG P. TD hybrid SBSTD1 (version 2)... | ecosystem: Environmental > Terrestrial > Soil >...
CGCCCGCGGCCCGTCGCCCAGCAGGCGGTGCAGCACGACGCGACCGTTCGGCCGTAGCAGTGCGCGGTCGAACACCACGATCTCACCCGAGGAAAGCGCCCGGCGTGCGGCGTCGTCATACGCGCCACCGCCCGCGATCGCGTTGAGTGCGTCATCGCCCGCGGCGACCGCCGGCCCGCTGCTGAGCATGCAGCCGTTGTCGCAGTTCTGCCCGGCGTCGCCGGGCACGAGCTCGTACTCGTCGAGCTGGCGCAGCTCGTGCGTGCTGCCGCCCGGGAGCGTCGTCGCGGCCGCGCGCGCCGTCTGCCGCACCGTGGCGTTGTTGTCGGTATCACCCGTCTCGAACGCGAGCATGTGTGGCGGCAGCTCGGGGACATGCCGGAGCTTGTCGGCGTGGAACGTCGCGGCGATCACGAACGCCAGCACGACGGAGCCGGCGACCGCGACCGCGATCGCCGTGGTCGCCGGCCCGGTGCGGTGCTTGTGGCGCGCGGTGTCGCGCACCGCCAGGCGCGCGGCGACCGGCAGCCGCCGGCCCAGGCGGGCGAGGCGGCCGATCAGCACCGGGGTGAGGATCACGATCCCGGCGACGAGCAACGTTGCGCCGCCGACGATCAGCGCCACCGGGACGGTCGGCGTCGGCGCGCTCGGGTAGGCGCCCATCTCGGACACGCGCGCGAGCTCGCGTGCGTAGGCGGCGAAGTCGTCGGCGATCAGCACGTTGCCGGCAAGCCCGCAGGCGCCGCCGGCGACGATCAGCGTCGCGCCGAGGCCGGCGCTGCGGCGGCGCCCGCGGCGGCTGGTCCGGAAGCGCTCGGCCAGGGCGTCGATCGGGCGCATCCGCGCCGCGCCGGCGGCCGGGACGATCGCGGCGGCGAGCCCGGACACGAGCCCGATCAGCGCTGCGCCCGCGATCTCCGGCGGGCTGAACGCCCAGACCGGGAGCTGGGCGTTGTCGAGCTGCTCCCACAACGGCCGGCCCGCGATCGCGACCGCGATGCCGGCCGCCACGCCGACCACGGCACCGATCGCGCCGAGCACCAGCCCCTGCGCGAGCACGACGCGCCGGACGTGCCGCGGGCTGGCGCCGCTGGCCGCCAACAGCCCGAGGTCGCGCGTCTGGCGCCGCGCGCCGACCGCGAACGCGGCGCCGGCGAGCAGCACGACCTCGAGCAGCCCGAGCCCGGCGATGAGCGTGGCCAGCGCCGCCGAGCGGACGTCGCCGACGCTCGCGAAGCCGTCGCCGCTGCTCTGGTAGCGCTCCGGGTGCAGATATGCGGCGCGCGGCGTGAGCGCGACGCCCTGCTTCGCCAGCCGCGGCCACAGGTCGGCGGCCGAGACGCCGGGCGGCAGGTCGACGAGGTAGGTCGGTCGCTGGTACTGATCCGCCACCGGGTCCGCCTTTGCGACGCGCGCGAGTGTCGAGCCCGGCCCCGCCACGGCGCGCTCGCAGGTCAGGCAGTACGGGTCGCGCACGAGCCCGGTCACGCGGAGCGGCGGCGCGCCGCGGGCGGAGATCGTCGCGCCCACGTCCACGTGCAGGCGCTCGGCGAGGACGGGGGAGAGCAGCACGTCGTCCGGATCCGTCGGCGCGCGGCCCTCGACGATCTCGGCCTCGTGGCGCAGGAGCGGCTCGCGCGTGTCGATCACCGACGCGCCCGTGCGCGCGATCCACTCGCCCGACCGCAGCGTCACAGCACCGCCCGCAGCGCCGTCTCGTACGAGCCGCGTCCCGGCTGGAAGGAGCGCGGCGAGGTCGACGTTCTCGGGGTCACGATCGTTCCGATCCGCGATCTCCTCGGTGCCGGACCATGGGCCGGGCATCCACGCCCCGAGATCGGACGCGGCGCTGACCGTCACGCGCGCGTCCGCGATCCCCATCGCCTGCTGCGCCTTGCGCTCGGGCGAGCCGAAGCTGCGCACCAGCACGTCCACCATCGTCGCGGCCGCGACCGGCAGCGCGACGAGCGCGGCGATCAGCAGCGAGCGCGCGAGGTTGCGGCGCACGGACCGCCTGGCGATGCGGAGCGCCAGCCTCACTTGAGCAGAGCCTCCACCGGAGTCGCCTTGCCGGTCTCGTCGACCATCGCGCCGTCGCGCAGGAACACGACGCGGTCGGCCCACGCGGCGTGGCGCGCCTCGTGCGTGACGAGCACGCCGGCGGCGCCCGCGTCGCAGCGCGTGCGGAGCAGGCGCAGGACCCATTCGCCGGTGCGGCTGTCGAGCGCGCCCGTCGGCTCGTCGGCGAGCACGAGCCGCCGTGGGCCGACCAGCGCGCGGGCGATCGCCACGCGCTGTCGCTGGCCGCCCGACAGCTCGTCGGGGAAGCGGTCGGCCAGCTCGCTGAGGCCGACGTCCTCGAGCGCAGCGGCGGACTCGCGGCGTACCTCGCGCATGCGGACGCCGTCGAGCTCGCGCGGGAGCGCGACGTTCTCGGCCGCCGTCAATGCCGGGATCAGATTGAAGTCCTGGAACACGTAGCCGACGCTGCGCCGCCGCACCGCCGCCAGCTGCGCGCGCGACAGCCCGCCGAGGTCGGTTCCTTCGACGAGCACGGTGCCGGACGTCGGCGCGTCGAGCCCGCCGGCGAGGTTGAGCAGCGTCGACTTGCCGGACCCGGACGGGCCCATCACGGCGACAAGCTCGCCGGGCTCGACCGTCAGGCTCACGCCGCGCAGCGCGTGGACGGCGGTCTCGCCGCTGCCGTGGACGCGTACGACGTCAGCCAACTCCAGGACACTCATGACGGCACCTCCTCGTGATCGGCGGCCGGGGCGGGCGTCGCGTGTCGCGCCGGCAGCGCGGACACGCGCGACTCGCAGTGATCGAGCCAGCGCACCTCCGCCTCGGCCTGGAAGATCATCGCCTCGAGCACGAGCAGCCACGCGGCGTCGGTCACCTCGTCGGCGCCGGCCTTGAGCCGCGTCAGCTCCTGCAGCGAGCGCAGTGTCGCGGTGCGCTGCGCCTGCAGAACCGCGTGGACGTCGACGCCCTCGGTCATCAGCGCCATCGCGAGCTTGATCGAGAGCTCGTCGCGCGGCCGGCTCTGGCGCTCGACCGGCGTCGCGAACCAGCGCCCGACCTCCTCGCGACCGGCAGCGGTCAGCTCATACATGACGCGTCCTTCGGCGTCGGCTTCGCCCAGCGGGGCGACGAGACCGTCGCGTTCCAGCCGCGCAAGCGTCGTATAGACCTGGCCGATGTTCAGCGGCCACGTCGTGCCCGTCGACGCCTCGAACTCGGCGCGCAGCCGGTAGCCGTGCATCGGGCCCCGTAGCAACAGGGCGAGCAATCCGTTTCGCACCATGGATACGGAGTATGCATACTCAGTAGGCATAGGTCAAGTATCTTCACCGTTGCCTATGCAATGCTTAGGCATATGGAGCTGACATTGGGAGAGGCCGCGCGCGCCATCGGCGTGAGCGCGGACACGCTGCGGCGCTGGGACCGCGACGGCAAGCTGCAGACGGTGCGCGACGCGCGCAACCGCCGGCTGGTGCCGGAGGCCGAGGTGCGGCGGCTGTCCCACCACCCGCAGCGCCACGAGGCGGGGGACTCGCTGTCCGCCCGCAACCGGTTCCCCGGCGTCGTCACATCCGTCGAGATCGACGGCGTGATGGCGCTCGTGGAGATCGAGGCCGGCCCGCACCGGATCACGGCGGCGGTGACGCGCGACGCCGTCGAGGAGCTCGGGCTCGCACCCGGGGTCGAGGCGACGGCCGCCGTGAAGGCGACGTCGGTGCTGGTGAGCCGCGGATGAGGTGGCTGCTGATCGCCGCGCTGCTCGTGGCGCTGGCCGGCTGTGGCGATGACGATGAGCTCGTGGTGTCGGCCGCCTCATCGCTCACCGAACCGCTCACCACGTGCAGCGGCGACGACGTCAAGCTCGCGTTCGGCGGGTCGGATGAGCTCGCCGCGCAGATCCGCCAGGGCGTCAAGCCCGACGTTTACGCAGCCGCGAACATGGAGCTGCCGAACGAGCTCTATGAGGAGGGCTTGCTCGAGGAGCCGCTCACGTTCGCGTTCAATGAGCTGGTGATCGCCGTGCCGGACGGCAGCGAGATCACGGCGGTCGGCGCGCTCGCGCGGCCGGGCGTGAAGCTGGCGATCGGCGCCGAGACCGTCCCGGTCGGCTCCTACACCCGCGCTGCGCTCTCGCGACTTCCGCCTGAGCAGGAGCGGAAGATCCTCGGCAACGTGCGCTCGGAGGAGCCCGACGTCAAAGGCGTCGTCGGCAAGCTCACGCAGGGTGCCGCCGACGCGGGCTTCGTGTATCGGACCGATCTCGTGGATGGCCTGAAGGCGGTGGCGCTGCCGCAGCGCCTGCAGCCGAATGTGGCGTACGGCGCCGCCGCGGTGAAAGGCGCGGGTGACGACGCGCGGCGGTATCTCGCCAGTCTGAACGGCGGCGCCTGTGCGGAGGCCCTGCGGGCGGCGGGGTTCGGCACGCCGTGAGAAGCGCCTGGTTCGGGATCGCCACCGGCGTCGCGCTGGCGGCGGCGCTGGCGTTCCTGACTCTGCCCGTCGTCGCGATCTTCGTCGACAGCCCGCCCGCCGACCTGATCTCCGCGCTCGGGGAGGAGGGCGCGCTCGACGCGCTGTGGCTGAGCCTGAAGACCACCGCGGCGGCGCTGGCGATCATCGTCGTGGTCGGGACCCCGGCGGCGTACCTGCTCGCGACGCGGCGCTTCCCCGCCCGCGCGCTCGTGATCACGCTCGTCGAGCTACCCCTGGTCCTGCCCCCGGCGGTGGCCGGCATCGCACTGCTCGCCGCGCTCGGGCCGTCGCTGACGTTCACCACGGGCGCCGTCGTGGTGGCGCTGACGTTCGTCGCGTCGCCGTTCTACCTGCGGCAGGCGCAGGCGGCGTTCGCGTCGGTCGACCGCAGCTGGCTGGAGGCGTCGCGCACGCTCGGCGCGTCCGAGGCGCGCACGTTCGCCCGCGTGGCGATCCCGACCGCCGTGCCCGGGCTGATGGCCGGCGGCGCGCTCGCACTGGGCCGGGCGCTCGGCGAGTTCGGCGCCACGCTGATGTTCGCCGGCTCGCTGCAGGGCGTCACGCAGACCGCGCCGCTGGCGATCTACCAGCGCTTCTCGACCGACTTCGACGCCGCGCTCGCGCTGTCCGCCGTGCTCGTCGCCGTCTCGGCCGCGATCCTGCTCACGGCCAAGCTGTTCGGGGGCTGGGATGCTGCGGATCGCCGCTGAGGCCACGCTCGGCGACCTCGAGCTCGACGTCGCCGCCGAGGTGGCGGCGGGGGAGTGCCTCGCGCTCGCGGGGCCGTCCGGCGCAGGCAAGAGCAGCGTGCTGCGCGTCATCTCCGGCCTCCTGCGGCCGCGGCGCGGCAGCGTCGCGTGCGGCGAGCGTGTCTGGCTCGACACCGAGCGCGGGATCGACCTGCCGCCCGACGAGCGCCGCTGCGGCTACGTGTTCCAGGACTACGCGCTGTTTCCGCACCTGAGCGCGTGGCAGAACGTCGCCTACGCGCTCACGCGGCTCCCGCGCCGCGAGCGGCGGCCGCGCGCGGTCGAGCTGCTCGAGCGCTTCGGGCTCGGCGACCGGGCCGAGGCGCGGCCGCGCACCCTGTCCGGCGGCGAGCGCCAGCGGGTGGCGGTCGCGCGGGCGCTCGCGGTCGAGCCCGCGGCCCTGCTGCTCGACGAGCCCCTGTCGGCGCTCGACGCCCGCACCCGCGCCGCCGCCGGGCGCGAGCTCGCGGCCGTCCTGCACGCCGCCGGCGTGCCCGCGCTGCTCGTCACGCACGACTTCCAGGAGGCGGCGCTGCTCGGCGACCGCGTGGGAGTGATGGACGGCGGCCGGATCGTGCAGCTCGGGACGGCGGGCGAGCTCGCCGCCGAGCCCGCGTCGCCGTTCGTGGCCGACTTCACGGGCGCCGTGGTACTGACGGGTGTTGCCGCGCCGGCCGCGGACGGGCTCACGCGCGTGACGCTCGACGGCGGGGGAGAGGTGACGTCGCCCGAGCCCGCCGCCGGCCCGGTCGCCGTGACGGTCTACCCGTGGGAGATCGCGCTCGCCCCGCGCGGCACGATCGACCCGGGCTCCGCGCGCAACCACCTCGACGTCGAGATCGTCTCGGTGACCGCGGTCGGGAGCCGCGTGCGCGTCGGCCTCGCCGCGCCGCAGCCGCTCGCGGCCGAGCTCACGGGCCCGGCCGTCACGGCGATGCACATCGCGCCGGGCCAGCGCGCGGTCGCTACGTGGAAGGCAACGGCGACGCGACTGCTGCCGTTGACGCCGCAGGGCAGCGACGAAGTGCGGCACTGACCAAAGCCGCCGAGAACCCTCCGGGAAACCGGCCACGGTCGGAATCCAGACATTCCTGACCGACATGGTGATAATCTCCGCTCGGGAACTTGACCAAACCGATGGAGATTGTGTTCATGTCAAAGCGCCTATCGCGGTTCGCCGCCACCCTGTCTCTCCTCCTCCTCCCAGCGGTGGCGGCGGGCTGCGGTGGGCCGGCGGAGGAGGGTGCCGCTGCCGCCGACGGCGACGGCGGTGCGAAGATCGACCTCGTCGCCTACTCGACGCCGAAGGAGGCGTACGGGGAGCTGATCCCGGCCTTCCAGAAGACCGCCGACGGCAAGGGCGTGTCGTTCACGCAGTCCTACGGCGCGTCCGGCGACCAGTCGCGCGCCGTCGCCAGCGGCCTGCCGGCCGACATCGTCGCGCTGTCCCTGGCGCCCGACGTCGACAAGCTCGTCGAGCCCGGGATCGTCGATGCCAACTGGGCCGACACGGACACCGACGGGTTCGTGACCAACTCGGTCGTCGTCCTCGCGGTCCGCAAGGGCAACCCGAAGAACATCCACGGGTGGGAGGACATCACCAAGCCCGGCGTCGAGGTGATCACGCCGAATCCGTTCACCTCGGGCGGCGCGAAGTGGAACCTGATGGCCGCCTACGGCTCGCAGACCTCCCAGGGCAAGTCGCCCGAGGAGGCGACGCAGTTCCTGCACGACGTGCTGGCGAACACGGCCGTCCAGGACAAGTCAGCGCGCGAGGCGCTCGCGACGTTCTCGGGCGGCAAGGGCGACGTCCTGATCTCGTACGAGAACGAGGCGATCACCGCGCAGAAGGCCGGCGTCGACCTCGACTACGTGATCCCGGACCAGACGATCCTGATCCAGAACCCGGCAGCGGTCACCAAGGACGCGCCGCCGGAGGCCCAGAAGTTCCTCGACTGGCTGGTGACGCCCGAGGCACAGAAGATCTACGCCTCCAAGGGCTACCGCTCGGTGCTGCCCGACCTGGCGGACGAGAGCACGTACCCGACGCCGAAGACGCTGTTCAAGATCGACGAGTTCGGCGGCTGGTCGAAGGTCAACGACGAGTTCTTCGATCCTGAGAAGGGCTCCGTCGCCGACATCGAGCGCGACCTGGGGGTCTCCACTGCCGGCTGATGCGCTCGCTGCGCCCGCGCCCCGCGCCCGAAGCTTCGGGCGCGGGCTCGGCATGCCTGTCGTGCTGGGCGGCTACTCGGTCGCCTGGCTGACGCTCATCGTCCTGATCCCGCTCTCGGCCGTCGTCGTGCGTTCGCTCGACGACGGCCTTGCCGAGTTCTGGGATGCGATCACGGCCCCGCAGGCACAGGCCGCGATCCGCCTCACGCTGGTGATCTCCGCGATCGTCGCGCTGATCGACGCGGTGATGGGCACGCTGATCGCCTGGGTGCTCGTGCGGGACGAGTTCCCCGGCAAGCGGTTCGTCAACGCGGTCATCGACCTGCCGTTCGCGCTGCCGACGATCGTCGCCGGCCTCGTGCTGCTCGCGCTGTACGGGCCGAGCGGGCCGATCGGGATCAACATCGCCTACACGCGCGTGGCGCTGCTGCTGGCCTTGCTGTTCATCACGCTGCCGTTCGTCGTGCGCGCCGTGCAGCCGGTGCTGATGGCGCTCGAACGCGACGTGGAGGAGGCCGCCGAGTCGCTCGGCGCCAAGCCGCTGACGATCTTCCGGCGGATCATCCTGCCGGCGCTGCGCCCGGCGATGCTCGCCGGCGTCGGACTCTCGTTCGGCCGCGCGGTCGGCGAGTTCGGCTCGGTCGTGCTGATCAGCGGCAACCTGCCGTACAAGACGGAGGTCGCGTCGGTCCTCGTCTACGGGCAGATCGAGAGCGACAACACCACCGGCGCCGCGGCCGTGTCCGTGCTCCTGCTGGCGGTCAGCTTCGCGGTCCTGATGGGGATCTCGTTCATCGCGCGCCGGGGGCACGTGCAGTGAGCAAGTACGTGCTGCGGTTCACCGCGCTGGGATACCTCGCCGCGCTGCTCGTCGTGCCGGTCGGGATGGTCTTCTACCGCGCGTTCGAGAAGGGCTTCGCCAACGCCTGGGAGGCCGTGACGACGCCGCCCGCCCAGCACGCGTTCTACCTCACGTGCGTGATCACGCTGATCGCGGTCCCCCTGAACGCGATCTTCGGCGTCGTGACCGCCTGGGTGCTGGCGCGCTACGACTTCCGCGGCAAGCGGGTCTTCGACGTGCTGATCGACCTGCCGTTCGCCGTGTCGCCGGTCATCGTCGGCCTCGCGTTGATCCTCGTGTGGGGCCGCGACGGCTGGTTCCACATGACCAACGTGATCTTCTCGACTCCCGGGATGATCCTCGCCACGATCTTCATCTCGCTGCCGTTCGTGGTGCGCGAGGTGCTGCCGGTGCTCGAGGAGGAGGGCACCGACCAGGAGGAGGCGGGCAGCACCCTCGGCGCGCGCGGCTGGCAGGTGTTCTGGCGCATCACGCTGCCGACGATCCGCTGGGGCCTGACCTACGGGATCATCCTCGCGACGGCGCGCTCGATCGGCGAGTTCGGTGCAGTCGCCGTCGTGTCCGGCAAGATCTCCGGCCGGACCGAGACCATGACCGTGTTCGTGGAGGACCGCTTCCAGTCTCTCGACCTGACGGGCGCGTACGCCGCGGGCGTCGTGCTGGCTCTGCTCGGGATCACCGTGCTGACCCTGATGACCTTGCTGCAACGACGACATCAAAGGATCTGAGATGGCCATCGAGGCCCGCAACATCACGAAGCGCTTCGGTGACTATGTCGCGCTCGACGACGTGACGGTGACCGTGCCCGACGGCTCGCTGACCGCGTTGCTCGGCCCGTCCGGCAGCGGCAAGAGCACGCTGCTGCGCGTGATCGCCGGCCTGGAGACGCCGGACAGCGGGACCGTGCTCATCGAGGGCGACGACGTGACGACGCGGCCCGCCCGCACGCGCGGTGTCGGCATGGTCTTCCAGCACTACGCCGCGTTCAAGCACATGACCGTGGCCAAGAACGTCGCCTTCGGGCTCGACGTCCGCAAGCGCCCGAAGGCCGAGACCAAGGCCAAGGTCGCCGAGCTGCTCGATCTCGTCGGCCTCGCGCACCTCGGCGAGCGCTACCCGTCCCAGCTCTCCGGCGGCCAGCGCCAGCGCATGGCGCTCGCCCGCGCGCTGGCCGTCGAGCCGCGCGTGCTGCTGCTCGACGAGCCGTTCGGCGCGCTCGACGCCCGCGTGCGCGAGGAGCTGCGCCGCTGGCTGCGCCGCCTCCACGACGACGTGCACGTGACGACGATCTTCGTCACGCACGACCAGGAGGAGGCGATGGAGATCTCCGAGCAGATCGTCGTCGTCAACGAGGGGCGGATCGAGCAGTCGGCCACGCCGGGCGAGATCTACGACCACCCGGCGACGCCGTTCGTGATGTCGTTCGTCGGGCCGGTCACGCGCGTGGAGGGTGAGATGGTGCGCCCGCACGACGTGCAGGTGCTCACCGAGCCGGGCGAGGCCAGCCAGCAGGCGGTCGTCACGCGCATCTGGTGGCTCGGGTTCGAGGTCCGGGTGGAGCTGCTGCCCGCCGAGGGCGAGCTGATGGTCGCGCAGATGTCGCGAGCCGAGGCGGACACGCTCGAGCTGACCGAGGGCCAGATCGTGCATGTGCGCGTTGATCCGACTCGTGCACGGCGAGAGCCCGCAAGCGCATAAGCTCACGGCGTGCGCGTCTCCGCCAAGACCGATTACGCCTTGCGCGCGGCGCTGGAACTGGCCGCGGCGCCCGACGAGAAACCCGTGAAGGGGGAGCGGATCGCCACCGCCCAGGCGATCCCGCTGCGCTTCCTGGAGAACATCCTGATGCAGCTGCGGCATGCCGGGCTGGTGGAGAGCCGGCGTGGCGCCGACGGGGGCTACCGGCTTGCGCGCCCGGCCGGCGAGGTCACGCTCGCCGACGTGATCCGCGCGATCGACGGTCCGCTCGCCGGCGTCAGCGGCGCGCGCCCGGAGACGCTCGACTTCACCGGCGTCGCCGAGCCGATGCGCGACGTCTGGATCGCCGTTCGGGCCTCGCTGCGCGGCGTGCTCGAGGGCGTGACGCTGGCGGACGTCGTGGCCGGCGGGCTGCCGCAGCACGTGCGCGACCTCGTCGCCGACGAGGACGCCTGGGTTCCGCACTAGGCGTAGGCTGGCCCGCGAGTCGCCGTGATCGTCGACTGCGCGCAATATCAGGAGGGGCGCCGTGTTCAGGACGCACCGCTGAGCGTCGACGCGGCAGCGGCGATCTGCACCCGTGAGGACGGGTTCGTCTGGATGGGGATCGTCGATCCTTCGCCGGAGGAGCTCGACGACGTCAAGGATCAGTTCGGCCTGCACGAGCTGGCGGTCGAGGACGCGCAGAACTTCCACCTGCGCCCGAAGATCGAGAAGTACGACGACGACGTCTACTTCGTCGTCCTGCGCACGGCGCGCGACGACCCGGTGCACGACGCACTCGTGTTCGGCGAGGTGTCGATGTTCATCGGCCCGCGCTTCGTGATCTCGGTGCGCCAGGGGATCGCGAGCGACCTGCACCCGGCGCGGCTGCGGCTCGAGCGCCGGCCGGAGCTGCTCGTCGAGGGCCCGATCTCGGTGCTGTGGGCGGTGCTCGACCAGATCGTCGACGACTACGCGCCGGTCGTCGAGGGCCTCGAGCGCGACATCGAGGCGATCGAAGCCTCGGTGTTCATCGGCGAGTCGGCGCCGACGGAGCGGATCTACAAGCTGCGGCGCGAGGCGACCGACTTCTACCGCGCCGTGCATCCGCTGCTCGGGCCGCTGAACGCGCTCGAGAACGGCGCCTACCCGGAGATCGGGCGCGGGCTGCGGCAGTACTTCCGCGATGTCAACGACCACGCCAAGCTCGTGAACGAGGAGGTGCTCGCGCAGCGCGACCTCCTGGCGACGATCCTCCAGGCGAACATGGCCGTGATCACCGTCCAGCAGAACGAGGTCGTCCGCAAGATCTCCGGCTGGGCGGCGATCATCGCGGTCCCGACGTTCATCGCCTCGCTCTACGGCATGAACTTCGACCACATGCCGGAGACCGACTGGAAGTACGGCTACGTGGCGGTCGTCGCGCTGATCCTCGCGGTCGGCGCCGGCCTGTACGCGTTCCTGCGCCGGATCAACTGGCTCTAAGTCGCCAACGCACACAGGCCGCCGAGCAGTGCGAAGCCGACGGTGGCCCACGCCACGTAGTCGCCGATCTGGCCCGAGTGCTGGCGGCGCAGGCGCTCGAAGCCCATCAGCACGGGGCGCGGCAGCGGTACGAGATCGCGCAGCAGCGCGACCGCGAGCGCGATCGAGCCGAGCGCGGTGAGGAGGCCGAGGACGACCTCGAGCGCGCCGCCGTGGAGGAGATGGACGGGCTCGGCCGGCGGCGGGGGGCGACCGAGCACCGGCGCCGCGTACGCCTCGCGATCGGCGAACGCGTGCGCGCTGCGCTGGGCGTCCTCGGCCGTTCCGGGAACGGCGGCGACGAGCAGGCCGGCAACGATCAGCACCGCGGCACTGGCGAACATCACGCCGGGCACACGGCCGCGCGACCCCGTCAGCTCGCTCTCTTCGGCCGGCGGCTCGCGCGGGTCGGTGTCGGTCTCGTGCGGCGCGCCCCAGCCGAAGAAAACGCGTCCACCGGCCCGCAGCAGCGCCGCGGCCGCCACTGCGGTCGCCACTACGAACACGATCGCCACCCAGCCGTAGCCGACCTCGCCGGCCGCCTCCTCCACGAGCGCCTTGCCGGGGTAGGCGCCGAGCGGCGGGAGCGCCGCCAGCCCGAGCACGGCGGCGCCGAAGAACACCGGGAACACCTTCGGCAGCACGCGCCCGCGGCCGTGCAGGGAGGACTGGTAGACCGACCCGCAGCGGTGCAGGATCGCGCCGATGCAGACGAACAGCCCGGCACGCAGCAGGCCGTCGGCCGGGATCAGCAGCGTCGCGCCCGCCACGCCGTCGGGCGTGAGCAGGCCGACGCCGATCAGCGCCAGCCCGATCTGGCTGATCGTGACGAACGCGAGCAGCCGCTTGAGGTGGTTCTGGGCGAGCGCGAGTGCCGCCCCCAGCAGCGCGGTCACGACCGCGAAGCCGACGAGCACCGCGCGCAAGCCCTCGACGTGCGGCTCGAGCGGCGCCTGGAAGACCGTGAGGTAGATCCGCGCGACCGCGTAGATACCGAGGTCGCTCATCACGCCGGTGAACACGATCGCTGCCGGGGTGGGGGCGACCGCGTAGGCGTCGGCGAGCCAGAAGTGGAACGGCACGATCGCGGCCTTCACGAGGAAGCCGCCGGTGATCAGCGCGAACGCCGTGACGACGAGCCCGTCGCTGGGCCGCGACGCGAGCGCCTCGCCGACCTGCGCGAGGTTGAGCGCGCCGGTCCGGCCGTACAGCAGCGCGATCCCGAACAGGATCATCACGGCACCGACGCTGTTGGTGACGGCGAACGTCAGCGCTCCCTGCAGCGACGCGGCGCGCTCGATCCGGTACGCGGTCAGCGCGTACGCGGACACGCTCATCAGCTCGAAGAAGACGAACATGTTGAACAGGTCGCCGGTGAGCGCGAAGCCGGTGAGCGCGCCGAGGAAGACGAGGATCAGCGCGTGGAACGTCGGCCCGACCGCTTCGAAGAAGCGCCACGCGAACACGAGCGCCGCGCCGACCAGGACAGCCGCCAGCAGCGCCAGTGCGGCGCCGAGCGAGTCGAACGCGAAGTTGATGCCGACGATGACGCCGTCGTCGCGCGGTTGCCAGCCGCCGATCCGCGACACGACCGGTCCGTCGCTGTCGAGCGTCTTGCTGAGCAGCAGCAGGCACAGCACGGCGACGACCAGCGCTCCGGCGGCGGCGACGAGCTCGGCGTAGTGGCGCGTGAACGGGAACGGCAGGCGGGACGCGAGCAGCGCGGCGAGGCCGAACGGGATCGCCACCGTCAACGGCGCGAGGTCCGCGATGCTAGTCGCGTAGAGGATCGAGCTCATCGGGGTCGAGCGTGTGCAGGTGCTTCTCGATCTGGACGGCGATTGCGAGCAGCAGCGCGGTCACCGCGCCGCCGACGACCACGTCGGTCAACGTCAGCGCCTGCACGACCGGGTCGACGGCGGGCGTGGTGTGAGGGATGTCGACGAACACCGGCGCGACGCCGCCCTGCCGGTAGCCGACGGCCAGCAGCAGCACGTACGTCGACGACTGCACGACGGAGACGCAGATGATCGTGTGCAGCAGGTGGCGGCTGGTCACGATGCCGTACAGGCCGACGAGGCAGATCCAGACGGCCACGACGTACGGCAGGACGCTCACGAATCCGCCTCCTGCTTGCGGCGGATGACCAGCAGCTGGTCGAGGAACTCCGACAGCAGCAGCACGAAGCCGCCGGCGACCTCCAGGCCGACCGCGACGCTGAGCAGCGGGATCGTGCCCGCGGCGACGAGGTCCCCCGGCGTCCCGAGCGGCAGGAAGTTCTCGAGGAACGCGCCCGCGAAGATCAGTCCGGCGAGGCCGAGCAGCACGAACGCCAACGCCCCCGCCGCCTTCGCCGTCTCCACGAGCGGCAAGGGCCGCAGGCGCTGCATCGTCGGGTAGTCGCTGCCGAGGTAGACGAGCAGCAGCGCGGTCGCGGCGATCACGCCGCCCTGGAAGCCGCCGCCGGGCGTGAGGTGCCCGTGCGCCGTGATGTAGACCGCGAGCAGCACGGTCGGCCCGACGAGTGCCGCGCACGTGAGGCGCACCGCCGCGCTGGTGGTGTGCTCGTGGCGCGCCTTCCACTCGTGCCGGTCGCGCCGCTCCTCGCTGAGCCGCCGGAGCAGCAGGGCGAGGACCAGCACGGCCGCGAACAGGATGAACTCCTCGCCGAGCGTGTCGAACCCGCGGTAGTCGAAGTTGACCGCGCTGACCACGGCGGTCGAGCTGCGCTCCTCGACCGCGGAGTGGTTGATCACCTGCCCGTACAGCGGCACGACGTCGCGGTAGTCGGGCAGCCCGAACAGGCCCCACAGCAGCAGCGCGCCGAGCCCGGCCGCGCCGACCAGGAAGAGCCGCCGCCGCGCCGCGAACGACAGCTCGCCGGGACGCCGGGGCGGCTGCTCGTCCATCAGCGCTTCGTCTTCGCGATCGCGAGCATGAGCATCGTCGGGAGCGCGACCGCGCCGATGACGATGTTCGAGAGCGCGACGTCCGGGGCCTGGAACGCGAAGAACAGCAGCCCGAGCGCGAGGCCGTAGAGGCTCACGACGATCGCCTGGCGGACCGGGTCGCGCGCCATCACGGTCGCCCACGCGCCCACCGCCACCACGAGCAGCGCCGCGAGCTGGACCGCGATCACTCGTCCGGCTCCTCGCGCGGGAGCTCGAGTCCGCCGCGCTCGCGCACGTACGCCGCGCGCGCGGTGGCGTGGATGAGCACCGGGCTCAGCGCGAGCAGCAGGAGCGCGACCAGGATCGACTTCAGCCCCGCCTGCGAGAACGGTCCCTCGTCGAGCACCACCGCAAGCGCGAGGCACACGGGTCCGAAGATCCCCGCCGGGCCGATGAAGTGCAGCCGGTCGTAGACGTTGCCCGCGACCAGCACGCCGACCACGCCCGCGAGTGCCGCCAGCACACCGACCGTCAGCAGGATCCAGACGAGCACCGCGGTCACAGCCAGCGCTCCAGGAAGCGCGCGTACGCGAGCCCGCCGGCGAACGAGAGGACCGCCGAGACCACCGCGAGGTCGAAGAACGGCTGGCGCTCGGTCGCCTCGGCGAGCACCAGGAACACGAGCGTGGCGATCGTGCCGCCGAGGTTGAGCGCCACCAGCCCGTCTTCAGCCGCGGCGCGGGCCGAGAACACGATCAGCGGTGCGAGCGCGGCGATCAGCACCGTCGCGGCCGCGAAGTAAGCGGTCATTCGACCAGCTCGTGGGTGAGCATCACGCCCTCCCGGGTGTCGATGGTCAGGACGTAGGCGTTCGGCGCGAACGACTCGGCGGCGGTCATCAGCGCACGCTTCGCAGCCTGCTCGCGCGGGTCTTTCGGCAGCGCCACGGGCACCACGCGGAAGCGGCCCTGCGCGGGCGCCTTGCGTAGGACGTGGCGCACAAGGATCCGCAGCACCTGCACGCTCTCCACGACCGCCCGCCACGGCAGCCCGCGCAGGTGGACAAGCCAGCGCGCGCGCATCCGGAACTTGGCGAGCCCCTGCTCGCGCACCGCCTCGGCGGCGGTGGCGGCGATCGCCGCAGCGACCAGGCCGAGGAGCTCCTCGGCGGGCACCCAGGCGGCGATGAAGACCAGCCACAGTGCGTTCAGCACCGCGAACCACGCGAGCCAGCCGACGATCCGCGCGCGCGTCACAGCGGCATCTTCCCGCAATCTCCGCGGGCACCTGAGTTCGTCATCGCGCCGGTCCGGGCATAGTTCGCGCCGATGCCGCGGGTTGCCGTTGTCGGTCATGTCGAGTGGGTCGAGTTCGCACGCGTTCCGCACGTGCCCCAGGCGGGCGAGATCGTCCACTCGGGCGAGTGGTGGCAGGAGGCCGGCGGCGGCGGTGCCGTGTCGGCGGTCCAGCTCGCCAAGCTCGCCGGCGGCGCGGAGTTCTTCACCGCCCTCGGCGACGACGAGCTCGGCCGCCGCGCGCAGGAGCGGCTGGAGGAGCTCGGCGTCACCGTCTACCCGGCCTGGCGGCCCGTGCCGCAGCGCCGCGGCTTCGTGCACCTCGACACCGACGGCGAGCGCACGATCACGATCCTCGGCGAGCGGATCGTCCCGCTCGGCGACGACGACCTCCCGTGGGAGCGGCTCGACGACGCCGACGCGGTCTACTTCACCGGCGGCGACGTCGGCGCGCTGCAGCACGCGAGACGCGCCCGCAAGCTCGTCGCCACGCCGCGCGCGTTCGACACGCTGCGCACCGCCGACGTCAACCTCGACGCGCTCGTGCGCTCCGCCCACGACCCCGGCGAGCAGCAGGCCGAGCAGGAGCTCGACCCGGCGCCCGACTACGTCGTCTCGACGGCCGGCAAGGAGGGCGGCACGTGGGTGGGGGAGGACCACACCACCGGCACCTGGAAGGCGGCCGAGCTGCCCGGGCCCAAGGGCGACGCCTACGGCGCGGGAGACTCGTTCGCGGCGGGGCTGACGTACGCGCTCGGCGCCGACATGAGTATCGACGACGCGGTCGCGCTCGCTTCACGCGCCGGGGCCTACAAGCTGGCCGGCCGCGCGGTCTACGACGGCCAGCTCACCGCGGCTGAACTCTGAGCACGGCGGCGCCCTCGATCTTGCCGGCGCGCAGGCAGTCGAGCGCGGCCTCGGCATCCTCAAGCGCGAACTCCTGCACCGTCGTGCGCACCGGGATCTGCGGCGCGAGCTTCAGGAAGTCGTGGGCGTCGCCGCGCGTGAGGTTCGCGACGGAACGCAGCACGCGCTCGCGCCACAGCAGCTCATAGGGGAACGAGGGAATGTCGGACATGTGGATCCCGGCGCAGACGACCACGCCGCCGGGCGCGCTGGCGCGCAGGGCGGCAGGGACGAGCTCGCCCGCCGGCGCGAAGATGATCGCCGCGTCGAGTGGCTCTGGACCGAGCGCCAGCGCGTCGCCCGCCCACTCGGCACCGAGCTTGAGCGCCAGCAGCTGCGCGTCGTCGTCGTCCGGGCGAGTGAACGCGAACACGCGCCGCCCCTCGTGGACGGCGACCTGGCAGATGATGTGCGCCGCCGCGCCGAAGCCGTACAGCCCGAGGCGGTGGCCGTCGCCCGCCAGGCGGAGCGCCCGGTAGCCGATCAGGCCGCCGCACAGCAGCGGCGCCACCTCCATGTCGTCCATTCCCTCGGGCAGATCGAGCACGAAGCGCTCGTCAGCCACCGCGTACTCGGCGTAGCCGCCGTCGACGTCGCGGCCGGTGAAGCGGGCGTTCGGGCACAGGTTCTCGAGCCCGCGGTCGCAGAACTCGCACTCGCCGTCGGCCCAGCCGAGCCACGGAACGCCGACCCGGCGGCCGTCGCCGGTCGTGCCGACGATCTGGTGGCCGAGGATCAGCGGCAGGTGCCCGGCCTCGACCTCGCCGTCGCGCAGGTGCAGGTCGGTCCGGCAGACGCCGCACGCGTGCACCTGGATCAGGACCTGGTCGCGGCCCGTGAAGCGCGCGCGGGGACAGAGGTTCTCCAGACCCGACTCGCAGTAGGTGCAGTCGCCGTCGGCCCAGCCCAGCCAGGGGACGCCGACGCGCCGGCCGTCGGCGGTCGTCGCCACGATCTGGTGGCCGAG
>Ga0111538_10005358_pt1 | contig 17541 bp, 14 predicted proteins | sample SoiMethybrSBSTD1_FD_79669 | JGI IMG/M metagenome (GOLD analysis project Ga0111538, IMG submission 79669) | Bulk soil microbial communities from a Populus tree surrounding site in Tennessee, USA - Soil MetaG P. TD hybrid SBSTD1 (version 2)... | ecosystem: Environmental > Terrestrial > Soil >...
GGGCACGGGCGGCGCCGGTGACACCTTCGACCCGAACGGGCTCTGCGGAGCCAGCATGGATCCCAAGCTCGCCACCTGCTGCACGCTCGCCAAAATCGCCTTCTACGGCGGATCGACCAACGCGTACTTCGTGTCCAGCGCGACCGAGCTGCGCAACGCGATGGCCGCCATCCTGCGCGACATCGACGCCAAGGTCTCCACCCGCACGATGCCGGTGTTCGCCGGAGCCGCCAACGAGTCGCTCGGCGGCGCCTATTCGTTTTACACGTCGTTCCGCGCCGACCGCGCCGACGTGTGGTCCGGCGTCCTCGAGCGCCAGCGCACCAAGTGCGTGGCGCAGACGAGCGGCACGGCGACCACGCTCACGCCGACCGATCTCCCCATCGACCCAAACCTTGGCGACAAGTTCTCGGACAACGTGGCCGCCGCCGACTCGAGCCACCCTCGCACCTTCTATACGGTGCTGCCCACGCCCGTTTCCGGCGTGCAGTGGTCCGACCGCTCGATCCGGCCGAGCATCCCCGCCACGAACCCTGACGGCGCCGGGACCCAAGGGGGCACGCTCGTCAGCGGCAACAGCGGTGACTTCTTTGCCCCCAAGATTCCCGCGACGGCGATGAAGGTCACCCGCTCGGCGTGCACCGACAAACCGGTGCCCGCCACCGACGACCTTTGCGCGACGATGTTCATGAAGTGGGAGCTCGGCGTCGACAACACGCCGTACGTGAAGCGAGACAATCCCTTCGGCGCCATTTACCACTCGACGCCGGTGTTGGTCGGCCCCCCCAGCGAGTTCTTGCGCGACGAGTCGTACACGCAATTCGCCGCCGATCAGGCCAAGCGGCCCCCCATGCTGTACACGGCGACGACCGACGGCCAGGTGCACGCTTTCAAGGTCGACAAATCGCCGGCCGATTCGGCGGACACCTTCACCATCGACAAGAAGGTGAACAACGAGCTCTGGTCGTTCTTTCCGCCGGCCGCGCTCCCGCGCATCCCCGCGCAATACCCGGGCACCGAGCAAGTCGTCACCGACGGCGCGCCGGTCGTGAAGAACGTCGTCTTCGAGCGCAGCGCGGCCGATGCCAAGAGCGGCGGCGGTAGCGCCAAGTGGCGCACCGTTCTCGTTTCCAGCTTCGGCGGCGGTGGCCCCGGCTACTTCGCCCTCGACATCACGAACCCCGTCATCAAGCAGAACGACGCCAACACCGGCCCCAAGATGCTGTGGCAGCTCACCACCGACGACCAGGGCAACCGCCTCTTCGGCAAGCGCGGCGGCACGCCGGCCATCGCGACGCTCTTCTTCGGCCCGGGCGGCATCGATCCCAAGGAAATTGCGGTAGCCATTTTGCCGGGCGGCGACAGCGACGCGCCGATCGGCGGCAACTGTGTCCAGCCAACGGCAAGCGACGTCGGTGCACTCGTCGACAGCACCAAGGGGGTGCGCGCCAACGTCCGCTGCTGGGCCAACGATCCGGCGCGCTCGCTCACCATCGTGCGCCTCGACACCGGCGAAATCGTGCGAAGTTTTCGCGCAGACGCCGACGGCCCCGCGTCGATTGCAGCGCGATCGCACGACAGCTTCAATAAAGAGACCAAGCTCTATGCCCCCGTCTCGGGAACGCCGGTCCCGTTTCCAGCGATGGGGGGCGAGGTCTCCGATCGCGCCTTCGTCGGCGATCGCGACGGCCTTCTGTGGCGCGCCGATTTCGCGTCCACCAATCCGCAGGATTGGAAGATGCAGGTGTTCTTCGACGCTTTCACCGGTCAGCAGCCGAACGAAGGACAGCCGATCGCGACGCCCCCCGTCCTCTCGGTCGACCGCGTGGGCAACGTCACGATCGCGCTCTCGACCGGCGATCAGGAGACGTTCCTCGCCACCACCGGGATGAAAAACTACCAGTGGAGCCTCATCGAGAAGCCGACCGGCTCGCCCCCCGTCTTCAAATCGGAGGCCCAGTGGTCGCTCCTCCTCAAAGACGGTGAGCGCATCTCGGGGCCGATGTCGCTCTTCACGTCGACGCTCTACTACACGACGTACCTGCCGCCCCCCTTCGGCGGAAATCAAAACTGCAGCGCGGGTCGCTCGCGCATCTGCGCCGTGCATTACCTCCTGCCGCGCGGCAACGCGGGTGACGGCGGGGCCATCGCGCGCCCCTTGCTCAACACCGACACCGATCCTTGTCTGCAATTCGGCGAGAGCATCATCTTCGGTGCGGGCATCACGCAGAAGCCGACCTGCAACCAAGAGCAAACGTACAACGACCCCTACCTCGGAACGGGGTCGCACACCGCGCTCACCAACGTCAATCCCGGCAAGTTCACGCTCATCGTGCAAAGCGGACCGAGCGGCAGCAAACCGAGCGGCGGCGAGGTGAACACGCGCACCATCGAGCTTCAGCCGCCTCTCACCACGACCCGCATCGATTCGTGGGCGGCGGTCGTCGAATGAGCACGCACGGGGGGGCGCGACGTACGCGATGCTGGCGACGGGCGCGGGGGGCGCGGCGAGCACTGCACGCGCCGCCGCTAGCGCTCATCGCGTTACTCGCGTTCGCGTGCCGCAACAAGGAGCACGCCCCCTCCCCCACACCGGTCCCCGCGCCGGTCGCCAGCACCGCGCTCGACCGCTTGCTCCCCGGTGAGCTCGCCGAGGGGACCGACAAAGCGATGGGGCTCGCCGTTCCGCGCGACATGCACTTCGAACGCGTGTTCGACGATTCGGCCTTCGCGCGCGGCCGCGTTCCATCCGATGCACTCGCCAACTACGTGAGGAAGCGGGTCGACGCGGCGACGGTGGAGATCGGCGCAGCGCGGACCCTCTTTCCGAAGGCGCACGTCAAAGGTCAGCCACCGGAGAAGACGGTGCGCATCGAAGTGATCCGCGAAATCGACTCCACGGTGCTCTACCTGCGCGACACGACGCCCCCCGTCATCCCGCCGGGGCTGACCGAAGATGAGCGCTGGCGCAGAGAGGGGGTCGTACCGGGCAAGCCGTTCAACCCGAAGGCTCTGTAACGGCGCGGCCACGCGCGCGATCAGAGAGAGAAGATTCACAGGGAGGAGCGGAGGCGGGGAGTTTATTTTTGTTTGGCGCGGCGCTTTGCGGCGATAGGAGCGGCGCGTGATGCGGGACGCGGGACGCGCGAGTCAGCGCGGAAACTGAAGTGGGCCTGCTTCTGGGCACGCGCCCATGCGGGCGTCGGTGCCGGCGCGTTGGCCTTCGCAGACGTTGCAATAAAACTTGCCGTCGCAACCGCACGCGCCCGGGCAGTCCTTGGGGCAGACATCCGGGCGCGGTGTGCATTCGCCCGTGTACATATCGCCCTCGCCGCAGAAGTTGGCGGGGTAGTCGCAGAACATCGACTCGGGGCACTTGAGTCCGGCAAAGCCGCCGCAGATGGCGCCGCCCGAATCGGGCGACGTGCCCCCTGCACTGCCTGCTGCCCCAGCCGTTCCGGCGCTTCCCGCGGCTCCTGCCGTCCCACCCGTTTGACCTGCGCCCGCGGAACCGCCGGTTGCACCCGCTCCACCGGAGCCGCCGACGCCGCAATCCTCGGCCGCGTCCGCGCAACCTCCTCCGCACCCCAGTGGGGCCACGGCGGCGTACGCGACCGCGAGGCACATCGCGAGTCCGGCGAACCACAGCGATCGACGCTCGACCTTTTTCATGGCGCTCCCCTTGCCGCGGTGCAGCGCGGTGCGCTCAGGCTATCACGATGGCCGGCGGACCTACTTCTTCTCGCCGATCGCCTTGCCGACTTTTTCGAGCAGCGTTTGGATCTTGAACGGCTTGGTCAAGTAGTGACGCGCTCCTGCATTGATCCCCTGCACGACGTCCTTCGGCGAATCGCGGCCCGTCAAGAAGATGAGCGGCACGTTCTTGAGGCGTGATTCAGCCTTCACCTTGCTCGCGAGCGTGAGCCCATCCATCCGCGGCATCATCACGTCCATGATGATGAGGTCCGGAGGCTTCATACGCGTCAAATTCTCGAGCGCGAGCTGGCCGTCCGCCGATTCGTACACGCAGTAGTTGGTACCGAGCGAACGCACCAGCATGTCGCGGATCGCGGCGTCGTCTTCGACGACCATGATGACCTTGGCGTGAGGTCCGGGGTTCGCGCTCGGTTGCGGCTCGGGGCTCGACGGCGGAGCGGTGGGCGCTTTCGGCGGCTGCTGCGGATTTTGCGCGCGCGCCGGGACCGGCGGTGGCTGCGCAGCGGGCGCACCCGGCAGGCCACGCGTGGGAGCAGCCGGAGCCGGCGGTGGACCTTTGGGGAGCGGCGCCACGCGTGGCGGGCCTCCGCCTTGAGGTCCTATCGGAATGGCGGGCTTGGGCGCCGCCGCAGCGGGATTGTGCGGCAAAGTAGGAGGCGCGCCCCCGGAACCGGAGCTCTGCCCATCCGCCTGCCCCGGCGTAGGGCGAGCCTGCCCGGGCGCATTGCCGACCAGCTTGCTGAAGGGGGACTTCGGAGGCGGTGGCTGCACGCGTTGGGGTCAACGGCGGGAAACGGGCACCACTTGAGAGTTCCGGGTTGGACCTTTCTTCGCTAGCCCTTTCGGGCGAGCCCCCGCCGGTGTAAAGACCCCCCGAAACATGACGACGGAATCCGGGCCCCTCAAACAAACGCCCCTTTACGCCGAGCACAAGAAGCTCGGTGCGCGGCTTGTCCCCTTCGCCGGCTGGGAGATGCCGATTCAATACGCCGGCATCGTCGAAGAGCATCGCGCGGTGCGGACGGCGGCGGGGCTGTTCGATGTCTCGCACATGGGGGAGATCGAGATGCGCGGCGAGCACGCCGCCTCGGTCGTCGATTACCTGGTGACCGGCGACGCGGCGGGGCTCGAGGACGGCAAGGCGCTCTACACCTCTGCGCTCAACGAGCGCGGCACGATGCTCGACGATCTCATCGTCTATCGCGTGGCGCGCGACGCGTTCCTCATCGTGTGCAACGCCGGCAACCGCGACAAGATCAGCGCGCACTTTCGACGCGCTGCCGTCGACCACTGCGAGTTCCGCGATTGCTCCGACGAGACGGCGCTCCTCGCGCTGCAAGGGCCGCGCGCGCTCGAGATTCTGGCGCTCGCCGGCAAAGATGCCGCCGCGTGCGCCGATTTGAAGAGCTTCACTTTCCGCGACGCGGTCGTCGCCAACGTGCGAACCACCGTCGCACGCACCGGGTACACGGGCGAGGACGGCGTCGAAATCTTCTGCGCCAATGCCGACGCGCCGCACCTCTTTCGTACGCTCCTCGAGCTCGGCAAATCCTTAGGGCTCGAGCCGGTCGGGCTCGGCGCGCGCGACACGCTCCGTCTCGAGGCGTGTCTCTCCCTTTACGGCAACGACATCGACGAGACGACCAACCCGCTCGAAGCGGGGCTCGGTTGGATCGTCAAGATGAACAAGCAGCTTTTCATCGGCAAAGAAGCGCTCGCGAAGATCCAGCAAACGGGCATGCCGCGCAAATTCGTGGCCTTCGAAATGACGGGGCGCGGCATCGCACGCCACGGCTATCCCCTCTGCGACGCGCAGGGCAAACCCGTCGGCACGTGCACGAGCGGCGGCCCCGCCCCAACCCTCGGCAAGAACATCGGTCTCGGCTACCTGCCCTCCGAGCTTTCCGCGGTGGGAACCGAATTCCAAGTCGACTGCCGCGGCAAGCTCGTCGGCGCCGTCGTGGTCAAGAGGCCCTTTTACAAACGCAACCGAGGAGCAGCATGAGCGACAAGCTGGATGTTCGAGACGGCCTTCTCTACACGCGCGATCACGAGTGGACGGCGTCCAAAGCCGAAGGAATGGAAGTGGGCATCACCGCCTACGCCGTCGATCAGCTGGGTGACATCACCCTCGTCAACATCGACGCCAAGGTGGGCGACGCGGTGACCGCCGGCAAAGCGTTCGGCACCATCGAATCGGTCAAGACGCTGAGCGATCTCTTCTCGCCGGTGAACGGTAAGGTCGTGAAGATCAACGGGGAGCTCGAGAGCAAGCCCGAGCTCGTCAACGAAGATTGCTACGGCAAGGGTTGGATGGTCGTCATTCAGCCAAGCGACACCGCCGAGAAGGACAAGCTCCTCTCCCCGGCCGCGTACCGCGACCTTTTGAAGTCCGTCGACCACTGAACCACCGAGTTCCGGCGTCATACATCGCCCCTGTCGACGCGTTGGCGCGACAGCGGTGTGCGGGTCCTTGTACGCGCGAGGGCAATATGCCAAATTGGCGGCTGCGAGTCGTCGTTGGCTTGCACAGGAGCGCGCACCGCAGACCCAAGTCATTGCGCAGCGGGAGAGACCGGCCGATGCCGGCGCCGAAGGAGCAACCGCCCCGGAACCTCTCAGGCAAAAGAACCACTGCGCACTAAAATCTGGAAAGCGTTCGGCAGTCGAGAGGCGTATCGCCTTGAGGCCGTGCGAGCCGCCGAAGGAGTAACGCTCTCAGGCAACCGGACAGATGGGGCTCTCGAAATCGTTCACCACGGCTTTCGGAGCTACCCATGTCGCAGACAACTACCCGTTTCACGCACCCTCACCCGCTGGCCTGGTGGCAGCAGAAGCCGGCCGGCATCTCGGGAATTCGGCTCGACACGCCGGTCGCCACGACGCGCGGCCTCGGCGAAGACGAGTTCCCCACCGTCGTCCGGCTCATCACCCGACGCGCTCGATTCCGTCGCAGTGAGCGCCGCCGTGCATGCATCGATCGGTGCGCGCGCGCTCGCGCGGAAGTGATCCAGCTTTGCGAGAGATTTCCGATTTATTGTCGGTTGACGCCAACAATGACGTCTGCACCGATCTAGGGCCTAGCATGAGCAACTCCACTTCGAACAAGCCGCGCATCATTCCTGAAGGTTTCGCCAGCCGTCATATCGGACCGGACGATGTCGATATCCGGGCCATGTTGGAAGTCATGGGCGTCCCCACGCTCGACGCGCTCATCGATCAGAGCGTTCCAACCGGAATTCGGTACGACAAGAAGCTGCCTTTCCCTGCCGCGTACACGGAAGTCGACGCACTGCGCAAGATGGCGGAGCTGTCGGCGAAGAATCGCGTCATGACCTCGCTGATCGGGCAGGGCTATCACGGCACCCTCACGCCCGGAGTGATTCAGCGTAACGTCCTCGAGAACCCCGCGTGGTACACGGCGTATACGCCTTACCAACCCGAGATCAGCCAAGGGCGGCTCGAAGCGCTGCTCAATTTCCAGACGCTGGTTTGCGATCTCACCGGGCTCGACGTGGCCAATGCGTCGCTGCTCGATGAATCGACGGCCGCCGCCGAGGCGATGGCGCTCTGTGCGCGCAATGCCTCGAAACAGAGCAAGCGCTTTTTCGCGGACCACCACTTGCATCCGCAGACGATCGCCGTCTTGAAGACGCGCGCCGAGCCGCTCGGCTGGGAAATCGAGGTGGGCGACCCCGCGCGCGATCTCGACCCGACGCGCGTCTTCGGCGCGGCGCTGCAATACCCCGGCACCTTCGGTGAGATCAACGACCCCCGGCCGGTGATCGCTGCGCTCCACGCAGCCGGCGCCCTCGCCGTACTCGCCGCCGATCCTCTCGCGCTCACGCTACTCGAGTCACCCGGCAAGCTCGGTGCCGACATCGCCGTGGGCACCATGCAGCGCTTCGGGGTGCCCTTGGGTTATGGTGGTCCGCACGCCGCGTACATCGCCGTGAAAGACGCCTTGAAGCGCAGCTTGCCTGGGCGTCTGGTCGGAGCATCGATCGATGCGCGTGGCAATCCTGCTTATCGCTTGTCTTTGCAGACCCGCGAGCAGCACATCCGGCGTGAGAAGGCGACTTCCAACATCTGCACCGCACAGGTGCTCCTCGCCGTCATCGCCTCGATGTATGCCGTGTATCACGGCCCCGCCGGTCTCAAGCGCATTGCCCAAGACGTTCACGACAAGACGAGCGTGCTCGCCGCGGGCCTTTCGAAACTGGGGTTCAAGCTTGGCAATAAGCACTACTTCGACACGCTCACCGTCGAGGTCGGCGACAAGTTGCGCCCCATCGTCGAACGCGGCTTGAAGCTCGGTCTCAATTTCCGCTCCGTCGACGCGAATCGGCTTGGCGTTACGCTCGACGAAACGACGACCCGGGAGGTGGTAGGCCGCGTGTGGGAGGCCTTCGGCGGCAAGCTGGACTACGAGCCAATGGTCGCCGCGGCATCGTCAGGGCTCCCCGCGCACTTGGCGCGCACCACGTCGTATCTCACGCATGCGGTCTTCAATGCTCATCACTCGGAGACGGAGCTCTTGCGTTACATGCGCAAGCTGGCCGATCGCGATCTCGCGCTCGATCGGGCCATGATTCCGCTCGGCTCGTGCACGATGAAGCTCAACGCGACCACGGAAATGGTGCCCGTGACCTGGCCACAGCTTTCCGATGTCCACCCCTTCGTGCCGCGCGATCAGGCAGCCGGCTACCTGGAGATGTTCGCGGACATGGAGCGTCAGATCTGCGCCATGACCGGGTACGATGCGGTGTCGCTGCAGCCAAACTCCGGTGCTCAAGGAGAATACGCTGGCCTCTTGGCCATTCGCGGTTATCACCTGAGTCGCGGCGAGGGTCATCGCAACATCTGCCTTATCCCCACCTCGGCGCACGGCACGAACCCCGCCACGGCGCACATGGCCGGCATGGAGGTCGTGGCCGTCAAATGCGACGCCCAAGGGAACCTCGACGTCGCCGATCTCGCAGCCAAGGCGAAGCAGCATACTTCGCACCTCGCGACCCTGATGATCACCTATCCGTCCACGCACGGCGTGTTCGAAACGCAAATCAAAGAGATTTGCGACATCGTGCATCGTGAAGGGGGACAGATCTACCTCGACGGCGCGAACATGAACGCACAGGTGGGACTCGCGCGGCCCGGCGACTATGGCGCCGATGTCTCGCACCTCAATCTGCACAAGACGTTCTGCATTCCGCACGGCGGCGGAGGTCCCGGCATGGGTCCTATCGGCGTCAAAGCGCACCTGGCGCCGTTTTTGCCCGGTCATCCCGTGCTCGACGGAGGAAAGAGCCCGGTAGGCCCGGTTGCTGCGGGTCCCTACGGGTCGGCGTCCATCCTCCCTATCTCGTATCTCTACATCCTGATGATGGGAGCCGAGGGGCTCAAGCGAGCGTCGGAAGTGGCGATCCTCAGCGCGAACTACATCGCGCACCGGCTCGCGCCGCATTTCCCTGTCCTCTATCGCAACGCACAGGGGCGCGTCGCGCACGAATGCATCGTCGATCCGCGCGCCTTCAAGGACAAGGCCGGTGTCACCGTGGATGACATCGCCAAACGGCTCATCGACTACGGTTTCCACGCGCCGACCATGAGCTTCCCTGTGCCCGGCACTCTGATGATCGAACCGACGGAATCGGAGTCGAAGCGCGAGCTCGACCGTTTCTGCGACGCGATGATCTCCATCCGGAGAGAAATCGGCGAGATCGAAGCAGGGCGATTCACTGCGGCGGCCTCACCGCTCCGGCGCGCGCCGCACACGGTCCACGACCTCTGCGATGCGGAGTGGAATCGCCCCTACACCCGCGAGGAAGCGTGTTTTCCCGCTACCGTCGCGCGGCAGGACAAATATTGGTCTCCGGTGGGGCGCGTCGACAACGCGTACGGCGACCGAAATCTCATCTGCACGTGCGTGATGGTCGAAGAGGAGACGGGGACGGCTTGAGCGCTACGGCGCCGCGATGAGCTCGACGACCGGGATCTCGCGCTGCGTGCCGCTCTGGTACTTGCGGTAGCGCGGCCATTCTTCGACGAGCATCGCCCAGATGCGCGCGCGCTCGCTCCCCGTCAGGGTGACGGCGCGGGCGCGATTTCGCCGTGAGCCGCGCTGCACCTCGACCTCGGGTTGCTCGAGGAGATTCGCGAACCACGCGGGGTGCCGGTCGAGACCCGCGAACGACCCCACGAGGAACGTTCGACCTTCGTAGACGAAACAGGGCAAAGGAACGGTTCGGGACGCGCCGCTCTTACGACCTTTGGTGGTGAGAAGCAGCACGTTCATCAAGCGCAGCGCGACGCCGCGACGCGAGTCTTCGAGCTGCACCAAGCGCGAACCGACGATCCCGGCGGTAGCTCGGTAAAGGCCCCGGTGAACCTTGGTGATCCAGCTCAGGGCGCGCGGTGAAGGCGTGTAGTACCACACGGCTCGCACTGTCTTCGCCACGCCACAGTGGTGTCAACAGCCGTTCTCGCTGCTGGCGCGCTCTTTCGGGCCCCCTCCCACCACGCGGCTTCGCCCATGGGCGCGACGGCGCGATTCACTCGAAAACGGCTAATCCAGCGGGGTGAATCGCGCGGGCACGCCGGTTGCGATGAACATCGGGTGTGATTCGTTTCGCGCCGCTTTGCGCGGCCGCCGCCATTCTTTTGTCCATCGGCCGGCCCGCGTCCGCCGCAGGGGGCGTTCTAACGTCGCCCGGTGACGCCGTCGCGGTCACCGGCGTTCGCTACGCCATGGCGATGTCGGCCGCGCAAACCACGCGCTGGGCGTCGCTCCGCGTGACGCGTTTTCCGGGGGCGATGGCATGGATTCTTCCTATTCGGCCGGGTGCGCGGGTCGAAGAAGTGGGGGACGCCTGGCTCGAAGCGCTCGAGCTCGCGACCGCGCCGCGCGTCGTCGCCCCGGGGTGCGGTGATGCTGGCTCTACGCCTTCTCAAGTCATTGTCGAGCGCCAGCCGCCGCTCGATCGGAGCGTGCGCGCGCTTCGCACCGAGCTGCTCGGCGATGTCCCCGCGCTGCGGACATTTGCCCAAAATTGGGGCTTTGAGCTCTCGCCGCAGATGACAACGCGATGCGAGGAGGTCGCGTCGCGCGGCTTCCTCTTCCTGGCGCTCGTATACGGCGGGCCGGTCGACGGAAGTGCGACGCGCACCTTGCGCATCACCGACGACGCGTTTCCGTGGATGCCGCTCTATCTATCGGCCGCCGCCGACGACCCCTTGCCGGTGACCGCGTACGTATTCGCCGACGCACGCACGCGTCTCGGCTCGGGCCCTGAGCTGGAAGTCGACGGAGCGCGCCTCTCGGTGGCCAAGGATGGCACGACGAACTACGGCGCCGAGCTGCGAGCGCTGCTCCTCGGCACGCACGGAACGAGCTGGGCGGCGGAGACGGCAAGCCACGACGCGCTCTTCGAAGGCGCGCCGGGCCCCGCCGGCGCCCCGCGCGCCCCGGCCCTCGCACCGACGTACTTTCGTTTGGCCGCGGGTGACGAGCACACCGATGCGTCGGATCTCAGCGTCGCGCTCGCGGGGCTCGATCTCACCGCGGCTTGGCTCACACGCTCGAGCGGGATCGTTGCGCCGCACACCTTCGGCGACGATCTCGCCGTCACGCGGCGCGATGGAGAGCGCAAATCGCCGTTTCTCGTGGCAAGCGGTTCGCCACCCGTTTGCCCGGTGCCCGACGGTGGTCGCATGGTCCCCGAGGCAGGCCCCGGGGGCACGATTCCACCAACGCCCCCTCCCCCTTCGCCACCTTCGCCTCCCCCGCCGGTCACGCCGCCGCCCTCGCAACCTCCGTACGATTCGTCGCCGCACGTGTCGGCGGGAATGTCGTGCACGTGCTCACCGGGTCCAGGGCAGCCCGCACCTGCGAGCGACGACGAGTCGTGCGATGGCTCCGATCCTGGCGCTGCGAGCGAACCGGACGAAGGGTGCGACGGCTCGCCCGATGACGGCTCGGCCGACACCTCCGGCGACAGCTGCGACGGCTCGACCGACGATTCTTACGATTCGGGGGGCGACAGTTGCGACGGCAGCTCTTCCTCGGGTTCGGGATCCGACGACGGCTGCAGCAGCGGCTCACCCGACGGAAACGACGGCTGCAGCAGCACGAGCTCGGGCTCGAGCCAGCCCTCGGAAGGCTGCAGCACGGCCGAGACCACGCGGCATGCGAAACGCGCGCGCAAGACGAACCGAACGCGCACCTCGGTCGTGACGATCGGACTCGCAGCAGTCGCGCTCGTCGTGCGCCGCGCGTCCAAACGGCGCGCGCCTCACCGTTGATCTGATCGGCGCCGGAGTGAAACCGGTCAGCGCCGCGCTTCGATGGGGTCGCGCATCGGATTGGGCCAGTAGCCGCCGGACGCGCCGCGGTAGACGGTGAGCCGGAGGAAATCGATGCCGATCACGGCGGCGTACGCCTGAACGTCGCTCGTCCCCTGCTCGGTCATGGCCGTCAGCTGCAGACCGAACGGGCCCCCCAGCACGAGCGCGCCAAGAAATCCGGACGAATCTTCCCCCCACCAGCGCTGGTACCCGCCCGCGTCAATGGCAAAGCCGAAACCACCGCGCGCAAAACCTCCGCTGGCGAGGCGCAACGTGAAGGCGAGATCGGTGCCGCTGCCGAAATAGGAAAGGGTCTTGGCGACACCCCCGACGACGACCGCGCTCGCCGGCGAGGTACCCATCCCGAGCTCGAATTGCAACGCGCCCGGATACTGCCGCTGACCACCTTCGACGAACGAGCCGGCCCCTCCCGCCACCGAAAACCACGAAGCGGCATCGGCACGCGCCGACGACGACATCGACAGCGATCCCAGGACGAAAAGAGCGGTGAGCCCGATCTGTGGACCGAACCTCTTCGGAAGCTTGGAGATGATGGAAATCACTGCGCCGCAGATACCACGAGCGGGGGACGGCTGCGACGTCACTCTGGTAAGTCTTGGCCGCCCGAGTCACCGGATGGCCGCGCGGGGATATTTTTCAGCCCGTTTATTTGCGCAACAGTCACTTATCTCATCGAAGTGCCGGAGGTCCCATGAGAATCTTGAACCTTCTATTCTCTGTTACTTGTCTCGCCGGATTGGCGGCAGCCTCGTCGGGATGCTCGAGCGACAGCGAACCCGGCACAACGGCCGGGAAGGGCGGCGCGGGTGGAGCGAGCGCCGGGGGAAATGGCGGCGCGGCCGGCGGCGGCACGGGCGGTGGTTCCGGTGGATCGGGGGCGACGGGCGGAACAGGGGGCTCTACGGGGGGCGCCGGTGGAAGCGGTGGGTCCGCTGGAACCGGGGGCGCGGGTGGATCGGGAGCGACCGGTGGCAGTGGAGGAACTGCGGGTTCGGGGGCGACGGGTGGGACCGCGGGTAAAGCGGGCGCTAGTGGTTCCGGCGGAACAGCGGGGAGCGCGGGACAAAGTGGAAGCGCTGGATCCGGCGGAGCAACGGATGCAGGAGGTGGAACGGGGGGCGCAAGCACAGACGCAGGGGACGCCGGAGGCAAAGGGGGAAGCGGTGGCACGGCACCCGAAGGTGGCGCGTGCGTCGGTGACTACATGCCAGGCGACTATCCCCCCGCCCTCGACGACGTCAACGCGTGGCTCACCATCAGCGGCGTCACGGGTCAGCCGAACCCGAGGCAATACAAGGTTCACGTGCCGCCGAGCTACGACTGCCACGTCCCGACCCCCATCCTGTTTTGCATCCACGGCCTCAGCCAGAATGGCGTCATGTTCTGCGTCAACGGCACCAACGGAAAGACGGCGGGAGCCAAAGGGTTCGTCGACAAATCGAACGAGGCTGGTTTCATCCTGGTGATGCCCCAAGGCGTCGGCAACAGCTGGAACGGCGGTGCTGGACACTACGGCGACGCCGCAAACCAGAACCTCGACGACGTCGCCCTGATGAAGGCGATCCTGGCCGACGTGAAGACGCACGCGAACGTCGACGCGAAAAAGGTCTACGCCGCGGGTCTCTCGAACGGCGGTTACATGAGCTACCGCCTCGGTTGTGACGCCGCGGACGTCTTTACCGCGGTCGCGCCTGGGGCCGGTGGCATCGTCGACAAGACGGGGTGCAGCCCGAGCCGGCCGATGTCCGTCCTCGATCTGCACGGCACGGCCGACAACTTGGTACCGTTCAGCGAGCAGTTGCCCTCGGCCGACGCCATCGCCACAAAAAACGGCTGCACGACGATGACGGTGGCGGCGACGGTACCCGCGAGCGGGGGTGACACCACGTGCGTGACTTACAGCGGTTGCCCGAGCGGCGTCGAGGTCACGCGGTGCGCGATCCAAGGCGGCGGCCACGTCTGGTTCGGCGACCCGAGCTGCGGCACTGGCGCCGGCGCGGCCGGCTGCGTCTTCGTCGGCGCGAACAGCACCTTCCTCAACAATACCGACGCCGTTTGGGACTTCTTCAAGCGTCTATCGCGCTGAACCGGCGGCGAGCGGCGGGGAATGGGGTAAGCTCCCGCGCCGTGAAGCACGATCTAAAATCAGGCACCGAGGCGGCCATGGAGCAGGCCAACGCGCGTGAGTGGGAAGAAGTGGAGGACGCGGTGGAACTGCTCCACGAGGAGCGTTTTCAAGACGCGCTCTACGCACTGCGCGACATCCTCAAGGCGAACCCCAAGAATGCGTACGCCTACTACTTTCTCGGGGTTGCCCTCTTCGAAACGGCGCAGGCCGAGCCGGCGCGCGACGCGTATCGTGCGGCGCTCAAGCTCTCTCCTGACTATCTCGGAGCGCGCGTTTCGCTCTCCCACGTGCTCCGCATGCTCGGCGATTTGCGGGGCGCCATCGCCGAAGCCGAGGAAGCGCTGCGAAGAAGCCCGGGCGACGGCGATGCGCTGCATGCCGCAGGGCTGGCCCACGCCGCGCGCGGTGACGATGCGGCCGCACGAAAATACTTGAACGCGTTTCTCGCCAGCAATCCGGAGTTCGAAGCGGCCACCGAGGCGCGCGCGATCCTGGAGACATTGAGCAACCCCAACGCGAAGAACTGAGCTTCGCCGGGCCGCGTCGTCGCGACTTCAGCAGATCACGCTTGTCGCGCGCGCCGTTCGCATGCTTGGGCAATCGCTTCGGCGCCGCGCGAGCGCGCAACGTGCGTCGCGGCCGCCCACGCCGCCGTCCGTTCGGCCTCGCGACCACCGCGTCCCACGGCGCGAAGACGCGCCGCCACGCTCTGCTCGAACGCGCGGAGCGCACGCTCCGCGTCACCGGCGGCCGCGTCGAGCGCGCCGAGCTCCAGGGCCAGCGCCGCGACGGCGCGATCGCTCCCCGGGTACATGGGGAGGCCGAGCGCGCGTTCGAGCGCGTCGCGATCGCCCGCGCGCACCGCTCGCCGAGCTTCGATTTCCGGCGGTGGGGCGATGTCTTCGCCCGATCCGGTACGGACCAAAAGGTAGTCGAGCACGCCGCTCGCGACCCGCTCGAAGCTCCCCAGATCGTCGGCCCCTACTTCGAGCACGCCGCCCCCCGCGCGTAGCCGCTGCACGTCGAGATCGAGCACGATGACGATGTCGCGCCGCTCGCCGGCCACAATCAGGTCATCGGGCCACGAGAGGCCCTTTTCGAGAACGAGCCACGACGTGACGTCGCGCAGCTCACCGCGCCCGAAAATGTGCACGCCATCGTCGAGCTCCACACCGTCGCAGGCGGCATAGAACGCCGCGAGGTCGGCGGGTTCGGCGTGTGCAAAAGGCCATGCCGCGTCCGGACGCGCGGGCACGACGTGCTTCATCCGCGACGATGCGAGCAGACGGGTAGCGCGTTCGGCTTGGCTTCCGTCGTCGGCCACGCCTATCTTCTAGCACCCGCGACGATCATGACGAACCACGAAGCGATCACGAGGCCGGCCGCGATCGCCGGATTCGCCAAGCCCGACGGCTTTGTTCTCGTTCTCGAGACGCCCGCTCCGTCCGACGACGGCGCCGAGCCTTGGTTCGGCCGGCGGCTCCTCGGTCTACCGGTCTTGCTTCGCCTCGTCCTCACCGCGCAAGCGGCAGGTGCGCGCGCCGTCGTGCTCCCCGCGCGTGGCGACGTCGAAAACATGCGCAGGGCACTCGCCGACGATCGCCGCAAGATCGACGTCTACGCGCACGGCGATTCCAACCTCGAAGCTAGGCGGCTCGACGCGCCCGTCATCCGCGTTCCGGCCAACCTCGTCGTTCATCGCGCAGCGTTCGGCGCGCTCGCGGCGCGCCTCGGCGAAAACACCGCCGGGGCCGGCGAGATCGCCTTCGTCTCGGGCGCCTCGGAAACGGACGCCGCGTGGCAAGCTGCGAGCGCGACGGCGGGTCCCTACGGGTTTTCGCCTATCGCCGTCCGCGATCGCCCGTCGTTCGACGCCGCCGAAAAGGCCCTTTTGCGCGCGCTGCGCAAACCGCAGGACGGGTGGACGTCGACGCATTTGAACCGCCCCATCTCGCTTTTCATCACGCGGCGCCTGGTCGCGACGTCGCTGCGCCCGAACCAAGTTTCGGTGGCGATCCTCGGCGTTGGGTTGCTCGGGGCATTCCTCGCCACCCGCGGGACCTACGCGTCGCTGGTTGCCGGCGCCGCGCTCTTTCACACCCAGAGCGTGCTCGATGGCTGCGACGGCGAAATGTCGCGCCTCACCTTCCGCGGCTCGCACACTGGCGAGTGGCTCGACACGGTGGGGGACGATCTCACGAACTACGGCTTCTTCGGCGGCGCGGCGTACGGCCTTTATCTGCAAACGGGCCAGCCGGTCTACCTGGCCCTCGGCGCCCTCACGGTGTTTTGCGGCCTCGTGGGGAGCGGGCTCGAGTACCGCTACCTCATCAAGATAGGGTCGGGCGATCTTTTGAAGTACCCGCTCGGCATCGGCAAAGCGCCGGGCAAGGCGAACGAATCCGCGACTTCGGGCGTCGCCAAGCTGCTCGACGCCATCGCTCCCCTTTTCAAGAGAGACACCTTCGTTTTCCTGACGTTTCTCGGGGCGGTGGTGGGGTTGACCGGTCCCCTCTTGGCCGTCTTCGCGGTGGGGGCCCTGGGGGTTCTCATCGCCGTGCTCAAAGCCGAGCTGCGCATGGCGCGCGAGCGCGCGGCCCTGGCGGGTCGGTCCCTGGTTGACCCGGTTCCGCCCCGCGACTAGCATCCCCGCCGCTGATTCTCGCTAAGCAGATCGATCATCGGAGCGGCCAGAACCCCACTCAAGACTGACCGGACAGGCGGATTCTCGCGCAAGCGAAGCGTGGCTGGCGAGGCCTTGCGGCCGATTCGTTCTGCATCGTGAATCCGACGGTCTCGCCGATTGGAACTGGACGGAGTCCAGTGACAACCACGCAGTGAATTTTATGTTGGGTTAGCTCCATTTTATGCCGATCGTGATCTGCCAATGCCAAGACTCAGGCAGTAGTGCTAGCTTGCACGCTCCGTTTTCCGAGGGAGGTTTCTCGCTATGAGCGGCCATTCGAAGTGGGCCACAATCAAACACAAGAAAGGGGCCCTCGACGCCAAGCGCGGCAAGGTCTTCACCAAGCTCATCAAAGAGCTAACGGTGGCGGCGCGCATGGGCGGCGGGGATCTTTCCGGCAACCCGCGGCTCCGCAAGGCGGTCTCCGACGCCAAAGCGGGCTCGATGCCCAACGACACCATCAAACGCGCCATCCAGCGCGGCACGGGTGAGCTCGAAGGAGCTTCCTACGAAGAGGTGCTCTACGAGGGAACGGGGCCTTCCGGCACGCTCTACCTCGTCGAAGGCATGACCGACAACCGCAACCGCACGGTCGCCGAGATTCGCAAAATCTTCGAGAAGCACAACGGTGTGCTCGGCGGCGCCA
>Ga0111538_10005360_pt1 | contig 17538 bp, 15 predicted proteins | sample SoiMethybrSBSTD1_FD_79669 | JGI IMG/M metagenome (GOLD analysis project Ga0111538, IMG submission 79669) | Bulk soil microbial communities from a Populus tree surrounding site in Tennessee, USA - Soil MetaG P. TD hybrid SBSTD1 (version 2)... | ecosystem: Environmental > Terrestrial > Soil >...
AAAGACGCTGCCGTATTAAATGCCGATCCGGCGAAAGCGCCGGTGCTACTTGAGTTCGAATCAATGCCTGGCAGATGCTGCGGGTTGAACGGCAGGTAACCCTGCAAACGCTGAATCAGATAGAGGACCAACATCGAAACGACGCTAAACAGCAACATCGTTACGGCGTATTCAGTCCATCGCATCTCTCGCCCCTCATTGACGCCAGTGAGTTTGTAGATCAAACGTTCAACTGGTCGCAGCACTGGATCGAGGAACGTCTTCTTGCGATCGAATACATGCGCCATAAACACACCGAGCGGCTTCGTCACGAGCAGAATGATCACGAAGAAAAACAGAATCTGTAACCAACCGTTAACGGTCATACTGTCTCCGCTTGTTCAGCGCTTTCACCATGAACATTCCGTCTTCAGAACTTCTCCGGACGCAGTAACGCATAAGCAAGATAAACGAGCAGCAGCGCCGATATTGCCAGGCTAACAATCGATTCGAGATTCATCGGATTTCCCTCACCTTAACTTCTCGCACGCGCGCACATAGGCAATCGCGATAAGAAAAAAAGTAATTGTTGCGGCAATGAAGATCAGGTCTAGCATTGCGGGTCTCCTGATTTTTCCATAAGTAATTGGTCACTTCTCGAGTTCATGCTTTGATCCGCACCAACTTGATACTCTTGAGCCGAGCGACTCGCTCCTTACGCTCGCGGCGAAGTTCCTTCCAAATCATGAACCAGGCCATGCAAAGCGAAGCGAACAGACTCAGATCTTTGAAAATGAGAGCCCAACGCGATTTAGTTTGCGGCGCTGGTCCCGACTGTTGTTGCTTACTTCTCAATTTCCCGCCCTTCAATTGAAGTTGTAACCACCCTCCAACAGAAAGAAATGGTTTCCATTCGAGACGTTTGTATTTCCGATCGAGTAGCCGGCGTAACCGGTAACCTTAGGACCAAGCTTGAACACGACTCCTGGCGTGAAATACCCGGAACTGTGTTTGCCCGTGAACCAATCGGCGGCAATCGTGATCTTCTTGTTTAGGGGTTGCTCAAAACCAAATTGACCACCGGCTCGATTCGCGGAAGCAACCACGTTCCTGGTGAAGTCATATCCTCCAAAGGTGATTCTTGTTCCGCTTTTGAATGCCTTACTCATCTCGGCATAAACGTAGTTGCCGGCGTTGTAAGCACGATTTCGTACCGGGACGAATAGGTTGTCGCCGACAACAAAGGCCCATCCATTGTCCTCGCCTTGATAAGGTTTCCACTTGATGGTTGGCACCAGCGTAGTCGAGTCTGGTCCAGGCTGAATGTTGCCGGTAATGTTCAACCCGACTTCCACCCGACTTCCTGCGCCAACAATAACGCGCGGGACGAACGAGGAAAACGTCGGCACTGTAGCTCCTCCGGCTGGTTTCAAGCTCGCGTCCAGTTCCGCATAAAGTTTGCCTTTATCAAGCACATCAGTGGTCGGAACGTTGAAGATTGTTTGTTGTGCGTGAGCCACCGAATAGACAGACGACAGGAATAGAACAGCGAACAGTACAAGGACCACATGCCCGTTCTTTTTCTCTCCGAGGTCCATGAAATGACCACCAAGAATGATGATGGGAATGCCGACGATGAGGAGGACGATACCGAGCGCGTGCAGCGACGAGTGAAGGTGTGCGTCGAGTAATCTATCTGTGGTCAGTACAAATCCAACTGCAAGCGAGACTGCGCCTAACACAAAGCACGCCATCGCTGCCAACCATTCCCAAAATCCAGGCTCTGGCTGAATTCGTTCTTCACTCATGAACCCAACTTACGCTTCGCCACATAAAAAGGGCGTAAAGGGTCCATAAAAAGTTCGTAAAGAAATCTAGCCACAAAAAGGCACAAAAATCACAAAGAAAAAAATTAGTCAGGCAGAGACAATGAATCCCTTGCCCTCATGTTTTTGTGATTTTTGTGCCTTTTTGGGGCTAGTTCTCTTGGTCTTTTTCGTGGCCCGGATCGAAGCGGTAGCCGATCCATGGTTCGGTGAGGATGTAGCGGGGCGTGGCAGCGTCAGATTCGATTTTCTTGCGAAGGTTGCCGACGAAGACGCGCAGGTATTCGTTCTGTTCGACGTAGTTGCCGCCCCACAACGCTGCCAGCAACGTGCGATGCGTAAGAACCTTGCCGGAGTATTTTATGAAGTAGACCAGCAGATCGAATTCTTTCGGCGTCAGGTGAATCGGTTTGCCACGAACCGTGATCTCGCGCGACTCGAGATCGACATGAAAGTCTCCCGAATCGAGAATCGTCGGTGCCGCCGAATTCATTGCCGGCGGAGCAGTTGCACGGCGCAGTGAAGCCCTGACGCGCGCCAGCAATTCGTCAATTCCAAATGGCTTGGTAATAAAATCGTCGGCGCCGAGATCGAGCGCTTCCACTTTTGTCTTTTCTTCGCCCTTCGCGGACAACACGATGATCGGCACCTGCGACACTGCGCGCAGACGCCGGCACAGTTCCAAACCATCAACATTCGGCATCGCCAGATCCGTAATCACGAGATCCGGGTGCCAATCGTTGAAAGCCTCGAATCCCGCCAGACCATCCGCCGCAGCGCGCACTTCGTAACCGCGCGATTTCAGTCCAGTGCGCAACACGCGCGTTAATTGCGGCTCGTCGTCAACGACCAGAATGCGTGGCTGATCAGTCATCGCGTCTCAACAGTCGCAGCCGTACGCTGCTCGTCTTCAACTACGTCGTCGTCACCAATCGGCAGAGTGAACACTACGCGTGTTCCCTTCCCGCCACTTGCTGATTCGATCCAGATCGTTCCCTCGTGTGCTTCTACGATTCCTTTCGCGATCGCCAGGCCCATTCCGGTGCCCGTCGGTTGATGATTGCGAACGTCACCATCACGCGTGGCGCGAAAGAATTTATCAAAAACTCGTTCGCGGAGTTCGCTCGAAATGCCTGGGCCTTCGTCTTCGACTGTCATCTGTATCAACTCTTCACCCGCACGACGAGCACTGATCCGGATGACGGATCCTTTTGCTGAATACTTCGCGGCATTATCTACTAACGTGTAGACGACTTCACTAACGGCACGTTCATCCACCCGCACACCCGGCAACTCTTTTTCAACGTCGAGCTCCACGCGATGCCCGCGCGTGATCGGCTCGGCCCGCAACAAAGCAGCGGAGATGATTTCGTCGACAGCTCCCCAGCGCCTTCGCAGTTGCAGTTCGCCTGCTTCGATGCGAGCGAGCTCGATCAGTCCACTGATGAAGCGGCTCAGTCGATCGCTCTCTTCATCGATCACTTCCATCATCTCGACCCGTGACTCCGCGTCGAGCATGACCGGAGGTTCGCCGTTGATCCGACCGTGCACTTCATCAAGAAGGGTCGTGATCGAAGCTTTGATTGAGGTCAGCGGCGTGCGCAGGTCGTGTGTGACGGCGTCGAGCAGCGCGGATTTCAGTTTCTCACTCTGTCGCAAAGCTTCTGCGTGACTGGCGCGTTCAAACGCGTCGCGCAGCTCGGCGTAGAGACGTTCAATCTCGCCTCTTCCTGTCTCTGCTTCTTCAGCTCGTTTTTTTGCCCTCGCGGAAAGTTGTCCGGCGGTGACCGCGGTAACAAGAAAAGCGAGAAGCGCAATCCAGTTGTCGGTTGCGGCAATCGTAAACGTTCCTAACGGCGGCAGAAAGAAGAAATTGAAACAGAGCATCGCGAGGATTGAAGCGGCCAGCGCCGGCAAACTTCCCCAGCGAGTCGCGATGAAGAGCACATTCAGCAGCAGTGCGAGCGAGACGGTGGCTGCGTTGATATGGGCGCCAATGATCTTGAGGAAAACCGTTAAAGCACCAACGCTCAACACGGCTACCACATATCCGAACCATCGTTCTGTGTAATCCGTGTTCATCTGTGGCTCAATTTCGCTTCTTTCCGGTCGCGATGAGCATCTGCGTCGGAAACTTCATCCGGTCGTTAGGAAAATAGGCTTTGACAGCCTGCTCTACTTCCGCGGCAATTTGAGCCTGCTCGGCTGCGGGTAGTTTGGCGAGCTTTTCGCGCAGCGTGTCTGAAGTTTGTGAGCGCATGGTCCAGAATTCGAGGGCTGATAGTGGTGCTTCGAGATCGAAACTCACAATCTCGTCTCGGACGTCGGTCGCGCCCGCTCGGCTCATTACCTCAGCGAGCTTACCCGGTTCAGCGAAACGAAACGCATTAGGCGCGTCCACGTCAGGTGCGGGAGCTTTGACATGCTGATCCATCACACCCGACACAAGATAACAGAATGGATTGACGTCGCTTTTGTACCAAACTGCGAATGTCAGTGAGCCACCTGGCTTCACAACCCGCAGCATCTCGCGCATCGAGCGGGGTGAGTCACGGAAGAACATCACGCCGAGCCTGCACACCAGCGCATCGAATGAGTTATCGGCAAAAGGCAACGAATCGGCAGTACACTGGCGAAACTGCACATTCTTCAACCCGCGCCGGTTTGCTTCGCGCCGTGCCGCTTCAACCATCTCACTGATCGCGTCCGTGCACATCACCGAACCATCCGGGCCAATTCTTTCAGCAATAGTAAGCGACGGTTCGCCTGCTCCTCCGGCAACGTCGATTACTGACTGCCCTTCATGAATGCCCGCCCGCCGGATCATCGCTTCGGTGAGCGGCGCAAACATCCCCGCGATCGTGTCGCTGTAGCCGGTCCAGTATTTGGCATTATCTCGCCAACAATCCAACATTTCTACGGGCTTTTCTGAACTCATCTTGTCTATCCTGCAAATCCTGTTAATCCTGTCAAACCACTCACCTCTTCCCGAATAAACGCCTTGACTCCTTCACGCCCCGTTAGCCGCAGCCACACCGGCCCATTTCCATTGCAAAGCATTATACTGGTGTCGATGAACAACAAAACAAGGCGCTTGCTTCTAATCAGCAACTCGACGCTGCATGGTAGCGGTTATCTCGATCATGCCGAAACGGAGATTCGAGACTTCCTGGGCGAATTAAAACACGTTCTCTTTGTACCTTTCGCGCTCGTTGATCGAGACAAGTATGCGTCAACGGCCCAGGGGCGCTTTCAGATGATGGGCTATGAATTAACGTCGATTCACACCGCTGCGAATCCCGTTCACGCGATCCGGGAAACCGATGCGATGTTCATCGGCGGTGGTAATACGTTTCGATTGTTGAAAGCGCTTTACGAATTCGATCTGCTCGACGTTATTCGTGAGAGAGTAGATGCCGGTATGCCTTACATCGGATCGAGTGCAGGTTCAAACATGGCTTGTCCGACGATCAGAACGACCAACGACATGCCGATCGTCCAGCCGCCATCCTTCAACGCGCTCGGGCTCGTGTCGTTTCAGATCAACCCGCACTACCTCGATCCGGATCCCGGCTCAAAGCATATGGGAGAAACGAGAGAGGAACGCATCATTCAATACCTCGAGGAAAACGAAACGCCGGTAGTAGGACTGCGCGAAGGCGCGATGCTGCGTATCGAGAATGGCGAGACGATTCTTCGCGGCTCTACCGGCGCTCGAATATTTCGCAGAGGATTTGATCCGCTTGAAGTCTCGCCGGGCGCGAAGCTCGACGGAATTGTTTGACAGGATTACAGGATTTTTCAGGATTCGCCGGTGCGTCGCCCGCGGCGCCACCTGACGCTATAGGGTAGTACAAATAAATACAGACCGGTGAAGAGCAGAAACGCGAGCGGGAGGCCTGCCAGAAGGCCGACCCAATTGGCATAACTCTGCAGGGCCACGGCGACGATGTTGACGATTACGCCCAACGTAAATGCGATGGATAGCCAGCGGTGGGTTTGCCGAACCGATTTGTTCCAGTCCATTGAGACCTCCTAAAAGTTGATCTTTACCCCAACCAGCCCCCTCGAAATCCCGCGCGCCGCAAACCTTCAACAATGTAAGGACAGCGACGCATCAGTCTCCAGATAAAGCCTGAGCGATAATTCTCAATCATCATGACGATTGGTCCCTGGTCCAACCCAAAGTACCCACTCGACACCCACCCTTTTCGTTTTTTGCCTTTGAACGTCGGATTATAGCTGCATTTGAAACCGTACTTGTTGGTAATCTCCGGATAATCTGTATTTAGACGTTGCAACGACGGCAACACGACCTCGGGCGCAAACGGCAAGGATGCCACCACTGCCCACGGCGCCAGCGTCCCATCGTCAGGTCCATATGGAATGGATCGCGCTTTGTAATCAAAGAAGCGAATGCGACGGCCGTTGATTCGATGCTCGGCCGGTCCTGGACCATCAGTGGCCGTTATTCCCCAACGAAATCGATCGTAACCCGCAAACTTCTTCGGATTCCGCATTGCGTACGCTTGCTGCGCATAGATCGCGCGCCGGCTGTTCTCAAAATAATTGATCGCTTTGCCTCTCATGTATTCATCCTGGATGCCGCGGAAATCTACCCAGATGTGTGACAGGTGATGAATGAAGAGTGGTCCAGCGTAAAGAAACTCGTGCCCGTAAAGGTTCTTCCACTGGTAAGTTCTGGTCCATGCTTCGTAACTATCTGCCGGCAAGGGAAACGTGGGCGACGCGAGACCCAGAATGTATAGGATCAACGCTTCACTGTACCCGGTCCAGCGATACCTGATGAATCCACGTTCCGGTCGCCAGCCATGCGAAACGGTGAGCGCACCGTTCTGCGCCCAGTGCCAATCGGCGCGTTTGTACAGCAACTCGGCGAGCGTACGAATCTCGCGTTCAGTTTTGGTGTCGCGGTTGAAGTAACGCGATGCCGTGAGTGCGCCTGCGAGCAGATAAGTGCTATCGATGGTTGATATTTCGCAGTCACCAGCGCGCCGGCCGGTTTTCATATCGAGAAAGTGATAATAGAAACCGCGATACCCGGTCGCGTCTTTCTCTTTCCCCTGTGGCGATTCATAAAAAAAGCGGAGTGTCGTTAGGGTGCGTTTGATTGCCTCGGCTCTGTTGAGGTATTTCCGTTCGACGGCGATGGGATATGCCGTAAGCGCAAACCCCACGGCCGCAATCGAAGAGGGCGCGCCGCGGCGTGTGCTGTCAGGAACGAGTCCATTTTCGAGGTTTATCTCGTCGGCAAAATACCGAAACGTGTCTTTTTCCACTCGAGCGAGTTCCTCGTCTGACAGTGATGGCTCCCGTACTTTCATTTCTCAGTCCTACGGCTGTTTGAACTCAATCGTGATCGCCGCCACGGCGTGTGGTGGTAAACGAACTTTCAGAGAAATCGTGCTGTGGTGAAAACTGAGTGTTTGTTTTTCACTAACAAGTTGAGAGGCTTCTTCGAGACGTTCCAATTCCTTCTCACTCAAATACTCCGGCTCGCCCATCTCACGCCACGATCGTTTCGGGTTTGCATGATCTTCATCAATGCGCCGGATGCGCGCACCCGCCGGTTCAGGCGCGTTGTCGAGGCGAATATGCAACTCTTCCGTTTCGATCGAGTGACCCGGAGTGGTGTGATTCGTGAGCATCAGCGTCACACTCGAATCCTTTCGAATCACAGAGCAATCGACGGTTTCATGCAGACCATCGACGAGCGATTGCCGATCACCGAGATCGCGAAACAACTCGAACGCGCGATACGTCGGCTTGGGAATGTCATGAACAGTGAGCAATCCAAAACCGCCGTGAAAAGGGACTGAAGAAAGGTAGTTCTCTTCAAAAATGTCGGAGAAGGTCCAGAAACTGTAGCCATCGACTAGGCCGTTTGCTTCAAGAATGGTTGAAGCTACAAAGGCGGCCCCGTATGGATCATCGTGTAATGGATCCCATGGAAATGACGAGGAGTTCCATTCCGTGTAATAAACCGGCCGGTTGCGAGAGTGAGCGCGCGTGTTCTGTGCGACTTCGCGCATGATGCCGCGCTGGGCCTTGAAGAGCCGCTCTTCGACGTCGCCGTCCTTCTCAAAACTATCGTTCGGATAATGATGCGTGCTGACAAAATCGCAGGCGACGTCGTTTCGCTCGCAGAAGTCGACAAACTCCTCGATCCACTCGCTCTTCGCTGTCGCTGGTCCACCAACCTTTAGCGACGGTGAGACGCTCTTTATCGTTTCAACTGTATGTCGATAGAGCTTGAAGTACTCGCGCTGACTTCCACTCCAAAACTGCTTCAAGTTGGGTTCATTCCAGACTTCGAAAAACCACTGGCTCACTTCCCTTTCACCGTATCGATCGACGAGATGAGAAATCAGACGCTCGATGAACATCGACCACTGTTTGTAATCTTTGGGCGGAGTCACATTGGCTTCATAGCAGAATACTGTTCTCTTGCCGGAAGCCAGAGCGGATGGCATGAAGCTCAATTCCACGAACGGTCTCATGCCGATCCCGAGAAGAAAGTCGAAGATTTGATCGCAATTGAAGAACGAGTAAACAAGCTTGCCGTGGTTGTGGATCAACGTTCCCACGCCGTCAGACAAGATGCCGTGAAAACGAACGTGTTGGAACCCTAACTCGTCGTGAGCTCGTTTTAACTGCCGCTGCCAGTCAGATCGCAACGCCATGCGAGCATGGTCGCTGCCGACTGTATGTTCCCAAAAGTGCGGGAGTGGCGTCGTTGCTTCTGCGAGGTCACAGAAGAAAGTCAGTCTACTCACAGAACGTGTCGTATCGCGCGCCGGCTCAATTCCGCCGTCGCTCCATAAACAAGATGTGAAGCTAACGCATAAGCATGCGTCGAGACCGGATACTCCGTTGGTCCCTTCGAGAGTCCCAGCAACGGTACTGAAATCTCATCAGCAAGCAGCCAGAACGCGGCGCCGAAAGGCACGCCCGCGCCGCTCGTCACCTGCGGGGTTACTTCGGCGAGTGCGCCGTACAATCCACCGGTGACAGTACCGAAGGCATAGTGTACGGCAGCTCCGGCAGGTTTCTTCTCGCTCTCTTGCAACTCGTGTCCGAAGACCTCCCGGGAAATTATTTTAGCTGTTTTTACGGTCGCGTCGTCCTGCTCTTTGACGTCCTGAGATTGATCGCCGCTCGAGCCTTCAGCCGGCTGCATCGACTGTGCCCCGTGTGGCTTCTCGGTGCCTTCCTGAATGCGAGTCCATGCCGCCTGAAACTGATTCATGGTCCATGAAGCTACGAGGCCACCGGCAAGTCCCGCCACCAGACCTTTCCAAACATTTCCTTCACCATCACGCATTGTCCAACCCCCCTTACCTCGCTCTGTCCAAGAGAACTTTTTGGTGTGCGCCTGCCGCAGAGTTCGCAGTAGCAGCGCGCCAGGCTGCGTACGCAGCGAAACCGAGTCCGGCCAGCAACGAACCGGCGATCAATGGATGCACTGAAGCCTTTGTGTAAACGCTCGATTCCGCGACGTGACCTGAATAACCACCGCGCTCCTCACCGTCGGCTGAAGGTGCGTACAAACTGTCAGGACCACCGTCGAGTTTTGGTTGACTTGATTTCTGCCAGCTAAACATCGTGGCTTCTAACAACTTATCGGTGAGTCGGGGTGCGTGTTGCCCAGCCGCCGCGAGCATCTTGCCGCCGCCACCGACATACAGATCACGTTCGGGGTTTTCAGCGCAGTGAAGAATCGCTTCCGCGACAAGATCCGGCGCATAGACCGGCGGCGGGTTCTGCGGTTCAACCGGCATGAGGTTCTTTGCATGCTGAGAGTAAGGCGTGTCGATGGCGCTCGGTTTGATCAAGGTTACTGAAATCGGCGCCCCTTCTTCTTCAAGCTCGAGGCGCAGTGCGTCGGTGTAACCTTTAACAGCGTGTTTGGTTGCGCAATAGGTTCCCTGGATCGGAATCGCGACATCAGAGAGAACACTGCCGATGTTGATGAGCGCGCCGCCATTGATCCTGAGATGAGCGCAAGCGATCATTGAACCATGGACGACGCCCCAGTAATTCGTCTCAAACAGCCGGCGCTGATCTTCAAGTGACTGGTCCAACACCGCGCCATAGATCGACACGCCGGCGTTGTTAACCCATGTGTCAAAACCACCGAACCGTCGCACGGCTCCCTCAGCTATTTTCTGTACGTCCTCAAACTTACCCACATCGCCCGCGACATAAATTGCATCCCCACCCGCAGCGTTAATCTCCTCAACAATACTGCTGAGTGCCTCCTCATTCCTCGCATTCAATACGAGCCGCACGCCACGTTTGGCGGCGAGTCTGGCCGTCACGAGGCCAATTCCGGACGAAGCCCCGGTAATCACCATCACCTGATCGGATAATCTCTTGAGTTTAAAATTCATGAGTGCTCCCTTGTACAAGGCATAGAGGTCTACACGTGAGCAAATTGATTGCCACAAGCTGACGGGCGTACTTTGGGCCTAAAATTTAGTTGTTGGTGAGGATAGGTGAGCAGACCTGTATTTCTCTGATACGGAGCGTATTCAGAACTGATTGAACCGGAGATGTAGATTGGCGAGTACCTACGAGAAATAATCCAGGATCTTCACTTTCTTTTTACCTTAGAAGCGGTTAGGGCTGCGATTTTTGCCTCTGCAGCTTGTATATCTAGAGTGTAATTAAAAGCGAATTGGTCTTTATTGTAGAGTTCCAAAGCTTTTTTATACGATTCGAGTGCTTGGGGAAGTTGCTTCAAGGTTTCCTGCGCACTTCCAATTTTGCTGAACACCGCTCCCTCTTCTCCAAAAAAATAAAAGGTCGCTGACTTTGCATCATTCAGATCGTGAAAGATCTCCTGGGCTTGTTTAAGAACTGTTAACGCATCCGATGGCTGCTTGAGATCGAGCTGAATTGTGCCGATTTTCAGGAGTGTTCCTGCTAACTCACTACTTTTAGGCAAGACCTGATAGATCTTCAGAGCGCGTTGGTAAGCATCGAGTGCAGACTGCAGTTCACCATGCTTCTTTTGTGATTCAGCCATCGTGGTAAGAATGGAAGCTTTCCTATGAGGCTCACTCGAGGCGGCTAATCGCTCGAGATATGCGAAACCTTCGGACCATCGATCCAGAGCTTCATATGCCGCTATATAATTATTCAGGGTTTCGGACTCTTGTGTTGCATTGGCCAAGGCTATGTGGCCTTCCAAGGCTCGCTGGAAATAAGGTAACGACAAAACTTGAATCTTCGGATCCTGGTTTCCATTGAATTTGCCGGCAATTGTTGCGAGCGCATATGCCTTGCTGTCGGGTGATTGCCTGACTATATACTGGTCATAGTACTTAGTGGCCTTTTTTATGTCGTCAGCATTGTTAACGTTGGACAGATACAGATCTCCCGCTTCCAGCATAACCCCTTCCTCGGTGTCAGGTTTTGCCAGAGGCAAGGTCACCATCTCTTCAATGTATGAATCCTTATGATCCCGATCGAGCGGAACAAGCTTTATCAGTGTTTGCTTTAACTCGGACCAATCCTTTCTGGAACGGTATATCGGCAGGGTCTCGATATAAAAATCAGCAACCTTTTTCGTTTCGTTCGCCGGTAACTTATTAGCGAGAGTGACAAGTGTGCGGAGCGTACCCTCCACATTCCCCTTGCTCTTATATTTGCCGAGTGCCTCCTGCAAGAATCCAATTCCTTCGCTCTGACGTTTAATTAATTCGGGTTTGTTATCTGGAAAGGGCGGTATTAGGTACTCACCTTTTGAGGCGAGCGCAGAAGCTTCGCCATTTACATCCTTTGCCTGCTTGAAAGCAGTAATGGCTTTTTCATAATCTGCCAATACCTGCGTATCATCGGGGGTTTGGAAATAAGCGTTTGCGGGAGCCTGTGCACGTTCTAAGTAGCTATAACCCACTCCAGAATAATCCTTGGCCTCGGTAAAAAGACCCGCAGCCTTTTGAAATTCCGTCATCGCCTGATCGAAATTTCCCTGCCTCATAGAAACGAAGCCGTTTCGATAAGACTCATTCGCGTCGCGAGTTTTTACTGCAGCGTCACGAAGGCGATACGCCTCTTCCTCCTTAAAACGCGCTTGTATTGCAGCCTCTTGCGCCGAAGCCACTGCGGACCGGAGGTTCCTCTGAGCTATTTGTAAGCCTTCGTTAGCAGTTTCCAATTTTTTGGCGTTTGCACTGGCTAGTCCTTTTTGTCGCTCCGCTTCTTTCTTTGCCGTAAGTGCCTTACTCTCACTGTCCTTCGCGTCTTCCTTTGCTTTGTTAGCTTCATCTCTCGCGGCAATTGCTCGTCCCTCGCTCGCCTTTGCCTCGTCCTTTGCTTTGTTTGCCTCATCTAGCGCAGCAATTGCCCGACTTTCACTCTCCTTTGCCTTAGCCTGTGCTCTTGTCGCGGCCACCACTGCATATGCGGCGACTAGCAGGATCGCCACCAAGGCTACTACCAGTATCTTCAGGCGATTCGCAGCAGCCGCTTGCTTCCTTGCGAATACGTGTGCCTGTTCGAGTTCACGCTGCTTCGCAGACGCTTGTTCCTCGGCACTTTTACGTCTCTCCTCCGCTAACAGACGCTCTTTTTCAGCGAGTGCTGCAGCGTTCTCCAGATCCTGCCGCAGGCGTTTCGCCTCGTACTCTGCGCGACGTGTCTCCGCAGCGATACGAGCATCACGTGCTTCTTTGCTCTGATCGATGAACGACATTACCTCACCAAAAGACGGGTCGTCTGAAACACGATGATAGCGCTCTGCCCACGCAGCATTTGGCTTGTGACGGTCGCGCCATTCAAGTGCTGCGTCTAAAAGTGAGTTGGGTAGATAACTGTCGCCCTCCTTCACTCCATCGACAAGTCGCCGGTACAGTCGGGCATGCTCAGCTTCTTCCGCTGTCCAATCCTTTAAAGCATCCCAGTTGCGAATCAGACTCTCGTGCGAAATATCGATAATCGTGTCGGCAGTTAGTGGTATGCCCTCGGGTGGCATCAGGAACGAACGACCTTTACGCCGGAAAACATCAATTACGGCGACGACTTCTTCCGGTCTCGCTGCCGCGACCGCGCAGATTTCTGCCAGTCGTGTCGGACGCCGAATCTCACGGTTGTCAATGCCTCTCTCAGTAAGGCGTTTGAACAACTTTTCGGCAATCGTCTGACTTCTCTCATCTTTGAGTTCGGCACGAGCTTCCTCAGCGTGCTGCGAGAGGGCTTCAGACATGGCGCCGATCGCTTCGTAATCCTCCAACCCAATAGGCTGGCCGTTGCGCCGGTGATTCGACCAATAATTCCAGGTGCGCATCAGCGCATGTTGTAAAATTGGCAACTGATCCGGATTGTCACCAACGTCGTTGAGCAGCCTGTTAACCAGCGGCAGAGTTATATCGCCACCTGCGACTTTGATTGGTCCAGTAATAGCGGCGTTACGTTCGTCGCGCGACATCCGTGGAATCAGGTACTGTGCCTGGTTGATTGCTTCCGGCAGTCCGACGAACTGTGAACAATCGCCAAGAAAATCAGAACGCATCGTTAGAACCACGTAAATCGGCACCTCAGTTTGAGCACTCGCCGTTAGCAATAACTTGACGAACTGGGCCGCATCGTCTGTCGCTCTCGTCTGATGACTCACCTCTTTGAACCGAAACAACTCTTCGAATTGATCCACCACCACCAACAGATTTTCAGGCGCAAAATTGCGTGACTGTCGCAAAACGTCAACCAATCCAAGCGCACTTCGCCGTAGCGCTGTTTCTATAAAGGTGTGCTGAATTTCAGGATCGGGGCTGTTTTCACTGAGCACACCAATCTTTGCCAACTCATACGCAAGATTGCCGAGGGGATCGTGACCGGGCCGCATGATGACGATCTGCCAGGTCGAACCTGCACCCGCCATCAGTCCGCCGTAAAGAGCGGGTAACAATCCCGCGCGTATCAATGATGACTTTCCACTGCCCGAAGTGCCCACAACCGCAACAAAGTGAGTTTGCTGCAGGCGTTTGAGCAATTCGTCGGACTGACCGTCGCGTCCGAAGAACAAGTGGTACTCTTCCATTTCGAAAGGACGCAGTCCTGGGAACGGATTACCTTTGTTCACGTCGTCTAGATCTTTCATTGTCGGCCTCCGTTCGAACGCTTGATGTCGTTGATGAAAGACCTCAGTACGTCAGGCGTAAACGTATCAAAGTGTCGAATGACCTCAGCCTCACGAGTGCGAAAACGCTGTTTCTCAACTGTGCATGGGCCAGTGACATATATCTTTGACAGCATCGGCTTGGTGCGCCCCCATCCTGGTGCCTTAAGTAAGTCAGAAATTTTCAGACGCAGCCAGAGTTGGTTCGCGTGTCCGTAGTAGATGAGGGCACCGTCGCAGTTGATTAAATTCTCGCGGTGGTATTGAGCGAGATCCTCCTTGTTGCCGTCATTGATGGTAGGTATGACTTCGAAGCCCTGGTTGTAAAGAAAGTCGTCGATAGGGGCCACCTCGTCAAGATCCCGGTTATCGCAAATGAGGTAAACACGCTTTAATCCGCGGCTTTCCCCGGAGCGTCTCGATGGTTTTGGACGAAGCTTTTCAAGGATCCTGCTTTTCAGGTTTTCCACCGTGTCCTGCAACAGTTCGGCCCCCAGCTTGCTCTGGACTTCTTCGATGAACAAACGCTGGCGCTCTATACCCGTCTCTAGTCCGATTGGCATCCATGCGAGTGGCGCAAATGAAGACTCAGCTTTCGCGCGTTTGGCGGCGAGTTCGAGTTGCAAGCGCACAATCGATTTCTCTTCCTCGCCATCAGGTATGACTCCATAGCCTGCTCCGATTATGTGGATTGAGAGTGAGCAACGCGAGAGATGGTCTGCTACGGTTTCCTGAAAGTTGGGGACATTCAAAGGCAGCGGGTCGCGAGGTAGAACGTAGTACCCTTGTTCCTGGAGTTCGCGCATGACAGTATCTCGCACGCGTTGCATGTCGGCACTCGTAGCGGCGAGATAAACTTTCTTACCAAGTGGCAGTTCCTTTGGCTCGTTTAAGTTTGCGGCCTTTGGTCTCAAGGTTTCGATTGCCAGCTTGAGCGCCTGAGCAAGATCCTCGAATTTATCCCAGTATCTTTGGTCGCGATGCGCTCCGGGCTCGGGTCGGAACTCACGCACTTTGTTGCTGGCGTCGATCTCATAAAATTCGTATCGTTTAAGAAATCTCAATGCCTGGGGAATTCGGTCGTCCGTGACCGGAGTTTTCACAGCACAGAACAGCCGCGACATGCCTTTGAGATTGATTCCACCCGTTGCATCTGCCCGCGAACAAAACTCTTGCAATTCTCCTCTGCACCACGCGGAGTTGGCATAACGAGGCGAAAGAATCGCAGTCAGCAGGATGCTTTCAGAGATCTTGTCCCCAATAGTGTCAACCAGATACTGATTCTCCTGTTTGCGATCATCCCACCATATTTTTGCATCCTCACCGAGTAGTTGATGAAGACGGATGCTTAAGCGATCGTGAAGGCTCTTCGCCCACCCATCGCCGCCGCCTGGTGACAGATCATCTATATGTGCGTAACTTAAAAATATATCGTGGGTGAATGACACGAGGCTAATACCTCCCATTGTCAATTGCGGGTGAATTCGACGAAAGAAAACTTAGGCAGGCTAGTAAAGCACTGTCTGGACAGTGAATCCGGGACCGGCTAAAGACTTGGCAATCAGTCGGTGCTGTATACATCGATGATGGCGCCTCTGTCAATCTCAATTACTCGTGGAAAATGTATCTCTTGCGTTATATGACAACATCACGGTTTTCATTTCCGATCTACGCAAATCAGGCTAAATTTTTCGTAATCTGAGGCTAGCTCTTAGAGATGGGAATCGAAGGCCAGCGGCGATGAGGAACGAGACTCAACAAAACCATGAATCGTTAAATAAGACGAATCGTGCCTCACACCTCTGTGGCGGCCTTGGTACTTCCGTGGGCGGGATTAATCGCCGATTTAGGAGGGCTTCCGAGAGTATTACGCGCGGTCATAGTTCACGAATGGCATTCTCAACAGACCACTCAACGTCTGTCTCTCCTTAGTATCGAAGCCATCAAGTCCGTAGTGGAGCGTGCCGAAGTTAATTGAACGTGTGTAGGTGCCGAAGAGTCTGTCCCAAATCGAAAAGATGTTGGAATAGTTCGAATCAGTCTCTCTCTGGTCACGCGAGTGATGCACCTTGTGCATATTTGGTGTAACTATTAACAATCGCAACAAGCGATCGACTCGAAGGTTCAGCCGGATGTTGGCATGCTCGAGTTCCGCGTTGAGGCCGGAGAGGATCAAGTACATAACAACTACCCAGAGCGGGATGCCGAACACGATTATTGCTGTTAACTGCCATAGTATTCGCCAAACAGTTTCACCCGGGTGTTGGCGAAAAGCTGTGGTTACATCAACGGCGTTTTCAGAATGGTGAACGCGATGGAACTGCCAGCCGAGCCACGATTTGTGCAACAGAACGTGAGCGAAATAGCCAAAGAGATCTAATGCCAACACACCGAAAATGATTTGGGCGCCCGACGAGAATCCCAGGTAGGGTAATAAGCCGATTCCGTTCCGGACAGTTAGGCCGGCCAGGTAAGCTGACGAGAAAGAAAGGCTCAGATTCGTGATCACGAGCATTAGCATCAAGATTACATTCGGCATCGCATGCCGCACTCGACTGTAACGAAAGCGGTAAAGCGGAATGATCGACTCCAGCGCCCAAAGGAATCCACACAACACAATCAACATTCCCAATCGCGCTTGATCTGTCAGTAGAGCTTGCATACTCGTTACTTCCGACTGCCGACTGCTTCCACTCTTCGATTCACCTCATCCCAATTCACGTTTTGCATGAAAGCATCCACGTATTTCGCCGCCGCCGCGCCGTAATCCATGTGATATGCGTGCTCGTACATGTCGAGCACCAACAGCGGATAACCCATCGGCGCGTTATGCATGTGATCCCACGCCCAGTAATTGTGAACTTCGCCTGTGTGCAGGTTGTAAGAAAGAATCGTCCAGCCTGAACCTCCGCCGAGTGCATTCGCAGTCTTCTTAAACTCCGCTTCCCATTGCTCATAACTTCCAAACCATTGCTTGAGCAGATCGAGAGCCTTCCCACTGGCTTTGCCGTCACCACCGAGGTTGGCGAAATAATTTTCGTGCAACACAACCGAACCTGTGCGAACAAGCTCCTCGCGCTTCAAATCACCATAGACAAAGGGCGGTAGATCTTTGTCCGACAACATCGTCGCAAGTCGTTGCTCGATCGTGTTCAATGCTTTCACGGCACCGCCGTAATTGTTCTCCCAGTGTGACCGGATCAACTTTTCCGACAAGCCTTTGAGTTTTGCCGGATCGAATGGTAACGGTTTTGGTGTATGTTGCCCCTGGAAAGCCCTGGCTCCAGAAGTTTGCGCGCTAACCTCATTCGGACGTAAGAAACCTGCGAGTGCCAGGCTCGCGCCACCGGTTGCCATTGTCGAAATTAGTTGCCGGCGTGATACCGCTTTCATTTCCATTTCACCTCCTCAGTTGACTATAGATTAACTTCCTCAACAGTCATGACAAACACAAGCGTCCCAACCAACCCGATCAATGCGGCGGTAACGAACGGCGCTTGCGGCGCAATCTTCCAGAGCAATCCGCCAATGGCCGCCGACGGAGTGATCGAAAGACTGCGAACCAGATAGTAGAGTCCGACAGACCTCGCC
>Ga0111538_10005362_pt1 | contig 17535 bp, 12 predicted proteins | sample SoiMethybrSBSTD1_FD_79669 | JGI IMG/M metagenome (GOLD analysis project Ga0111538, IMG submission 79669) | Bulk soil microbial communities from a Populus tree surrounding site in Tennessee, USA - Soil MetaG P. TD hybrid SBSTD1 (version 2)... | ecosystem: Environmental > Terrestrial > Soil >...
CATTCCGAGATCTCCAATCGCGATTGGGAAGGTCTGTGCGCGGGCGGCGAAGCCGGCTACACCGCGCCCGATCCGCTGCATCCCGAGATTCTGTTCGGTGGCACGGTTTCGCGTTGCAACGTTCTGACCGGCGAGACGAAGAATGTTTCGCCCGAACGCGGCGCGACGCCGGGCCAGTTTCGTCACGCGTGGACACAGCCACTCGTTTTCTCGCCGGCCGATCCGCGCGCGCTCTATTACGCAAATCAATTTCTTTATAAGACGACAAATGGCGGCGAGAGCTGGACGCAGATCAGTCCGGATCTTACGCGCGAAGATCCAGGCGTGCCGTCGAATCTCAACGAGGCCGCCGCCGCTGATGCACCGGCGGACAAGCGTCGAGGCGTTATTTACACGATCGCTCCGTCGCCGCTACGCGCGCCGACGATCTGGATTGGCACCGACGACGGTCTGGTCCAATTGACGAAGGATGACGGCAAGACGTGGCAGAACGTGACACCGCCCGCGCTCACCTCGTGGAGCAAAGTGGTGATGATTGAAGCTTCGCATTTCGACGTGAACGAAGCCTACGCTGCGGTCGAGCGGCACCAACTCGCCGACTACGAGCCACACATCTATCGCACGATCGATTCGGGAAAAACGTGGACCGAAATAACTAACGGACTACCGGCGGGCGTCTACGTGCAAACCGTGAAAGAAGATCCGAATCGTCGCGGACTCTTATTCAGCGGCACCGAACGGGCTGTTTTCGTTTCGTTTGACCAGGGCGATCATTGGCAGTCGCTGCAACTGAATCTGCCTCCGGCGTCGATGCGCGATCTCGACGTCCACGGCGACGACTTGATCGTCGGAACGCATGGCCGCGGCTTCTGGGTCCTGGATAACATTTCGGCGTTGCGGCAGATCAATGCTGACGTCGCAGGCGGCAATGCGCATCTGTTTCAACCTGCTGACGCGATCCTGATGACGGCCGGAAGCGACAACGGCACGCCGATGCCGCGCGATGAACCGTTGGCTGAGAACGCGCCCACCGGCGCGATGATCGACTACTACTTGAAGTCGACTGGTCCGGTAACACTCGAGATCCTCGATCCCGCGGGCGACGTAGTTCGCAAGTATTCGAGTGAGGACAAAGGACCAGTGTTGAATCCGGAGACGCTCAACATTCCCGCGTACTGGGTGCGACCATTTGAGCCGCTGTCGACTGCGGCGGGTATGCATCGATGGATCTGGGATCTGCGACCGACGCCGCCTGCGCGACCAGCCGGCGGTGGCGGTGGTGGTGGCGGCGGTGGTTTCGGACGCGGCGGTGTTCCGATGGTCTTGCCTGGAACCTACACGGTGAAGCTTTCGGTTGCAGGGAAGAGCTACACGCAGCCATTGGTGGTGAAAATGGATCCGCGAACTAAGTAAAGGTATTTGCGGTATTCCAACTTTAGTTGGATGACACTCAGGTCGATTTCTCACTAAACTCCGCGCCATCCTTAGGGTCGCGGTCTCAGTAGTCGACTTTCCTTTGTATTTGTGTCCGGCCCGCTAAAACTGACGAGCTTCACGCGGAGGTCTGAATATGCGTAGGATCCTTCAGTTGTTGATATTTGTATTCTTTTTATCAGCAGCAACTACAGCTAATTCTCAAAGCAATTACGCAACTTTGAGCGGCACGATCTTCGATCCGCAACAGAAGGTTCTCGCCGGCTGCTCAGTCCAACTGATCTCCGAAACTACCAGCGCCTCGCGCTCGGCAGTCACCAACGAACTCGGCAGCTTTCAGATCACGGGTTTACTGCCCGGAGATTACAAAGTCTCCGTGCAGGCTTCCGGTTTTGCGACTCTGACTCAAAAGGTCACCCTCGAAGTGGGCCAATCGCTGACGCTCGATCTGAACTTGAAAGTCGCGTCATTGACTACCGTGGTGGATGTCACGGCCGATACGATCAACGTCCTACGAACTACAGACGCTTCGGTCGGCGAAGTGGTCGAGCCAACGGCAGTACGGAACTTACCGCTCAACGGACGCATGCTGATCGACCTGGTGCTTACAGTTCCGGGAGCACATGAATCACACGGAGCTCAGGCAGGCGATATGAGTCCGTTGTACTGGCGTCCAGGCCAGCGCTCCGCAATCAGCATCAGCGGCAATCGTCCTAACGCAAACTACTTCCTGCTCGATGGCGCCACGAATACTGATCCAACATTCAATACGCTTAACCTGAGTCCCTCGCCTGATGCCGTGCAGGAATTCAAGGTCCAGACGGGAAGTTACACCGCAGAGCTCGGTGGTGCGGGTGGTGGTCAGGTAAACATTGTCACGCGCACTGGTACGAACGCGTTTCACGGGACCGTTTACGAGTTCTTGAGAAACGACGTCTTTGATGCGCGTACCTTCAACGAGATGGACGAAGCGAATCATCTGGTGCGAAATAACTTCGGCGCCTCGATCGGGGGTCCGATCTTTCGCAACAAGAGCTTTTTCTTTGTGAACTATGAAGGGTTGCGACACACGAGATCGCAGACGATGGTGGCGACCGTGCCCACGCTGGACGAAATCAATGGCAACTTCGAGATGAGTGGAGCGACGATTTACAACCCGTTTAGCTCGCATGCCAATCCGAATTTCGATCCGACGAAGCCGGTAAGTCCAACCAACCCACAGATCATTCGCGATCAGTTCCCGAATAACACGATTCCGGCGGGGCTGATCGATCCGAAGGCAAAGCTGTTCTTAACCAAGTATGTCCCGCGTCCTAATCTGGAAATGGGAATGATGGGTTGCGGTATGACGATGATGGGAGCGCCCACGGTGGTAGGCGCGGGCATGGATTGCAACAACTATCTCGACGTGCGCAATGCGCATCACAGCACCGACCAGGCCACGTTTCGCTTCGACCAAACCCTCAGCGACGGTGATAGTTTCTTTGGTCGTTACTCGTTTAGCAGTGAAAGAGGATTCACGCCGCAGAACCTGCCCGGGTTCGGGGCGCTGCACGACAACTTATCGCAGAACGGGACCATCGGTTGGACGCGGATCATAAGTCCCAACATTGTGAACCTCGCTTCGATAACTGTTTCGCGTCTCGCAATGCATCGCACCTCAGAGAACAGTTTTACGAACGACATCGTGTCGGAACTGGGAATCACCGGCATTGGCTTCGGCGGTGAAGGCGCATTTGGCGCGCCGTGGTTCAACGCTCAGGGTTATTCAGGAATGGGCGACACTTTCATTGCCACTCCGGTGCAGATGTGGAACACGATTCTCGAAGCCCGAGATTCGCTGAACTGGCAGGTTGGTAGACACAGCTTGAAGTTTGGCGCGAGTTACAGGCACTTCATCTGGCCCATGTGGGGCTTCTTTCAAAACCGCGGGTACTACCAGTTTACAAACGGTTTCACTACCCAAACTGCCACCAATGACAGCACCGGATCGGCGCTGGCGAGTTTTCTGCTTGGTCTGCCGGCAGTGAAGCAGCGGCAAGCCGGCATTCCGCAAATGCAGTTACGCCAGTGGTACGCGGACGCCTTTGTACACGACAGTTTTCAGATTACGCGTAACACGACGATCCAGATTGGACTCCGTTATGAATACATGAGTCCGCTGGAAGATATTCGCTATACAAACACCAATCTGACATTCGAAAACGGCGTGCCCTTCGTCTTCATCGGCGGGCAGCAAGGTTTTCCGGAAGGTCTAAACTACTCGAATAAACTCAAGTTCGCCCCACGCGTCGGTATCTCCCACAATCTGCACAAGCACGGATTGGTTTTGCACGCGGCCTTCGGAATCTTTTTCACTCCCGTCGATATGAACACGTGGTGCAACCAGCGTCATAATGTGCCTTACGTGTTTCCGGAAACGCAACAGAGCGACAATTTCATTCCCGCGCCCGGCATCGTTGCCACTCACTTCAACTTCGGCCCAGCGGTATTGGGAACGACGACTGTCAGTTTCGCTGCTTTCGAGGCGAATGCACCGCCGCAGTATATTGAGCAGTGGAGCGGGTCAGTGGAGAAGAGTCTCGGCGCGGAGACGACTCTCGAGCTCGGCTATCTGGGTTCGCATGGGTTGCATTTACAGCGTTCCCACCTAATCAACAATGCGCCCGCTGGTCCAGGTGCGATTGGACCACGCCGGCCCTTCAGAACATTGAGCTTCCTGCCGGGGATGGTCCTGCCAACCGACATTGCGATTAGCAGTACGACCTTTCCGGTGAGTGGCATCAACCTGCTCGAAAATTCCGCGCAGAGCTGGTATCAGGCGGGCTACGTCAATTTGCGAAGAAGATTTACCCGGGGTTGGACCTTTCTCGCGAACTACACTTTTTCGAAGAATCTCAGCGATGCTCCTGATTTCCGTTCCCCGATGTTTGAATCGGCCGCGCCGCAGGACAATTCAAATCTCAGACGCGAAAAGGGACTCGCGTGCGATGTGCGTCACCGTTTTGCTGCGAGCATGGTCTACGACATACCCGCGTGGAAGCAAAGTGGCTTCGTTCACATGATCAGCAAAGACTGGAGATTGTCAGCGATTTATCAAGCGCAGAGTGGTTTCCCATTCACTATCTCGGTTTTTGGCGACACGGCGAATGCCGGTACGTTGTTAGGAGAGAATCCGATTCGCGCAAACTATACCGGGCAGCCAGTTTTTGATGCGAACTCCCGGACCGCCGACAGATGGTTCAACCCCGCCGCCTTTGCGACGCCGGCAGCATTTACGTTCGGCAACGTAGGCCGCAACACGGTCTATGGACCGGGAAGGCAGACTTTGGATCTCGCGCTGCAAAGAGAATTCTCGATGACTGAGACTGTTAAGCTACAGGTGCGTGCCGAGGCCTTCAACGCGCTCAATCATACAAACCTGGGAACTCCAAATCGCTTCGTCAACACCCCGCAGTTTGGAACGATCACTGAAGCCGCAACGCCGGGGCGTGAAATACAACTGGGAATTCGCGTTTCGTTCTAGGCGCTGTCAGTTGGAAAGCTTGGTGGAGGGACCCAGTCCCGGGTTCGAATCGCGTCAACTTCGGAGTCCGTTACTTTTGCAACAAAGTTTTTTAGGTAGGAAGATGGACCCTGAAATTAACCGAACCCGAGACTGGGATGACGAACGTGGCGAGATTAACAGCGACTCGAAATCGTGTCATGGCCCGGAAGATGGGGCTGGAGATCAATCTTTGGTTGGAGATGAAAACCCACAGCTAACGCAAGTGAACCAGCCCACGTTGCAGGGCGGTGGTTACGGCCTGGGTACGGTCGGTCACGCCGAGCTTGCTGAGAATGTTATTGATGTGGCTCTTAACCGTCGCTTCGCTAATCGTCAAACTGGCGCCGATTTCCTTATTGCTTTGGCCTCGCACGATCAGTTCGAGCACTTCCATCTCTCTGCTGGTCAAATCAGAGCTGGCCATTCGTTCTGCGAGCCGCATGGCTATTGCGGCAGGAATGTGCCGTGATCCGGCGTGCACGGTCCTGATCGCCATCTCGAGCTCTTCGAAGAACACATCCTTCAACAGGTAACCTTTGGCTCCGGCTTGCAGCGATCGGTAGATATCTTCATCGCCGTCGTAGGTGGTAAGCACGATCAGACGCGCATCCGGAAAGTTTTGTCGAATAGCAGTGATCGCTTCGACGCCGCCGACAACCGGCATGCGCAAATCGATAAGCGTCACGTCTGGTGTATGTTGCTTGTATAAATCAATGGCTTCCTGTCCGTTGATTCCTTCCGCGATCACCTGCATGTCCGGCACGGTATTGATTAGGGCGACAAAACCCTGCCGCACAACCGCCTGGTCGTCGATCACCATGATCCTGATTTTGTTATTCACGATCTGAGCTGCTCCATTACTAACTGCCGATCGGCACGTCCGCTACGACTTCAGTGCCCGAGCCATCAGTGCTCTGAATCGACAGAGTTCCGCCAATCTGTTCCGCGCGTTCGCGCATGCCGACTAATCCGAAATGTCCCTCTTTTCCATTACGCGCAGTTTGATAGTTAAACCCGCGCCCGTCGTCTCGGACGATGAGTTGCACTCGCTTCACATCGAACACCAGATTGACGAATATCCGTTGGGCGTGCGCATGTTTCACGGCATTGTTTATAGCCTCTTGTCCGATGCGGAGAAGATTGCCCTCGACCAATTGGGCCAATGGCCGGAAGGTGCCATTGACTTCAACCTGCGCGTGGATGGGAGTGTCGTGCGTCAATCGCCGCGCGGTCTCGGCCAACGCGCCAGGTAGATCATTGTTTTCGAGAGTCGGGGATCGGAGCTCCCAAACGTAGCGTCGAGCTTCAGCGATACCGTGGCGAACCTGCCGCCTCGCGCGATCCAGAGAAGACATAGCGGCGTCAGCTCCCGGTGGCATCGTGCGGGCGATTACTTCAAGTTGTACGGAGAGTCCGGCCATCTCTTGCGCGAGGTTATCGTGAATCTCGCGAGCGATGCGAGTTCGCTCCGCCAGCACGGCGTTGAATTGCGCCTGTATTCCGCGCACGCGAAGCCGAAACAACAGCCACGCCAACATCGCCAGCACGAGCACGCAGACCGCGTAAAACCAGTAGGTCTGATAAAAATATGGCTTCAGGTAAAGAGAAAAAGTCGCTCCCGTTTGGTTCCAAACCCCATCGTTGTTACTGGCGATTACGCGAAACGTATACGCTCCGGGGCGGAGGTTAGTGTAATAGGCGATGCGGCGAGTGCCACTATCGATCCAGTCCGGATCAAACCCCTCCAACTTATACTTGAACCTGACTTTCTCCGGCGCCACGAAGCTCGGGGCCGTGTAATACAAGTCAAAGCGCGTTGTGCCAGGCGGCAACTCGAGGCGCTCGCTCGGTGCAAACGATTTATCGTCAATGCGGATCTCCTCGATCACGACGGGCGGCGCATGGGAATTTGTTTTTAGTCTCTCCGGGTCGATCATCGCGACGCCATTGATAGTCGGGAACCACAACTTCCCGTCACTACCTTTCCATCCTGCCGGATCGCCGCCGCCGCTACACTCGCGAGTCATCATGCCGTCGGCGGTACCGTAAGCGACGGGTGCGATCGAGGTAGTCTTGCCCTGAGCAAACTCGTCGAGTTCTTTCTTACTAATGCTAAAGACACCTTTGCGGCAACTCAACCACAGATTGTTTTGACCGTCTTCGAGGATTCGGTACACAACGTCATCAAGTAAACCATTAGCCGTCGTGTAGGTGGTGAACTTACCATCTTTCATTCCATTCAAACCACCGCCATTCGTACCAATCCACAGTGTGCCATCCGAATCTTCATGGAGTGAGATAACGGCGTCGCTCGAAAGACCATCTCTGGTAGTAAAGGTTGTAAACTCCTCGTTCGTGAATCTACCCAGACCGCCGAACGTGCCGACCCACAAGTTTCCCCTGGTGTCTTCATAAAGTGTTGTGACGAGATCATTCGGGAGTCCGTCCACCTCAGTGAACGTTTTGAAAACCCCGTTCTTCATCCTGGTCAAACCGCCGCGTGTGCCGATCCACAGATTGCCGTGACGATCCAGGTAGGTCGATCTGACATCGTTAGTCGCCAAACCATCAGCCGCCGTATAGACAGTAAACTGTCCGTTCTTAAGATGATTGAGTCCGTCAGGCGTTCCGACCCAGAGACTCCCCGCGTTGTCGCCGGCGAGAGACAGGACAACGTTGCTGGCGAGTTTGTCTCGGGTGGTATAAGCAGTGAGTTTGCCGTTTCGAAGCAAGTTCAAGCCACCGCCGTCGGTACCGATCCAGACGTTGCCCTCCTGGTCTTCGTAGATCGATTTGACGCGATCGCTCGAGAGCCCGTTTCTCACCGTGTAGGTCGTGAACTTTGTTTCTTTCAGGAGGTTGATCCCTCCGGACTCTGTGCCGATCCACACATTGCCCTCAAGGTCTTCGAGCAGTGACAAGATGGTGCTGGTTGAGAGTGCTTCCGCGGCATTGAAACCGGTGAAACGGCCATTGCTGAAGCGACAAAGACCCGCAGCCGTTCCGATAAGTAGACCACCATCCCGGTCCGCGTGGAGGGAGATGATCCGATCGTTTGGCAGACCTTCTCGCGTTGTGTAGGTGGTGAATCGATTGCCGTCGAACGATGTCAGGCCGGCGAACGAGCCAAACCATATTCGACCATTGCGGTCCTGTTGGATCGCTCTGACACTGTTGCTGCCAAGTCCGTCGCGGACGGTGTAGTTCGTAAATTTACCATCCTTGATACGGCCCACACCGTAGGGCGTGGCAATCCAAAGCGCACCGTCCGAATCCTCTAACAATGCCTGGATGCTGCCACTGATCAGTCTCTCTTTCGTGGTGAACGTGGTAAGCCCGCCACTTTTCAACAGGCCCAGACCGTTCGCCGTTGCGACCCAGAGGTTGCGTTCCCGATCTTCATAAATGGCCTGGATAGTCTCGCTCGGAAGTCCGTCGTCCATGGTGAACGACGTGAACTTACCATTCAGCATTCTGACGAGACCTTGCGCCGTGCCAATCCACAGAGCGCCTTGCCGATCTGCCAGCAGGCTGCGAATGTAGTTGCTCTTGATCTCGGGAGTATTGCGCTTGTCGAAGACTGTGAATTTTACGCCGTCGAAGCGAGCCAAACCCTCTTCAGTGCCGATCCAGATGTAGCCATCCCTGGTTTGAGCGATCGCGTGAACGGTGTTTTGCGGCAAGCCGTTCTCGGTGAGCCACACTTCATGGCCCAACTGAGAGAGTTCGCGGGGCGAATCGAGTGCCTGGGCGGTCGCAGAGGTGTTCAGCAACAGTGAGAAGAGAAGTAAGTGAACGCAACTCGATCGGCGCATCATTCGACGGCATTGTCACGTCAAACGCGCGGAAGATGCAATGGTGGGTGTTTTGCTCAAGCGGATCGCTATTGACAGTGCTGGTGGACCGGTGCTAGCAATTGCGTATCGTTCACTAAACGTTCCTCAGGCGCTCATGAATCTCATCTCTATAACGGAACTGCACGATGATCTTAAACGAAAAAAAATTGGCGAGTGAGCTTCAGAACAAGTTTGATAGCAATGTTTTTATCATGATGCGCTATCGCCCTGATGCCCATTTCGTAAATATTGAAGTGTCCCTCAAAAGTTCGCTTGCCAAGTATGGGTTGATTGCCAGGTTAGCCAAAGATTGCGCGTTTTCGGATGATCTCTGGGAAAACATTCAGCTCTATATGAAGTTTTCCAGGCTTGGAATCGCTGTGTTCGAAGAAATCAACGAGAAAGATTTTAATCCCAACATATCTCTCGAACTGGGATACATGTATGCACTGGGGCGGAGATGCCTCCTTTTGAAAGACAAGCGTATGCCGCGATTGCCTACAGATACTTGCGGAAAAATCTATAGGGACTTTGATACTTACGATTTACTGAACTCAATAGACACGCAAGTTGCTGACTGGTGTGAACGAGATTTGGGGTTATCGGTAATTGGTACATCGGGCCAAGCACTGATTGAAACTGGAAAGCTTATTTACGACAGTCAAGCAGAGGACAAGAACTTTAGAACATGGGGTGTATATAGCTCGACCGGAGTGTTTGCAGAAAATATAAGATTACTCGGTGAAAACGAACTAACCAACACTGTCGGCGGAGCTCCGGCACTGCAAATAGCCGCGATGGCTACAGAAGGAGCCGGAGTAAATAAGGGTGTATTTACCCTATGGGGTAAAGTAACGTTCAATTACAAGGCTATCCATTCAGCCGCAGATATCTTGAATTTATACTTTTGCATGATCCCAATGCAGAAAGAGGTCGATGAGCTCATCGAAGTTGGGGCAGACCGCAGGAGTGATCCGGCAAACGCATATTCACCGTACAGGCAAAGGTATTATATTCCCCATCACCATATCGGTGACGACCAATGGCATCAGGGGGAACTTGCTTTCGACTTCCGGAATATACCTACAGCCTCATACAGCATATTTGGAGCGAGAGTAAACGAAGGTTGTCCAAAGCCGGGTCCAGGTATGTTTCTAATGACGAACGTGCAGATATTTAGTCATGATGATAGCGCCGCGGGCCCAGAGATGCAGAAAGTATAACTCTCATTTGTTTCTCGTTTCTGGTTCTATCGCCCGCCACTCAACTTCGACAGGACGTCGATGAATTCCCGCAGCCTGTCGAGGTTAAGAATTATCAGTGTCGGTATGACGATCAGAACGATAGACCCGAGCACCACGCCGGCCTTGGCCCACACGCGATGTTCAGTAAGTGGCGGTTCAGGTGTCGTGCGGAGTGCGAGCCAACCAAAGATGATCGCCAAAATCGGTTTCTCGAGACCGAGCAAATTAACAAAGCTGAAGATCCCGAGTATCAGCGAAACCGTCGCAAACGCATACTTTTGGCCCAGTATGAGGGAATCCCTGGTTTGATTCTGCACCATGATTTTATCTCTCCAACGCCAGTTCGGTGTTTATCCTGAACGGGTTCTCTTTAATGAAAACAAATAGCAAGGCAATGATGATCAGCGGCACGAGTTTGAAAGCCATGCCGAGGTCGCGGGCCGGAAGCATTTCCAGCAGTTTATAAATAACTAGAAGCAGACCAATCAGAGCAAAGGGCTGCCAACTTGGAACGGAACTAGTGCGTTTGGCAATTCTGTTTTCAATCGCGGGCCAAAGGTCGACCTGCGGTTCCGAAACAGTATGTCTGGCGAGCACATTATCGAGCGCTTGCAATTGCTTCAGTTCGTTCTGGCAGTTATCGCAGCCTGCCATGTGCGCAGCTAAGTGTTCTTTCGACAACGCCGGCTCTTCGCCATCGGCCGCCGCCATTTGTGCCATCAGCACTTCTTCGCAACTTCGTTCCGTCATGACAGTCAAACCTCTTGTCCTCGAACGAGCATTCCCGCAAGTTTGCCGTGTAACCGCTGGCGGGCATAAAAGAGACGGCTCATCACGGTCCCGCGCGGAATTTGCAGATGCGCCGCGAGTTCGTCATACGACAGGCCGCTGAAATGCTTCAACAACACAATCTCGCGTTCCTCACGCGTCAACGAGCGCAGTGCCTTTTCAAGCGCAAGTCTCGTATCGTCAGCGACGCCTCGTTGTGCCGTCAGGAGCAGAGCCTCGTCCAGGCTCTCCGTCGGCCGGCGTCCTGCCGTCATTTTGTAACAACGGTTCCGCAGCAGAACGTAGAACCACGAGTAAAACGTCCGCGACGTATCAAACGTGCCGATCGCTTTAAAAGCGTCAATAAAAGCTTCCTGAACGGCGTCTTCAGCGTCATCGCGATTGAATAGAATCGCGATTGCATGAGTGAGCGCGCGTCTTTGATGACGCTCGACAAGATGCCGAAAAGCTTCCCGGTCACCTTGCTGACATTTTGTAATCGCCTCGGCATCATCCATTGTGACCACTCACAATAAGTATCCGCGATGTCGAGGAAATATTCAGATTATTTGTTTGCTCAGATTCTTAATGAATGATTGCAACGGAGGATCGGGCATCATCTTTGAGCTTGAGGTCCGTCGGCTTGGTGCAACGGCACGGGATCGAGAAATTTGATGCTGTTGGCCATCAGCTCAGATGAGTCGCTGGCGACGATCTGCATGACATACAGATAGTCAGCGTTCATGAATATCCTGCCGACAATCCTCGGTGTTGGCCGACCGGATGGGTTCGACGGCGGCTTAAGTTCAAACGATAACCCCGGATATCCGTGGCATGCGAGCGGCTGCTTGGAAATTAGAGTTGAGTTTGTGTTCTTAACCAGATTGTCGAGCTCGGCCTCCAGAAATCTCTCGTACCCTGATGTGTCAAGCGCCGGGAGCGCCGGAGAATACTCGACCACGATATAACCGGCCGAACCTTGTCCCCGTACTTTTGCTTCGTACGGATGCTTCGTCAGGGTATATCCCGCCACGTGCTGGACTATTGGGTCGCGCGCAATTGTCTCCGCCGGCATTTGCAGTGTGAAGTTTCCGACCGGCGGTTGGTAAGTTCGCCAGGCGATTCTGTCAGGCATCATTACCAAAATCCCCAGTAGCATTGCCCCAATAAACGCCAGGGATGAAAAGACCATCAAGCCTCCAGCCAGAATCGGCCAGCGCCGTTTAGTTACCAGCACTCCAATCAAGGCCGCAAAAAGAAAACTGACGATCGCTACGGCACCTCTGCCTTCGGCGACAAGCCAAACCAACATAACCAGGATGCCGATAAAATACGAGACCATCGCCCAGCGTTTTCCGCGTATCAACTCAATTCCGCTGATGAGGGTCGCGGGTCCGAGAATCAAAACGTGAAAGACCCCACCCAAACTGAGCAGAAACAGACCGGAGGCAAAAATCACGAGGCCCCAAACAATCATTAGGACTCCCAACGCAATAGCCGGCTTTGGATGCTCGATGACAGGCATCGGCTCAAAGACGGGCCTCTGCTCAAAGGCGGAGGTGGTCGATGGAAAAGCAGAGGGGTCTCCCATTTCTTGCGCTTGGAGGGGCGCTTTACACCGCTTGCACTCTGCGGCATCGGACCAGTTAACCAGTCCACAATCTGGGCATTTTTGGTTCATGGCTTGAGGTCTCCGAGGATTGTTGTAGTGGGCCGTAAACGCGGCCAATTCCTTTGGGTGTGGGTTGTATTCGAACGTGCCGGATGCGCGAGGTGATGGTGAAATGCGGGCGGCCAACTGGGCCTCAACGATACTAGCAAATCAAGGCTGGATTCGTCTCCAAAAATCTCCCTGGCCCTATCTTTAGCCCGTCTTTGACGCATCGAACGGCTAATGACACCATGCGAAGTAATGAGTCTGAGAACCAGAAAGGCCCGTCAATTTCTCACTGCGCTGGTATGTCTCAGCACCTTGCTTGCCGTCGCGTCGACACTGTCGAAAACCGTCGAGACTCAATCCGCAAGGCGCGTGACAGTTGTAAAAGTTCTCTTTAAGCCGGGCCATTCTTCGAACCGGTTCGATCCCTCGTATGCGCTCGGCGCCGCTATCGACGGCCATGAAAAGGGCGAAATCGATCAGATGCTGACGCGTGAGAACGTCAGCGAAATGTTGAGTGCTGGCTTGAAGCCAATCAGTTATCGATTGCGAACGGAACTGGCGGGCGAGGCATGGCATTGGAATCCGAAGGGGTCCTGGAGTGAGGCGAATAGTGGCTACTGGATCTCTTCTGACAAACGGGGTTCGAGCGCTGTATCGCTGAGTTATGGTTACCATTTACCCCGGCGAGGTAATACGTTCGATCAAGCAAACCGCGACGATTATTCCCGCCTGGACGATGGCGATTCCAAAACTCTTTGGAAGAGCAATCCCTACCTTGACCAGCATTTCACCGGACAACCGAATGCCACTCTGCCGCAGTGGATCGTGATCGACCTCGGAACGAAGAAACCTATCAACGCGATAAGACTGAATTGGGCCGAGCCGTTCGCCACAGTCTATGACGTTCAATTTGGAGATTTCTCTGACATTGACGATGTAGCAGACCATCCCCGACCTGATCGGTGGCACACATTTCCTAATGGAGAGATTCAGACGCAACACGGTGGTGACGTAGAGATCCGGTTGTGCACTGAGCCAGTCCTTGCGCGCTTTGTTCGCGTGCTGATGAAGGAAAGCTCTAAGAGATCAAACTTCAAATCAAAGGACATCCGTGATCGTGTCGGTTATGCGGTGCGGGAGATCTCTGTGGGAACGCTGGACGGTGAGCATCGTTTTCACGATGAGATCAGTCATGCACCCAATAACGCAGTTCAGACTGCGATTTATGTTTCGTCGACCGATCCATGGCATCGCGCCAAAGATAGAGACCCGAGAGTTGAGCAACCTGGATTCGATCGAGTCTTCAAGAGTGGCTTAACGAATCGGATGCCGATGCTGACTCCCCTCGCTTTGCTTTACGACACACCAGAAAATGCTGTGGCTGAGTTGCGGTACTTAAAATCGCGCGGCTATCCAGAGAATCGAATGGAGCTTGGTGAGGAGCCGGATGGTCAGTTTGTTACCCCTGAAGACTACGGTGCACTCTACATTCAGTTTGCAAAAGCGCTTCATGCCGTAGATCCAAACATCAAGCTTGGTGGACCAAGCTTCCAGGATATTGGCGAAGGCAAAGACGATTGGCTCCGGAGGTTTGTCACCTATCTGCGCCAGCGAGGACATCTCGAGGATTATGCGTTCTCTTCGTTCGAGTGGTATCCGTTCGACGATGTGTGCGAAGAAACAGGCCCGCAACTGGAGGAGTCGCCGCAGTTGCTGAGCGAGCAATTGACTGCGATGCGGAGAGCAGATCCTCGTGACGGTGTTCCCTGGATCATTACTGAATACGGTTACTCAGCGTATGGCGCACGACCGGAGATCGACGTCGAGGGCGCTTTACTCAATGCGGATGCGGTAGCGAATTTTTTAATGCTCGGGGGTGAGCAAACGTTCTTGTATGGGTATGAGCCTAACGAGGTACTACAGGAAAGGGAATGCTCGCAGGGCAACAACATGCTTTTTCTAATCGGAAACGATGGAAGAATCGCATATCGAATGCCGACTTACTATGCCGCGGTGTTATTAACTCACGAATGGACCAATCCGAGCGGCGGTTTACACGAACTGTATCAAGCGACCACTGATGATCCTTTGATCAGCGTTTACGCAACGCTGAGACCGGACGGGTTGTGGTCTGTGCTGCTGATAAACAGAGATCCGGATAATGCTCGACAGGTAAAAATTGAATTCGAGTGTGCAGCGCCTGGGTGCGAGGATCGGAAGGTTGGTTATTCACACGGCGAGGTAGATGTTTATCAGTATTCGAGAGACGACTATCAACTGGGTGCCAATTCTATTCCCATTAAAGACTTGCCACCCGAGCACCAGCGGCTGAAATTCGGCGCCGATACGACCTTCAACATCCCGGCCTACTCACTCACCGTCGTGCGAGGTTGATACTCTTATTCTCCAAAGCTACTGATCGCCTCGGCCTCATTGTCGTAACAATCGAATACGGTTAACAGTTTCGTAATCGATAACAGATCCTTGAGGGTCTTCGCGACGTTGAGGAGTTTTAGCTGACCGCCCACGCGGCCGGTGGCTGTGTACTCGGAGACAAGTGCGTTAATTCCCTGGTCATCTATCGCTGAGACGTCGCCGAGGTCGACAAGAAATTTGCGAAGCCCCTGTCGGCGCTGACCGGCCAGGAGAGAGCGAAATACACTGGGTGTGTCTCCCGTCAATTGCCCATGAATGCGGATTATCGATATGTCGCCGCGCTGCTGCAAGACAATGCGTTGTTCACCGGCGTCAGCCCCGGGCGTCGAAGTCGCGGTGAGCCAGATTTCTATCTGGTCGGGGGGCGCTCTGTGCACGTATAGAAGTGTGAGTTTGACATCCTTGACTCCCTGGTCGGCGAGGATGCCGGCCACTCTTTCCGCTGTCACCCTGTCTTCTTGCCGGAAGAACCTGACCTGATTGTTTTCAATCTTTTCGGGACGAATCTCGACATCCGGCACGCTGAAGCCGGACTTCTTGAGAGCCTGCGTAACTTGAACGGCCTTGGCACGCTGATCCTCATCGTGAATGTGGATAACGACGCGCGGCGTGGACTTCTCGATCGTAGCACTTGAGTCGATGATGTTCCGAACCTGGTTTTGGACTGAACCTAGATCCTCACCCTTCTTCTTTGCGTCCTCAACTACTGTCTCGATTCTATTGACAGTCAGGGCAAGGTCGTCCTTCTCTTTCGTCAACTCCGCCTTGCGTACCTCCAGTGTCACGATCTCATCCTTGAGCGCGCTCTTCTCGATAGCTAGCGCATCTCTTTCTTTCAAGTTCTTCCGCACCTCGCGTCCGGTGAATCCGATCAGCGCTGCGCCGACGACGAGCGGCAAGAGTAGCGCGAGCTGCCAGCGCTTGGTTGCGAGCTTGCGCGTCGACTCGAGCTCGGCCAGCATTTTCGTGATGGCGATCTTACTGGGTCTTATGGTCGTCACCGGCTTCTCGCTCATGACTTCAACGCTTCTCCCTTCAGGAATTCGAGCGCGAACTGCACGTGCTGTCTAAACTCGCCGGCGCCCCACGCCTCACACCCGTCGAACTGATTCTTCAGCACCTCACAAGATTTTATGACCGAGTACATGCTGCCCACCTTTCTTGCGAGGACGCCGGAGAGGCCGAGGGACGCCGTTCCCGCCGCCAGCATGGATGCCATGATTACCGGGTTCTGTTTGATGTCGAACGTGAAGCCCGCTCCCAGGATCAGCGCCAGCCCAACAAGAGGCGCCAGGATCAGCGCCGCATAGACGAAGAAGATGGCCTTACGCTCGTGACTTATATAAATGTCGAAAATAGTTGCGTAGTCACGGCAGTCGGAACCCTGCGCGACGCCGCCTTCACCGGCATGTTTCAACTCGTGCAAGAGGATCGACTCGGAGCGCTTTAACGACATCTCGACAAAGTATGCTACCGAGCGGAAGATCTCTTCCTGTTTGACCTTGTCCATGCCGATGAGCGGAGTCTTGGGATCGTTCACCGTCTGTAGTCGCGACAGACTGTCGACAGATTCGAACATTGACGGGCTGAGGATTATGATCAGAATGTCCGTGCCGCCAGTCCTTGCTGATTCCAACAGCGCAGGCAGTTCTTCCGCATTAATGAAATCCGAGGCGAGGAAGTCGGCGCTCACGAGAAGAACCGCTGCTTTGGCTGCACTCAGCGCAGCGCGAATCTCCTCGAGCCACGGTGTGCCGGGCTGGATCTTCGAGTCGTCCCAGATGTCTATGGCTGATTTGTACCGCCGCTCGACCGGCTTGAGGTGGACGCGCAAGCGGTCCAGCCACTCGCCATCCTTGTGGCTGTAGCTGATGAAGACTCTGGGGGATCCGTTTGTCTCGGCGGTCATATTCGGACGTGCGGATTTTACTTTGTCATGTCGATCTCTGGAAGACCCGCGGTGCGAAGCTCACGGTTGAGTGTCGCTACGTCTTGAGAGGTGATCGCGTGCCAGTTTTCCTGTATAGCGCGTGAATCGTTCAAGACTTCGGGAACCGCCGCGACGACTTGAGAAGTCGGAGCGATGTCAACGTTTTGTATCAGATTAAAGAGCGTTCTGACCCGGCCGCTCGCACCTCCCAACGTAATGCGTTGGCCAGCACCGGCAGCTCCCGCACCGCCACCGGGTCCGGCAGCAGCCGAGAACGACTGAAGCTTGTCGGCGAGCGCAGTAATGTGTGCTTTGAGATCGCCGGCCGGTGCTTTTGTCTGCAACTGAGCAATCTGTTCCCGCATGCGCCTGAGACTCGTTGATATGGAATCGAGCTTCATCCATTCGTCGTAAAGCTGTTTCGATAATCTGAACTGCTCGAGCAGATCCGCATTCGAAGTCTTAACGCGCGGATCCATCACGAGTGTCAGTGGCTGCTCATAACTCTTTCCACCCACCGTCAGCACTACGCTGTATTTTCCGGGCATGGCCCATGGCGATGTTGGTGCAGGCGCGGTGTTACGAAACACAGCCGCAATGGGATACTGCGGCGCCTCGCCGGGCACTGGAGCGTAATGCAGGTCCCAAAGGAAACGGTGCATTCCGGGATCTGCGGCAAG
>Ga0111538_10005364_pt1 | contig 17533 bp, 44 predicted proteins | sample SoiMethybrSBSTD1_FD_79669 | JGI IMG/M metagenome (GOLD analysis project Ga0111538, IMG submission 79669) | Bulk soil microbial communities from a Populus tree surrounding site in Tennessee, USA - Soil MetaG P. TD hybrid SBSTD1 (version 2)... | ecosystem: Environmental > Terrestrial > Soil >...
GCCGTGGCCGACAGCCGCAGCTCGAACTTCCCCCGGATCTCCGACCGGTCCTTGACCTTGAGGACCGCGGGCTGGCGGCCCGTGATGCGGAACTCCTGGCTCGGGGGGAGGTATTCCTGGTTCAACGCCAGGACTTGCTCAAAAATCCTCAACCAGAACCGCTGAAAGGACTGAATAGCCGTCTTGAACCGCAACCCGGCCTCGGACAGCAAGGTCTGGGTCCCGGCGGCCGTCCGGGTGGCGCCCACCCGGTTGGGCTGCCGGCCCACGCTCAGATCGGTCAACCCCGACAGGCGCTCGTTGTACTGCATCAACGTCGCCTCTTCCTGCTGCCCCCACGCGGGGGACCCTTGCCACTTGGGGATTAGGATGTCCTGCTGGGGGTTGTCCACGTCCAGGAACTCGCCCGGACGCAAGCGCTGGCTGATCGGCGGCAGAGTCGCCGACGCGCGCTTGAACCCCATCGGTAGGTTCTGGATCGTGGCATAATCCACCCGCTGGTTGTGGATGGTATTGATCTCGTCCTGAATCCCGCGGATCATCTCCGCGTAACTCAGCCCGTACCACCGGAACGGAACCGGGAAGAACCGGCCCGCCACAATGGGCCGCATGCCGTGGGCATACACGTTGTCCAGATAGTCCCACCCCAGCACCTTCTTCGGTGCCTTGGCACACACCCACGTGATGATCTCTTCCTCGAACCCATCATCGTCAATGTCGTAGCGCCGGTAGTCCTCCAAGACCTCGAACTGCTCCCCGCGGGCATTGCTGGCCCCGTCGCCCTCGACGCCCTCGGCGGCGTCCTGACTCTGCCGATACCGCTCCGAGTCCGTCGGGGGCTGGTCCCCGTGGGGTGGCCCCGCGTTCAGCAACTCCTCCACGACATCTTTGTAAAACCGCCCCTGGCGGACCTTGACCCGTAGGTCATTCTCCGTCAGCCACTGCCGGTGCTGAATCCAGGGCAGCTCACTGGGGTCCTGGCCACCCTTGACCGGGACGATGATGTCCGGGGGCTCGATCAAGTCCACCCGGGGCCCCTCTTCGACCACTTCCCGATCGATTTTGACCTGAATGCTCGGGGGGTCGTTGAGGAACCGGACGGTGATCTTGACATCCAGGGGACTCCCACCCTGGGGCGAGGTGTACACACTCCCCTGCCAGGCCATCTCCCCGATCTCTTCCAGATCCCGCACCTGCTCCGTCCCGAACAGGCTCTCGAAAATCGCCGGAATGGGCGTGCTGGCCGGGAACTCCCGGATGAACTTCTTCCGCCGCCGATCGGTCACCCAGGTCACCTTCCCGTACACGATCCCGGGCAGGAGGAACAAATGGGCCGAGCGCTGGACTTGTTCCTCCAGGTTCAGCTTCGTCTGGGCCTGCCAGTTCAACACCGTCTCGACCTTGTCCCGGCGGGCCTCGCCGGCCTGGGTCGCGGGCACCGCCTGGATAATCGGCGTCTGGCCCAGCACCGCCTCCGTCAGCCGGGGCTTGTACGTCTCCACGCCCATCATCGTCAACGGCACGTGGAAGTTTGACGCCCCCGGCCACGGGAAGTCCTTGTCCGCCGTGCGGTTGTAGTACTGATCCTCCCACTCCGCCAGCCGGGTCTCCCACTCCATCCGGTCACTGATCCCGGCGTCAAAATCCGCCAGGATCGCCGTGGCCAGCTCCTCTTCCTCCTCGGGCTCCAGCCGGGGCGTCAGGTCCCGCAATAACTCCGTCGCCGGGTCCTGCGGGGGCCCCTCGACCTCCAGCGGCTCCTCACGGTCTTCGACCGTGGCCGGCAGGATCGGGTTCTCGTCGGAAATCTTCACTTAACCGGCGTCGCGGAGTTGATCGTGACCTTGCACTGCTCGTCGATGCTGACCGAGGCGCCCGGGGGGAGGACATTCTTGTCCAGGTTGACAAACGTTCCCACGCCCCGGCCGTAGGGCGAATTGACCACCAGACACCCCATGTTCGCTTCCTTGATCTTGGCAAACGCGGCGATCTGCTCGGGGGTCATCTTGTCCATGTTGAACGGCATGTTCACGCCCGCGCAGCCCCCGAGGGCCAGCGTCGCGACGGCGGCCACGACCACCAGGCGCCTCACCGCGGGGCCTTCACAAAGTTCGCCACAATCACCGCCAGCGAACCGAGGTACGTGGCCACGCCCGGGTGGGCCTGCACATAGTCCTGCACCAACGGGGTCACAGCCGACAGGACCGCCAGCAACACGGCCACAACAGTGGGGACAAGTCTACTCACGGGGGGTCTCCTTGGAGCGGTGGATGAGATCACACCAGACACGATTGATGTCCCCCTCGGCGTCCGACGCACCGATCAGGGGAATGGAGGAGGTGTGGGCCAGGGCCAGCCGGTCGGCAGACCCCGACACAGACGGACTATGGTCGGCACAATAGCACACAATCCATATCCCTGTCAAGGGGTCCAAATTGGGCTGGCACGTCGGGCAGTAGGACCGGCTCATATCCCCCGACCGCGCCACGATGAACGCATTGTCGTCGGAAGTGTCCGGGGGTGGGGTCACGGACATACGGGCCCCGAAGAAGGCACTAAACACCCTTCCGCGGCCTTTTCCCCGAGGCGATCAAGCCAAACAGACCACGCTGCTTGGTGGTCAGGGCCCGACCCCGCGGGGGGTTCTTCAGCATCTCCTTGGCCTTAGCCGGGGTAATCCTACGCGCCGGCATCAGACCCACCGGTCCTCTTTGATCTGCACCGACAGGCGTTTAGCCCGGTCCCCGACTTGCTCGGCGTACCGGGAATCGAGGAGTTCGGCCGCGGCGTCCTTCCACCGCCCCTGCTGAAGCGCCGCCAGAAACTTGACGAAGGTGCCCAACCCGGCGACTCCAAGGTTGAATGCCAGGTTCTGGACGGCCCCGAAACGTGCCGGCGAAAGGTCCCCAACCCAGGGGTATGCACCCAGTAACTCCCCCGTGGTGGCCTCCACGTCGTCGCGGAGGATCTGGTCCACCGCCGCATCACTAAGAGCCCGAGCCCGAAGCCGATGGCCAACACCCAGGGTAAGCCAGCCCTCGGAGTCCACGTAGATGTCATACTTAACCCCCTCGTCCCGGCGGAGCTGGGCGTAGATGTCAGTAACCAAGGAACTTTTTCAACCCTCGATCTCCCAGATGATCTTAGGCGCCGTCACGGGGTTCTGTCCTGGCGGGCTGACGCGCCGCCGGCCGGTCCACGATTTGGGACTTGTCCACGGGCTGGCAGACCAGCACGGGCTGGGCCTCCTCGGTCACGGCCTGCTGACACACGTACGGTGGGGGCACCGTGGCGCAGCCGGCCACAGCCACCAGGGCCACCATACCGAAAAGAATACGAATTATCACGTGCACTCCCCTTTCACTCATCGCTTCTTGGTCCCGTACCCGTGCCACGCCGGACTGGCCACCGTGGGGGCGTTAGCCTTCTGCCGGCGGAGCCCCAGGGCCGAGTACAGCCCCGTGGCCAAGTACCTCAACGCCGCCTGGGCATCGGCCCACGGGTGCAACCGCTCGTCCGGCTCGTCGTGCACTTGCCCATTCTTCTTGGGCTCATACACGAACTTCCCCAGGAACCCCTGGACCAGCACCGGGCACTGCGTGGGATCCACCAACATACTGGCCGTGCCGTCCGTGCGCGTCGCCAAGAGCTGGTGCACCAGACTCCGCCCATCCTTCCGCGACCACCCATGCTCCCAGCTCGGGTAAATCCCCAGAACCTTCAAGATATCCACATCCCGGGCCTCACTACGCTCGCTCGCCTCACTGGCCACCTGCTGCCCCGACGGGTCACAGAAATCCGTATACCCGGCCACATTATCCGGAAACCACCGGGTACACCGCTCAATCACCTTCTGCGCGAACTGCTTCGTCGTCTCTTCCTTCCCGACGATCTCGTGCAGGACAATCAGTCGATCCTGGGCATCAATCTGGGCAATAAGGCAAGCCGGGGCGTGCCAGCCGAAATCCCACGCCCGGTAGATCACCTTCCTCGGCCGGGGCGTCAACGCCCGACAGTGCAACTCCTCGCTGAACTCCGGGTACACCCGCATGCCCTGGGCGACCCAGAAGTTAATCTCCATCTCCGCCGCCCAGCGATTCGGGTCCGGGAACAACCGCCGCACCCGCTCATACCACTTGGCCCCCTCGGGCGTGCTCGGGTCCTTGCTCGGGTCCGCCGAGTAATGCAACCGGACCGCCGTCATCCCCATCTCGGTCTGCCGGACCTCGAACCCGTTCATTCATCCCCACCCACACCGGGGGGCCCGACCAGAATCCCCACCACAAACCCCACCACGAACGCCAGCACAAACAACGCTTTACACAACACCGTATCCGTCAAGTACTCCATCACGCCACCCCGGCGCACCGGGCACACGTGGGGTACCGCATATCTCGCGGCTGCCGGCACCGCTCACACGGCCCGTGCCGTCGCATCCACTTCTTCCCCACCACCCCGTACCGCCCCGACTTGCCCCACGTCGGCTGCTTGGCCATCGACCCCCGCGCCACTACGCCACCTCCTGTCCAACTGGAAACCCGTGAAACAACGTGGCAAACATGTTCGCCGACCCGTTCGGGGTACTCACAAAGAACGCCTTCGCGCCCTTTTGGATAAGCGGGCTGACCGCCGTGTAGACCCCTTCTTGATCCGTCTGGTACGCGAACTCGTCGCCGATGTAGAGGCTGACCGTTTTCCCTCGGACCTGGTCCGGGCCCCCGCTGAGCGCTTCGATGATCGACCCGTTGGGGTACTGCAATCGTCCTTCAGACTCCTTAACTGCCACCCGTTGCCATGGGGGCAGATTCTGCTCAATGAACTGGCATCGGCCTTGAAAGCCTCCGGTGGGCATGCACACCATGGCCACGGCGTCTCGCCATTGCTGAGTTTGCCAGTAGATACCCTTGTGAGGATGAAACCGCGCGAGCCAGACCGCATAGGCGGCGAGGCACCAGCTGACGAGCATTTGTCGGGACTTGGCGACCACCAGCGTCGGCTCGGACTCAAACTGCTCCCACAGCGTGCTATACGGGTGCACCACCGGGAAAGGCTTGACGCTGTTGCTCGCATCCGCCTCGTCCCGCGTGTTGACGAACCGGAGCCAGAACTTCCCCGAGCGCGCGCAGAGTTCTTTAAGAAGATCCGTCGCCTGCTCGTCACCCAGGCCGTCCAGGACTTTCTTAAACCGCTCAGGGCTGGCGGCCAGGAGCTTGTCCAGGACCTCATCAGGCGTCGCCAAGTAAGTTCTCAATCCTGGCGTACAGCTCCGTCCTGTTGAGGACCGCCACGCGCTGGTCCACTTCCAGCCGCTGGGCCTCCCCTGACGCCGACGCCGTGGTCTTCTCCAACGCGTTCAGCCCCCGCATCGCCGCATCGAAGTCCTTGGCCTCCCCCGCCCGGATCTTCTTCCGCGCCATCTCCATCGCGGGTTCCACCAGCCCCTGGGCGGCCTGCTCCAAAATCTGCCGCTTGATCACCTCGCGCATGTCCTTGAGGGTTTGCTGCACCTGGGGCTTGGCCAGGTCCCGGTACACGGTCCCCGGTGTCACGCCCAGCTCCCGGGCCACCTCCGTCTTGTTCAACCCCTCCGTGGCGATCAACCGGGCCACCAACCGCTCCCGGACCTCCGGCGCGAGCCGCTGGAGGCGATTTTGGGCCCTCACCGCCCGTTTGAGCCGTAACCGGGCTCGCACAAGAGGCTTTTTATCATTTTGGGACCCGTTTGTGCTATTCTCTATCATAAATGGCCAATTTGACGCTACCACGGGTGACAAAATTTGTCAAGGTGCTAATTCTGGTCACCTTTGGCCTCAACGGGGCCCCGGTGTACCAAAACGAGCCCCTGCCGACCTTTTGCCAACACTCTCGCTGTGATACGTGGTGTAAATTTTACCATTTTGAGCCCGGAACGCCCCAGCTGGCGTCGCCGCCGGCCGAGACCGTCTTTTGTTCCCCCGAATGGGACCCTCGCACGCGACCTTTACGTTATTTACCGGAGGCCGGGGGCCCCGAGAGAGAGTAATGTTATCGGGCACATGCACGGCCCGGCCCTTTCTGTCGAACGCTGGCCTGGCGGGGGGGGGGTAGCTCAGCACAATGCATGCCAAGGTTCATACCGATGGGCGGCAATGGCACGATTCTTGCGTCACTCCCTCACCACGGGGCCAGGCTCGGGGAGGCGGGAGGGGGCACATGCCATCCCCGGCCCCCTGCCTCGACTGACACGCCTTGTCACTTCCGCTGAAACGCGCTGACAATTCGTGGCAAGTCGCCCACGCTGCTGATATCCCTCGCTAAATCCTCGTAACACTCTGGTACAAGCGCCGCTGAAAGTATGTCCAAGGTGACATAATCTGTCACTTGGACCCGTTAGACCCCGTGTAAGTAGGCCATTTTGCTCGCCATGGCGCGTGGCACACGGCTTGCTACCTTCTAGGGCATGGACAACGCAGTGAACGCAGGCAACCGAGGGGGGCAAGTGATGGTCGCCAAGTGCGATATCTGTGGCGCACCGTTCCGCATGGAATCCTACTTCCACTTGAAGTGTGACCGGTGCCTGATAGTGACACGCAAGGACGCCAAAGGGGAGCGATACATCGTAAGCGTCTGGCATGGCGAGGGCGGATCAATTGCCGAAGTACGCGACACGCTAAACCCAGATGAGTGTTTGGCGATTTACTCGACCAATGGCAAGGCTGGCGCCGAGTTTAAGGCATTGGCCGATGAGTACGCAGCGGCATTGAATGGCGGGCAGCGCACGCTAGGCGAATGGCGAGCCCGCAAGGTTGCGGAACGGGGAGGCAAGTGATGGCCCGCACACCGGACTACGAACACACGCCAAGCACGCTGCGAATCGGTCGCCGTATCATCGGACGCTATGTCAACGCCAAGGCAGCAATTAGCGCCTACCTGGACACGCCAGAGCTATTCGATGGCCGGGCCGATGTTGCGGTCTATATCGGTCGCGAGTGGCATTGCACGTATCACGCGAACAGAGGGGGCAAGTGATGGCCACCAAGCGAATCGTTCTAAGCGATGACGGCACCCTGGATACCGTACTGACGTGCAATGAGTGTAACGAGGAATTGCGCTACATGTTTGATGGCGAGTCCGGGGAGAGCTACGAGGAGTTTGTGAAGTGGGCTATCGAGGATGCAGAGATTGCCCATGAGTGTGAGACCGAGGAGGAGGAGACCGACCATGCCTAACCCACAAGGAGACCACGCGATGATGAGCAATAGCGGCTACCGCGACTGTGCATGCCGAGATTGCTTCGAGATTGCCATTGGCGCGCCCGGAGCGCTCTGTCACGGATGCGAGGAAGCGGGATGCCTGCTCGATCATGAATGCGAGCGCCTAGAAGCCTATGGCGATGAGGAGACCACGCGATGAAACGGAGCGAGATGCTCGCCAAGATGATTGCCAAGGGTCTCAAGGTGCGCGACGGGATGAGGCCGGGGGCTGCTAGGGACCGTAAGTCAAGGTGGCTTGGATGTTTGGAGTTTGCGCGATTGACCGCTGAATCCGAGGACAAGTAGCCATGGGCCAACACACACACGCCTACACACGGTCGAAGCCTAGCGCCGGAGTCGAAACTTGTTCGTGCGGCAAATGGCGATTTACCGAGCATGCTGGCCCGGCAATTGTGGAGCAGCCGGCTGCCCACCTTCACCTCTGCGCGCAGTGTCAGAAGGACATGGGCAATGAATGGATACTTGGTCCGGTGTGTGGCAAATGCTGCCGGGCGAATCATAGAAAGGTGGTCGGGCGATGAGTCAGCACACGCCGAGCAATCATCCCAGCGGCCCGATGAGGCTCTATCAGAGCACATTCCCATGCGAAACGACCGTGCTCTGCCCCCTCCATGCCGCCGCGCCCGCGTTGCTGGCGGCGCTGGAAGATTTGCTCGACCTTGGGCGCGCCGGATTCATCCGCGGCGAGGACATAGCAGTAACCCGTGCAGTGGATGCCGCCCGCGCTGCCATCGCGAAAGCCAAGGGGGAGAGCAAATGAGTCAGCACACGCCGGGGCCGTGGAAGACGTTAAACCGTGGAACGAATCGGCTAGTAGATATTGTGCAAGGGTCTGATGCCTCCAACGGGCTCGCCAAAGTTTGGTTAAACGAATACCGCAAGCGGGGGGCAACACCGGAACGCCTAGCCAACGCCCGCCTGATTGCCGCCGCGCCGGATTTGCTGGCGGCGTTGGAAGCCACTTATGCCAGCGCTACCGAGGCGGGTGGATTGGGTGGCGCATATCTCACTGTCAGCGGGGATACCATTCGTGCCGCCCGCGCCGCCATCGCCAAGGCTAAGGGGGAGTAGGCATGCTCTACCATGTGACCATCACTGCCGTTGACGAATATGAAGTAGACGCGCCCGACGAACAGGCGGCGATTGATCTGATCCTAGAAGGTAATCAGCACATTAACCATTTGGGTGGCTATACCGATGGTATCGCCAAGGCCAAGGGGGAGTAGCCATGACATTGACAGCATTCCTAGAACAGCACCACATCACCATGACCACACACAGTGTCCGTGAGAATCCCTTTATGGATAATAGTCAATCCATGAATCACTGGAAGTGTCGGCTCCGTTGTGGCCGGAACAACATGACGGTGTATTTCTCCAAGGGGTATGGCCACCACGGCGCGGAGCCTACGGTGCGCGAAGTGCTCGATTGCTTGGCCAGTGATGCGGCTACCTACGACAATGCCAAGGATTTCGAGGATTGGTGCGCGGAGTTTGGGTTTGACTCTGATAGTCGGAAAGCAGAGCGGACATGGAAGGTCATTGGCAAGCAGCGCCAGTCCTTGGAACGGCTGCTTGGCCCCGAGGCATTTAACGGGCTGCTGTATGACGTGGAAAGGGAGTAGCCATGACCATCATAGCCTTGACCCTCGCATGCTCCCTCGCCTCCGCGTGCACCATGACGGCACACAGTACCGGGGCCGCATGGTGCGAGGCCATACTGGGCCCCGCTGCCGAGCCGGGGGTAGAGTACGTGGTGGTCGAGGGCGTCGGCACCGCCGACGAACGGCGGTGTGTCGTTGTAGATGAGACGATTGATCCCATCACCGAAGAGGAGTACCTGGACATGGACCGAGCTATTGAACCGTTGATCAAGGGGGCCAAGTGATGCGTGAACATGCGTACGAGATCCCAAGTGGCGCGATTGCGGCCTACTGGTGGACGAAACACTACTTGCCCAAGCTGCTGGAACGTGCTAAGGAAGCCCAAGAGGCCAACATGGTGGCCTTGGCGAAGTGTAACAAGGCGGTGAGGGAGTTGGAGGAACTGGCCCGCGAGGCCAAGGGGGGGGAGCAACGTGCCCAAAGCTAAGGTGGACAAGGCCGCAGGGGCGGCAGCGAAGGCGCGGTGGGCGTTTTACAAGCGCCTGACAGAGTTGGGGTGTGTGTACTGTCCTGACTGCCGGTGCTATCAATACCCGGGGCACCAATGCGAGGGGTTGACGTGGATTCGCCTGAACGCATCGACGTTTGTGGCCAAGGGGGAAGAGGACATGATCGAGGAGGGCGTGTATGTCGAAGAGTAGGGGCGTGTATCGGGGACAGGATGACGCCTGGACGTGCCCGGAGTGTGGGGAGTGGAAGGAGTTTGGAGCACCCCTGTGTGAAGGCTGTGACCCCGATGGGTTGGGGGAGGAACAGGTGGATATCTTGGCCAAGGCGGTGCGGCGGGCGGAGATGTTTGCTGAAGGGGAAGATGTATGAGGAGCGTGTTTCGTCAAATCGCGGGAGCAGGGGACAAGTTGTACGCCCTGGATGACACGGGGCAAGTATGGCGCTGGGATGGGTTTAAGTGGTCCCCGTTGAGTCAAGAACGGGCGGGGGTGCCGGTGCCGGTGGCCTTGATGAGCACCGCGTCATGATCTACCGCACACGTGTAGAGTGCCGAAGTACCGGGGACGCGTGGGTCCCGTACTGCGGGGGCCAGTTGGACGGGGCGTTGGATGCCCTCCATGGCTACACCGCGTGGCCGGGGGAGACCGTGACGTGTGAATGCCGGACGTTCAAGGGCCCATGGACCCCCCTGATCGTCGTCCACGGCGGGCGGCCCCAGGTATGCCCCCGGTGTGGAGGGACTGGCGACGGGTCCACGGGGGGCCCGTGTGTGGGGTGCCAGGGGCGGGGGGTTAAGTGACTCGCTGGGTTGTGATGGCACAGCCCCGGGAGGACTGGGGCGACCCGCCCCGGGAGGTCCGGCGGTATAAACGCCGCTATGACGCGGTACGGTTGCTGCGGCGGTTGCAAGAGGCGCGAAACACGTTTCATGAATGGGACCCGCGAGGGGCTGGGAACGTGGTCGGGGGGTATTCCCTACCCCGGTATAGGGTCCGGGAGATAAACGTCGATCCTGGGCCAACTGTGGCCCGTACAGGGGGTGCGTAGCGATGTTGCCAGTGTGGACGGTGGTGGAACTGGGCCTGGCGTGGATGACATTCGGGCTCGTCGTGGGGGTGGTGTTTGGCCATATGGTCCTGCCCCGTGACTAGGGACGAGCGGATTCGGGCGTATCAGACCGGTCGGTGGCGGGAGGCGTTGGCCTCCCTACCCGGCTGGGAGGATGTCCTGTTAGCCGCCCTATCGCGCTACAAGGGTAATCCCGATGCGGTGTGTAAGAACGACGGAGAGAAGGGTACGGAGGACGTGCAGTAACCCCGCGATATTGCATCTAGTGTCACTCTGGCACCAGGGTTGCCTTGAGTGGCGAGATGTCAAATCTACCAACAGGGGGGCACCAGGGGTATGCGGTCACAGCATTTTGAGGCGTTGGTCGAAGGGCTACGGGGCGCGCGGCCGGGGGAGGAGGGAGGACCGGGGTTTCACCAGTGGGTCCGAGATGTGGAGACGATGGCGGGGGTGTATGACAAGTTGTTTCCACGGTTTAGCCGACGAAAGTTCCTCCGGTCCTTGGGTCTGGACGTGGAGGAGCGGCCCCGGGGGGTCAGGACACGGGTGTTGAAACAGTTGCTGGTGACACAGGAGCGGTTGACGAGCCGGATTGAGGAGTTGGAGCACATGCTGGCCGGCCAGCGTGGGGGAGGGAGTGCTAATGGGTCTTAAGGGGGTGGTCGTGGCGAGCGTGTTGGCTCTGGCGGGGCCGGTGGAGGCGATGGAGTTCCGGGCCATGGATGCGGCGTATACGTTTGATAGCCAGGAGGGGATGTTCTCGGGCGTGGGCTGGGGGCATGACGGGGTAGAGGGGCGGTTGTGGGTTCAGGTGGTGGAGGGGGAGGTCGTGACGGGGCAGTGGTCGGTGGGGGACCGGGTGCCAGAGCCGGTGCTGGGGTTGGAGGAGCTGACACCGCTTGAGGACGATGGCGTGGTGGACCGGTGGGAGTTGCGGTTCCGGTTGGACCAGGACTTGGCGTGGTGGGCGTGGGTCGGGGCGGGGCCAGAGGGGCCGTTTGGGGCGAGCTACCAGGACCGCGTAGTGCCGTTGCACTCGTACTTGGTGACCACCGCGGTCCCCCTCCCGCCCCGGTGGGTGCTGCTGGGGCTCGGGTGGGGGATTTTGTGGTGGATCGTGCGAACACACACTGTGAAAGGAACAACACGATGAGTCTTTATATCGACGTGGACAAGGTGACCCAGGTGCTGCTAGCCGACGGCTGGCATGTGGTGATGAAAAAGTCCTTCTGTCTTGACGCGTATGAGTACCACCACCAGGACCAAGTCGTCCTCGGTGGCGGCCAGGTCCAAGGCGTCCCCTCTGCGGGGGCCGAGTGGCTGGGCCCCGAGGGGGACCACTTCGCTTGCCCCCTGACCGCGATCCTCGCTGTGCGCTGGGAGTAACCCAGTGCCATCTCGCTTCAGTGTCACGCTCTATATATTCTTATATAGAGTGACACTAGGATTCTCTGACACTGGCAAGGACGCGGAAAAGTGTTTTACGAGAACACTTTAGCTCTTTCATCGCCTGTGTCACAGTTTCCGCATCCAGGACACTGACCCCACGGCGGGCCATGAGGGTGAGGAGCCGCGGGCCCAGGGGGTGGGCCAGCGGGTGGATACGAGTCCCGTCGGCGTCGAGGGTGTATTTCAGGGGTTCGCAGAGTTCGGAGACTTGGGACTTGGTGTGCTCCAGGGCCAAGTAGGGGCCGTGGACGGTGCCTCGCGGGGCGAGGTGGAGGGCGACGGTGGCCAGGTCACGCCAGGCGCCGGAGCCCGAGAAGTTCTCCTCATCAGGTGTTGGGTGCTCGGCGGAGGCGGCTTTCTTGTCATGGGCGATGACCAGGTGGCCGGCTTGAGGGAAGGCCCGGAGCATGGCGCCGTAGACGCGGGGGACGGTGTCGGAGTCGTTGGCGGGGCCTTTGTAGAACTGGCGGAGGGTGTTCCAGATGACGAGGCCGGGGGCGAGCTGGGCTTGGTAGCCGGCCAAGCGCTGGTGAACGCTGTGGCCGTCGTTGGCCAGGTCGGGGGAGGTACCGGCGAGGAAGGCCCAGTGCCAGGTGCCGACGGGCTGGGGGAGGAGTTTCAGGCGGGGGCTGAGGAGTTCCAGGGCCCCGTCGGCTTCGATGTAGAGGACTTTGCTGGCGGTGGTGGTGTGGCCGAAGAAGTCCAGGCCCTGGCTGACGCAGCGCGCGAGTTCCCAGGTCAGCGGGGACTTGCCGATGGAGGTTTTGCCGTGGAGGTAGGTGATGCCGCGGCGGGGAAGGAAGGGGTCGCAGAGCCAGTCAGGGGGCGTGTCAGCGCGGGCGAGGATGTCGGAAAGTGGGATGAGCATGCAACGAAGTGTAGCGTGGGGGCGTCCTAAGGGGCAAGGGGAAAGGACACCATGGACAAGGAATGTGACGTGTGTCGGGAGGTGGTGGAGGCGGTGTTTCGGTGGCGGGAGTTTCTGGGGGAGGATCAGTGGGTGTGTAAGGAGTGTTTGATGGATTTGCGGGAGCATGGGCCCCGGAGGGGGGAGGCGTGAGGGACGCGCGGCGGGAGGGGGTGGCGCGGATTGTCTATGGGGCTATCAAGTGCCTTCGTCACGACCAAGCGTGTCCAGACCGTGGCCGTTGCGCCAAAGTTGGATTGCTTGTCAGAGACCAAGAGAACGAGATCAACGACATAGTCCGCCTCCTCGACGACGAGACGCGGGCGCTGCGGGAGGCGCTGGCGGGCTTGTTCGACTTAGTGGAAAAGGGCTTGCTCGTCAGGAACACGACGAATGATGGCCATTTCCCCTCGTACATGGCCGAGGCGGTGAAGATCACGAAGGCGCTTGCGGCGGCTCAAGCACTTCTCACCCCCACGCCCGGGGCGGTGAGAGGTTGCACCACCTGTCGAGAGCGATGGGCGAAACAGGGATGGGAAGGGCATTGCCCGCACTCATTGCCCACGCCATGACCGACCACGCGGCTGCGGTGGAGGCGGTGCGGGAGCGACACACGAAAGTTGAGCAACATGGAGCTGGGTGTTCGTGGTGTTCGATCCATCGGGGCGGCACTAGGGATAACTATGGTCCGACCCTTGGCGAGCAAGCCCACGCCGACCGCGCCACCCTCCTCCGCGCCTACGAGGCGGTGGTGCCCGTCCTCGACGCCGCGCTGGCGTGGGAGGAGGCATACGACGCCTACGGGAACGTGGATGGGCCGTTCAACATGGACCGCGCTGAGGAAGCGTTGTATCAAGCCATCCGCGCCTATCGCGCGGCGAAGGGGGGGACATGATGGCTGGGGCGGTGGCGTGGTATTTTTTGATGTTCTCCGCCGCGACCGTGGTGGGCCCGTTTCCGGACAAGGCCACGTGTGAGGCGGTGCGGCAACAGACGCAGCGAGACCTATGGCGTAACGTGTCCGAATGCTGGTCCTTTCAATACCAGGAGGTGAAGCCATGAAGAAGGTCGTGGTGGCCACAGTGGTGGGGGTCATGGTGGCGGGGACTGTGTGGGCCCAGACGGGGGTGGATCTGGACCGGGCCCAGTTTAGCTGGGACTGGACACAGGGGACCGGGGGGGCGGCCACGGAGTTCCGGATCAAGTGTGGGCCGGCGGTGGGGTCGTACCCTAACGTCACGGTGGTGGCGAACCCGGCGGCGCGGAGCTTCCCCGTAAAGTCCGCCATCGGGGGCGCGGGGGTGTACCACTGTATCCTGACCGCCGCGAACCAGTACGGCGAATCGGCCCCGTCAGGGGAAGTTTTTTTCGCCGCCGGGGTCACGCCGTCTACCCCGAGTAACTTCCGGGTGACCCCATGAAGGTGGTCCCGTTTGCCAAGGTGCCCAAGTCCTGGGATGATCCCCAGTGGTGGTATGACTTGGCGTACGGGTTGCCGGAGACGGTGTGTCCCAAGTGTCACGGGTATGCGTTTCGGCGGTATTGGTTGATGGAACGGGGGCGGCAGGTGGGGTATCATTGTCATCCTTGTGGATGGGAGCAGGTGGTGTGGGTGCAGGAGGGGTGGGCGGGGCGGCCGGAGCGGCCCAGTGATGGGGTCGGGGTGCCAGATCCGCCCCAGGTGGCGAACCGGGAGCGGGCCAGGGTGTCGAAGCAGCGGCGGAAGGCCCGCGTGGGGGTGGGGGGATGAGTGTGTGGTCACCGTCACAGGTGAATAAGTACTTGGAATGCCCCGTGAAGTGGACGTTGGGGCGCCAGGGGGTCCCGGAGGTGCGGGACAAGTGGTCCCCGGGGCTGATCGTGGGCACGGCGGTGCACGCGGCGCTGGCGGAGCATTATCGCGGGGAGCGGAGTCACGGGAAGGATGAGGCGTTGGAGGAGATTGTCCGGGCTGAGGTGCTGGTGGCGTGGCCCCAGGAGGAGGTCGGGTGGGAGCAGGAGACGGTGGTGGCGCGGGCACTGGGGATGTTGCACCGGGTGCTGGATCGGACGCCAGAGGTGCTGGCCGACGGGGGTGAGGTGGTGGCGGTGGAGGAAGCGCTGGGGCCGGGGGAGCGGGAGGACGGGACGTACCCGGGGACGGCGGATTTGATCACCAAACACGACGGCGGGCGGTATTTGGTCGTCACGGATTGGAAGACGCATTGGTCGTTGGATGACCCGTGGGTGGAGAAAGAGCTGTCGGAGACGGAGCGGAATTTTCAACTGCATCAGTATGCGTGGTTTGCTCGTCAGAAGTATGGGCTCCCGGTGGCGTTTGTGCGGAAGGTCGTGGCCCGGTGTCTGCCGGGGCCCAAGGCGTGGGTGCACGCGGTGCCGTTGGACCCGCGGCGGCTGGAGACGTGGTATAAGGGCGCGGAGGTGGTGTGGGCGCAGATGACGGCGGGGGTGGTGTTTCCCAATTGGCAGTCGTGCAGGAAGTATGGGAAGTGCGGGTACTACCACGAGTGTTTTCGGGAGGGGCGATGATGGAGAATCAGGTGATGATTGAGAAGGAATGGGTCCAGCCCAGGCTGGTGCCGTCGGCGGTGGAAGAGAAGGTGATGATGTTTTTGAGACAGTTCGGGTCGGAGGAGGAGTTCATCGGGTGGTGCGAGGTGCAGGGGGTGAAGGGGATCATGGGGGCGAGTTCGCGGTGTTTGGTTACCCAGGCGGTCCAGCGGGCCACGGGGGTAGCGATTGCGACAGGAATGGCCACGTGGGTGCAGCGGGCGGGGGAGGGGCGGCGCCGCGGGGAGGCCGCGTGGATGCTGCCGCTGGATTTGCTCGACGTGCCCCGGAAGTTTGATAGTTACGCGTGGCCCCATTTGGTGGAGGCGCCCACATGCCCTTCGTGACGCCGACGGATCAGGGGAAGAGACGGACGCGGGTGTTGATTAATGGGGAAACGGGGATGGGGAAGACGCAGTCACTGCTCACGTTCCCCGCGCCGCGCGCCGTGCTCGTGTACCCGGGTGAAGGGGGCTACGGCACCCTACCCGAAGGGGACGCGGACACGCGGGTGCTGGCGTACACGGCGGGGAGCAACCCTAACGAGTCCTCCCTGAATGTCATCAACGAGGTGGAAGCGGAGACGGTGAAGATCCTGAAGACCCCGGGCTTGCAAACGTTCTGTGGGGACGGGTTGCACAAGTTCATGGCGTATGTCATGGATGCCATGTCCGGCGGGGCGTTTTTCGAGGGGCTGAAGGTGAAGACGGAGTCCCGAGGGGACCAGGACGTGCTGGACCCGCGGGTGTGGGGCCAGGCGGAGCGGTGGTTGGTGAGCTATCTCAACCTCATTCGCCAGTCCTCGGTGCCCCACGTGGTGGTGACCTGTTGGGACGCGGATAAGCAGGAGCGGAAGACCAAGGTGGGGGAGAAGTGGACGGATGTGCCGACGAAGAAGTTGCCGGCGCTGTACGGGTCGATGGCCCGGACGATCATGGGGGAGTTTTCGGTGACCCTGCACGCGTCGCGGCGGCGGCTGAAGCCCACGGACGCCAAGGAGTCGTACGTGTGGCAGACCCAGCAGGACGGCGAGGTGCTGGGGGCGGGGATCAAGGCACCCCCAAGTGTGGTGGCGGGGATTCCCAAGTATGTGCCACAAGACTGGGCCCAGTTAGCAACGTTGCTGGGCGTCAACACGTCTAATGGACAAGGAGCGGGTCATGTGGGATGACGAGTACTATATTGAGCTACCCGACGACGAGGCCGAGCGCCCGATCCAGCGGATTAAGGAAAACCTCTGGGCAGTCACCAGCGAGGCTGATTTGGAGCGTATGTGGTCCCTTCCACCGAAGGAATCGTGATGAACAAGGCCCTGCAGTGGGCGGAGAAGCACGGGAAGGCAGAGCTGACCCGGCCCCACTTTGAGTGTGTGACCCACGAGACCGATGATACCGAGGGGGACCTGACCCGGATTGCCCAAGTCAGCGACGAGGGTGCGTTTCAGATTATAGACTACGGGACGCTGTCTACTGGGGACGCCGTGGCGTTTGCCCGGTGGATTCTGGACACGTTTGAGAAGCGGTAGTGGTACACTTAACGAGGCCCCAAACCACTCACCAAAGGAGCAGCGATGAGCGATTTTAGCCCGAGTGACCTGTACGATGCGCCGATTGATGCCGCGGAGGCCCAGGCGATTGCCAAGGCCAACGCCAAGCCAGCGGGGGATTACGTCACCAACCCGGACCAGTTCGGGGAGTTTACGGACACGGTGCAGACGGCGGATGATGGCCGCGTGAGCGTGGCGTTCTTCGGCCGGGCCGCGGTGACCAAGCGGACGGAGACGGTGGCCAATACACTCCGGTTCAAGCTGTCCCCCGAGGCGCGGCACAAGAAGATCTACGACGGGGACACGGATACGGGCCAGGTGGACCCCAACAAGCACGATCTGCAGACCCGGCTGTACGCGGAAGCGGTGGCCACCTTTACCACGGTGAACGGGGAGCCCCCGAAGAACTTTGGTCAGCTCGTGGCGTGGCTCAGGGGGGGCGTGTACGCGCTGAACACGATGCTGGGCCGGGACGGGGAGCTGGTGGTCCTGCACGTCAAGGCGGCACGCAAGGGCCGCGCGTAGTCCATCCTGCACGTGGCTTGCCTGAAGGGACCCCGGTGTCAGGGCTGTCCGGCCTTGGGCTGGGGTCCCTTTATGGTGCCAGATGAGGAGAAGCCGGATGCCAAGGTCATTGTCGTCGCGCA
>Ga0111538_10005365_pt1 | contig 17529 bp, 10 predicted proteins | sample SoiMethybrSBSTD1_FD_79669 | JGI IMG/M metagenome (GOLD analysis project Ga0111538, IMG submission 79669) | Bulk soil microbial communities from a Populus tree surrounding site in Tennessee, USA - Soil MetaG P. TD hybrid SBSTD1 (version 2)... | ecosystem: Environmental > Terrestrial > Soil >...
CGCGGGGGCCTTTCGCCCTGCTTCAGCTCCAGCGCGCGCTGGAGAGCCTGTTGCGACAAGCCGAACGCCTGACGGATCGGCGGGTCGCGGGCGCGGACGGCGCCGGCGCGCTGCCGCCGCTGCGGGATCAGGAGGAGGCGGTCGTCGTCCAGATGCACGCGCTCTTGGTCCGCGGACTGGACCGGATCAGCGTGTCGCTCGATCAGCAGGAAGGGATCGATATCGACGAGGCGCGCGCACGGGAGATCGAGATGAACGGCCAGGAGGCGCGGGCGCGGGGCGCGTTCTTGGCGGGGAGTCCGCGGGCCGGGGCGCCGCTCGCGAACGAGATCGGCGTCCTCGAGCTCGTCGACGCCTACGAGATCGCAGGCAACCAGCTCTACCGGGTCGCGGAGGCGCTGGGCGCAGACGACGCGCACGCGGCGATGGCGGCGGTGTAGGCGCTCATGCGCGACTCACACAACAAGGCGAGGAGGTAACGGTTTCATGCTCGGCCCGCTGCTGTTCGCGATCGCCGTCAGCACCTATCCCGCCGTCTATCCAACCGTCTGGCCCGGCGAGGCGCCCGCGTCGCCGCCTCCGGCGGTGGGAATGGACGCCGCCGCGCCGACCGACGACGCCGGACCGCCCGCGGCGGCCGTCGCGCCGCCTCCCGAGGCCCCGTCCACCCCGGCGGACGGCGCTGCACCGCCCGCTTCCCGCGCGCCCTCCGCGCTGCCGGACCTCGTCCCGGAGCCGCCTTCCGCCCCGCCCTCGGCACCGCTCACCGTGCGCAAGCAGAAAGAGCGCCGTGACGTTGCGAACGGCGAGGCGGTCGACGACGACGCGTCGGCGTTCGGCACGTCCGGCGATCCGTTCGGCGACACCATCCGGGGCGAGGTGCTGTCGTTCCGGCTGCTGCTGCAGGCGCGCTACGCCGACGAGTGGCCGGTATCGCAGCTCCGCGACAACAGCATCGAGGCCGATCGCGACATCGTGAACGCGACCGAGAACGACGGCTGGCGGATGAACCGCCTGTTCCTGCGCGCGATCGCCAGGCCGCGCAAGTGGATCCAGGGGCGCCTGCTGCTCGACTTCGCCGAGCTGCGCTGGGGAAGCCGGCGCGGGACGGTCAAGCTCGCCTACCTGGTCTTGAAGCCGCTGCCACGCACGCGCGTGACGGTCGGCCTGTTCAAGCGGCCCTTTTCGTTGCTCGAGCTGCTGCCGATCGCCGACTTCGAATTCGCCGACGTCGGCCCGACCGACGAGGTGATCAAGGAGCTCGGGTTCGGGGGCCGGGACATGGGGGCGATGGTGCAGGTCGAGCCGCTGGCGGTGAAGCGCTGGATGAACCTGTCGGCGGGGATGTTCGCAGGCGACGGCGAGGGTCGCTATGCGGCGGTCGCCGGTCTCGTCGCGGCGCGCGTCGAGTCCAGCCCGCTGCGCATGGTCCGCCTGGGCGCGGACGCGAGCTACCGGCCCCGGCGGACGCCGATGGTCCTGGAAGACACCGTCGACTACAAGGGCGTCGGTTTCCTCGACCGCGGCGGCGCCGTCAGCGGCGACGTGTCGGTGGCCGTCGGGCGGATGGAGGTCCGGGCCGAAGGTCTCTACGGAAAGCGCGTCGACATGATGTCGCGGCTGAACGACGGGACCGGCTTCTATGTCGGCGACTGCCCGAGCGGGAACTGCCACTGGCTCGCGGGCTGGGGCCTGGTCACGTACCGGGTCCCCGTCGGGAAGCGAGGCGTGCTGATGCCCGCGGTACGCGCGGAATGGCTGGAGATGAACCGCGAGCTGCACCTCGGCAAGCGGACGTATTTGACCGGGGCCGTCGACTTCGACGTCACGCCGGAGCTGCGGCTGCTGGTCGACGTCACCTGGCGCCACGTCCAGCCGCGGAGCCCGTCGCTGAACCAGCTCAATCAGTGGATCACGTTCGGCAGCGAGATCTACGACCTCTCCGGGACCCGCATGACGCTGCAGGCCCAGCTCCGGATCTGAGGATGCGATGACGGCGGCGATCTCCACCAAGAAGACCCGCCTCGACCCCGCCGATCTGCCGGAGATCGAGCGGGCGACGATGCGGCGAATCTTCTCGTTCCTGCGCCCCTATCGGCGGCAGGCGCTGCTGGTGACGTCGTCGATCATCTGCGCCGCCCTGTGCGGGGCGATGCCGCCGCTGTTTCTCAAGCGGATCATCGATCAGGCGATTCCGCAGGGGCGCGTCGGGCTGCTCTTCCTGCTGTGCGGTGGCATGGCCCTCGGCCCGCTGCTCGCGGGTCTGCTCGGCGTCGCGCAGCGCTATCTCGCCGCCTTCATCGCGGAGCGCGTGATGTTCGATCTCCGCGTGCAGCTGTTTCGGCACGTGCAGCGCCAGTCGCTCGGGTACTTCGCCAGCGCCAAGTCGGGCGAGGTGGTGTCCCGGGTGCTCAACGACGTGCAGGGCGTGGGGCACATGCTGCAGGAGAACCTGATCAAGCTCCTGCAGAACGCGGTGGTCTTCGCGGTCAGCAGCGCGGTCATCTTCTCTCTGGACTGGCGGCTGGCGCTGGTCGCGTTCGGCCTGCTGCCGGCGTTCATCTATCCGGCCCGCAGGGTCGGCCAGACCCGCAAGACGCTCAAGCGGCGCGCGCAGGCCCGGATGGCGGAGGTGACAGGGATCCTGATGGAGACGCTGTCCGTGTCGGGCGCGTTGCTGCTGAAGGTGTTCGGAACCGAGAAGAAGGAGACCAAGCGTCTCGAAGCGAAGGCACGCGAGCTGATGGATATCTCGCTGCGCCACAACCTGGTGGGCCGCTGGTTCCAGATGCTGATGAAGCTGTTCGAGGAGCTCGGGCCGGTGATGGTGTGGGCCGCGGGCGGCTGGCTGGTCGTGCGCGGCAACCTGAAGCTCGGCACCGTCGTCGCCTTTGTCGCGCTGCTGCGAAAGCTCTACGCGCCCGCTTCGGACCTGGCGGGCGTACACGTCGACGTCGTCACGTCGTACGCCTACTTCGATCGCATCTTCGCGGTGCTGGACCTCGAGCCGGCGATTCGCAACGCCCCTGACGCCATCAAGCTTCCGGAGGTCAAGGGCGCGATCACGTTCCGGAACCTGTCGTTCTCTTACGGGCCCGACGAGCCCCTGCTTCGCGACATCGACCTCGACATCCAGCCGGGCGAATGCATCGCGATCGTCGGACCGTCGGGCGCGGGCAAGAGCACGCTGGCGGCGCTGGTGCCGAGGCTGCACGACCCGACCGCGGGCGCGGTCCTGGTCGACGGCCACGACATCCGCACGCTGCGGGTGAAGTCGCTGCGCTCGCACATCGGTGTCGTCACGCAGGAGACGTACCTGTTCCACGCCTCGATTCTGGACAATCTGAGATATGCGCGTCCCGACGCGGCGCCGGAGGACGTGGCGCAGGCCGCACGCGCGGCGCAGATTCACGACTTCATCGCCGGCCTCCCGGACGGATACGAGACGATCGTCGGCGAGCGCGGCTACCGTCTCTCGGGCGGCGAGCAGCAGCGCCTTGCAATCGCGCGGGCGCTGCTCAAGGATCCGAGGATTCTGATTCTGGACGAGGCGACGAGCGCGCTCGATTCGACGAATGAGGCGCTGATCCAGGCGGCGCTGGATCGCCTGCTCGTCGGGCGCACGAGCCTGATCGTGGCGCACCGCCTCGCCACCATTCGTAAGGCCAACCGGATCGTCGTGCTCGAGGGCGGGCGCATCGTCGAGAGCGGCGGCCACGCCGAGTTGCTCGCCCGGGGGGGGCTTTACGCCACGCTCCATGGCCAGCAGTTCGGCGTCGACGCGCGGGAGACCGCTTCGTGAGCGGGCGGCGCGCGCTCGCGGGCCGCGCCGGCATCGCGGGCGCGCTGGCGGGCATGGTCGCGCTGGTGGGCGTCATCGGCGGCTGCGGCAGGACCACCCTCAATCCGCCTCACGACACGCGCCCGGATCCGCTCCCGCCGGGCCCCCTCCGCCCGCCGGATCCCCTGCCGGGGCATCCCCTTCCGTCGGGCCTGCTGCTGGCCCGCTTCGCCGTGATCGGCGACTATGGCATCGACTCGGACGCCGAGGCGCGGGTGGCACGGATGGTGTCGGGCTGGAATCCCGACTTCGTGATCACGACCGGCGACAACAACTATCCCTCGGGCGAGGCGTCGACGATCGACGTCAACATCGGCAAGCACTACGGGCGTTTCATCGGCAATTATCGGGGGGCGTACGGTGCGGGCAGCAGCGCGATGAACCGCTTCTGGCCGTCGGCGGGAAACCACGACTGGGACGGGGCCAACCTGGCGCCGTACCTGGACTACTTCACGCTCCCGGGCAACGAGCGTTACTACGACGTCGTCGTCGGTCCGGTTCACCTGTTCGCGGTCGACAGCGATCCGCGCGAACCCGACGGCAACACGGAAGGCTCGGTGCAAGCGCGCTGGTTGCAGAAGGCGCTGACGGCGTCGTCATCGTGCTTCGACGTCGTCTACTTTCACCACCCCGCCTACTCCTCCGGGTTCCACGGTTCGTACCTTTCGATGCGGTGGCCGTTCGAGAGCTGGGGGGCGGACGTCGTCCTGGCGGGGCACGACCACGTCTACGAGCGCTCGAAGGTGGGCGGCATCCGCCACATCACGGTCGGCCTCAGCGGCAACGAGATATACCCGTTCGGCGCGCCCATCCCCGAGTCGGAGGTACGCTTCTCGACCCGGCGCGGGGCGCTGCTCGCGACCGCGCGCGAAGACGGGATCTCGTTTCAGTTCTTCGCGGATGACGGCACCGAGGTCGACTCGTACGCGTCGTTCAAATCCTGCCGCCGGTGATGTGTGGCTTCGCCCCGCCAGGACCGGGATCGGTCCTGACGTCGGGCGCGTTCAAACGCGCCGCGATCTCTGACAGCGCGCTGGTGGGGAGTTGACAGTTGGGCCCGCGCATCGGCGTGCGACCGCGCGAAGACGGGGCTTCGCGCGGCGCCACGTTGGCATGGGCCATGAAATGCCATGCCAACATGAAGCTCGCCCACCACCTCGCCGGCGCCTTCGCCCTGACGGCCGTCACGCTGGCGGCGTTTGCCGCGCATGCCGACGAGCCGCCGCTGTTCGGATTTTCGGTCGATGCCTACGCCGCCCCCACCTGGGATCACAGCATCACCGATCAGCAGACGGGCCACCTTCGTCAGGGATCGCGGGGCATGGTCGGCCTCGCCACGCTGCTCAACTGGGACGGCCTGGCGCTGGGCGGCGTCGTCGACGGCATGCCGGGCATCTTCGGCGACGGCCGGGTGTCGGCGGGCGCTCTGCTGGGCTGGCAGCCGCGATCCGGCCCGCACCGCTACCAGCTGTTGGCCGAGATTGGTCAGGAGCGCTTCAGTCAGGTCGGCGGCACCGTGCTCAGTACGCCGAGCACCCCGGAGACCTGGCTTGGCTACTTCGGCGCCCGGCTGGGCATGTCCGAGACCTTCGGGAGCGACGGTCCGTTCGAGCTGGGCGCCTGGCTGTTCGTCCGCAAGGACGTCGACGAAGCGACGGTGACCAGCACGACGGGCAACTTCCTGGGCGGCGACGACACCACCACCCAGTACCGCCTGGGCGGGTATTCGGCCGGCGTCGCCTTGCGGCTCGGCGTCCGCTTCGATCAGAAGCGACCGCCCAGCGAATCGATCACCGAGGTCCAGTCCGAGCCGGCGAAGAGCTGAGTCCCAGCGGGCCCCTGAAGCTGTTTGCCCTCGCCCCGCGAAGCGGGGAGAGGGTAAGGGCGAGGGGCCCGGCTAGAGCTCGTCCTTGGGTGCCGCGTGGTGATCCGCTGGCCAGGCGTGGACGCCAGGCGGATCCTCATCGTCGTCGTCCCAGGGGTTGTCTCGACCGCCCGGGATCTGACCCGATTCGGGGGCGCAGGCCACCTCGTCCTCTTCGGTGAGAGCTTCCTGTTCTTTGGGCGTCACACGTTCAACGTGTGTCCGCAGCGCGCCCACCGCAACCGGCACCTGCCCGGACGGGCTTCGCGTTTTGGCGCTTCGAGTTCTTACTTCGGCCCGCCCGATATCGGCTCGGCGCCGCGCCGGCCGGGCGGCCCGGCTGCCTTGTAGAACGCTTCGTTGACGTTGGCCGCGGTGCCCCAGTTCGTCTTCGACCATGTGGTCTCGTACGCGTACAGCAGGCCGAGCACGCCGCGCATCCCGCGCAGCGCGATCGGCTTGTCGGCGGCGAGGTCCTTCTGTTCGCGCGGGTCGTCGTATTCGTCGTAGAGCTCGATGCGCCCCGGGCCGCGGTGGACCATGCGGTAGCGCTGGATCTTGAGGCCGCGCGACACCTGGCCGTCCGTGGTCAGCGCGGCGCGCGGGCTGTGGCCCACCTCGTCGCGCGCCAGCGGGATCAGGCTGGTCCCCGCGACGTTCGGGCCGGGCTTCAGGCCCGCCAGGTCGAGCAGCGTCGCGTAGACGTCCATCACCTCGACGTCGGCCTGTACGACCTTGTCCGCCGGAAAGACGCCCGGCGCGCGGATGATGAGCGGCACGTGCACCAGCTCCTGGTAGACGGTGTCGCCGTGGCCGACGCTGCCGTGCTCGTAAAACTGATCGCCGTGATCGGACACGACGATCACCGCCGACTTGTCGTAGATCCCCAGCGTCTTGAGGTCGGCGATGAAGGTCGCGAACGCGGCGTCGCTCTGTGAGATCTCGGCGTCGTGCAGCGCCTCGAGGTACTTCTTGTCGTTGTCGGTGACCTTGAGCTTGCCACCCTTGATGAGGCCCAGCTGCACGCCCGACAGCGCGGGCTTGATCGGCCCGACATACGCCTTGTCCCAGTACTTGACCAGGAACTCCTTGCGCGGCGCGTACGCGACGTGGGGCTCGATGGTGGCGAGATAGGCGAACTGGCGCTTGGCCGCGATCGGCGTCAGCCACGCCTTCGCCGTCTTCCACAGGAACTCGGAGCCGTTGGCGAGCGATTCGCGGATGAAGTTGCGGTTGACGTCCCAGCCGCGATCGAAGCCCCACTTCGACGAGATGTAGCCGTTGGACGAGAACATGCCGGTCTTGAATCCCGCCTTCTTCATGTCCTCGGCGATGAAGGGAACGTCCTTGGACAGGCGCGCCTCGTGCGCGGTCGCGCGGTGCACGGTCGGGTAGACGCCGGTCAGCAGCGACGCGTGCGACGGCAGCGACCAGGTGCCGGGGACCTGCGCCCACGCGAACCGGGTCGCGTCGGCGGCGAAGGCGTCGTAGTTGGGCGTCGTGACGCGCGTCTTCGCGTTGTAGGGCCGCAGCTTGTCCGCGCGCAGCGTGTCGACCATCCACACGAAGATGTGGTCGAACTTCGGCTGCGGGCTGGGCGCTGCCGCCGGCGCCGGTGACTTCACGACGACGCGCGGTTCGCCCCAGGCCAGGTCGCCCTTGGTGCCGCGCGCGATCAGGTCGATGCGCGCCGCCTGGCCGCCCGCGGCGCCGAGATCAACCAGCGCATCCGACCAGGTCGCCCCGACGTTGCCCTCGTGCACCGTGCGCGCGGGCTTGCCGTCGACGGCGACCTGCGCCAGCACCGAGCCGCCCGGGGTCGCGGCGCCATACCCGAACGCCAGGTGCGCGCCCTCCGGCAGCTGGAGGTAATACGAGATCCGCGAGCCCGCGCCGCCCGGCACCAGCGCACGCCGGCGCGCGCCGCCGAGATCGACCTCGCGGGCCGCGATCGGCGCGCCCGCGTCCGTGGGCGGTCCGAGCGCGGCCGGTCCGAACGCCAGCGACGTCACCGCGGCCGCGGCCCGCTTGCCCCCGGCGACGTCGGCCGCGCCCTTGAATTGCAGCCGCACGCGGTTGTCGCCCGGATGCAGCAGCGCGGCCGGGACCGTGACGTCGTAGCGCTTGCTGGCCTTGTCGACCTCGAGCGTGGAGAGCGGCTTCTCGTTCACGAACAGCGACACGCGCTGCTGCGGGGCGAGCGCCCGCATCGTGATCGACAGCGTCGCGTCAGCCGGCTTGGCGTCGGGGTCGACCGGCAAGAACGCCATCGCGGACAGCCCCGCGACCAGCGCGGCTGGATGGCCCTCGTCCTTCGTGCCCAGCAGCCAGGACGTCTTCCAGCCGCCGTCGATGTACTTGAGAAAATCGATGCCGCCCGCGTCGACGATCAGCCGCCCGTCGCGCTGCAGGCCGGCGTGGACGCGGTTGGCGTGGAGATCGATCGCGGTGCGGAAGCCGCTGGCGTCGATCGGGGCCGGGGCGGGCGCCGGCGCCGCCGCCGCGGGCGTTGCCGCGACGGCCCCGTCAATCGCCGGGGGCTGCTTGGGCGCGCCGCCGCACGCCGCGACCAGGAACGCGAGCGACGACGTCAGGCGGGTTGTGCGCCGGCTCGAGCGGGGGCGCGGCTGTGCTTCGACGATCCGTGTTGTGTGGAGCAAGGGCCGCAAGTATCGCGGCGCCTCGCTTCCGGTCAAGTCAACTCGTGTGTTTACGGCGGCGGCGGCGCACGAAGGCCAGCGCCAGCAGCACGAGCACGCCGCCCGAGGCGCCCGGGGCGACGCTGCACCCGCACCCGCCCTGGATCGATTCGTTGTTGGCGTTGACCGCCTGGTCGATCTTCGCCCGGTTGTCCATCACGGTCTGTCCCGCGCCGGCCTCGGCCTGCAGGGTGGCGGTCGCCAGCGACGGCAGGCCGCTGAAGGGGGTCACATCGGCGCCGCAGTTCGAGCGCCTGTACCAGACCACGCCACCGTCGGGCAGGTCCAGCCGGATGGGCGCCTCGCAATAGGTGAAGGCCTTCATGCCGCACATGACGTGCGCGGTGGCGGTGTGAACGTTGGACAGCGTCGGGAGGTCGGGGTTGAAGACGAACTCCGGATCTTTGGTCATCTCCTCGGGAGAGATGAACGTCGCCAGCCGCGTCAGGTACGCATGCGTATCGAACAGCGTCTGCCCGGCCTGCAGCGGGTCGACGATCTTGGTCTGGATCTCGCCGGTGATCCCCACCGGATCCCACGGCGCGAACGACGCCGGGATCTGCGACCAGTAGATCGCGTTGTTGTTGTAGAACTGCGACTCGCTGATGCCCGCGTCGATCAGCTCCTGCGGCTCCGGGATGTACTTGCGAAGCAGCGGTAGCATCGGGCCGTAGCTCAGCAGGCCCTGCTGAATCACGAGCTGCAGGAACGCAGGTGGGGTGGTCGCGCTCCGCAGCGGGGTGAGGTTGATGACCGGGTTGGGCCACAAGGCGTTGGCCATCACGCTCGCGGTGCCGGCGTATTCGGCGATGAACGCGTTGCCGCCCGCCTCGTTCGCCGCCGCGGTCACCATCGCGGCGTAGTTCTGACCGCCGCCGAACCAGTCGATCTTCGCCTGGTTGAGCGTGATCTCGAAGTAGTTGGACGGCACCGCGCGGCTCGCGCCCAGCACGTAGAGGTTGACCGGCATGTCGGCCAGCGCGGCGATGGCGGTCAGCTTGAGCGGCACGCAGGGCACCTCGCCCGCGAACTTCAGCACCACCGGCTGGATGGCGCCGGTCTCCTGGCCGCTCAGCAGCTTCACGGCGACGAAGTATTTGTTGAGCGCGACGTATTCGTCGATGATCGACTTGGCGGTGTCGCTGACGACGAAGCCGTTGTCGGCCAGCCACTTCAGCAGATCCGCGCTGGTCGTCGAATGCAACACGGCCGCGTCGTAGGGGCCGACGTCGCCGCGGAAGATGACGTTGACGCCCGGGGCCCCAGCGTCGATGCCGCCGGCGGAGCTGCCACCGGTGCCGGTGCCGCCGGCGCCAATGTCCGTCGGGGAAAGCCGCCCGTCTGGCTTGCACTCGCCTTCGATGACGGTCGTGGCCCCGTACGTCGGCCGCGTCAGCTGCGCCACCTGCGTGAACACCCGGTCGGTGCCGACCGAGATCGCGGGGACGGCGTCGATCGGGAGCACCCATGAGAAGTCGCTGGCCGTGCCCGAATACAGAATCTGGATGTAGGCGGTCACCGTGGTCTCGCCGGTCCCGGGCTTGTCGAGGGCGAACACGATGTTCTCACCCGACTGCGCGACCGGCAGCGGCGCGAACGGGTCGGGCGGCGGGCCGCCGCAGAACAGACCGCCGCACGCTTGCGCGGTGCGCGCGCCGATGCCGGGTGCCGCGACAGCGGCGACCAGCGCTGTGCCCGCGAGGGCGAACACTCTCAGAGTCCTGTGTCGGGTCATGGTGGCTCCCTCCCGTTTCGGTTCAGCGGTAGACGACGCGGATGCGGTGGTTGTGCGTGTCCGCGATGTACAGGTTTCCAGCCGTGTCGAGCGTGATGCCGCCCGGCCGGTCGAGCTTTGCGCTTGTCGCCGGGCCGTCGTCGCCGGCGAAGCCTGGCGACCCGCAGGTGCCGGCGGCGGTCGCGATGACGCCGTCGTCGTGGACCACACGTACGCAGCCGTTGCCGGTGTCGGCGATGTAGAGGCCGTCCGGTCCGACGGCGACGTCGGCGAGGCCGCTCAGCGTCGCCTCCGTCGCGGGACCGCCGTCGCCGGTCGCGCCGATCTGCCCGTTGCCGGCGACGGTGGTGATCACGCCCGCCGTGTCGATCTTGCGGACGCGGCTGTTGAGCGTGTCGGCGATGTAGACGTTGCCCGCGGCGTCGACGTCAATCCGCCCGGCCGGCCGCGCCGACTGTCCTTGCGGCAGCGAGATGAACGCGCCGGTCGCGGGGCCGTCGTCGCCGAGCGCGGGGCACGCGGCGGGGTCCAGGCACTTGCCGACGCCGGCGAAGGTGCTGATCGTCTGCGTGGCCGCGTCGACCTTGCGGATTCGATTGTTCGCCTGGTCGGCGATCAGCATGTTGCCCGCGGGATCGAACACCACCGCCACGGGCAGGTCCAGCACCGCGGTGGCGGCCGGGCCTCCGTCCCCCGCGAAGCCGCGTTTGCCCGTGCCGCACACGTCGATCAGCTCGCCGGTGGCGGCGTCCATCGTCTTGATCCGGCTGTTGTGCCAGGCGGCGATGACCAGATGCCCGGCGCCGTCGAACGTCACCTGGGTCGGGTGGTTGAGCCGCCCGGTGGACGGATCGTCCGACGCCGGTCCCAGCTCGCCGATGCCGGCGACGATCTTCAAGGTGTCGTCCTCCTGCCGGACGCGAATGCGATGGTTGTTCCAGTCGACGATGTAGAGCCGCCCGTCGGGTCCGACCGTGACGTCCTGCGGGAGGTAGAGGCGCGTGGTGAGCGCCGCCAGACCGTCGGCGCCGTCGCCCGCGATGCCGGTTCCCGCGACGGTGCAGATGACCCCGGGCGCCGGATTGCAGACGACCGGCGCCTGCGGCATCGGCTCGTCGTCACCGCACCCGACGGCCGCGGCGGCGCCCGTCAGCGCCGCGGCCACGAGCCACGCGCGCGACCGCCGCCCCGCACCTGTCACGGCGTCACCATCCGGATCCGGTTGTTGAGCGTGTCGGCGATGTAAAGGTTACCGGCGCCGTCGAAGGTGATCCCCCACGGCCGCTGCAGCGACGCGGCGGTCGGCATGCCGCCGTCGCCCGCGAAGCGCGCGACGCCGTCGCCCGCGAAGGTGCTGATGATGCCGGTCGCGAGGTCGACGACGCGCACCACGTGGTTGTCGGTGTCGGCGATGTACAGCCTGCCATCCGGGCCGATCGCCGCGTCGCGCGGCCAGGCGAGCGACGCCTCCGTCGCGGGGCCGCCGTCCCCCGAGAACCCCGGCGTGCCGTTGCCGGCGACGGTCTCGATGGTGTCGGTGGCGAAGTCGACCCGCCGGATGCGCTGGTTCTCGGTGTCGACGATGTACAGGCGATCCTGATCGTCGATCGCCAGGCCGCCTCCCGGTTCCGGGTTGTCGTTGGCCATCTGGAAGTTCAGCAGCGCCGCGGCCGGCGGGCCACCGTCGCCCGCGAAGCCGAACATGGCGCCACCGACCACGGTGGTGATCACGCCGTCGGTGTCGATGCGCCGGATACGGAAGTTGCGGGTGTCGGCGACGTAGATCGCGCCCGTCGTGCGGCTGACGACGACCGCCTTGGGCTGGTTGAGCAGCGCGCCCATCGCCGGCATGCCGTCGCCGATGAATCCGGGACCCGCGCCGCTGACCACCTCCTCCAGCCCGGTCTCGGGATTCAGCCGCCGGATCTTGTGGTTGTGCCAGGCGGCGACGATGGCGACACCGTTGCCGTCGAACGCCACGTCGGTGGGATGGTTCAAGGTGCAGTCGGTGCCGGGAACGCCGGGGGCCATGCGTTCATTGCCGACCTCCGGTCCGTCACCCACGTCGCCGGTGCCGAGCACGGTCTCGAACCTGTCGTCCAGGTTCACGCGCCGGACGCGGTGGTTCTGCCAGTCGAGCACGTAGCCGCGCCCGTCGGGCGCGAACGCCAGGTCGGTCGGCCAGTAGAGCATCGCCTCGCGCCGGTCCAGGCCGTCCCCGTAGAACGCCGGCTCGCCGTTGCCCGCCCACGTGCAGATCGTGCCGGCGCGGCAGCTCGGCGGCGGGTCGGAGTCACACGCGGCCCCGGAGGCTGCGAGCAGCACGAGCAGCGTAAGTGAAGCGGCGCGGTTAAGTCCCATCGTCATGCCCGGTCGGCCACGCAATCCCCGGACCAGCGCCCATCGGCTGAAATTCCGCGGGGTTCGCGGTCCGCGCGCGAGATGGTCGCCGGAAAACCATGACATCGATGTCCGGATCTTACAGATCTCCGGGGCGAACCGATCGCTTATCGTCGCGAAGTTGCTGGATTTACCGGCGGTGGCCGGCTGCTTGCTTGTAGGGCCGCGCGGGAGGGAAGCCGTGTCGCGAGCTCGATGGATGTTGCGCCTGGTCCAGGTGATGGCGGTGCTGGGGACGGCGGCGATCGGCGTCCGCGGGGCGCACGCGTGCGGGGGGTTCTTCTGCAGCCAGCCGCTGCCCAACGGGGGGCTCCCGATCGCGCAGGCGGCCGAGAACGTCCTGTTCGTGATGGACACCGACCCGGCGACCGGCGCGAAGCGCGTCGAGGCGCACATCCAGATCCTGTACACCGGCCCCGCGACCGAGTTTTCGTGGATCGTCCCGGTGACCGCCGTGCCGACCGTGGACGTCGGCTGGGACATCCTGTTCGATCGCCTCGAGCCGCCGACGCGCCCGTCGTTTCAGCTCACGTATCAGGTCGAGGGGACCTGCGAGGGTGGGGGCGGTGGCGGCATCGGTTGTGGCGCCGTAGCCGACAGTGCCACCGGCGGCGGCGGCGGCGGGAGCGGCGGTCTCCCGCCCCCAACCGTCGACGTCCTCTCGCGGGGCAGCGTCGGTCCCTTCGATTACGTGGTGGTGCGGTCGGAAGACGGGGCGACGCTGCGGACCTGGCTGGGCACCAACGGCTACTACGTTTCGGAGGAGGCGGCGCGCATCGTCGACGAATACGTGGCCGGCTTCCATTCGTTCGTCGCGGTCAAGCTGCAGGTCGGGCAGGACACGTCCGCGATCCGCCCGATCATCCTGCGTCTCGCGTCCGCCGAGGCCTGCCTGCCGCTCAAGCTGACCGCGATCGCGGCCACGCCCGATCTGCGCATCAACGTCTGGGTGCTGGCGGACGCGCGCGCGATCCCGATCAACTACGTCGAGATCGGCGTGAACCTGGCCAAGATCGACTGGATCAACGGCGGCTTCAACTACGATCAGCTGCTGAAGGAGGCGGCCAACGAAGCGGACGGCAACGCCTTCGCGGTCGAATACGCGCAGAAGTCGGCGACGGCCACGACCTGGTTCACGCTCATGAACTCCAGCGCGCGCGCGACGCTGTCGACGGCGCCCGATCCGGCCACCTACCTGAACACGCTGGCGACGCTGGGCGTGACGCCGACCAGCGCGGTGGTGCAGGTGCTGCGGAGATACATCCCGCTGCCGGCGTCGCTGGCGTCGCAGGGGGTGACCGAGACGATGTTCTACCAGGGCATGTCGTATTACTGGAGCGCGTTCCGCAGCTCGTTCGCGCCGTTCGATCCGGTGGCGCTGACGGCGGCGATGGAAGCCGAGGTGCTCGCGCCGATCGACACACTCCGGCCGCTGTTCGTGCGCAACGCCTACCTGACCCGTCTCGCGACGTTCATATCGCCCGAAGAGATGACGAAGGACCCGCTGTTCGTGACCAACCGGCTGCTGCCCGACGTGGCGCCCAACCGCACCGCGATCGGACACATCTTGTGCGGCGACGAGGAGTACAACAGCTGTTCGGCGCCGCTCTGGATCGAGCTCGAGGACGGCCGCCGGATCGGCTGGCTTCCCCGTTCATGTGGCGGCTTCGGCCTCGACCGCAGCGACATCGACGCGATGCCGTCGGGGGACGTCGCCTGGAACCGCGACCCCGACAGCGAGGGGCAGATGGTGATCGACAACCGTTCCGCCATCGCGCAGACGCTGGCCGCGCACAACGCCCAGGTCCCGAAGCTCGATTCGGGCTGCGGCTGCTCGCTGCGCGCGCGCCCGCGCAGCGTCGCGATGCTGGCCGCCGCGGCCACCAGCGTCATGCTGTTGGTCGCGCGCCGGCGCCGCCGCCGGCGGTAGCCCGATGATCGGTTGGTTTGGACCTCGGGCCTCGGACTTCAGGCCTCGGGATCCGGAGCCGGCGCCCGTTTGGCTTCTGTTCGGATCCCGAGGTCCGAGGCCTGATGCCCGAGGTCTGTCCCGTTCAACCGGTCACGGGATCGCCGGCGTCCCGGTCGCCAGGTACGACTTCAAGAATGCCGCCCAGTCGGAGATGGCGGTCGGGTTCTGGGTCGCGACGAAGTGTCCGTCGTAGCCGGTCGGCTGGTACTGGAAGAAGGCCGCGGTGCGCTTGACGCCGTCGCCGCCGGTCTTGTTGGCGGTGACGGGACGGCTGATCTTGTTGTCGTCCCTGATGTTGCCCTCGACCTGCGCGCCCGCCAGCGGGATCCCGAGCGACTGCGCGTTCGCGTCCAGCGTCGACAGCGGCGTGTACGTGTCGCCCTTCCCCCACGACATGTAGACGTGCTTCGACGGAATCGTCGCGGGCGGCTGGCTGATGATGAGCGGGTTGTAGACGAGCGGATCGGAACGGTCGAAGAAGCTCTGGAAGATGGTCATGACCGGGTGCTCGGCGGTCAGCGACTCGCCGATCAGGAACGCCATCCCGGCTGAGATGTCGACCGGCATCGTCTTGTCGAGCAGGGACGACGTCAGGTGCGCGCCCGCGCCCGAAAAGACGGCCGCCGGCGCGGCGCCGCTCCAGGCCAGCGCGATCTCGCCCGAGGTGCTGCCCTGCGAGTGCCCGAAGAACGCGAGCGCGCCGGGATCGAACAGGATGGCCGCCCCGGTCGGCGATGACGCCGCCGTCAGCGCGACGGCGGAGACGCGCAGCGCCTGCAGGATGTCGACGGCGCCCTGCAGGAAGTTGTCGCGCGCGGCGCGCGGGTTGAGCGGGTTGAACACCAGGTCGTCGGACTTCTTCGTCGAGCCGCCCTTGCGCGCGCCGTGTTCGACCGCGTCGAAACCCAGCACGGCGGCGGGCGTCGCCCCCGACGCCAGCTTGGCGGCGACCCCGTCGGAGATGAACGAGCGCATCGAGCCACCCGTCCCGTGGTGATAGACGACCAGCGGCCACCCCGGCGCCGGCATGGAGCCGCCCTTCGGGATCGTCAGCGCGAAGCAGACCTGTTCGGTGCGCACCGGCGCCGGCATGCCGCCGGTCTCCGCGATGCCGCCGCCCTGCGCGGGGGTGTCGTAGGGCGCCGTCCCCGCCTGATAGATCGGCACCGAGAACTTGCCGTGGATCTCGCTGAACGCGGCGTCGGCGGCCGGGCAGGCGCGTGCCGGCGTCCCGTCGTCGCAGGGCGACGCGACGCCCGCGCCGCACAGCGTGAGCGACGTCAGCATCGGCGCGGGCTGCGACGCGACGCTGGTGGCCAGCCGGCCCATGTGCCCGGGCGCGTCCTGCACCGTGAACACCGCGGCCGCCGCGAGCACGGGCGCGTCGGCGCCCCGGCTCGTCATCCAGTTGCGGAGCGGCTGGTAGGTGTCCCACGCGCGTCCCAGCGCGGCGTCCGACGGCCGCGTCGCGCCCATGACGGCGGTGAAGTCAGCGTCGGCCGCCGCCGGCGCGCCCGCATCCGACTTGAGGCCCGTCGTCACGAACGCCGCATACGTGTGACCGGGCTCGAACGGCGTATCGGGCGTGTTGCGCACGACCAGCGTGTAGTTGCACGAATACTTCGTCTTGCCGTTGTTGGTGACCCAGCTGCGCCCGTATTCGGTGCCGAAGGTGGGCCCGGCCGTCACGTCGAACAATCTGACGACGTCGGGCGTGGCGGTGTTGTAGTCGATGTTGCCCGAGAACCGAAACGCGATGCCGGCCGCCGCCGAGAACCCGTCGAAGTCGGCGGTCCAGGTGTCGACATACAGCTTCACGAGGTCGACGCCCAGCGGGGTCGGGCCGGGCTTGGGGAAGTCGGAGATGTCGAGCGCGCCGCCGGTGACCCGGATGTCGTTCGGGAACGGCAGGCGATAGAAGTCCGCCGGCGGTTTGCCGGGGCGGGGCACCTCGAAGTACGCGCGGAACGCGCCTTCGTCGGTGCACGTCACGCCCGCGAACGGTGGGTACGCCTCCTTCAGCTCGGCGCACTGGCCGTTGGCGCCGCACCACAGGCCCGAAAGACAGTCGGCGGTCGCCGTGCAGGCGCCGCCCTGATCGACGCTGCCCCCTTCGGCGCACGTGCCGTAGAACCCGTTCAGGCTGCAGCGCAGCGGAGGCCGGCACTGGCGGTCGGACGCGCAGGCCGCGCCCGTGTCGAGGCCGCCCGCCATGGTGCAGACCCCGGTGAGGCCGTCGCAGAAGTTTCCTCCCGCGCAGTCGCGAGTCGCCGAGCAGGGGCTGCCCGGACGCCCGTTTCCGGGATCCGCGCACATGCCGCCCGCGCATACCTTGCCGCCCGAGCAGTCCCGCGGTCCCTCGCACGGCGTGCCGATGCCCGACAGGCCCTTGCTGGAACAGCCCGCGACTCCCGCCGCGGCGATCATCACCCCCATCACCCCCAAGAAACTTCGAGCTGACACGCTGAGCATCGTCCGCATCGTAACCCAACCGCCGCACCCCGCGGACGTGACAAAAGCAGCCTATTCGGCCGCTTCGCGCTGCTTGCGGGCGACCGGCTCGATGCCGGCCAGGCGACCGAGCTCGCGATGGATGCGGGCGACGCGTTCGACCTGGCCCTTCGCCGGGAAGCGTTCGTAGAAACCTTCGTTGCGGAACGTCTTCAGCTCCTGCGTCCAGACGGCGAGCTGGCGCTCCCAGCGCTTCTGCCGCCCGTCGACCGGTTCGGCGTCGACGTGCGCCAGGTCGGCGCAGACGCGCAGCATCCCTTTTATCGTGACCGGCTTGGTCACCATGTAGTTGCCGTTGCCCCACGCCTCGCCCCACACCTTCTCGGCCGCCTTGAGGAAGTCGCGCACCACTTGGTAGAGGCGGTTGACCAACGTCCGGGAGGTCGCCTGCTTCTGCAGCTTCTTCCAGTCCGCCAGCACCCAGCGGTGGATTTCGTTGAACAGCTCGGCCTGCAGGATCCACTTCTCGCGCTGGCTGCGGCCGCCCAGGCGGTTGATCCGGTAGCG
>Ga0111538_10005366_pt1 | contig 17529 bp, 19 predicted proteins | sample SoiMethybrSBSTD1_FD_79669 | JGI IMG/M metagenome (GOLD analysis project Ga0111538, IMG submission 79669) | Bulk soil microbial communities from a Populus tree surrounding site in Tennessee, USA - Soil MetaG P. TD hybrid SBSTD1 (version 2)... | ecosystem: Environmental > Terrestrial > Soil >...
CTGCCGCACAGCGTGCCGCTCGTGCTGCTCGGCTCCGGCCTCCTGTGGTTCGGCTGGTTCGGTTTCAACGCTGGAAGCGCCCTTGGGGCGGGTGAGCTCGCCTCATTGGCGTTCGTGAACACGATGCTGGCGCCGGCCGCAACGCTCGTCGTGTGGACGTTCCTGGACGCGATGCGCTCGGGCAAGCCGACTGCCGTCGGCGCGGCCACGGCGATCGTCGTCGGTCTGGTCGCGATTACGCCTGCGGCCGGCTTCATCAGCCCGATGAGCGCGATCGCGCTCGGTGCGATTGCTGCGGTGCCGAGCTACGTCGGATTGATCATCCGCGTCAAGACGAGTCTCGACGATTCGCTCGATGTCGTGGCGGCGCACGGCGTCGGCGGGACGGTTGGCGCGCTGCTGACCGGAGTATTCGCGCAGAAGAGCCTCAACTCGGCAGGCGCCGACGGGCTGCTGTTCGGGAATCCCGGTCAGCTCGCCGTACAGGCCACCGCCATTGGCGCCGCGATCGTCTACAGCGGCGTGCTCAGCTTCGTTCTGCTGAAGCTCATTGGGCTCGTGCTTCCGCTGCGTCCGACGCGCACCGACGAGACGGTTGGCCTCGACGTGGCGCTGCACGGCGAGGAAGCGTATCTCCACGCCGAAGGCTCGGGCGGCGGTTAAGAGACGCATCTCGTTCACCAGCTGCGTCGTGCGGATTGGCTGATCTGCGACCGCCGATCAAAGATCAGCCAACCAGCGATGTCCGGTCATCCGAATTTCAACGGCCTTCGCGTTCTCCTTCTCGAAAGCCGCCGCGCGCAAGAGCTGGCCTCGATCGTCACCTCGTACGGCGGGCAGCCCATCTCGGCACCATCGATGCGCGAGGTGCCAATCGACTCCAACATCGAAGCCATCGCCTTTGCCGACGCGCTCGAGCGCGGCGCATTCGGTCTGGTTGTTCTTCTCACAGGTGTCGGCACACGGGCGCTGGTGACGGTCATCGAGCGCGTCCGCGGCACGAAGGAATCGTTCGTGGACGCGTTGCGCAGGACGAGAGTGCTGGCGCGCGGCCCCAAGCCGGTTGCCGTGCTGCGCGAGCTGAACGTGCCGGTCTGGTTGACCGCGCCAGAGCCGAACACCTGGCGCGAGGTCCTGAGCTCGCTCGACGCCAAAGCCAGCGAATTGCCCCTCGGCGGTCTCGAGGTGGCGGTGCAGGAATACGGCGAGTCGAACGCCGACCTGCTCGCGGGGCTCGAAGCGCGAGGCGCCCGCGTCACCCGCGTTCCGGTGTACCAGTGGGCACTCCCTGAAGACCTCGGTCCGCTTCACGCCGCCATACGCGCGATTGCTGCCGGCGACATCGACGTGATCCTCCTGACCACCGCCACACAAGTCGTCCACTTGATGCAGGTGGCGTCGGGCATGGAGCGCACAGACGCGGTGCACGCCGGTTTGAGGCGTGCCGTCATCGCGTCGATCGGTCCGACCACCACCGAAGCGCTCCATAAACACGGCATCACGCCGGATCTCGAGCCGTCACATCCCAAGATGGGTTTCCTGGTTCGCGAAACCGCCGCACGGGCGCTCGACCTACTGAACGGAAAGCGTGCGGGGTAGCGCGCGGGCTTCCGCCTCCACTCTCGTGACGGCGGGCTGGTGGGCCTGCGGTCGGCTGTCAGCTACGACCCGCGCGAACGATGGTGCCGCCGGGTGTCTTACGGAGGAATGCCTCTTCCACCAACGCGTTGACCACATGGTTGCAGTCGGCGATCTCGAGGCCCCAGAGACGCGCCGCCTGAGGGATCGTCAGCTGCAGTCCGGGCATTTCGTTGAATTCTCCCCGGACCCGATCGGTCAACGTACGGACAGTCACGGATTCTCCCATGGCGAACCACCCACGTCGTTCGACGTAGCAAGACGTTTGCCGTGTGTCGGTTCTCCGCCCCCTGTGAAAACGGCCGATTACTGACGTAACGAACGAAGCGTGCTCCTCGAACGCTCGACATCGTTGTCGGCTTCGTACCGCGGTCGACAACATCGTCAGAAAGAGCCTTACCATTGCTGGATGCCGACTTCTGAGGAACTGCTCGAACTTGCCGATCGCTGTGCAGACAAGCTGGAGCTCGACGGCAAGATGCGCCACATCCCGTCGTTCTCCGACGCCGAGGATCAATGCGAAGAGGAGTACGAAGATCTCCTGCAGGCGATTCACGAGGACGAGCTCTTCGCGCCGGTCGACATCCAGCGTCAGGAGCAACTCGTCGAGCAGATCGCCGCGAAGCTGCCCGAGGCTGCACGCACACTCATCGTCGAATTGGCGGACAACCATGCGCGCCACGTATGGCTGCAGCAGGAGGGCGCGTATCACATGGGCCTCGCGGTCGGTCGTCGTCTTGGACGTAAGACAAGCTGACAAGCCGCGCTCCTATACTGCGGCGTATGCCGCTCGCCTATCTGCACTACGACGTCTTCACAAGTGATCCATTCGCCGGCAATCAGCTCGCGGTCTTCACCGATGCGCGCGGACTCGACGGCGCGCGCATGCAGCGACTCGCGTGCGAGATGAACTTCTCCGAGAGCACGTTCATCCTTCCATCCGAGCGGCCCGGCACCGATATCCGCATGCGCATCTTCACGCCGCATGTGGAAATGCCCATGGCCGGGCACCCCACCATCGGGAGCACGTTCGCGCTCGCGCACGCAGGCGTCATTCGTCCGGGCACCACGCGGTTCGTGTTCGGGCTCAACGTCGGGCCCACCCCCGTCGATCTCGAGTGGCAGAACGGTGCGCTGGCGTTTGCCTGGATGACGCAGCTTCCACCGAAGTTCAGTCCGCCGCTCGAGGCACGGGCGCAGGCCGCGGCGGCGCTCGGGCTGCAGCTGACCGATCTCGTTCCCGACCTTCCGGTGCAGGAGATCACCTGCGGCGTGTCGTACCTGATGGTGCCGCTGCACGATCGCACGACGGTCGATCGAGCGGTGGCCGATCTGACGGCGCTGAAGACGCTGTTGACCGGTGACTCGGCGGTGTTCCTGTTCTCGGTCGATTCAGGTTCGTCGGGCCAATCGGTCTACAGCCGGATGTTCGCGCCAGGTCTCGGTGTCACTGAAGATCCCGCGACGGGCAGCGCCAGCGGTCCGCTCGGCTGCTACCTGGTCCACCACCGCATCGTGGCAGGCGACGCCGCCAGGAGCATCGTGAGCCAGCAAGGTGTCGCGATGGGCCGGCCGAGCCGCATCCATATCGCGATCGGCGGTAGTCCCGAGGCGATCAATGATGTGAAGGTGGGTGGTCAGGCCGTGCTCGTCGGCCGGGGGGAGATCGTCGTGTGATCGCGTTTACGCGAGTCAGCAAGCAGTACGGCCGTCAGGTCCTCTTCGTCGATACTTCCTTCCAGCTCAATCCCGGTGAAAAGGTCGGTCTCGTTGGCCCGAACGGTGCCGGCAAGACCACGCTGTTCCGCATGATCGTCGGGGAAGAAGCCCCGGACGAGGGCGACGTCTCGGTGCCGAAGAAGCTCACGATCGGCTACTTCCGCCAGGACGTCGAGGAGATGTCGGGGCGGTCGGTGCTCGACGAGGCCATTGCCGGAAGCGGGCGTTTGGGCGACCTGCATCACGAGCTCGAGGATCTTCAGCACGCGATGAGCGATCCGGCACGCGCCGACGAGATGGATCGAATCCTTGCGCGCTTCGGCGAAGTGCAGGAGGAGTACGAGCACCTCGGCGGATACGGACTCGAGGCACAGGCGCGCGAAGTGCTCCACGGGCTGGGTTTCGATGACGAGCGCATCGATGGCGACGTCGGGCTGTTGTCGGGCGGGTGGAAGATGCGCGTCGCGATGGCGCGCGTGCTGCTCGGCGCGCCGGACGTGCTGTTGATGGACGAGCCGACCAACCACCTCGACATCGAATCGATCATCTGGCTCGAGGGCTTTCTCAAATCGCGCAGTGGTGCGCTGCTGATGACATCGCACGACCGCGAGTTCATGAACCGCGTGGTCGGCAAGATCGCCGAGATCGATGGCGGCGAGATCACCGTCTATACGGGCAATTACGACTTCTACGAGCGTGAGCGCGCCATTCGCGAAGCCAATCGGGAGGCGGCCTACGCACGGCAGCAGGCGATGCTGGCGAAAGAGCAGCGGTTCATCGAGCGGTTTGCCGCCCACGCCGCCAAGGCGGCGCAGGTGCAGAGCCGCGTCAAGGCGCTCGAGAAGATCGAGCGCATCGAGCTGCCGAAAAAGCGCAAGGTCGTGCACTTCGACTTTCGGCAGCCGCCGCGCTCCGGCGATCAGGTGGCGGTGCTCGAGCAGGTGTCGAAGACGTACGGACGCCGCGTCGTCTACGACGGGCTGAACATGACGATCCGCCGCGGCGAGCGGTGGTGTGTGATGGGACGAAACGGCGCCGGCAAGACGACGCTGCTCAAGATGGTGGCGGGGACGCTGACGCCCGACACCGGTGAGGTCAAGCTGGGCGCGAGCCTTCGCCTGGGTTACTTCGCACAGCAGGCGCTCGATCTGCTCGACGCCGATCTCACCGTGGAGGAGCAGCTGCAGCGCGACTTCCCGGACGAATCGATCGGGGTGCTGCGCAACCTCGCCGGCGCCTTTCAGTTCTCTGGAGACGACGTCGACAAGAAGGTCCGGGCGCTCTCAGGGGGCGAGAAGACTCGTCTCGTCATCGCACGAATGCTGCTCAACCCGCCGAACTTTCTGGTGCTCGATGAGCCGACCAACCATCTCGACCTGTTCACGAAGGAAATGCTGATCGACTCGCTCAAGGACTTCGAGGGGACCATGCTGTTCGTCTCGCACGACCGCGCATTCCTGCGGGCGTTGAGCAATCGAGTGGTCGAGTTGGGAGGCGAGTCGGGCGTCGACACGGATCCGCACTTCTATCCCGGTTCGTACGTCGAATACGTCGCGCGCACCGGCCACGAAGCGCCCGGCGTTCACGGGTAGCTGTAGTGTCCGGCTTCAGCCGGACCAGTCGCTCACCGACGCAACGCGCGGATTCCAGCAAGTGAGAACTTCGTGATGTGTTCGATCAACGCCTCGATCCGTGGCGGGGTCAGCGGGAACGGCTGAAACTTCGCGGCGCGCTCGTTGATCAGCGCCAGGCACTGCACCTGCACGCTCATGACCGACAACTGCACCCGCAGGTCGTCGGCGCGGCAATGCAGCAGCTGGCCGATGACGCCGGCCAGGTATTCCATCCGGGGACGCTGAACGTTCTTGATCACGCGATCGAGCGCGGGCGTGGGATCGCTGATTTCCCGCGTCATGAGCTGGTGGATCCAGCCGTCGCGGTGCTCCATCACCCGCGAGAGAAAGATCCGGATGAAGATGGCGAGCTGTTCCTCCGGCGGCTCACCGCTGCCCGCCTTGCGGATCTCGTCGGTCGTCTTCTGCATCGTCCGGATCGCGGAGTCGACGATCTCGTCATAGAGGCCCTGCTTGCCGCCGAAGTGATAGTTCACCGCCGCCACGTTGGCGCGGGCGCGCCGGCAGATTTCCCTGACCGTCACCTTCGAGAATCCGTGTTCGGCGAAGAGCCGCGCCGAGGCCTCGATGAGTCGTTCCCGGGTCTCGAGATCGGCAGCGGCGACGGCGACGGCGGTGGAGCGGGCCTTCACAACGTGCGCCTGAACAGCAGCGTGGCTGCGGTCATCGCGACCGCGGAGAAGACGAACAGGAACAGCACGTCGCCGGCGATCGCGCCGAAGCCGGTGTTCTTGAGCAGCAGGCTCTTGAACGCGTGCACCGCGTAGGTGAATGGATCGACCGCCGCAATCACCTTCATCCAGTCGGGGAACCCGGCCTGCGGGTAGACCGCGCCGCTGGGGAAGTAGAGGACCGTGTTGAGCAGCCCGAACATCGCGCGCGGCATCAACGGATCGGTGACGCGCACCATCAGCAGGAACATCAGGCTGATCAGCGAGAACGCGGTGATCGTGACGACGAGCAGCATCCGCAGCAGCCGGATCGGATCGAGCGGGCTGGGCACGCCGGCGATCAGCGACCCGAGCACCATGATCACCGCGCCGGCGAGCACGGCCTTGATGGTGCCGGAGATGTTGAAGCCGGCGACAAGCTCGAGCTTGGTGATCGGCGTCACCAGGTAGCCCTCGTGCAGTCCGCGCGCTTTGTCGTCGATGAAGATGATGCCGCCGCCGATCATCACCATCATGAAGATCGACATGGTGATCGAGCCGGGCAGCAGGTACTGGATGTAGGGCACGTAGGGATAGACCTCGACGACGTCCAGACCGGCGGCACCCTCGACCCGCACCGGTGTGGTCGGCGCGTTCAGGGCGGAAACGAAGCTGCTGACAGTGCCCGCCATCGTCGCCGAGACGAACGTATCGGTGTTGTCGGAAATCAGTGCGACCCGGGGCGAGCTGTTGGTGAGCGATCGCCGCGAGAAATCGGGCGGAATCGTCAGGACGCCGTTGACGCGACCGTTGCGGAGATCGGTCATCGCGATCCCCTGATCGGTGTAGTCGACCAGATCGAGCGTGCGGGCCCCCGACGAGACCGCCGCGGCGAGCTCGCGGATCTTCACGGCCGGCACGCCGCCGTCCTGGTCGACGATCGCCAGCTTCAGGTGCTTGACGTTGCCACCGAACGCGTAGCCGAGCACGATGAGCTGCATCAGCGGAAAGATCATCGACATGACGATCAGCATCGGGCTCCGCCGGAACCGCCGCAGCTCGCGTTCGATGATGGCCCACGCTCGCGACATCGTCGTCCTCGCTTATCTCCTGATCATGAACGGGCTGTCGGCGGCCGATGGCTCCTGCAGTGCGTCACGCAGGTCACGCCCGGTGTAGTGCACGAACACGTCGTCCAGGGTGACGCTGTCGGGATCGCGGCCCGGAATCGATGCTTTGAGCGCGCCCGGCGAATCGAGCGCGACGAGCTTGCCGTGATCGACGATCGCGATGCGGTCGCACAGTTTGTCGGCTTCGTCCATGTAGTGCGTCGTGATCAGCACCGTCAGGTCGCGCTGCGATTTGATCCGCTGCAGCATGCCCCACACGGCCGTTCGCGACACCGGATCGAGACCGGTGGTCGGTTCGTCGAGGAAGAACACACGCGGCTCGTGTACCAGTCCGCGCGCGATCTCGACCCGCCGCCGCATGCCGCCCGAGAGCAGTTTCACCTGCTTGGTGCGCCACTGCGTCAGCTCCACGGCCTCGAGCAGCTCGGTGATGAGCCGCGTCCGCGTCTCGCGCGGCACGCCGTACAGCTTGGCGAAGATCAGCAGGTTCTCTTCGACGCTCAGTTCGAGGTCGCTCGTCATCGCCTGTGGGATCACACCGATCGATCGCCGGACGTCATCAGCCTGACGTGCCACGTCGAAGCCGTTGATCACCGCTGTTCCCTCCGTCGGTTGCAGCAGCGTGACCATCATCCGGATCAGCGTCGACTTGCCGGCGCCGTTCGGGCCGAGCAGGCCGAAGATCTCGCCGTCCCTGACCGCGAAACTGATGTGATCGACCGCGGTGAAGTCGCCGAACTTCTTGACGATCGCCTTGACCTCGATGGCGTTGTCGCTCATTCGGACTCCACACGTACCGATACTCGCGAGCTACCGGACCGCCTCATGACAGCGGAACAATGACGTACGCCGACATGCCGACGGCGAGTCGGCGATCGCTGTTGTCGACCCGCAACCGGATCTCGAACGTCTTGATGTCGCGCTTCGTGCGGCTGACGTCGCGCTGCGTCGCGAAGCCGGCGTCGACGCCGCGATAGAACACCTTTCCCGGCCGCTCGGCCCCGGACGGGAGCCGCACCATCAGCGTGTCGCCGTTGCGGACACGGTCGATGTAGGTTTCCTCGAGATCGACGCGGACCCAGAGATCGTCGGGATTGATGATGGTGACGACCGGTTGCCCGGGGGTCACGACCTCTCCCGGCAGCGCCGCACGCACGTCGACGATGCCGTCGATCGGCGCCTTGATCTCGGTATAGGCCAGCCGCACGTCGGCTTTGGCGCGCTGCGCCGCGGCGGCGGCTTGTTGCTTGCGGTTGGAGAGCACCTGGCTGCGGCGCATCGCGATCTGCTCAGCGCTCCCTTTCGCGAGCGCCACCGCGGCCCTGGCCGCTTCGATTTGCTTCCCGACCGACTCGAGCCTCGACTTCGCGACGTCGTAGGCCGTCTTGGCCGAGTCGACCTGTTCCGGCGTCGCCACGCCTTCCTTCGACAGCTTCTGATTGCGCTGATACACGATGGCGGCGTTCTCGAGCTCCGCTTTCGCGGCGGCTTCTTGCGACTGCGTCGAGGCCAGCGTCGCCTCGGCCTGGGCGATCGAGTCGACGGTCTGCCGCTCCTGCAGACGAAGCGCGGCTTCGCTCTCCTGCACCTGCGAACCGACGCCCTCCGCGCTGGCCAGGTAGAAGGCGCGCTCCTCGCGCAGTTCGTCGGGCGCGAGCACGGCGAGCATCTGGCCCGCCTTGACGACGTCGCCTTCACGCACCTGCAGCTCGGTGAGTCGTCCCGTGATCTGCGGGCTCACCGTGATGTGATTCGTGGTGACGACGCCGGTGAGCACCATTTCCGTCGGTGGCCGGCTCGTATACCAGTAGGTCGCGCCGATGGCGCCGACGATGACCAGCAGGGGAATCAGTCGAAGCAGTCGTTTCATACGAGTCAAACGATTGTATCAAACAAGTGTTTGAATTCTGAAGAGGGGCAGTGGACCGCCTTCGCCTTCGACTTCGGCGCGACGAACGGCCCTGGCGGCCCGGCGCGAAGGCGTAAGATAAACCCCTATGTCCCGAAGCGTTGTACCCGTTGCCGTCATCTGTTTGAGCGTCGCCACCGTCGTCGCGCAGCGTCCAGCACCGGCCGCGCAGCTCGATGCGGCGATGAAGGCGTTCTGGGACGCGGAGGATCAGGGCGCGGCGGAGAAGGCGGCGAAGCAGGTTGCGGCGAGCGGTGCCTCGTTCGAGGACATTCGCGCGCGCGTGAAGGCTGGCCGCGCCTACGGCAAAGCGAAGACGGGACGCATCGATCTCCCCACCCGCGACCACGGCCTCGCGCTCGACAACGTGCTCGAAGTGCCGGCCGACTACGATCCCGCCCGCACGTGGCCGCTGCGCGTCACCTTGCATGGCGGCGTCGGCCGCGAAGCCCCAGGCCCGGGCGACCCGCCGGCGCGGCCGCTGGCCAATCGCATTCCGAGCGACGGTGAGCTGGTCTTGCATCCACGCGCATGGGCCCAGTCGCAATGGTGGAATCCCGGACAGGTCGACAACATCGCGCGGTTGCTCGCGCGGGTGAAGCACGACTACAACGTCGACGAGTCGCGCACCTACGTCACCGGCATCTCGGACGGCGGCACCGGTGTGTATTTCCTCGCGATGCGTGCGGCGACGCCGTGGGCCGCCTGCCTGCCGCTGAACGGTCACCCGTTGGTCATCGCCAACCCGGATACCGGCGCCGACGGCCAACTCTACAGCGGCAATCTGGTGAACTGCCCGCTTCACCTCGTGAATGGCGGGAAGGATCCGCTGTATCCGGCTGCGTCCGTCGAGCCGCTCGTGGCGATGTTCAAGAAGGCGAAGATCGCGCTCGAATGGGACGTCTATCCCGACGCGGGCCACGACGTCAGCTGGTGGCCGCAGGAGCGCGCGAAGTTCGAGGCTTTCCTCGCCAGGCATGCGCGGGTGCCGCATCCCGACAGCATCTCCTGGGAGACCGAACGAACCGACCGCTACAACCGTTTCCGCTGGCTGGTGATCGATCGACTCGGCAAACGCGCCGGCGACGTCGTGCTCGAGGACGTCAACGCCTACTCCCCAGTGCCGATCGTGCAGCGAACGCTGTTCGCGCGCGAGAAGCCCTCGGGCCGTGTCGACGCGCTGCGCAAGGGCAACGACTTCGAGGTGAAGTCGCGCGGCGTGCAGCAGTTCACGCTGCTCCTCTCGCCGGACGTCGTCGACTTCTCGAAGGCGGTTCGGGTCACGGTCAACGGCAAGGTCGCACACGATGCGATCGTGAAGCCCGACGCTGCCACGATGCTCACCTGGGCGGCACGAGACCAGGACCGCACGATGCTGTATGGAGCTGAGATTCGCATCGTTGTTCCGTAGAACGGCGTGTTTCGCGGCAACCCTGCGCCGGGTCTAGAAGACCCGGCCGACACGGCCCGCTCACGACACATCATGTCCGACATCGTGATTCGCCCGGCCGAGGCCTCCGACCTCCCCGTGCTGGGCCGACTGGGTGCGCTCCTCATGCGGACGCATTACGACTTCGACCCGAAGCGCTTCCTCAATCCAGGCACTCACCCCGAAGAAGGCTATGCCTGGTTTCTCGGCGAGCAGCTGAAAGACGAGGGCAACGTCATCGTTTACGTCGCCGAGCGAGAGAGCGAGGTGATCGGCTACGTCTACGCGGCGCTGGAGCCGGTGTCTTGGAAAGAGTTGCGAGATGCGTGCGGTTTCATCCATGACATCGTCGTCGACGCGCGCGGGCGTCGAACCGGCGTCGCGACCGCGCTGATGGAGGCCGCGATGGCGTGGCTGAAGGATAACGGTGCGCCCCGGGTGGTCCTGGGAACTGCCGACCAGAACGTCGCCGCACAGCGGCTGTTCGCTCGGCTCGGATTTCGGCGAACGATGGTCGAGATGACGCGAGAACTTTAGAGGAATCAGGAATCAGACATGGGCAAGGAAAGAGGGGCCTGGCCCAGGCCTGAATCCTGATTCCCGATTCCTGATTCCTTCAGGAGTGTAGTTCTGGGCCCTGAGGCCTCAGGGTTCACCGGCATCTTGTTGGCGACGAGCACATCCCACCAGCCGAAATGCGTCGCGAGCAGGTGATCGAGCTCGCGTGTTTCCGACGTGCACTCGGTTTGCCCGTGCAGCGGCAGGCAGTACGCCGCGTGTGGCGAGGCTTCGAGCATGTGCTGGACGCCTGCCGAGAAGCCTTTCCCGGCGTACGCGATGCAGCCGGCCATGGGCAGCGCCTGCAGATCGTCGAGCGCGTACGGCACTTTCTCGTCGACGGTGCCCTCGCTTTCCTGATACTTGCACTCGATGGCGAACGCCTTGTTGTTGGCTTCGCACACGCAAAAGACGTCGATGCGGCGATTCTTGCCGATGATCGTTTTGCCGACGCTGATCTCGCGATACACCTTCAACCCGCGGCCGGCGAATCGTCGCGCCAGATACGCAGCGACCAGATCCGCGTATGCGCCGCCGGTCACGGTTCGGTGCCCATCAAACTGAGAAGGTCGGTGGTGGTGATGTCACCGAGATCGGGCTGGCGCCCCTCGCCGAACTTCTGCAGACGCTCGCCGGTGACCCGCACGGCCGCTGCGTTCAGATCGGTTCCGAGAAAGCGCCGCCCGTTCATCAGGGCCGCCTCGCCGACGCTGCCAGAGCCCATGAAAGGATCAGCGATCACGTCGCCCGGGCTCGAGCTCTGCTTCACCAGCACGTCAGAGACCCCCACTGGTTTTTCGGCAGGATACCCGCGATGAACCCGCGGCACGTTGATGATGTCGGCGATACCGAGGTCGTTCAGCCTCCGCTTGCCCTTCTCGAAGAACAGGATGAACTCGTATCGGGCTCGGTAGTGATAGCCCATGCCGATCGTCTGCTTGTCCCACACCAGCGGCTTCCAGAACTTGAAGCCGGCGCGTTCGGCTTTCGGTTTGGCCTCGAACATCGTTTCGGCATCACAGAACAGATAGAAATGTGTGTCGTCACGAAGCACGCGATACACCTGTTCGAACAGCTCATCGAATCTTGCGTTCGGAAACACGGTGAACCAGTCGTTGCTCGACGCCTTGCTGTGCTTCAGCCGCGTCGTCGTGCCGACCGCGCGATGCTTCTCGAGCGATTCGTAGGCCGGATCGGTGATGAGCAGATCGACCGAGGCAGCCGGAAGCGCACGCAGCCACGCCACGGCGTCCTGGTTGGACAGCTCGAACAGGGGAGTGCTCACGGGTTGAGTCATTCTACGCGACCGCCACGAGGGATTGTCGCGTCGGGGCGTGACAGGGAAGGTCACGAGGTCCGCGCAGGCCGACCGATCACTCGTGGTGTCGCCCGCGTTCGAGCGTTCCCGCTCACGAGGCTCGTACCCCGAATAGGCGAGCAGCCGCATGTCGAAAGCGATCCCGATGAGGGCTCGTGACGAACGCCCATTGGAGGATCCGGACGCTGACCGGCAGGACCCGCGCTGAGCCCGGGCCGACCTGCTCCCTCGTCGAGAACCACTGCGCCAGCGCCTGTTGCGGGTGTTGACGCAGTTCGTCCACCTGGGCGACCCGGTGAACGCAGCCCACTGTACACAACGGCGCGCAGCGCTTCACTTCGTGAAACTGAAAGCGGAGATCGTCGGGGCCGTACCGCTCCAAAGGGATTCCCGGGTGGCCCCGCTGCTGCGAGCACCAGTGCACAAGCCCGTCTTCGCAGACGTAAAGGTACCGCGCCCCCGCGCCACAGTGCCATGAATTGGGCTGCCCGTTGGCGAGATTCTTCTGAAAGCGATTGTAGTTGGCGAAGTCGAAGGTCGACTTCCCGACGGCGACCACCTGCTCGAGAATCGCGTGTTGCCGGTGATCGAGCGGCATCAGCTGACCGCTGTGATCGTGGATGATTCCGACCGTGGTCGATAGTCCGAGTTCGCGGGCACGGAGGGCGATCGTGAGGGCATCATCCGGATGGCGAACACCGCTGCCCACCACCGAGTTGACCGTCACATCGAACTCGCCATCTTCGGCCAGCCATCGCAGTTTCTGGTCCAGAAGCTTCAGGCTCTTCTTCGACGCCTGATCGGGCACGACGTTATCGATGCTGATCTGCAGGTGGTCGAGTCCGGCGCGATTCAGTCGTCGGATGCGCTCGCGACTGAGCAGGTAACCGTTGGTAATCAACGTGGCGATCACGCCATGCTGGCGGATGCGTCGAACGATCGCGTCGAGATCCGGATGGAGCAACGGCTCACCGCCGCTCAGCGTGATGATGCCGGTCCCGAGCGCCGCCAGTTGATCGATGCGGCGGAAAACGTCGTCGATCGGAACCGGCAAAGACCGGTCATCGTACTCGTTACAGTACGCGCACGCCAGGTTGCACCGCCGAATCGGAATGAGGTGCGCGGCGACCGGCTGATACGGGAATCGCAGCGCTCGAACCAGCATGCGCGCTTCACGAAATCGCTTTGCTGCTCTGCGCGCGCTCCGCCGCAATCGGGCGAATGACATTGGTGCCTGCGTATCGTTATCGCGCTGACGTGGACGATGAGTCTAGTATGCGCCGCCACGTTGCGGTCGATACCTCATCAGATCGCGTCCGGGCAACCCAGGGTTGAAGCGACCCGAGAGATGACCTTGACATATTCCGTTATCGGAATATTATTCGGCTATGCCACGTGCCGCGGTCACATCCGACCTGTTCAATGCGATTGCCGAACCGCGGCGGCGGGACATTCTGGAGTATCTCGCGCCACGCGAACGCCCCGTCGGCGACATCGTGATCGCGCTTGGCCTCGCGCAGCCGTCCGTGTCGAAGCACCTGCGCGTGCTTCACCACGTTGATCTGGTCGTGGTGCGCCGCCATGGTCGGCAGGCGTTCTACCGCACCAACCCCGACCAGATTAAGGCGGTGCACGAATGGACCAGCCGGTTCGAACGCTACTGGGGAGGACAGCTCGCGCGAATCAAGCAACGCGCCGAAGGAAAATGACGCGCCACATTTGGAGGCCATCGTGACTGCAGTTGCGCCCGCTCTTGACCAACACACCCTTACCGTCTCCGAAGAGATCCACGTGCGCGCCGCGATCGACAAGACGTTCGCCGCGCTGCTCGAGGAGCTTGGACCGTCCAATCGGGGACACAACGACGCGCCCATGCCGATGACACTCGAGCCGTGGCCTGGCGGCCGCTGGTTTCGCGACCTCGGGAATGGCAACGGACATCTCTGGGGCCATGTGCAGGCGATCAAACAGCCGACGCTGGTCGAGATCACCGGCCCGCTCATGATGTCTTTCGCGGTTGCCTCGAATGTCCAGTACCGATTGAAAGAGGTCGATGGCGGCACGGTGATCAGCTTCAGGCACACCGCACTTGGACTGTTCCCCGACGGCTATCGCGAGCAGTTGTCGCAGGGCTGGAAGGGGACGGTCGACCGCGTGCGGCGAGCCGTCGAGCGTTAGCGCCGCGCGCGGGGCTCGAGCCCCGCGTCAAAAGCGTCATCGTAGAGCGCGGGCTTGAGCCCGCGCCAAGAACGCCATCGTCGCACGTGGGCTCGAGCCCGCGCGGAAGAAGTGGAGACGATCGACATGTCACTGATGAACGCCCTGCTGCAGGAGCTCGAGCAGGAAGCGCAGACCACCAGGCGTGTGCTCGAACGTGTGCCGAACGACCGGCTCTCGTGGCGGCCGCATGCGAAGGCACGGACGCTTGGCGAGCTCGCGCTGCACGTGGCGACTGTCCCGGGTGCGGTCGCCGAGCTGTCGCTGAAGTCACCCGCGCAGGCGCCCGAGTTCGGTCCCGATCCCACGCCGGCGAATGCCTCGGAGCTCCTCCCGGCACTCGATCGCAGCATCGCGCAGGCGAAGCAGGTGCTCGGCGCCATGGACGACGGCACGGCGACTGCAACGTGGCGCCTGATGCGGGGCGATCGCGAGCTGTTTGCGATCCCGCGAGTCGCGTTCCTGCGGGCGATCATGCTCAATCACTGGTACCACCACCGCGGTCAGCTGTCGGTCTACCTGAAGGAGCTGAACGTCCCGATACCGTCGATTTACGGGCCGAGCGCCGACGAAAACCCATTCTCGTGACGCGAGTAGTTCAGAGTTCACTGTGAACCATGAACGGCAGGTTCTTGCATAATGAGGCCGTGTCTCCAGCCGTCCTCATCAAGCGATCGCTGATCGTCGTCCACCGTTGGCTCGGCGTGACGTTGTGTCTGATGTTCCTGATCTGGTTCCCGTCGGGCATCGGCATGATGTATTGGAGCTACCCGACGGTGACTGTGCGCGACCGGCTCGAGCGCGCGCCCGCGATCGATCCGTCGTCCGTCAAGGTGTCGCCGGAAGACGCGTTCAAAGCGCTCGGCATCGACGACCCTCCTTCACAGATTCGGCTCAACACGTTCGATGGCCGTCCCGTCTACCGCTTTGGCGGTCGCGGGTTTCAGCAGATCGTGTATGCCGACACGGGCGAGGAGCAGCTCGAGGTACCGATGGCGATGGTGCATCGCGCCGCTTCCTCGTGGACGAGGCAGCCGATCGCCACCGCCACGATGGAGGAGCTCACCGGGCCCGATCAGTGGACGCTGCAGGGACGCTTCACTGACCTCGCGCCGCTCTACAAGTTCTCGTGGCCGAATGGTGAGCAGGTCTACGTATCGGCGAACACCGGCGAGGTCGAGCAATACACCACCCGCGGCTCGCGGTGGGGCGCGTATGTCAGCGCCATCCCGCACTGGCTCTACTTCACGCCGCTTCGCAAGAACGGCCCCGAGTGGAGCAGGCTCGTCATCTGGTCGTCGGGGATCGGCACCGGCGCGGCGATCCTCGGCATCGTCATCGGCGTGTGGATGTACTCGCCATCGAAGCGGTATCGCAACGCCGGAACGCCAACGGCTATTCCGTATCGAGGACAGAAGCGGCTGCACACGGTGTTCGGGCTCGTGTTCGGACTGGGTGCGGCGACCTGGGCGTTCAGCGGCATGTTGTCGATGGACCCGTTTCCACGGCGGACCAATCGTCCGGTCGGTGGCGGGGAGCAGATTGGGCGGTTCTCGCCAAGCGCGCCGCGGGCGGTGCAGGCCGCGCTGCGCGGGCGAGTGAACCTCGACGCGTTCGTGCGCAAGCATCCGAAAGATGCGCTGGCGCAGTTGGGCGGCGTCAGCATCAAGGAGCTCGAGATCACATCTGTCGCCGGTGCTCCGGCGTACCTCGCGACGCTCGAGAGCGGCGAGACGCGGATTGTGCCGCTCGACGGCCAACCGATGACGGGTCTCACGCCGGAGCGCATCAGCGAGATCGTCACGCGCGCCGCCGGTCCAACTGGACTCGCCGAGGTCCGGACGATCAATCAGTACGACCTGTACTACCTCGATCGAAATCGCGAGCGTCCGCTGCCGGTGGTGCTGGTGCGGCTCACCGATGAGGAGTCGACTCGGTATTACATCGACCCGAAGACCGCGCGTGTCGTCGGCAGCTACAGCTCGCGCAACTGGATGAGCCGCTGGGCGTATCACGGCCTCCACTCGCTCGATTTCCCGTGGCTCTACAACTATCGCCCGCTGTGGGACATCGTCGTGATCACGTTCATGGTCGGCGGCACGGCGCTGTGCCTGACGTCGTTGATCCTCGCGTGGCGAGTCCTGGGGCGCAAACTGCGCGCGCTCACGCCGTCACGTGCCCCGCGCGACATCTTCAGCGAAGACCTCGTCACCTCCTGACAATTACCAGACACTTCGCTCACACTTCCATGAACTCTCCGCACTGATGCCTGCGGCATGATCGCCGAGGCCGTGCGAAGGCGTGCGCGCCGGTGGGACGGGCCGGTGGTACCGCCCGTGCCAGCCTGTCGATATAGAAATGCGATATTTCATCGGAGTGAGCCGGTGAGCGCGCAGTTGGCCGCGACGTTTCGCGCCTCGTATACGCGGCTGCGCGCGACCGCGTCGCGCATGGTCGGACAGGACGCTGATGACATGGTCCAGGACGCGTTCGTCCGGGCGCTCGAGAACGAAGCCGGCTTCCGTCGCGACGCGTCACAGACGACGTGGGTGCACCGTATCGTTGTGAACATCTGCCTCGACGAGCGTCGCCGGCGCCGCCGTCGCGACCGCGTTGCCATGGGGCTGGCCTGGAACGAGCCTCGTTTCGTCGAACGGCCGATGGCGGTCGATCGCGTCGGCGTCCGGACCGCACTCGGCCGCCTCTCGCCAGGCGACCGGACGATGTGCCTGCTGTACGACGTGATGGGTTACACGCACGTGGAGATCGCGGCGACTCTTCGGATTCCCGTCGGCACGTCCAAGAGCCGGCTGGCGGTCGCGCGCCGCCGCCTCGGGCAGATTCTCGATCCCTCGCACCGGTAAGCTTCACGCCCGAGCTTCAGTCGTACATCGACGAACACACCGGTTCGAGTCGAACTGCCATTCCAGAGCGACGGTCGTCCGCCGCCCCGAGTCGATTGCGAGGTGTGCGCCCGTGGGACGGCTTCGTCCCGCGTCTGGACGGGCCGTTGTCCGAGCGTCGACGATACTGCCGCGAATTACGCCAAAATCCTGCATCCACAGCGGTTGCCCACGGAGGCACGCGGCATGCTGAACAGCCGCGCGTGGAAATGCGATACCACGGTGATTCACCCGTGAAGTCCATGCTGACGCTGGCCTACCAGGATTCCTACGCGCGCCTGCGGACGACGGCGTCGCGGTATGTCGCGTGGCAAGACGCTGACGACATGGTGCAGGATGCGTTCGTGCGGGCGCTCCAGGCGGGCAGCCGCTTTCGTCACGATGCGTCGCCGCTGACGTGGCTCCATCGCATTGTCGTCAACAC
>Ga0111538_10005368_pt1 | contig 17525 bp, 15 predicted proteins | sample SoiMethybrSBSTD1_FD_79669 | JGI IMG/M metagenome (GOLD analysis project Ga0111538, IMG submission 79669) | Bulk soil microbial communities from a Populus tree surrounding site in Tennessee, USA - Soil MetaG P. TD hybrid SBSTD1 (version 2)... | ecosystem: Environmental > Terrestrial > Soil >...
GCCGCCACCTGGCGCGACAGCTCCCGGCCTATCGACCCGGCGGCGCCGGTGATCAGGACGCGGCGACCGCGCAGGCCCTCGCGCAGGTACTGCAGATCCAGCCGGACGACGTCGCGACCGAGCAGGTCCTCGATCTCGACCATGCGGATCTGGCCGATGCGCGCGGCGCCACGCTGCAGCTCCCCGAGGGTCGGCACGGTGCGCAGTCGCACCCCCGCCACGCGGCAGGTCTCGAAGATCTCCAGCATCCAGGGGCGCGAGGCGCGCGGCACCGCCAGGATGACCTCGCGGATCCCCATCTCCTCGATGCGCGCCTTCAGGTCGGCCCGCGTCCCCACGACCGGCACGCCGTGGATGGTGGCGCGCGACTTGGCCGGGTCGTCGTCGATGTACCCGAGTGGGTTGAACTCGCTCTCGTCTCCCTTGCGCAGCTCGCGCAGGAGCGACTCGCCGGTGTCCCCCGCGCCGATGATCAGAGCCCGCCGGCCCGCCACGCGCCGCCGCGACCCCTTCACCTCGTGCGTGAAACGCGGCAGCAAGCGCAGCCCGCCGGCGAAGGCGAGGAGCAGGAGCGACGCGAGGATGAGGATGGCGCGCGACACACCGCTGACCCCGAGGTACACCAGCACCACGAGCGTCAGGGCCCGGTACGCGACCACCTTCGACAGGGTGACGAGATCGTCCAGCCCGGCGTACTTCCAGTAGCCCCGGTACAGGCCGCACAGGTGGAAGAGCACGGGAGTGACGGCCAGGTCGAGGAGCATCACCCCGAGCACGTGATGCTCGGGGAGGAGGATCTGCGACCAGTCGAACTCGAAGCGGAGCGACGCCGCCACCAGATTGGCGGCGAGCACGGCGAACAGGTCGCCGATCGGCAGAAGCAGGCGGCGAAGGCGCGTCACGGAGCAAAACCTCTGGTCCATCCCGCGGAACAGAACTTTCCCGGCGGGTCGGGCCAAAAAGGGTGCCGGTGTGTATACGCTTGAGGACCCGCCTTGTCAAGCGAAAGCCCTGTCAAATCAAGCTATTGACGCGGCTCCCACCACGACCGATCGGTGTCCCTCAGAAGATTGTAGAGGCCCGCGGCCCCGGCGGCCGTGAGCGCCAGGGCGTAGTACGGCAGATACAGAAGGGTCAACCGCAGCCCCATCCGGTCCAGAAAGAAACCCAGCGCCGCCGCACCGTACAGGAGCGCCTGGCCGCCGGCGGCCAGCGCCCTCCAGGGAGGCGGGAGCCACGGGGTGCCGGCGAGGATCAGGAGGAGCCACAGGCTGCCGAACCAGCGCAGGATGCGGTGCGACACCGCCTGGTACGCGACCAGGACCCGGCCCCGCGCCAGCGCCTCGCGCACCATGGCGGCCATGCTGCGCATCCCGAAAGAGGCGTGCCGCCGGCGGCGGCGCAGCTCCGTCTCCTCCCCGACCGCCTCTTCGACGCAGCGGGCCCGCGGCTCGTAGAGCACCTGGAATCCGGCGATGCGGATGCGGATCGGGATGACGTCGTCGCAGAACATGCGCGGGTCCACGGGACGGAACAGCGCGCGCTGGTAGGCGTAGATCGCGCCGTTGGCGCCGAGCAGGACGCCGCGCCCCCCCTCGAGCCGCTTCACCCCGCGTTCGTAGCCCCAGTAGGCCCGCTCCCCCTCCCCCGAGGCGAGCCGCTCCGGGTTGTCGTAGAGAAGCTCTCCGCAGACGCATCCCACGTCCGCCGATCCGAAGTGGCGCGCCAGGCGGCGCAGGCTCGCCGGCTCGTACATCGAGTTGGCGTCCGACATGACCACGAGTTCGCTCGTCAGGGACGGAAGCACCTGGTTGAGGCAGGCCACCTTCCCCTGCCGGCCGGAGAACGCCCTCAGCTCGATCCCCTGCGGCGCAAAGGCCCGCGCGATCGCCTCGGTCGCGTCGGTGGAGCCGTCCGAGACGACGATCGTCCGCAGCCGGTCGCGCGGGTAGTCGAGCCGGCCGACGTTCTCGAGCTTGCGGCGCAGGGTGCGCTCCTCGTTGTAGGCGGAGACGAGCAGCGTGATGGTCGGCCAGATCTCGGGATCGGCGGGGTCGCGGCGCGGCCCCGGACGCAGGAGGAGCAGGCTCAGCGGGTAGAGGACATACGCGTGCAGGAGCGCCACGGCTCCGAGGACCAGAAGCGCGATCACCGCCGCTCCGGCAGGAGGATCGCCATGAGGGTGCGCCCCACGAGGAGCGCGTCCCCCCAGAAGGTCGCCCCGTCGACGTATGCGAGGTTCAGCCGCAGCTTGCGCGGCAGGATCTCGGTCGTGTAGTAGGCCTCGCGCCGGTCCGGTGGCACCGCCCCCAGCAGCCGCTCCTCGTCGCGATACTCGAGCGTCGCCGGATCGGTCAGCCCCGGTCTCGCCTCGAGGACGCGTCGCTCCGCCGGGCCGTAGGCGGCGACGTACAACGGCACCTCCGGCCGCGGCCCGACGATCGACATCTCCCCCCGCACCACGTTCCACAGCTGCGGCAGCTCGTCGAGCTTGGCGCGCCGCAGCCACACCCCCACCGGGGTGACGCGCCGGTCCCCCGCCCCGGTGATCGGCAGGCCGTCGCCCGGGCGCATGGTGCGGAACTTGAGGATCCGGAACGGACGCCCGTCGAGGCCGATGCGCTCCTGCCGGAACAGGATCGGCCCCCGCGAGGTCGTCCCGACGAGGATCGCCAGGAGGGCGAGGATCGGGGCGAGCACCACGAGGGCCAGCCCCGCCGCGAGCAGATCGGCGCCGCGCTTCAGGGCGCCGCGACAGTAGGCGCGCCCGCGCGCGGCGCTCATCGGCGCAGGCGCGACGCGAGCGACAGGAGGGTTTCGACGACGCGATCCTGCTGCGCCTCCGTGAGACCCGGGTGGAGCGGCAGCGACACGGCGCGCGCCGACTCCCGTTCCGTGTGCGGGAACGCCCCGGGCCGGTAGCCGAAGGCGCGGCGGTAGAACGAGAAGAGGTGGAGGGGCAGGAAGTGCACGCTGTGCCCGATGCCGGCGGCGCCGAGGAGATCGAGGAAGCGATCGCGCCCGACGCGCAGCGCCCCGTGGCGCAGGCGCAGGATGTAGAGATGCCAGGCGTGCCCGGGGACGTCCTCCGGCGCCTCGAACGCCGGCTCGGCGCGCAACAGCCGCGTGTAGCGACGCGCCAGGAGACGCCGGCGGCGCTGCATCGCCGGGAACTTGGCGAGCTGCGCCAGGCCGATGGCCGCCGCCACGTCGGTCATGTTGTACTTGAAACCGAGCTCCACGACGTCGTACCGCCAGCGGCCGCCGCGCGCATACCGCTTCCAGGCGTCGCGCGACAGGCCGTGCAGGCTCAGCCGCCGCAGCCGGTCGGCGGTGCGCCGATCGTCGAGGGTGATCATCCCCCCCTCGCCGGTGGCCAGGTTCTTGGTGGCGTAGAACGAGAAGCAGGTCATCTCCGAGAGGGCGCCAATCGGTCGGCCAGAGATCTCCGTCCCCAGCGCGTGCGCCGCGTCCTCGATCACCGGGATGCGCCGGCGCCGGGCGAGGGCGCGCAGGGCATCGAGATCGCAGGGCAGGCCGGCGATGTGCACCGGCACGATCGCCGCGGTCCGGCGCGTGATGCGGCGTTCCGCTTCCCCCGGATCGAGGTTCAGGGTCCTCGGATCGATGTCGGCGAAGCGCGGGCGCGCGCCGAGGTAGAGGATCGCCTCCCCCGTCGCCGCGAAGGTGTAGGGGGAAGTGAGCACCTCGTCCCCCGGACCGACCCCGGCCGCCGCCAGCGCCAGGTGGAGGGCGGCGGTACAGGAGTTCACCGCCACGGCGTGCCGCGCCTGCACCATGCGCGCCAGCCGCTCCTCGAACTCGCGGACCCGCGGGCCCGTCGTCAGCCATCCGGATCGGATCGAGGCCGCAGCCGCCGCGATCTCGCGACCGTCGGTCCACGGGACGTGGAACGGCAGGAACGGGGCCTGGTCCGGAGCGCGCGCCCCCCCGCGGCGCCGCGTCGCCGGTCGCACGGTCAAGCGGGGGTCGCTTCCACGGGTTCGCCCAGCGCGACGGCGGGCTCCGTCGCACCGGCCTGGGACAGCTCCACCCGGGCGATCCCGACGAGGGCCTGTCCGGCCCCCACGAGGATCCACAGGATCTTCAACCCCTCGACCGTCATGGTGATCCCGGTGCACAGCACGATGAACGTCAGCAGCTGGACCATGAAGGCGGCCAGCGCGAGATCCTCGCGCCCGGCGGCGCGCGCCGCCCGCGCCACCCCCCGCGCGGCCAGCCCCCCCGCGATCATGATCGACAGGAACAGGGCGAGCCCCGGCAGCCCGGTCTCCGCGGCGACCACGACGTACGCGTTGTGGGCGTTGAGCTGCGTGCCGGCGAGGCCGCCGCGCGCGTAACGCGCCAGGACCAGGCGGAAGTTCCCGGGGCCGACGCCGAAGATCGGCCGGTCCTCCACCATCCGGACCCCGGCCTCCCACAGGCGCACGCGCATCCCGAAGGTATCCTGCTGCCGCTCGATGCTCGGGAGGATCGTGCCGGCGCGGCTCCAGAACGAGGCCGGGAGCACGACCCCGAGCACCACGATCGCGAGCGCTCCGCCGAGAAGGAGCATGACGCCGCGCTGCCGCAGCAGCCGGTAGCCGACCACCGTCAGCGCGACCAGCATGATGACGAGCCCGGTGCGCGACAGCGTCAGCCCGAGCGTCAGGAGCGTGATCGGCAGGGACGCGAACAGCAGGATCTTCGTCATCGGGGCGCGCGTCAGCGTCTGGAGGAGGAAGGCCCCCGCCAGCCCGATGTTGCAGTAGAGGGCGAGGATGTTGCGGTTCCCCACGAATCCCGACGCGACGAGGGTCGCGCCCGCGTAGTACATGACGAGGGCGATGATCCCCGACAGGCCGACCCACAGGGCCAGCGCCGTGAACAGTCGGCGCAGCCGCTCCGGCGTGTTCACGACCGAGACCACCATCAGGGCGGTCACCGAGAGCATGCCGTACGTCCCCATGCGGCTCAGCGCCTCCCGGACGTCGTAGGCCTTGAGCACGCAGATGCTGCCCCAGACCAGGTAGGCGAGCACCAGCAGGACCTGGGGGCCGATCTGCACGCGCAGCCGCCGCTGCGCCAGCGCCTGCGCCATCCAGCCGGTCAGGAGCAGGAGCCCGAAGACCTGCATGACGGTGCTCCATTCCGGCAGCGTGGTCGCCCCCTCGATGAAGATGAGCGCGACGATCACGTGCACGCCGACATAGGGACGGAAGGCGCTGATCGTCACCGTGATCATCCCGGCCACCAGGGCAAGGATGGTCTGTGGCGGCATCTTCATGAAGACGAGCGCGAACCCCAGGCCGAGGAAGGAGACCACCGCGACGGCGCCAAGGACCAGGCCGGAGGTGGACCGGCCGATGGTGGTGGTCACAATCCCCTCCCCCGAAGCGCCGCGCAGCGCTGCTGGAGCCCCTCGTCCATGCCCTTGAGTTCGGACATCCGGGCACAGGCGCGCATCGCCAGCCGCGTGTCCTCGTGGCGCATCGCGAAGGAGTACAGCCCGCTCCAGGCCGAGGTGTCCTCCGGGTGGAGATTGGTGGCGGCCATGAACTGGTTCTCCGCCTCCTTCAGGCGGCCGATCGCCTCGAACGACTCCCCCATGGCGACGAAGATCTTCGTCTCCGAGGCGCCGAGAGCGCGCGCCCGGCGCAGCTCCTCGATCGCCCCATCGTCGTCGTGCGCCCGGCGCCGCAGCGTCGCCAGGTAATAGTGCGGCACGGGATCCTCGCGCGACAGGCGCACGGCCGCCTGGAGATCGTTCTCCGCCTCCGCCCACTGCGACAGTCGCAGCCGCGCCATCGCGAGGTCCATGCGCGCGTCGTAGTAGCCCGGGTCCACCCGGACGGCGTCGAGGAGGTACGGGATCGCATCCTGGTCGCGGTTGTAGCGCACCAGCAGCCGGCCCGCGTCGCGCAGGGTCTCGACCCGGGCGATCAGCGACGCCTCCTTGAGCGCGTCCTCGAACCCCGCGACCGCGGCGTCCACCACCGCCAGCGGCAGGTCGAAGCGGGACAGGTAGGTGTGGCCGTCGAGCTTCGGGTAGGCGGCAACCGCCAGCCGGCACGACCGCACCGCCTCCTCTTCGCTCCCGTACTCCAGGAACTTCTCCGTCAGCAGCTCCTGGTAGAGGTAGTTGTTCGGCTCCAGCGCCGCCGCCTTCTCGAGCGCCGCCAGCCCCAGCCGGTCGTTCGGGAGCAGGTTCTCCATGGGATGCTCCGAGAGCGTCGACAGGTCGATCGGTTTCGCCCGGCGCTCCTCCTGCGCCCGGTGGAACAGGTCATCGGCGGCGTTCGACCACAGGGATGCCCGGTGCGGGGTGTCTGTGAGCCGCTCGTGCAGCAGGCGGACCGCCTCGTCGTCGCCGGCCACCCCCTCGAGAGGCACGGCGATCTCGATGCCCACGTCGCGCTGGTTGAACCCCATGAGGAGGATGGCGAGGAGGTGTTCCTCGAGGCGGGCCCGGTCCCCGCCGAGGGTGACGGCGTGGTGGGTCCGATCCCAGGCGGCGACCAGATCGTTGCGGAAATAGGCCCGCTGCCCGGCCATCTCGAGGAACGACGCCCACGTCTGCCGGCCGAAATAGACCGTCTCGGCGACGAACGCCGCGACCAGGACCAGGCCCGGCAGCAGCCCCGGCCGCCTCATTCCCCTCCCTCCACACCGCCCTCCGGATTCCCCCCAAGGATACGGGGCTCGGAGGCGAGGTGCAATCGTAACCCTTGCCCGGCGGCCTCTTCCGGGGGAGAGTCCGCGGCGGCGTCCCGCTCGACGATGCGATGGATCGCCACGAGGAGCCCCGCCAGGAGCGCGAACAGGAACGCGTTGGAGCCGATCTGGAGGTTGAAGTCCACGACCGAGTGCAGGAGCAGGCTGGCGAGGGCGACCGCGATGGCAACGCGGAACAGGTCGAGCGGGTGGGCCGGGCTCTTCAGGGCCGCCTTGCCATACCGCCACGCGAACGCCAGCCCGCCCCAGGCGATCAGGAGCATCCCGATCACCCCGGTCTCCCAGGCGATCTGCAGATAGTCGTTGTGCGCCCGATCCCAGCGCTGCGCCGTCCCGCGCGGGGTGTAGGGGGCGAAGCTCTCCTCGAACGTCCCGAGCCCGAACCCGAGCGCCCCCGCCTCCGGGAGGCGGCGGCCGATCTCCTTCCAGATGACCCAGCGGGAGTGGAACGAGGCCTCCCGCTCGACCGAGTGCGACGGCTCGGCGACGCGGAACAGGTCGGCGCCGATCCAGACCGCCAGGAGGGCCGCGAGGGTCGGCAGCGCCGCCGCCCCGATCCACGCCAAGGCGCGCGGCTGGATGCGGCGCCACAGCGCCAGGAACAGGAGACCGCTCGACAGCGTGGCCGACAGCATGCCGCCGCGCGACTGGCTCAGGAGCAGCGACCCGAGCAGGATCACCGCCGCGAAGAGCGCCAGGACCCACAGCCCCCAGCGCTCCGCCGCCGACTGCCTGTCGTCGAGCAGGCTCGCGTTCAGCGTCTCCCCGGAGTCCTCCGGATCGACGGGGGGATCCGGCGCGCGGCGCCGCCGCAGATCCAGGAGGTAGTAGGCCATGGCGATCGCCAGCGGCAGGATCATCTCGACGTAGCCGGCAAAATGGTTGTGGTTCACGAACGGACCGAATCCCCCTTCGCGCGGCGACGGACGCAGCCAGTACAGCTTCCCGTTCCAGGTCAGGTGCTGCACGATGCCGAACAGCGCGACTCCGAACCCGGTGATGAGCACGGAACGCACCAGGAAGAGGGCGCGCTCCGCGCTGGCCGCCCACGCCGCCACGAGAACGAACAGTGCGATGAGGACCGCGAGCATTCGCCCCTTCGCCAGGGTCTCGCCGCTGTTGACGCTGATCGGCCGGAAGCCGGGGCCGGCATCGAGATCGAGCAGGGTCCGGAGCGACGCGAAGTCCGACGGCGTGGCCACCCCGCCCGCAGGCGGCGTCGCCGCGGCCGCGTGCGCCCGCCGCGCTCCCGGCGCGAGTGGGCCGATGGCCGCGGCCGGCAGCGGGATCAGTTGCAGGAGGACGAGCCCGAGGTAGAGCCCCAGCGGCCACTCCACCCCGAGACGCCAGCGCGGCGCGCCGGGTTCGGCCGGGCGCAGCGCGCGCGCCGCCACGGCCGCCAGGACGAGGCTGACGATGCCCCATTCGAGCAGGGCGATCGACCAGCCCTCCACCGTCCCGAACGCCAGCGGCGTGAAGACGATGAGGGCGACGAGCCCCCAGCGCACGATCGCCCCTCCCGCGAGCGCGTGCTCGAGACGGCGCCAGAATCGGCTTCTAGGCATAGGCGGCCCTCCGGCCGCGCAGGCGGCGCACCACGTCGCGCACCCGCTGCGCGGCGCTGCGGTGGCAGACGAGAACGACGCGCCCGTCGCGGACCACGACCAGGTCCCGCACCCCGACGAAGGCGGTCAGCCCGCCCGGGTTGAAGGCGGCGCAGCCGGCGGCGCTCCCATCGTCCAGCGCGAGGCCCTCCGCGCGCGCCTGGCGCGGCGCCGCCTCGGCCAGATCGGCGAGGGCCGCCCAGGTCCCGAGGTCGGACCAGCGGAAGCGCCCGCGCACCACGAGCAGCCGATCGGTGCGCTCCAGCACGGCCCGGTCGAACGACACCTTCGGCACCGCCGCGAGCGCCCGTCGGGGCACCCTCCAGGGAAGTCGGGCCGCGCCCGCGAACCGCTCGAGCGGGGCGAGGACGCGCGGCGCGTGGCGGCGCGTCTCCCGGAGAAACGTCTCCGGCGCGCCGACGAAGACGCCGCAGTTCCACAGGTGCCGGCCGCCGCGCACCAGGCGCTCCGCCCGGCGCGCGTCGGGCTTCTCGACGAAGCCGCGGGTGCGCCGCACGCCGGGAACGCCGGCCGGTCCGCCGACGGCGACGTAGCCGTAGCCGGTCGCGGCGCTCGTCGGCGGCATGCCGAGGATCGCGAGCGCCCCCCCACGCGCCGCAGCCCGGGCGGCGCGGCGGACGTCCGCAGCGAAGACCGACCGCGACGCGACGAATTGGTCGGCCGGCAGCACCACCATGATTCCCGGCCGCCGATCGCGCCGCAGCAAAAGCGCCGCGAGCGCCACCGAGGCGGCCGTGTCACGGCCGATCGCCTCGCGCACGACGGCACGCGGCGGAAGCCACGGCGCCTGCCGGCGCACCCACCCCGCCTGATCCGCGCCGCACACGACGAGGACGCGGGAGGCCCCCGCGAGGGCCCGGGCCCGCGCCGCCGTCCTCTGGAACAGGCTGGGACCCCCGAAGAGCGGCACGAAGGGCTTCGGACGGCGCCGACGCGCCCGCGGCCACAGTCGCTCGCCCCTCCCGCCCGCCAGGATCACGGCGCTCAGGGGGACCCGGCTAATCGAAGAAACGGTAACGGAGGATGCAGCCAATCGCGGCAAACCCGTCCTTCCAGGTGATCTTCTTCCCCTCGTCATAGCTGCGGCCATGGTACGAGATGGCGACCTCGTAGATGCGACAGCCGAGACGGGCCACCTTGGCGGTGACCTCCGGCTCGAAACCGAAGCGGTTGGAACGGAGGGTCAGACGCTTCAGGACGCTGGCGCGGAACACCTTGTAGCCGGTCTCCATGTCGGAGAGGTTGAGGTTGGTGAACATGTTGGAGAGCATCGTCAGGAACCGGTTGCCGACGAAGTGCCAGAAGAAGAGCACGCGGTGGCTCTCCCCGCCGAAGCGCGATCCGAAGACGACGTCCGCCTGGTCGTCGAGGATCGGCTGCAGCAGCTTGGGATAGTCGGCCGGGTCGTACTCGAGGTCGGCGTCCTGGATCAGGATGATGTCGCCGGTGGCGCGCTCGAACCCGGTGCGCAGCGCCGCCCCTTTCCCGCGGTTCTCCGGCTGCAGCACCACCACGACCCCGGGGTCGCGCAGCGCCTCGAGCCAGGCCCGCGTGCCGTCGGTCGATCCGTCGTCGACGAGGATGATCTCCTTGTCGAAAGGCGTGGCCTGCACCCGCGCGAGCGTCTTCGGCAGCGTCTCGCGTTCGTTGTAGACGGGGATGACGATGGAGAGCTTCATCCGGCGAACGCGGCCACCGTCCGCCGCAGCCCCTCCTCGAGACCGACCTTCGGCTCGAAGCCCAGGTGGCGGCGCGCCAGGTCGATGCTGGCGAGCGAGTGCTTCACGTCGCCGGCGCGCGGCGGCTCGTGCTTCGGGCGCACCGGCTTGCCCAGGATGCGGCCGACGAGATCGAGCACCTCGAGGAGCGTGGCGCTCGTGCCGCAGGCGACGTTGTAGGCCAGGCCGGCGGCCGACGCGGGGGCGTCGCACGCCAGAAGGTTCGCCTGCACGGCGTTGTCGATGTACGTGAAGTCGCGCGACTGCTGGCCGTCGCCATAGACGATCGGCGACTCGCCGCGGTCCACCGCGGTCACGAACCGCGGGATGACCGCGGCGTACTGCGACTGCGGGTCCTGGCGCGGTCCGAAGATGTTGAAGTACCGCAGCGACACCGTCTCGAGGCCGTACAGCGGCGTGAAGATGCGGCAGTACTGCTCCCCCGCCAGCTTGCTGACGGCGTAGGGGGACAGCGGCGCCGTCGGCTGGGACTCGATCTTGGGCAGCGTCGGGACGTCGCCGTAGGCCGAGGAGGACGAGGCGTAGACGAACCGCTTCACGCCGGCGTCGCGCGCGGCCAGCAGCAGCCCCAGCGTCCCGCTGGCGTTCACCTCGTGGCTCTGAAGCGGCTCGGCGACCGACCGCGGCACGGAGGGCAGGGCGGCCTGGTGCAGCACGTGGGTCGCGCCCGCGACGGCGCGGCGCACCAGCGCGGCGTCCCGCAGGTCCCCCTCGAAGATCTCCGGGACGGGGGTCCCCGCCGCGCGCGCCTGCGTCGCCGCGTCCAGGTTCTTTCGATGGCCGGTGGAGAAGTCGTCGAGGACCGCCACCGCGTCGCCGCGGCGCACCAGCGCCTCGACGATGTGCGATCCGATGAATCCCGCCCCGCCCGTGACCAGGTACCGGCGCTTGTCCATGATCTAGCGGCCCACTCCGGTGTAGCGGAAGCCCATCTCCCGCATGTGGTGCGGATCATAGACGTTCCGCAGATCGACGACGACCGGCGCGCGCAGCGCCGAGCGCATGCGCTCCCAGTCGAGGTTGCGGAACTCGTTCCACTCGGTGGCGATCACCAGGGCGTCCCCCCCCTTGGCCGCGTCGTAGGCGTCGGCGCAGTAGGTGATCTTCGGCAGCGCGTGCTTCGCCTCGTCCATCGCGGCCGGATCGAAGGCGCGCACGTTGACGCCGCCGCTCTGGAGCTCCTGGATGATGCGCATCGCCGGGCTCTCGCGCGTGTCGCTGGTGTTCGGCTTGAAGGCCAGCCCGAGGAAGGACAGCGTCTTGCCGGAGAGGCCGCCCACGGCCGTCGTGATCTTCTCCACCATGCGCGGGATCTGCTCCTCGTTGACCCGGATGACGCCGTTGACCACGTGCCCCGGCAGGCCGTGCTCCTTCGCCATCTTCTGGATGGCGAGCGTGTCCTTGGGGAAGCAGGAGCCCCCGTAGCCGGGCCCGGGGTGCAGGAACTTCCGGCCGATGCGGTTGTCCAGCCCCATGCCGCGCGCCACCTCGTGCACGTCCGCCCCCACCGCCTCCGACAGCGCGGCCATCTCGTTGATGAACGAGATCTTGGTCGCGAGGAAGGCGTTCGAGGCGTACTTGATCATCTCGGCGCTGACGACGTTGGTGATGACGAACGGCGTCTCGATCAGGTACAGCGGGTTGTAGAGGTCCTTCATGATGGCGATCGCCTGCGGGTCCTCGGCGCCGATGACGATGCGGTTCGGGCGCATGAAGTCCTCGATGGCCGCCCCCTCCCGCAGGAACTCCGGGTTGCTCGCCACGCTGAACGGGTGCGGGTGCTTCTGCTTCTCCTGGATGATCTTGCGGATCATCGCCCCGGTGCCGGTGGGGACGGTGCTCTTGGTGACCACCACCTTGTAGCCGTTCATGTGCTCGGCGATGCTCGCGGCCACCTCGCGCACGAAGCGCAGGTCGGCGGCGCCGTCGCCGTCGGACGGCGTCCCCACGGCAATGAAGATCACCAGGGACTTCTGCACCGCCGATTTGATGTCGGTGGTGAAGGCGAGGCGCCCCCCCTTCATGTTGCGCCCCACCAGCTCCTCGAGGCCCGGCTCGAAGAACGGCACCTTGCCGTTCTTCAGGCTGGCGATCTTCTTCTCGTCCTTGTCCACCCCGAGCACCCCGACGCCGAACTCGGCGAAGCAGGCCCCGGTGACCAGGCCGACGTATCCCGTTCCCACGACCGCGATGTTCATCCCCTCGCTCCCCGGGGTGCCGCGGCCCCCGCTCCACGCTCGCCCGTTTTCCGGTACCACTCCACGAAGCGGGCGAGCCCCTCCTCGATGCCGATCTTCGGTTCGTACTCCAGCAGCCGCTGCGCCTTGGCGACGTCGGCCCACGTCGTCACCACGTCGCCCGGCTGGTCCGGCTGTGCTTCGATGATCGCCTTCTTGTCGAGCAGCCGCTCGAGGTGTTCGATGAGCTCCGACAGCCGGGTCGTGCGCGATCCGCCGAGGTTGAGGATCTCGTACCCCTGCACGCGCTCCACGGCGCGCATCACGCCGGCGATGACGTCGTCGATATAGGTGTAGTCGCGCCGGGTCGAGCCATCCCCGAAGCGCGGCAGCGGCAGGCCGCGATCGATGAAGCGCGTGAACTTGTGGATCGCCATCTCCGGGCGCTGCCGCGGGCCGTACACGGTAAAAAAACGCAGACAGAAGACGTTCAGTAGGTACAGCGCGTGGTAGGTGGCGCACAGCAGCTCGCCGGCCCGCTTCGTCGCCGCGTACGGGGAGATCGGCATGCCGACATCGTCCTTCTCCGAGAACGGCGCCTTCGGAGAGTTGCCGTACACGGAGGAGGAGGACCCGAACACGAACTTCCCCACGTTGTGCCGGCGGCAGGCCTCGAGCAGGACCACGGTCCCGTTCAGGTTGACGTCGCTGTACAGGAGCGGCTGCTCGATCGACGGCCGCACCCCGGCGCGGGCCGCGAGGTGCACGACCACCTCCACCGGGTGCGCGGTGAAGACGCGCTCGATCGTCTTCTCGTCGCGGATGTCCCCCTCGACGAGGTGGAAGCCCGGCCGGCCGGAGAACGCCGCGATGTTCCGCCGCTTCACCTCCGGATCGTAGAAGGTGTCGAAGCTGTCCAGGGCGACGACCTCCCGCCCGGCCTCGATCAACGCCTCCACCAGGTGCGAGCCGATGAAGCCCGCCCCTCCCGTCACCAGCACGCTGCGCATCGCCGCCCTCTATGGGTTCGGCCCCGGATCCGGCGGGGCCTCCTTGTCGTCTTCCGGCGGCCGCTGCTCGGCCCCCTTCTTGCCGTAGTGCCGGATCATGCCCTTGCCGATCTTGCTCTTCTGGATGCCCGCCACGATGTCCTTCAATCCCTCGTAGACCGCGGGATCGTTGACGATGCCGCCGAGCGTCCCCTCGCCGCGGTCGATCTTCCCGAGGATGGAGTCCAGGTGGCCGACGCTGCGGTCGATCTTGCCGAGGAGCCCGTCGGCGTAGGCCTTGTCGTTCACCAGCCGGCCGATGGTGCCGTCCCCCTTCTGGATCGTGTCGGCGGCCTGGCGGAAGGAATTCGCCCCCGCCCGCAGGTCTTCGATCAGCGCCGCCCCGCGGCCCTTCGGGTCGCTGAGCTGCGCCAGCGCCCCCTCCGGCTCGTCGAGCCGCGCCAGGATCGATTTCAGATGCGTCATCGCCTCGTCCAGGGATCCCTTGAACCGCTGGGCCATCTCCCGATCGCTCAGCACGGACCCGGCCAGCCCCCGTCCCTGCTCCAGCCCCTCGAGGAGGCGCCGCAGTGAGGCCAGGCTCCCCTCGAGGTCGGCGGCCCCCTGCTTTCCGAACTCGGGATTGTGGATCATCTCCTGCACGATCCCATGCCCCTGATTGAGGGCCACCAGCAGATCGCGGAAGGAGGAGGTGATCTCCTTCAGGTCGTCGGCGATCCCCTGGCCCTGCAGCAGCGTCTCCTCCCAGGCCGACTTTCCCGCGTCGATGTACCCCCCCGGCTCCAGTTGAGCCTGCTCCGGATCCCCCGGGGTGAGCTCGACGTATTTGTCCTGGGAAAGATAGGTCAGCGACTTGAGGTAGGCCACCGTCCCGCGGCGGATGCGCGGCGCGAAGGCACGGTCGACGCGGAAGGTGACCTTGATCTTGAACTCCTTGAGGTCGGTCGGGAAGACGATGTCGTCCACCGTTCCGATCTGCACGCCGACGAGGCGCACCGGCGACCCCCGCGCCAGCCCCGAGGTGTTGTCGAACCGGGTCCAGTAGGACACCTTGGGGTAGAAGAGCCGCGACTCCTCGGTGATCGCCAGCACCGCGATCGCGAAGACGATGAGCCCCACCGAGATCACCGCCCCGACCGTCAGCTCGCGGGCCCACTTACGCGCCATGGTGGATCCTCCCGGACAGAAACTGGCGCAGCGCCGGCTCGGAGCTGCGCTTCGCCTCGTCGACGGTGCCGACGAACAGCATGCGCCCCTCGAACAGGAACGCGATGCGGTCGCCGACGTACAGCGCGCTGTGGATGTCGTGCGTCACGACGACCGAGGTCACCTGGAGCCGCTCCTGCATACTGCGGATGAGATCGTTGATGGTCCCGGCCGTCACCGGGTCGAGGCCGGTGGTCGGCTCGTCATAGAGGATGCCGCGCGGCTCCATGGCGATGGAGCGGGCCAGGGCCACGCGCTTGCGCATCCCGCCCGACAGCTCGGACGGCATCAGGTGCTCGACCCCGGAGAGCTCGACGAGCGCGAGCTTCTGGCGCACGGCCTCCAGGATCTCCCCCTCCGACAGGTTGGTGTGCTCGCGCAGCCCGTAGCCGACGTTGTCCGCGACGTTCATCGAGTCGAACAGTGCTCCGCCCTGGAACAGCATGCCGATCTTCTTGCGCACCGGAACCAGCTCGTCCTCGTCGTACGCGACGATGTCCTCCCCCTCCACCAGCACGCGGCCCCGATCCGGGCGGTGCAGCCCGATGATGTGCCGGAGGAGGACCGACTTGCCGCTGCCGCTGCCGCCGAGGACGACCATCGTCTCCCCGCGGCGGATGTCGAAGGTGATCCCCTGCAGCACCTTCTTCGAGCCGAAGCTCTTGTGCACCTCCTCGAACTGGACGAACGCGGTGTCCATCGCCGGCGTGTCAGAACGCCAGGAACAGCTTGGTCAGGAAGAAGTCGCTGATCAGGATGCTGAGCGACGACGCGACCACCGTCTCGGTGGTCGCCCGGCCGACGCCGTCCGCGCCGCCGGTGGCGGTCAGCCCCTTGTAGCACGCGATGAAGCCGATGAGCAGCGCGAAGACGACCGTCTTGCCGAGGCCGCTGAGGATGTCCTCCGGGTGGATCGCCTTGATGACGTGCTGCATGTAGAACGCCGCCGGCTGGTTCAGCGTCGTCACCGCCATCAGCAGGCCGCCCATGATGCCGACGAAGTCGGACAGCACCACCAGCACCGGCAGCATGATGACGATGGCGATCACCTTGGGAACGACCAGCTTGCGCACCGGGCTCGAGGCCATGGCCCGGATGGCGTCGATCTGCTCGGTGACGGTCATCGTGCCGATCTCCGCGGTGATCCCGGCGCCGACCCGCCCCCCGACCATGAGGGAGGTCAGGACCGGCCCCAGCTCGCGCACCAGCGACAGCGAGACGATGTCGCCGACGAAGAACTTCGCCCCGTACGCCGCGAGCGAATAGGAGGTCTGCAGCGCCAGCACCATGCCGGTGAACATGGCGGTCACCGTGGCGATGCCGATGGAGAGGACGCCGAGCTGGTACAGCTGGTCGAGGACGACCGAACCCTCGGGACGGCGCCGGACGGTTTCGCGGGCCGAGCGCGCGATCAGAATGGAGAAAGCGCCGACCTGTTCGAGAGCGCGCGTCGCGCCCCCGGTCATCGCCGGCCGATCCCGCGTTCACGCCGGCCCGCTCCGGGCCCCTCCCGCCCCATAGGTCGGGCGGAGTCTAGTCAACGGCGCCCGGAGGCGTCAAGGAATCCCCCTGCGCCTGCATGGACTTATGATGCGCCTGGCGGCGCCGGTCCGGCCGCGGAGCGACGATGGCGCGCGCCCTCCTCACGATCCTGGTGGTCCTCCTTGCGACCCTCGTCCTCGGGACGCTGGCGATCGTGGTGTGCGTGCTGCGGCCGGGAGGGGCGTGGCTCATGCCGCTGGCCCGGCTCTGGTCGCGCCTGGTGCTGCGGGCCGCGGGGGTCCGCTTCACGGTGGCCTGCGACGGGTCGATCGATCCGCGCCGTCCGGCCGTGTACGCCTGCAACCACCAGAGCCTCTTCGACATCCCGGTGCTGGTGCTCACCATGCCGGCGGACTTCCGCATGGTGGCGAAGAAATCGCTCCTCTATGTCCCGATCTTCGGGTGGGCCCTGTGGCTGGCGGGGTTCCTGTTCATCGATCGCTCCAACCGCGAGCGGGCGATCGGCACGCTCGCGCGCGCCGCCGAGCGCCTGCGGCGCGGCACCTCGATCGTCGTCTTCGCCGAGGGGACGCGCAGCCCCGACGGCACCCTCCTCCCCTTCAAGCGGGGCGGGTTCGTGCTCGCCATCCAGGCCGGCGTTCCCGTCGTGCCGGTGGCGATCCGGGGCGGACGGTCCGTGCTGGCCAAGGGGAGCCTCGCCCTGAAGCCGGGCACGATGGAGGTGACCTTCGGGGCGCCGGTGGAAACGACCGGCTATGCCTATGAGACGCGTGACCGGCTGGTGACGCAGGTGCGGGATCGGATCGATCGGGCGCTCGCGGCCCTGCCCCGGGAGCCGGCCGGGGCCTAGGAGCCGACGAGGCGGCCTCGGCGCGGGTCGATCTCCTCATAGAGCGCCTCCATCTCGCCGACGAGACGGGCCCAGCCGAAGGCCGCGGCGACGCGCGCGCGCGCCGCCTCGCCGAGGGCGCGGCGACGCGGGGCGTCGTCGAGCAGGGCCAGCACGGCGGCCGCCATGGCGCCGTCGTCGTCGCGCGGAACGACGATCCCCACGGTCTCGTCCGGCACCACCTCGCGCGCCGACCCGAAAGCGGTGCAGACCACCGGCAGCCCCATGGCCATCGCCTCGAGCAGGGCGTTCGGCAACCCCTCGCGATCCGATGTCATGAGGTAGACATCGGCGGCCGCCAGCCACTCGGCGATCTCCGGCTGCGCGTCCACGATGCGCACGTGAGGCGCGGCCCCGGACTCCTCGAGCCGACGCCGCAGCGCCTCGGGCTCGACGAGGTGACCCACGGCGATGAAGGTGACGTCGGGCCGCACCGCCCCGACGCGCCGCGCCACGCGGAAGAACATGGCGTGGTTCTTCTCCACCGCCTGCCGGCCCACGAGGAGCGCGATCCGCTGCGCGGCCGGCAGCCCGAGCGCGCCCCGGATCCGCTCCCGGACCCCGGGGTCCACGGCCGGGGCGCGGTCCACCGCGTTGCGGATGACGCGAATCCCCCCGGGCCGGAGTCCGTAGTGACTCAC
>Ga0111538_10005369_pt1 | contig 17523 bp, 16 predicted proteins | sample SoiMethybrSBSTD1_FD_79669 | JGI IMG/M metagenome (GOLD analysis project Ga0111538, IMG submission 79669) | Bulk soil microbial communities from a Populus tree surrounding site in Tennessee, USA - Soil MetaG P. TD hybrid SBSTD1 (version 2)... | ecosystem: Environmental > Terrestrial > Soil >...
CGCACGGCGACGGCGTCGGCGTAGGTGATCGTCACCGTGTCGCCGACCTTGACCTCGTCGAAGCGCTTCGCTTCCTTCGACACCTCGACGGTCACCTGGCCGCCGTCCGCCCCTTTCAGCGTGACCTGCCGGTTGGCCTTGTCGATCTTTTCGACGGTGCCCGAAGCGGTGATCACCTCACCGGTCATTCGCTGCTGCGCCGATGCCGTCCCGGACGCGACCAGCAACAGGCCAGCGACTGCCAAGACTGCGATCCCTCTCATGATCTCCTCCTTGTGCATCAGCCAAGAACGGCATGATGCTGTGAGCGCTCGCGACCCCGGTGTTGCGGTGCGCGCGAGTCGTCCGCGCACCAGGGCGCCAGGTGCCGATCGAGCAGCGTCCGGATGAGCGGCTCTGGGAGGGAGCGTATGGCAGTCATCCGGGAGCTTCGTTTTCCTTCGAAGCGCCCCGGTCGTACAACCGCGTACAACTACGTAGTCGGTGCGACCGGGTTCCCAGGCTCATCCCGCGCGAGCCGGGGGCGTGGGGTCAAGTCGGACTTCGGGGGCTGCGAGTCATCCCCCCAGCACGATCGTCACCATCACCAGCACGAGCCCGATCAGCGTCAACCCCGCCCCAATCCAGACCGGCCTTCCGCCGACGATCTGCCCCCAGCGCACCCCGAGCAGGAAGAGCAGCGTCAGGGCGATCGCGTTCGATACCCGCACCGCCACGTTGGGGTCCGGCACCACGAGATACGGCACGATGATCGGGAACGTGGCGAGCACGATGAGCAGGGCGACAGCCACGCCGCCGAGGAGGTCGTCGCGGTGGACGCGCGGCGCCTCGAGCTCCCCGCGCCGCAGGACCGCCAGCACGGACCGGTGGAGCTGCACCCGTTCCTCCGGCGTCGTCACGGCCATGAGCGGCCCGTCGAGCTCCTTGCCGATCTGTCGCAGAGCCGCATCTTCTGTGCTGGCGCCCAGCACATCGCGGACGAGCCGGGTCTTGCGCGCCCGCTCGAACAGCGCCGTCAACACGTACATCACGCCGTCCACGACGGCCCAGGCGAGGTTGCAGCCGAAGATGCCGACGAAGAGCGCGTGGTTGTCCGCCTCCTCGCGTCCGACCAGCACCGCGCCGGTGATGCCGAGCGCCATGATCAGGCCGAACAGGACCTCGCCGAGCCGGGCGGCGGGATCGAGGTGACGTCGGATGAACGCGCGCACGGGCGCCTCGTCCTAGAGGTTGAGGTGCGTCCGCACGCCGAGCACCCAGGCCGTGTCGGCGCGCGGCAGCGCGGGATCGACTACCTGCGCGTCCAGGGTGACGTGGAGCCAGGGCGTCACGGCGACGTTGTAGAAGACCTCTCCGCCGATCTCGTCGCCGACGTCGAGGCCCGCGAGCAGATCTTCGTCGCTGAGGCCGATGTAGAATCCGCCGACGCCCCAGGTGTCGTCCCCGCGCGGTTCCACGATCCCCTTCCCGGCGAGTCCGCCGGCCACGTTCCACTCGACTGGGTTGGGGTTGCCATCCGACACACCGAATCGTGCGAAGAGACCAAAGCCGCGCTCGGCGTCGCCCTGCAGGTATTGATATCCGTTGTAATAGAACGCCCAGGTGTCGTCGGTCGTGGTGGGGACCGACCGCCCCGCGAGGAGGCCACCCACCACCAGCCGCGGATCGGCGGCGATGGCCGTCCGGCTGGCGTTTATCCCGTAGAGGAAGCCGAGGGTGTGCGCGCCGGGCCGGGCTCGCAGCGTGTAGCCGAGGGTCCACTCGGTCGAGAAGGTCGCGCCTTCCGTGTGGTCGAACGGATCCTCGCCGGCGGTCTCCTCGGTGCCGAACACGGAGAAGGAGCCGGAGACCTCCTCGGTCGGCTCCAGGAGCAGGCCGCCGCCCAGCGACACGTTCGGCACGGTGGCGTCCTCGACCAGCGAGTAGAGCATGGCCGAGTTGAGGAAATGCGAGTTGGACAACGCGGAGCCGGCGAGCTCGTTCGCGTCACCCTCGGCGGTGTCGAGCAGGCCGCCGAAGAGCGCGACGCGCTCGACGACGTACTGCGTGAAGGTCAGCTGGGTGACCGCGAGCGCCTCGTCATCGAAGCTGTCGACGACGTTCGGGAAGAGCGCGTCGTTGTTGACCGCCGACACGCTCCCGGCGCGTTGCAGCACCGAGCGCCCGACCCGTCCCTCCAGCCGCGCATTGAAGAGCCCGCCCTGCCACAGCCCCGCCATGCCGGTGTCGAACGCCAGCTTCAGATCGCCGGAGAACGTCTGCCCGGTATCGTCCTCGTCTGAGAATCTCTCGAACGACGGTCCGGCGAGCCCACCGGCGGCTACGCCCTGGAACGTGTAGGTGGCGTCGAGATCGACGGTGAGTCCGTGCCCGGCCAGAGCGTCACGCAGGCCGCCCCAGTTTCCGCTGAGCTTCGACCGCGACCACAGCCCGGCGCCGGACGTGGCGTCGGCCGCCGACGCCTCCTGCCCGCGTGCGCAGGCGAGACCCGCCAGCTCCAAGCCCACCATCGTGACCACCAGCAGAACCGGGACGCCGCTCACTGCTCGACATCCTCTCCCTCCGCGGGCAGCTGTTCCACCGATCGGTACTGCGTCCCGGTGACCACGACCTCCGTGCGCGCCCGTACCGTGAGCGCGACCGAGTCCCCGATCGCCTTCGTGACGCCCTGCTCGACGCCGCGGATGTCTCGCGGTGCCGGCACATAGGGGCCCACCACCTCTGCCCGCACCATCCACCCGGTCTCTCTGTGGACCGCGTCGATGGCCGTCACGAACAGGTTCGGCAGATCCTGGAGGCCGTCTCGTGCCGCGTCCTCGACCGTCTGCCGCTGCCGGCGCTCGTCCGCGGTCGCATCGCCGAAGTGCACCTCCCCGAGGACGACCCGTCCCTTCGGCGTGATGTCCGTCGCGGCCGCCGTCCGCACCACCACCCGCACGCGCTCGTCTCCCAGGCGCTCGCGGACGAGGGTCTGGAAGCGTTCGATGTTGGCGCGCAGGGGAGTGCGCGGGCTCACGATGGTGACGACGACGGTCGGTCCGCTCGGGAAATCCACCAGCTCGACGTCCCTCAGCGCGATGTCCGGTCGTGTGGCGATCACCTCGCGTGCCACCTGCTCGGCCTGCTGCACGATCCGCGTCTCCGGTGCCGTGGGCTGCTCGGTCACGCGGCCGTCGAGGCTCAGGTAGGGGCGCACCATGGCGGAGCCGGTGGCGCTGACGTCCTTCGTGAGGCTGCACCGCACGAAGAGGCGGACGGGCCCGCCCAGTCGGCCGCCGAGCGCGTCCTGTATCTGCTTCACGCGCTCCGGTGAGATCACGCGCGGCGTGCTCACTGTGGAGAGGACCTCCACCGCCTCCGCACGGCGGCTGAAGTCGACGCTCATCAACGCGGTGCTCGGCTCGCGCGCTAGCTGCTCGTCGAGCACGGTCGTGATGGTGTGCGTCGTTCGGAGGTCCTGGACCACGGCAACGAGGTACCGCGTGAGGAGCCCCGTCACGACGACGAGGCCGACCGCCGCGGGGGCGAAGCGTCGCGCGAGGCCGCGGAGGGAGCCGATCTCCGCGCGGGTGACGAATCCCGCCGCGATGAACAGGACGGCCGCCACCGCGAGGATCGCGAGCACGTTGGCAAAAAAGAGGAGGAACGCGCCCCACGCCCCGAGATAGGCACCGTACGCGAGGCACAGGCCGAGGGCGGCGACCGGCGGGTTGAGCGCCGTCGCGATCGCGACGCCCGGGAGGGCCGGGCTGATACGCTCGTCGATCATGGCGAGCCCGCCGGCAACGCCGGCGAGCGCCGCGACGAACAGGTCGATCAGGGTTGGACGCGTCTGCGCCAGGAGCAGCGGCGTCGGATCGAGCATGAAGGGCATGAGGCCCAAGAGGAAGCAGAGGGCGGCGCCGAAGGCCGCGCCACCGAACTCGGCTACGAGCGCAGTGCGCATGAGCCGCAGATCGCCGCGCATGAGGCCGAGCGAGATTCCGAAGATTGGCGTCATCAACGGCGCCACGACGTTGGCGCCGATGAGCGTCGCATCGCTGCCGACGATCAGCGCGAAGCCGGCGATCAGCTCGGAGAGCCCCAGCAGAACGTAGTAGACGGCGGTCGGCCTCGAGCCCTCCTGGATATCGCGGAGCACCGTCGCACGGCGCTCCGGCGACACGGACGCGAGTTCGAGCAACGCGCGCAGCCAGGCCTCGGGCCACGATTCGGGACGCGCGCGCGACGGCGGGGCTCCCCCGCTCGCCGATGCGCCTCGTTCGTCGACCTCGCTCACAATCAGTACGGATCGAAGATCGAGGGCCCCGTCCGGCTCGGCCTCCTAGGCCTTTCCGTCGACGGCGGAGCGGGTTCGGGCGACTCCGGCGTGGCTGGTTCCTCCGCGGCCTCGGGCGGCACCGCTAGGCCGCTCGCGTCGGCCTTCACGTAGGCATAGCCGCGCGCGACCTTCCGGCGCGTGACCCGCTCGTGCGGCGACAGCTTGCCGACGACCTGTGGCGACCTCAACGCTCGCGCCCTTTGCGCGCAAACCTAAGCGATCGCGGTGGCGAATGCCAACCGCGGCGGGGACGGCGGCCGCCGTCAGTGGGTACAGAAGAAGAGGCGAACCCGACGGCGTCGCGCCAGTTGGCGATCCACAGGCAGACCGAGACCTGTGTCGCGTAGGAAGTCGTCGATCAGGTCGAGGGGACCGCCTCGAGTCTCAGGACACGGGCGAGGGACGGGGCTGCGGTTCACGCTTCCCCGACGCTCCACTGTCACTCACCCGAGTATCCCGTACGCCATCATCGTCCCCGCAGAACATCTCCCAGAGAACCCATGCGGCAAGCACAGGCACGTCGTCGGGCTTCAGTGGATCTCGCATGGCGTCACACACCCCCCGACGCGGACTCGCCGCGACCGCTTCCGTGAATCGAGGTCGGGGTCGTGGAGGCAGCTTGGCCCCCCTCCGCACTAGACGTCTCCCGCCTTGCGAATTTCCGCACTGCCGCGCGATACCGACGAAGCTGCAGCTGCGCTTGACGCGCCTCTTCGCGTTGCGGCGTGCGCCGGTCGATCTCCCAGTACAACGAGAGCGGCTGAAGGACGGCATCGACGTAATCTGTAAGACGGAAGACACCGCCCGCCGCCAAGCGGCTCCGGCGCTCCTCGAAGTCCCCCAGCACGGATGCCGACCAGGGCATCTCAAAGCCGAGGACGACCGCCGCGAGTGGCCCGATATAATCTGGGTCAGCATCCAGGTGAGCCTTCACGACGTCACGATAGAAGGCCATATGAAGCGTCTCGTCCTTGGCGATCCTCCGCAAGGCGGCAGCCATCAGCGGATGCTCATCGCCGCAGGCACGCGCGGCACAGAGGTAGAACGCGCGGGTCGCCGCCTCTTGGATGGCGGTGTAGACCATTCCTTCGAAAGGTCCAGACAGCGTGTGACTCCAGCCAGCCGCGATCATCGCCCTTCTGGCGCGCGCGCGGGCGCCGTGGTCGCCGCTCTCCGTCAAGAGGAGGTAGCTCTCGAGAAGCGTGGCGTGCTGATCCTCCTCCGATGTCCAAACGCTGACGAATTCCCGGATCGGCCCTGGGCAGCTCTCGAGACCGCCAGTGAGGCCAGTGGTGTACCAGGGTAGGTTCACCTCGGTCAGCAACGCGGTCTCCACCGCAAGGTATGCGGTCGGGGACAAGGGAGACCGCTCCGCTGCTCTCGCCCCACGATCTCCCAGCGGAAGAAACTCGTGGTACGACCATTCGCTCCTCGCGGTGGCCTCCTTGTGGCGGGCCAGAAGAGACGCAAACTGTGCCTCGAGAGATGGGAGCAGGTTGCGGTAAGAATCAGCATCGACTCGTTCAGGCATCGTTGTCCTTCTCAGACTGCGCTGGTCACTGCAGCTTTGATTCCCGCACACGTTTCGCACGGGGGTGTTCCCAGGACGGGATATTTGTGTCGTCGGGGTCAGCGGGGCCCGGCGGGCGCGATACGGCGGAGGCCAACGGCGCTGCTCATGTAGGCGCGGCACTGGTCGAGCGGCCGAGGCGTCATCTGCGTCTCGGGGTCCTCGGCGTTGCCGGTGAACTCGCGCTCGGTGATGACTGCCCAGTCAAAACCAGACGTTCGGCCCGCGATGACAAACGGATTCACGCGGGCCCCCACGTCTACCGTCGCAACGCGCGCCCGTTCTGATCGTGACTGCGCCCTCTTCGCTTTCATGGCGGCCCTCCGTTGGGAGTCCGCACCGGGCACGGCGTCTCGGGTAAAGGCGCGCTGCAGGGCTGACACGGGCTCAACTCGACCATACGCCCCTTGGGGCAACGATGCCAGAGCGCGCTGATCGATAGCGAGGTGCGTCGTAGCGCTCACGGTCGCCGGCCATGTCGCGTGGTCGGTTTGCCAAGACGTCGCCCACAGCCGTAGGAGACACCCACCATGGACATCGCCGTCGTCACCGGCACCAGTACCGGCATCGGCTTGGCCACCACCCTCCATCTCGCCCGCAACGGCTACCGCGTCCTCGCCGGAATGCGTAACCTCGCCAAGGCGGACCCCCTCCGAGCCGCCGCGAGCCAGGAGAAGCTCGCGATCGAGGTTATCGCGCTCGACGTCACCTCGACCGACTCCGTCACACGCGCATTCGAGCGCATCGGCCCCATCGACGTCCTCGTCAACAACGCCGGCATCGGCGGCGCGACGCCCCTCGAGCTCACCCCCGAGGACGAGCACGTCCGTATGTTCGACACCAACTACTTCGGCGCCATCCGCTGCATCCAAGCCGTGCTACCGGCGATGCGCGAGCGCCGCCGCGGCACCATCGTCAACATCACCTCCATCGCCGGCCTCGTCGCCACGCCCAACCAGATCCCCTACTCCGCCTCCAAGTGGGCGCTCGAATGCGCCGGCGAAGCCCTCGCCCACGAGGTCCGCCGCTTCGGCATCCGCGTCGTCAACATCGAGCCCGGCGTCGTCATGACGAGCATCTTCGAGAACTCCAACGAGGCGACGCGCTACGACAAGACGTCGCCCTACCAGCCGATCATGCGCCGCAACGGAAAGCTCTTCGCGGCCGGCTTCCGCGAGCCCGCTCCCGTCGAGGCGGTGGCCGAGACGATCCTCGCCGCGATCCGGAGTCCCGAGTATCGCCTGCGCTGGCCCGTCGGGAAGGACGCGCTCGGGCTCTCGCAGGGCCGGCGGCGGATCAGCGACGAGGAGTGGGTCGCGATGGGGGACGATCTCTCCGACGACGACTACACTCGCCGCTTCGCGGAGTATTTCGGCATTACGTTGAGGTAGCGGCGAGTTCCTGGCGGACGGCGGCGCCGGCTGGCCGATCGGGACGAGTACCGCGTGTGTCAGTCGCAGCAGCGCGCCCTGAAGGAGGCCGGCAGCCCGGTCACGCTCAAGTGCCGCCCGACGAAGTGCCTGAAGGCCTTTCTCAAGCTCAAGCGGCGCAAGATGCTGTCCGTGAGCATGTTCGCCGTCTACGAGGCCGTCGGCCTGGGCACTGAGGGCGATCTGGCGGGCCGCATCGCGGCCGGCCAGGTGCAGCTGCAGAAGAAGGACTGAGCGCTCCGAGGCGTTCCCGATCGCGATGGGCCGCGAAGGGCTCGAGACGCGCCATCCTGCCGCGCGCGCCGTACCAGTCAATTTGTCGGCTTACCGGAGCAGCGTATCCAGCCCGACGCTCCGCCACTCGCGCTCGTCGAGCAGGCGTAGGAGCTCCGGGAGTGCCCGCACCGACGCCGGCTCGAAGTCGTCGTGCTCGGAGGCGTCGTGGAGCATGACGATGTCGCCGTCGCTCACGCTGCGCGCGACATGCGTGACGACGGCCTCGGGCGTGCGCCCCCGGACGCCGTCGAAGCCGCGGGTGGACCAGCCGACGATCGTCATCCCCGCCCGACGCGCGCCACGGGTGGTCGTGAGGCTCGTGTGGCCGAGAGGCGGACGGAAGAATCGCGGGCGCACGCCGGTCGCGTCCTCGACGGCCCGCGCCGCCCGGAGGAGCTCGTCGCGCACGCGCCGTGGGAAACGGAAGGCGTGCAGCCGATCGTGACGGTCGCCGTGCAACGCGAGCGTGTGGCCGGCCGCGTGAATCTCGCGGATCACGTCCGGATGACGGCGCGCCTTCGTGCCGAGCACGAAGAACGTCGCGCGATGCTGCGTCGCCGCGAGCGTGGCGAGAATACGGCGCGTCGTCACCGGATGCGGGCCGTCGTCGAACGTCAGGGCCACGGCGCGCCGGCCGGCCGGCCCGCGCAGGACGATCGGCCCGTACATCTGGAGCCACGGGAAGAACACGCCGATCGTCGCGACCGCGTACCAGGCGGCCGACAGCATCGCAAGGCGGCGCGGGCCGAGCTCGCCGCGCGCGGCGGCCAGCACGGCCAACGTCACCAACGCCGCGCTCCAGGCGAAAAACGCGACCCGCGCCGGGCTGCGCCCGGACGTCGCCTCGCTCATGGGCTCAAGTCTACCCCCTCCCCGCGCGGGCGGGGCACCGGCGTGGGTACCACCGCGCCGCCGCCGGGCTAGAATTCGAAGCGTGACGACCCCACGCATGCTGCCCGGGCAGCTGCGGGCCGCCGCGCGTTTCGACAGCGGCTGGTGGCGCCGCTTCGCCGAGCTCGGCTGCGTCTACGGGCCGGAGTGGTGGAAGCGCGGCTCGCCGCCGGTCATCGCGGCGATCATCTTCGCGATCGCGCGCGAGCGGCGCGAGGCCGTGCTCCGGAATCAGCAGCAGGTGCGCGGCCCGCGGGGTTGGCTCCGAGAGCGCCGGGATGCGTATCGCGTCTTCGCAGAGTTCGCGCGCTCGATGACGGAGAGCCTGGAGCAGTGGGGCTCGCACCCGCCGCCGATCGTCCGCGAGATGCCGGATCCGGAGCTGTTTCGCGACGCGCTCGCCGGGGGCCGCGGCCTGGTCGTGCCGACCGCCCACTTCGGCGGATGGGACATCGGCGCGCGCTTCCTTTCGGACCTCGGCCGACCGGTGAACCTCGTCGTCGCGCCGGAGCCGAATCCCACCACGCACGAGTTCATGCACCGCCTACGCACGCGGTTCGGCTTCAACATCATCTACTCGGGGCGCTCGCTCTTCACGGCGCTGCCGATCCGGCAGGCGCTCCGCCGGAACGAGGTCGTCGGCATGCAGATCGACCCGTGGGGCTCGTCGCGGCGCGGGTGCAGGATCGACTTCTGCGGCCGCTCCGCGCCCTTCCAGACGGGGCCGTTCGTCATCGCTCAGATGACGCGCGCCCCCCTCATCCCCGTCTTCACCGTGCGGACGGGCGTCCGGCGCTACCAGATGCGGACCGCCGGGCGGTTCGACCCGCGCACCGCCGCGGACGTGGCGGCCGCGTTCGAGGCGACGATCCGATTCTACGAGCGGCTCGTGCGCGAGGAGCCGGCACAGTGGCTCCTCTTCGACGATGTGTGGCCCGCATCCCACACGTGAGTCCCGCTCAGACCCGTCGGCAGGCGAGCAGGATCTCGCCGACGCGCGCGACGTCGATCAGGCCCGGCTCCCACCTGAGACGCCGCTGCGTGAGGAGGCCGACCGGGAGCAGCACCGCGTTGTACCAGCGCAGCGCCTGCGTGCGCCGTTTGGAGAGGCCCCACGCCGCGAAGTCCATCAGCCATCGGCTCCGCGGCTCCATCCCGAACACGGCGGTACGCTCGAGCGCCAGGCCGTGCTCGCGGAGCAGCGCGAGCAGGTCCTCGGCCTCGTAGCGCCGCACGTGGCCGACCAGCGCGTCGAACGCCGACCAGCGCGCCTGGTGGAGCGGGACGGAGAACACGACGATGGCGCCGGGCCGCGCGACGCGGCTCAGCTCGGCGAACACCCGGCGGTCGTCCTTCACGTGCTCGACGATGTCGAAGGCGCACACGAGGTCGAACGCCCCGTCGTGGAACGGGAGCGTCGTGACGTCGCTCAGGAGCGCGAGGCCACCGCGCTCCCGCAGGCGCGCGAGCGCCGGCCCGCTCACATCGACGAACCACGTGCCGCCGACCGGAAGCCGGGGGCGCAGGCCCGGGCCGACCTCGAGCCGAACGGGCGCCGTCGCGGCCAGCGTGGAGAGCTCCGGCCACGTGTTGAAGCGGTGCGGAGGGACCAGGTACGCCGACGACCAGAGCTCGTCGTAGAAGCGACGGTTCGCGTCCTGCGCCCTGCGCGCGGCATCGGGGTCGGGCGACGACATGGCCTCGAGCGCGGCGCTGCCGGCTCCCAGCCTATGTAGCGGCGTTCACCGGCGCCGAAAAGGCCGTCTCGCCGTGGCCACCGTGCAGACACGCGCCGATTCCGGGGATAGGCCTGGGACATGACGATCCGCTCGAACCGAGTCCGCGCGCTGCTCGTCCTGATCGCGGTGGCCGCCATGGCAGCCACCATCCGCGCCGAGGAGAAGAAGGAACCCGACACAGACAGGATGATCTCCATGACCCCGCAGACGATGAAGTTCACGCCGATCCCCGACATGCCGCCCTGCGCGACTGCGGCGATCCTGCGCGGCAACCCCCGCACCGGGCCGGCCTGGGTCCTCCTGAAGCTCGCTTCGGGCTGCCGGGTCCCGTGGCACTGGCACACGGCGAACGAGTCGCTGCTGGTCATCAGCGGGCGAGGGACCGTGGAGATGAAGGACGGTCCGCCCCTCCAGTTCGCGCCCGGCGCGTATGCGTCGCTGCCGAGCCACCACGTGCACCAAGCGAGCTGCGCGCGCTCGTGCCTGCTCTTCAACACCGCGGACGCCGCCTTCGACATCCACTACGTGGGCGCGAATGCGGAGGAGATCTCCCTCGAGAAGGCGATGAAGCCGCCCGCGAAGGCGAAGAAGCGGTGACCGATTAGCTGCCCGCGCGCGGCGCCGCGCGAAGATACCGGTCGAACCAGGCGAGCGTGGCCTGCCAAGCCTGGGTCGCCAGCTCGGGCTGACGGAAGTTGAAGAGGCGTCCTCCCTCGCGCGCGACCAGCAGCTCCGTGGTGCCGCCGGCGGCCTTCAGGCGCTCGGCCATGCGCTCCGACTCCTCCAGAGGGAGGAGCGTGTCCTGCGCACCATGGATCAACAGGACGGGCGCGCGGATGTACTCGGCCATGTACAGGGGGGACGCCAGGCGCAGCATCGTCTGGAACTCGTCCTCTGTATCGGCGCCGGACTCGACCCGCATCTGCCAGCGCCCCAGCGCGAAGATCAGCCGCGGAGAGAATCCGGAGCGCTCGCCCGCGTACCAGTGTGGGAAATCCGTGATCGGGTAGTAGGCGACGACCGCCCTGATGCGATCGGGATCGTGCGCGGCCATGAGCAGGCTGACGACCGCCCCCTCCGAGAAGCCAAGCGCGCCGATGCGGCTCTGATCGACCTCGGGGTACGCGCGCGTGGCGTCGATGATCAGCGTGATGTCGCCGGTCGACCGCCAGGCGAACATGTTGCGCTGCCATTCCCCGTCGATCAGACGCCGGTAGTCGGCGGCGATCGCCACGTATCCGCGGGACGCCAGGTCCCAGGTCACCCCGCGCATCGCCACGGCCGTCTCCTCCTCCTCCGGATGCACCAGGATGGTGGGGAACGGTCCTGTGCCGGGGGGACGCGCGCCTTCGAGGTGCACCTGGAGCTCGTCGCGAGCGAAGTCCGCCGACCAGAGGATCACCTCCGGAGACGCCTCGCGGGGGTGGATGAGATGGTGATTCGTCTGCGAGCACCCGACGAGCAGGACCATCCCGAATTCGAGCGCGCGCCGCAGAATCGATGACATACTGCGGCATCGTAGCACGCGTATTCTCGACGACGGACGCACGGCGCATCTGCGCGCGTCGTCACCCACTGGACGACGTCCTGCCCTGCGCTACGCTGATCGACGTAGTGAGGCTCGGACCCTCACGAAGGAGGTGACGTCATGTACTACGGCTACGGAATCGGTGGCATCCTGGTGCTGATCCTGGTGATCCTGCTCCTGACCGGCCGGCTGTAACGCCGCGACTCTGACGGCTCCCACTACCCGTCTTGACGCTGCACCTCGCCTACGAGGACTTCGTACGCCTCGCGAAGGCGGAGTTCGGCGAGTTCTCGCGGCGCGGCGTCGCGAACTGACGCGGCCCCGGGCCCCGGGATCCTACTCCTCCGCGACGAATCCCTGCCGCAGCACGTTCTCCGTCACGACCCGCGGCTCGACGAACTGCAGCAGGTAGTCCGGCCCGCCCGCCTTCGATCCGACGCCCGAAAGGCCGAGGCCGCCGAACGGCTGCCGACCGACGGCCGCGCCAGTGATCGCCCGGTTGACGTAGAGGTTGCCGACACGCAGCATCTCCGCCGCCCGGCGGATGCGTGCGGGCGAGCGCGAGAAGAGGCCACCCGTCAGCGCATAGTCCGAGTCGTTCGCGAGCGCGAGCGCGTGCTCGAAGTCGTCCGCGCGGAGCACGGTGAGGAGCGGGCCGAATATCTCCTCCGTCGCGATGCGCGCGTGCGGATTCGCCGTGACGACGATCGTCGGCGCCACGTACCAGCCGCCGTCGGGCACCGTCGCACCGCGATAGACGACCTGCCCCTCCTCCGCCGCGATCTGCTGGTAGCGCCGGACGCGCGCCTGCGCGTCGGCGTCGATGAGCGGCCCGACCATCGTGGCGAGCTCGCGCGCGTGGCCCACCCGGACGACGGCTGCCGCCCCGACGAGCCGCTCGATCACCTCGTCGAAGATCGGCGCGAGCGCGACGACGCGCGCCGCGGCCGAGCATTTCTGGCCGGCGTACGAGAACGCGCTCGTGACGATGCCCGGCACCGCGACGTCGAGGTCGGCGTCGGTGTCGACGATGATCGCGTTCTTCCCGCCCATCTCGGCGACCACGCGCTTCACGTGTCGTTGGCCGGGCCGGTGTCGGGCGGCCGCCTCCACGAGCCCGAGCCCCACGTCCTTCGACCCCGTGAAGGCGACGAAAGCAATCTCTGGATGCGTGCCGAGGTGCGCGCCCACTTCCTCGCCGGCGCCCGGCAGGTAGGCGAGCGTGCCGGGCGGCAGCCCCGCCTCGAGGAGGATCTCGACCAGGCGGAGCGCGACGCCCGGGGTCTGCTCGGCGGGCTTCAGGAGAACGGCGTTCCCGGCGACCAGGGCGGCGGTCGTCATCCCACACGGGATGGCGAGTGCGAAGTTCCACGGCGCGATCACCGCCCCGATGCCGCGCGGTAGGTAACGGTAGGCGTTCGTCTCGCCCGGCACGTGCAGGAGCGGGGCGCCGGCGCCCAGCCGGATCGCCTCGCGCCCGTAGTACTCACAGAAGTCGATCGCCTCGCAGACGTCGGCGTCGGCCTCGGGCTGTGGCTTTCCGGCCTCGAAGACCACGAGCGCGGCCAGCTCGGCACGCCGCCGGCGCATGATGGCGGCGGCGCGGAACAGGACCGCCGCCCGCTGCCGCCACGGGGTGGACTCCCACGCGGGCAGCGCACGCCGGGCCGCCTCGATCGCGCGTTCGGCCTCGGCGGCACCGGCGCGGCCGCTCCGGCAGACGATCGTCGCCACGTCGCCGGGGTCGACGGACACGATTTCGTCCGCCGTCGACACGACGCGGCCGTCGATCAGCACGGGCGCGGCGAACCCGAACGCGGCCGGCGCCGCGGCCACCGCGGCGGCGAGCCGCTCGCGCGGCCCGCGCCGGCGGAGCTCCGCGTGCGGCTCGTTCCGGAACGGGGCCGGCGCGGCCGCGTCGGTCGGCGGCGGCCCGGGCGGCGCGGTGGGCGTGTGCGCGACGCCCCCGTCGGGCGACGGGCGTGCGATCAGCGCCTCCAGCGCCTGCCCCTCGGCCCAGCGCTGTCGGATGAACGACTCGTTCGACGTGTTCTCGAGGAGCCGGCGCACCAGGTACGCCATGCCGGCCACGAGATCGCCGACGGGCGCGTAGACTCGCACGCGCATCCCGAGACGGCGGAGCGCGGCGTGCACCGGCTCGGCCATGCCGTAGAGAAGCTGGTACTCGATCGCCTCGTCCGGCTGCCCGCGCGCGCGTGCTGCGGCGATGGCGAACGCGATGCTGCGGAGGTTGTGGCTGCCGCACGCCGGCCGCACGGCGCCCGCGTGCTCCACGAGGTACTCGACGCAGCGTTCGTAGCTCGCGTCCGTCGCACCCTTCGCCTCGAACACCGGCACCGGCCAGCCCGCGGCGCGGGCGACGACGGTCTCGGTGTCCCAGTAGGCGCCCTTGACCAGGCGGACGATGAGCGGGACCCGCAGCGTGCCCGCGGACCACGCGACCAGCTCGCCGAGATCGGCGAAGGCGTCACGACGATAGGCCTGCACCACGGCGCCCAGCTGCGGGCCGTCCGGGAATTCCTCGCCGAGCGCGCGCAGCAGGGCGAAGGTCAGGTCCTTCACCTCGTCGTGCTCGGTGTCGAGGTGGATCGTGGCTCCGGCCTCGCGGGCGCGGCTGAGGATCGGCCGGAGCCGCGCGCGTGCCTCGGCGATCCCGTCGCCGGCGGTCAGCGGCCCGAAGCGCGGCGACAGCGCGGTCGGCTTGATGGAAAGGTTGACCCGCGGGACCGCCCCCCACGGGTCGCGCTCGAGGTGAGGCCGTTCGGGCCACGCCGGCGTCGTCTCCACGAGCGCCTCGAGCATCGCGGTGACACGCGCCGCATAGCCCTCGGCGTCCCGCTCCGTGAGCGTGCGCTCGCCGAGCAGGTCGACCGTCGCGGCCTCGCCTGAGCGCCAGAGGCGCTCGAGCGGCGGCAGGGCCGCCGTCGGGGTCGCGCCGGCGATGAGCTGGCGGGCCATGAGCATGATGTTGCGCCGCGCGGCAGCCGCGGAGATCGTGGCCCCGAACGGCAGTACGTCGGCCATGCCGAGGCCGAATCCGAGAGCGCGCGGCATCTCGACGTCGCAGAGGTACTCGTCGAGATGGCGCAGCACGTCCGCGTCGTCCCGGCACGCGGGGAAGACATCGACGAAGCGAAACAGCTGCGTCTTGAAGCGTGAATGCGCGAGCGCCCAGTCGAGGACCCGCGCGCTCCAGCGCCCGAGATGGAAGAGGCGGGGACGCTCGGCGGCACCCGACTCCGCGATGTGTCGCGCCAGCTCCCGGACCTCGCGCTCCAAATCGTAGGCCATCGGACGACGCCATTATGGGCCGCGACGCGCAAACTGGACACGCTAGGTCAGCGGACCATAGGAGACCCACGATGGACATCGCCCCCCGTTTCGCCGAGTATTTCGGCATCACGCTACGGTGATCCGGGATCGCCCCCGCACATCGCGGATGCCATGACGGTCGCCCCATCGCGGAATGCTCGAAACACAACACGGTCTCTGGCATGTATGTGGATAATATGAGGTACGAACCCCGACGGTCATCGCGCTCGACGTTCGCTCGCGTCGCCGCCTCGCCGGCCCTCATGCTCCTCGCTGCCCTGGCAGCGCTCCCCTTCGCCGGCGCCGGCTGCGGACTGGGCTCGAAGCCACACCCCGCAGCCGTGGCCGAGGCCCCTCCTCCACCCAAACCGGAGCCCCACCTCGTGCTCGATCTCAGCGACCGCCGCGTCTACTTCGTCAACGAGGCCGGCAGCCGTGAGAAAAGCTATCCGGTCGCCATCGGCCGAAAGCAGTGGCCCACCCCGACGGGTCGCTTCCAGATCAACGAGATGGTGAGGAATCCCGACTTCCTGATGTTCGATTTCAACAACACCAAGGCGAAGGACAAGGGACGCATTCCCCCCGGCCCCAACAACCCGCTCGGTCTACGCTGGATCGGCTTCGCCCATGAGCACGGATGGGCGATCGGCTTCCACGGGACCCAGAAGACCAGTGTTCTGGGGCAGGCCGTCAGCCACGGATGCGTCCGTATGAGCAACGCCGACGTCGTCGAGCTCTTCGAGCGCGTGAAGATCGGAACGACGGTGGTCGTCGAGCCCTGACCAGAGCGGGGGCGACGCCCCTCGTTGCCCCTCTTTATCGGCCCATCCCCTCGTTTTTCCGCCGCTTTTAAAGGTGGCGGGTCCCACGTCTAGGCAACTCGCTCGCAATCGGCTACGAGTGGCGCCGCCGAACCCCAACCAGACTGGAGGCGTCATGCTCAGAGAAGCAGCGGCTGTAGTAGTACTTGCGAGCTGCGTTGCGATTAGCGGTTGTTCCGGGAATCGGACGACATGTAGGGCGCTGTCGATCGGAACCGGGGCACTGCTGGGCGCAACGGCCGGTGGTTTGATCTCCGGAGTGGCAGCAAACCACGGCGACGAGAGTGCCGGATCGACGAACTGGGAGATCGGGCTCTCCACCGGCGGCGGCGCCCTCGGTGGCGGCCTGATCGGCTGGGGCATCTCCGAGGCGATCTGCAAGGAGCCTCCGCCTCCGCCTCCGCCCCCGCCGCCGGCGCCGCGGGTCCAGCCACCTCCGCCGCCGCCGCCTCCGCCGCCTCCGCCGCCGACGCAGCGTCGGGGCGGCTGAACCGCCGGACGGCTCTCCATAACCGAGCGGAGGCCATGCGGGACGTCCCGCATGGCCTCCCGACCCTTCGCTGTCGCTAGGGTTCTACGAGTACCGGCGTCCCGATCTGGACGCGATCGTAGATACGGATGACGTCTGCGTTCCGCATGCGAACGCATCCGTGGCTCACGGCACGTCCGAGTAGGTGAGGCTTGGGCGTACCGTGGATCCCGATCGTCCACCCCGGGCCGTGGGCGAACCCGATCCAGCGCTCGCCGAGCGGATTCTCTGGCCCCGGGGGGATGCGCTCGAGGACCACGCCCGACGCGACCTTCTCGAAGTCGGGATGCTCGATCATCTCCTCGACGCGGAACTGACCGACAGGCGTCTCGAGACCTTCGCGGCCGACCGCGATCGGGAACGACTCGTCCGGCGTGTGAGGAACGTCGTCCACCAGGTGGATTCGCCGCTCGCTCAGACGGATCACCAGGTAAGGCCGCAGAGGCGGGTCGGGCGCCGGATCCGCATCCGGTACCGGAGCTGCCGTCGCCACGCGGTCGTCGGCCACTGACGGAGTGGCCCTCCGACAGGCGCTCGATCCCGAGCCGGCCAAGAGGGCTGCTGTGACGAGGATCGCGGCGGACCGGATGCGCATCCCGCCTATCGTGCCGGGCGTGCGGGGCCGGTCAAATCCTCCCTACGCCGCGCCGAACGCGACGCCCCACTCGAGCGCGGTCGCCGGTGCGTACACACAGACCGTCCCCATCTGCACCGAGTCCCGCAGATGCCTCCCCAGCGCCGGATGCACCTCGAGCAGTCTTCCGATCTGCGTCCGCAGCACCTTCGTGACGGCCTTCCGCGCGGCCTCCGCGGGCCCCTGGACGGCCGGCCGTGCCCCGAAGCGGCCCGCGAGCTGCGCGACGAGCTGAACCAGCTCCGCTCGCAGCCGCTCGGCCCGCCCCGCGTCCGCGAACAGCTCCGCCTCGTCCAGCTCGGCGCGGAGCTCGGCGAGCCGCTCGCGATACTCACCACGCGCACGCTCGTCCGGCGAGTGGTCCAGACTGCCACCCAGGCCGACCGCCAGCCCGTCCTCGGCTCCCGGCGACGGCCGCTCTCCCGATTCCGCCCCGAGCTCGAGGACGTGC
>Ga0111538_10005371_pt1 | contig 17522 bp, 14 predicted proteins | sample SoiMethybrSBSTD1_FD_79669 | JGI IMG/M metagenome (GOLD analysis project Ga0111538, IMG submission 79669) | Bulk soil microbial communities from a Populus tree surrounding site in Tennessee, USA - Soil MetaG P. TD hybrid SBSTD1 (version 2)... | ecosystem: Environmental > Terrestrial > Soil >...
ATCTACGTCTTGTGCTTGCTGGGTGCATTTTTATGTCGGTGCGCGACTACGTCCTGGAGACGCTGAGCGGTGTGTACGGGCAGCCGCGCGCAAGCAGCAAGGGCGCGGAGTGGTGGATTACGTTTCCGCAGAATCCGCACTCGCGCGGGCCAGTGCACATCTTCCTGAATGACGCCACGCCGGCGGGACAGAACAACGCGCACATCGTGGTGTTCGACCCCCGGGGATTCGAGGGCACGAACGTCATCGAGGAGCGCGTGAGCAGCACCGGCCAGGCCGATGAGCTATTCCAGCGCATCGCCCGAATCGTGGACAGCACGCCGGGGTGGAGCAGTCACGATGGGCCGCCGCCCGAATCAGCAGGCTTGGAGCCGTGGCAGGCTTTGAGACCGGCGAATGCGGACGCGGTGGCTGCGGCTGGCGGCTAGGCGCTGGCACAGGTTCGCTGGCGTCTTCGTGGGGGCAGCCGCTGTGCGTGAGAAAGAAATTCTTTTCTGTCGCGCCAAACGCCCTTGGCGGGGTGCCTGGGGCCTGTTTGCTGCGCGCACGGGTGCAGCGAGCCAACTGCCCTATAGGAAACACCGTCGGCCATCCATAGGGTCCTGCGTGCTCATTGCCTCAGATGTGTCATCAACGCGGCTGGCTCCTTTGAGTTTGGATTCAACCCGCGGCGCCAGGAGTCCGTCCATGCCAGGATCATCAAAAGAAGAAACCACAACGACCGACACCCACAATGGTTCGCAGCTCGGCAGCAAGAGCGAGCGCGGCAGCAGGAACTCGTATCCCCAGCCGACTGCGCCGAACCCCGGCCCTGCTCTTCAGAACATCAACGATGCGGGCGGGCCGGTGCAAAGCACCAACCTCAACTTGCCAGCGCCCGGGACGCTGCCAAAGGACATTCCCCTGGAGTCGGGGCGGGCTGATGGCGGCAAGGAGGAGAACGCCATCGGCCGGCTCGACACCGATCACGACAGCGATGACAGCGCCGCCACGGCGAGGAAGCGCGCGACCAGGTTTAAGCCGACCGGGCCATCGGACGCGCTGAACAAGCCCGGCAGGGAACTGTGATCGACTGCATTCGGCTTTCGACAGCCACGCGATCGCGCCCACGCCCCCGCATGATCGAAACGCTCACTGCCTGCTCACGATTCTGATGATCGCCTCGCATCGTGCGATTCTCAGACACGCCCGGTTTGTCGTGCGTGATTGAACCGCTCCTACAGCGGCCTGCCCCCCGCCTCCCCTGTGCTCCCCTGCCTCCGGCCGCGTCACTCACGCGACCCGGTCGCCGTACGTCCGTCATTTTCCTGACACTTACTTCACTTCACTCCCCATACAAACAAGAAAAGGAAATCGCTGTTATGACCCGAAAGAAATTCTCGCTGCTCGCTACTGCTGTGCTGGGAACCGCATGCCTGGTCGCCTATCCCGTGTTCGCGTTCAGCGGCAATGGAGCCGCGGACGGCAAGAAGATCGTCGCCCAACTGAATGAGAACAAGTTGACCCTGGCCAAGGCTGTGACCGCGGCCGAGACGCACAGCAAGGGCCGCGCGGTGAGCGTGCTCTCGCAACTCAACGACAAGGGCAAACTCGCGCTGGAGGTGTACTGCATCACCGGCGACAAGATCATGTGCTGCTACGTGGACGGCGTCGCCGCCAGCGTGTCGGACATGAAGGAAGTCAGGGAGTTCCCGATCGACGAGAACGATCACGACCACGACGGCAGCAAGACGCCCGGCTAAGCACGAACAGCAGGATCGTCGTCAGCATCACGAACAAGGGCAAAGCTGATTCGTCGCACCGCTCGCGGTCGATTGAATCAGCGCCGCCTTTCAAAGACTGTCCGCCACGCCGCGGGCAGTCATTGCTTTTTGTAGAGAGAGACGCAGTGAATGAAGAAGGCCATGCAGGCGATGAAGACACGCGACCAGCTGATTCGCCGCGCACAGCACAGGCCGCGCTGAAGCCGCATCTTTCCGTGGCCGCGAGTGCCCTGAGAAGGCTCGAAACGTCAATCCACGCCGGCGCACAGGGTCATGCTTGATGGGCTGGTGTCGAGAACAACGTTGGTGCGGATATGGAACCTTGCCAGTACATCCTGCCGCTGCGCCAGGAAGAAGCGGAAGACGTAGCGATCGCCATCCTTGAGGCTCAGGCGGTCCATCTCGATCACCTGCGTGGCGCCCGGGCATATGCCGCCAAGGTCCATGGCCAGCTTGTTGTTCACGAATACCCAGGCGTCATCGTCGCCGCTGAATTCGAAGAACTGCGACGAGCAGGCGTGGTACGTGAACACCGCGACGAATGTGTACGTGAAGTCACGATTGTGCGACAGGCCCTCGTTGCCGAAGATCATGTCATCAATCGGATGGAACTCGTTGTTGTGGTACTCATACACCCCGGAGCCGTTGAGGGTGAGGAAGATCTCGTGGGGCAGTGACAGGTTCACTCCCAGGTCGTCCCGGAACCACTGGTTGAAGTTGCTGGCGGAAGTGATGGCGCCGGTGCTGTTGACGCCCTTGGTTCCAGCCGTGTCGTTGATGGTCAGACACGGTGGCGGCGGGTCGCCGCAGCCGGCCAGGCCGCTGCCGGCGTTGTCCACGTGAATCCACGCGCCGGTCTCTGCCTGAAGCGCCTTGCCGATGAGCGAACCGTAGAGGGCCGCATCGGTCTTCATCACCACGCGGGAGAACGGGGCCACGATCGTGCCGCAGAACGACGAGTTGGTCTGAATCGTGCTGTCGGCCGTGCCCAGCAGGTACATCCGCGTGTTGACGGGGTTGGACCACTGGCACTTGGTCTCGACCGTGGCCGATCCCTTGACGTAGAGCTCGAGCGATGAGCCCGGCGGCACGAGAATGGTTCCGTCGGTTTCGGTGCGCAGGGTGGTGTCGATCACGATGGTCACGTTGCCCTGGATCTTCATGATCGCGCGGGTGCTGATGCGCAGGCTGGTGAAGTGCTTGTTGCTGCTGATCACCGCGACCTGATCGTTCTGGTACCACACCGCGCCGGTGGTTGGGCCCACCACCGAGTCGGCGGGGCAGGTGACCGACGGCATGTTGACGCCGGCACTCAGGGCTCCTTTGCTGCCGGTGATGGTGCCGCCGCTGACGACAATGGCCGTGGCCGGATTGCCGCCCGGGCCGCACAGCACATCGCCGACGACCTTGCATGGCGAGCCGATTGTTGCGGCCCCCGCGCTGGTCAGGTTGGTCGACACCTGCGTCGGCTTGTTCCCGTTGGTCAGTGCGTCGTAGGGCCCGAGCGTGGAATTGAAACTGTCGATGGAAGCGCCGGTCTTGAGCAGGACGGTGCCGTCCATGTGCACACCCGAGCACAGGGCCGGCTGAACAGCAGCGTTGGACGCGTACAGTTGCGGCGCGATGCTGCGATTGCTGGCGTCGCGCCACTCCGTGCTGACGCGATAGCCGGCACCCGTGAAGACCGGGTAGCCTGCGCTGTCGAGGTTTGTGTCAAGGTTCCCCGCGCAATGACCCACCGCGGCGGGCGAGGCGAAATCAAGATCGGTCCTGTGAAAGTCGCGAACACCACCGTGAATGATGTAGCCCGCGGTCGCTTCCGCAGCCCCGGCAGTCGGGAAGGTCGCCAGCGACTCGGGCAGCACGAGGCTGACCGCCAGATACACACAGCCACAGGTCGCAACGTTGACGATCTTGGGTGAACGGATGCTCATGACTTATCTGCCTCCTTGGCAGATGCGAAACGGCGCGCAACGGGGGCGCCGAGCACGCAGACAGTCGAATCGGACGGCCGGCAGTGCGCTTGCGCCTCCGGTTTATTCCATTGGATGTGAACTGAGCGCGGTTGCGCGAGCCGTGGCAAACCGGGGTGCGTCCGATAGGCCGGGGCTTCGCTTGCGACACACTAGGGCCGTTTGCCTAACCCAAACCGTTGGAGGGCGCATTAGCCTGCGCGGTCCCGCCGCCGGCCTCGGCCGCCATCGGCTCCTTCGCGCCACGCACGCGCCCTTCAAGAAAGGAGAAGCTCATGAACCGTCTTCGAACGAGCGTGGCCACGGCATTGCTTCTGGGTGGAGGCTGCATCCTGACTTTGACCGGTGCGAATCACGCCGCCGCCGAGCCGCCTGTGAAGTCGATCTCGGCGGGTGGAGACGAATCAATCCGCCCATTCCAGGTCAAGTTCCCGGATGACGCGCTGAGCGATCTTCGAAACCGCATCGAGGCGACGCGCTGGCCGGAGAAGGAGCCCGTTTCGGATGCATCGCAGGGCGTGCCGCTCGCGACGATGCAGAAACTCGCGAAGTACTGGGCAACCGAATACGACTGGCGCAAGTGCGAGGCGCGACTGAATGCCGTTCCGAACTTCATCACCAACATCGATGGCCTCGACATTCACTTCATTCACGTCCGTTCGAAGCATCCCAACGCGTTGCCGATCATCATCACCCACGGCTGGCCCGGCTCGATCATCGAGCAGATGAAACTCATCGGCCCCCTCACCGATCCAACGGCCTATGGCGGAAAGCCGGAGGACGCCTTCGACGTTGTCATTCCCTCGATGCCGGGCTACGGCTTCTCCGGCAAGCCGATCACGACCGGCTGGGACCCGCAGCACATTGCTCGCGCCTGGGCGATGCTGATGAAGCGCCTTGGATACACGCGATACGTGGCGCAAGGCGGCGACTGGGGCGCGATCATCGTTGACCAGATGGGCGTGCTCGCTCCGCCGGGACTGCTCGCCATCCACACCAACATGCCCAACGTGATTCCACCCGACATTGACAAGGCGGCTTTCGCCGGCGCGCCGGCGCCATCGGGTCTCTCAGCCGACGAGAAACTCGCCTACGAGCGGCTGGCCTTCGTCTATGCAAAGGGCATCGGCTACGGATTCCAGATGGGGCTGCGTCCGCAGACGCTTTATGGGATTGCAGATTCCCCGGTCGGCCTGGCAGCCTATCTGCTTGACCACGACGAGCGCAGTCTGGCGCTCATCTCGCGCTCCTTTGATGGAGTTCCGGAAGGCCTGACGCGCGACGATGTGCTCGACAACATCACGCTCACCTGGTTGACGAACACGGGAATTTCCTCCGCCCGTCTCTACTGGGAGAACAAGTTCGCCTCCTTTTTCGGTGTCAAAGGCGTGTCTATTCCGGTGGCCGTGAGCGTCTTCCCCGATGAGCTCTATCCAGCCCCACGGAGTTGGGCGGAGAAGGCGTATCCCAAGCTCTTCTACTACAACAAGCTCGACAAGGGCGGCCACTTCGCGGCGTGGGAGCAGCCGGAAGCCTTCTATAAGGAGCTCCGCGCCGCGTTCAAATCGATCCGATGATCGTGGCCGCGATCGCTCTGCGTGAAGGCGTTGGGCATAACTGCAGCGCGCCCACACTAGGTCGATTTACCTAGTCGAATGAGTTGCATGCCGCATTAGACTGCGCGTTCCGCCCTTTACGGCACAGGCCACGCCGCCCCCCGTCGCGGTGATAGTGCTATTGCCGGTCCCGACGCAACCCCCACGCCAGCTCATCATTCGCGCGCGGCAATTTGTCCGCGTCGTGGGCGGGCGACATTTGTCTTTCGAGGAGATCGTCGATGAGAACGCTCATGAAACACAGGCTGGCAGTGTCCTGCATGATGATGCTGTCGCTGATTGCAGGCTGCTCGAGTTCGCCCGAGACCATCGAAGAGGCGGACACGATGAAAAGCGAGGTCCGCACCATGGCCAGCGACACGCTGAACGAGCTTGAAAAGATCCAGCCGGGCGCCAAGGCCGCGGTTGATTCGGCCTACGGCCACGCCGAGTTCTCGAACTTCGGCATGAAGATCCTGGTCGCAGGCTCGGGATCAGGCAAGGGCGTGGCGTATTCGCGCTCGCCATCCACCGAAACCTTCATGCGCATGGTGGAGGTGCAGGCAGGCCTGGGGATGGGCGTGAAGAAGTACCGCCTGGTGTGGGTGTTCACCACGAAGGAGGCGTTCGACAACTTCGTGAACAGCGGCTGGGAGTTCGGCGCCCAGGCGACCGCGCAGGCTCAGAAGGATGAAAAGGGCGGCGGCATGGCCGGCGCACTGGCTGTTGGGCCGGGCGTGTACCTGTACCAGATCACCGACACGGGCCTGGCGCTGGAACTGACCGCCAAGGGCACGAAGTACTACAAGGACGACGAGCTCAACTGAACGAGAAGCCGCCACACGTCAAGCTTGCCGGCCGATTGGGCCGGCAGGTTTGTTTTTGGAGTCAGGAGCGGCGAGGCTCGTACAACGTCGCCGGCAGTTGGTTCGCTCAGCGGTGCCTCTTTCAGCCGGGAGGAGCATCATCATGCTTCGAAACATTCGGCGATGCCAACGATGACCTAGTCGTGAATGTGAACGACCTGCTGATGGTGATCACGCACTGGGGCCTGGGCCCGGCTCGTGCTAGGCGGCGAAGCGAACGAAGCGACGGACCGTCTCCTGCGAGCGCTACGAATCGGACGACTTCTGTTTGCGAAGCACCGCATCGATGCGCCGCTTGATGCGGTTCATTTTCTCCACCGCCCGTTGCTCCTGCGCCTGAATCTCGGCCAGTTCCGCCAAGGCACGCTCGGCCTGATCGTCGACACGCGCGATGAGCTTGTTTATGTTGTGCCGGTGGACGGCCACCTGCGAAACTCTACGGGATAGCAACGAGCGCATCTGTAGGGAAAGCGAACGCAAGCGATCCCAACTTCTTGAGCTGGCCTTAGGGCTGATGCCCCGTGTGAATCTCCCCGTCACGCTCGTGCGGCGGCGAGGCGCTCTCGCAACCCGGCTCATCGTCCAACTCGATGATGGGAGCGCCGGCCAGTGTCCGCTCGATCAGCGCGACCAGTTCCATGCCGCCGACGAGGTTGACGCGGCGGACTTCCTTGAGGAACCTTTCCAGGAAGGCTCGACTCCGAGGGGTCAGTTGAGATGGCTTTCGATCATGACAAGCCATGTCTCGAACTCTCTCTCTGTGTGACGCGTCGCCTTGGGGCTGCCGCGCATGAGCGGATCTATGAGCGCCGTCGCGCGGACTTGACGCGCTCCTGTCGGCCTTGCCGAACTCTTCGTTCAGGGGATGCGCGGCGCCGCCCCCCGCCCCCCTTCCAGGATCACCGCTTCGACGGCTGGCCGAGCACATCCTTCATCACCGCGTCGAGGTCGAGCAGGGCCTTGGCGCCATCGCCCTGGAACGAACTGCCGTGCATGGTCGCGAGCGTGCGCGGCTTCAGAGCAGCCAGACCCTCCAGCAGCGGACGCGTGTTGGGCGTATAGGGCATGTAGTCCATGAGCGGGCCGGCCTGGTACGAGGTGATGGCGCGGCGCACGCGGCCGAGGATGTCGGACTCGGTGAGCGGCTCGACATCGCCATCGTGATGGAACAGGTCGGAACAGAACAGCACGCGCTGCGTTTCCTCAAAGAGCACCCCGGCATCCCAGCCATGGGGCAGGTGCGGAGTTGAGCGGTAGCGGAATCGCAGGCGGCCGGTGGTGAAGGTTTCATCGGGCTGGAGGGCGCGCGGGGGGCGTTCGGCGAAGTCGTTGAGGTTCACCAGGGCGCCGACCACGCCCGTGACCGCCTGGGCGCGCGGGGCGACCTTGAGCCAGTCGTTGAGCGAGCCGCACTCATCGACCTCGAAGTGGCTGAAGCCGATCCATCGGAGTTTCGCCGGGTCGATGATTCTTTTCACGGCCTCGAGCACCTGCGGGAACATCCGCCGCATGCCGGTGTGATAGAGCAGCGGCTCCTCGTCGACGATGAGGAAGTGGTTGAACTGAAGGTTGATCTCGGGCATCAGGATGCTGATGCGGTGAACGTCACGAGCGATCTCGGTGATCGACGCCATGGATGCGATGTCCCCTTGGTGGCTGGCGGCTGCTGGCTGTTGCTGGCCTACTTGAGGCGGAGAGGGTAATCGAAGGCATTGGCTGTTGGCTATCGACGATTGGCCATTGGCGCGCCGCGAACGTACCAAGTCTCGGCATACTGCTGGTACGATGTCGCACTACTGGTTGGCGGTGCTCAGCCGGCCTTCTTTCCTCCGTCCCGGGCTCCTGCTCTCGGCGATCCGGCATCTCAACTGTCTGAGCACACCTCACTGAGCACATCTCATCATGGCCACCAGCAAGCATCGCGTCGTTGCGCGCTTGGGGTTCGCAGCGCTCCTGATCGTCACGGTCGTCCTGGCCGCAGGCATGCGCCGCGGCGATGTGCCGCGCGTCACCGTCCTCACGTGGAACATCTTCGATGGCGTCGCCGACTTCACCGGCCCGCCCGACATGGAACAACTCTGGCATGGCGAGAATGCCACCAGGTTCGGCGAGCGGGCTGACAGCATCGCCCAGATCATCGCCGAGCACCATCCGCACATCATTTGCCTGCAGGAGGTCGCGCACTGGCGGGGCCTGATCCTGCTGGACCTGTACAACCACAACTTCTTGGCGATGCTTCAGCAGCGCCTGGTCGCTCTCGGCCTGCACTACGACATCGTCGGCATGCTCGAGACCATCAACTTCTACAGCCAGTTCGACAGCGGCGGCACCTTTCCTTCGACGCTTCGCTGGCGCGAGAACGTGGTCATCCTCGCGCGGCAGTCGACCCAGATCGAGGTGAGCAACGTTCGAACCCGCTCCTTCGACGACACGTTCACGATTTCGTCGCCAAGCCACAGCCTGGAGTTCCAGCGGGGCTGGATCGCAGCCGACATTTCCTACCGCGGCAAGCGGGCGCGATACGTGTGCACGCATCTCGAGCCGCGCTCATCCAGCGTGCGCCAGGACCAGGCGGCGCAACTGATCGACTGGCTGAGCGGCACCGGCCTGCCGGTCGTCGTCATGGGCGACATGAGCAGTCTCCCGGGAGGCGCTGTGCACACGCAGTTCACCGACGCCGGCTACCAGGATGCATGGGCAGCGATCCACGGCCTGCAGGCAGGCCCGACATGCTGCCAGTCGCCTGACCTGATGAACAGCACGAGCGAACTGGACAAGCGAAACGATTACGTGTTCCTGCGCGGCGCCCTCACGCCGGTCTCGATCAGTCGCGTGGGGCAGAATCAGTCCGATCGCACGCCGGGCGGGCTTTGGCCCAGCGATCACGCCGGGCTGGTGGCGCACATCGGGCTGGAGTGAACGGGCGCAGGACTGAGGGGTGGGGAGAGGACTGAGGACTGAGTCCTGAGCCCTCAGTCACCATCGTCGAGCACTGGCGGCTCATCGTTGTCGGTGGCGGGGTGGCTGAGCACGGTGCGCAGCAGCGAGAAGCGCTCGGTCTCCGAGCCGACATCGCCCTTGAACCAGATCGCCAGTCGCTCGGCGAGTTGGCGGCGGGGAATCGAGGCCGAGAGCAGGTGCGTGACGGTTTCGAAGACCTCGATGCGGACCATCGCCCCGTGCATGCCATTGAGCAGCGCGATGGAACGCTCGTTGTCGATGATCTCATCCATCGCGCCGAAGAACGCCAGCACGGGCCCGTTCACACGCGCGAGGTTGCGGCGGATGAACCGCTGCAGGCGCAGGAACTCGAGCATGAAGCGGGCCGAGACCTGCCGCGTGCGGCGGGGATCCCTTTCTAGCACTTCGCGCCATTTCAGGTTGCCGGTCAACTGCGCCACGCCAAACGGGAGATTCTGCAGGCGCGTGGGGGTGATGAACGCGCGGCCGAGCGTGGTCACCCTGCGCCACAGCGGCATGCGCACCGTTGATGCGAGGGCCGGCGAAATCAGCGCCAGCGAGCGGAAGAGTTCAGGATGGCGGATGGCGGTGGCGGTGACGATCGCGCCGCCTAGGGAGATGCCCATGCCATGCAGCGGCTGGGAGGGATGCCGCTGCGCGATGTCGCGGGCCATGCACGTGACATCATCCACGAGGACGGTCCATGTTCTGGCGTGAGCCCGCGTGCCTTCGGAGCGTGCGACGCCGCGGCGATCGAAGAGGTACATGGAGATGCCGCGGCTCTGCAGTTCGCTCGCCATACCGCTGTACCAGCCCATGTGGCTGGCGATGCCGTGCAGCAGAAGGACGACGGGGCCGGTGCCTTCAGCAGGGAACGATCGCACGGCCAGGCGCGTGCCGTCGGAAGCGCGGCAGTGCGTGAACGCGGCATCGGTCATGTGCGTTTAGATGCGCTGGTTGCGCGTTCCTTCTTCGCTGGCTCCTTGCGGGCTTGCTTGGCGGACTTGGGCGGGGACTTGTGGCCGTCGATCTCAATGGCCTGCGAGACGAGCGCATCTTCGCGGTCATCGTGACGATCGGTCAGGACAGCGGCCTTGGCCTGGAAGATGCGCTTGTTGCGCGAAGCGGTGGCCTGGGCCTGCTGGTGCCAGCCGGACTTCATCACGTTGAGAAGCGGCGGCTTGAGTCGAAGGCTCTTGCGCTTGGCTGCGTATTCCAGGTTGAGTTCGGAGAGGTTCTTGTCCACCGCCTGCAGGAACTGCTTGAGGTCGCCGGGCGATGCGGACTGGTCGAATTCGACCATGAGCGCGTAGCGCGATTCCCTGGGGCGAGCCTCGGCCTTGAAATGGGCCAAGCGCACGCCGGCGTCCTTCGCGCTGCGCTCGAAGGCTTCGACAACCTGCTCGGCGCTGAGTTTCTCACCGGTGATGCTGGTCATGCCGTTGCCCTTGCGCACGAAGGCGATGACGGGGGCATCGAGGTGGCGGCCGACGACCTGCACGACATCGTTGATGTCGTAGCGGTATAGGCCGCCGGTAGTGGTGATGATGGTGTAATACGACTGGCCTTCTTCGAGTTCGTGGGCACCGAGCGTCGGGCCGCGCCGCCATTTGTCATCGTCCTCGTCGGATTCGACTTGTTCGACGGGAACGAATTCGAAGACGTTGCTGGCGATGGTGAGCACGCCGCCGGCGCCATCATCGCTCAACGGGATGCTGCCACGGGCCTCGGATGAGAGGTAGCCCCAGTCGCGAACGGGTATGGGGCGCTCGCCATCGGGATTGAAGTAGTCATCGAACTGCTCGAGGTAGTGGCCGACGGTGCCGCCCTTCCAGCAGGCGATGAGCGCGAGGTCGGGCCAGTAGTCGGCGGCGAGGAGGCGGCCATCGCGGCGCGAGCGAGCGCTTTCGAGTTCCTTCGCGCGCTCGGGCAGAGGCTTGCGGCGCGTGCCGAGGGCTTCGCGCACGTGCGCGGGGAGGTTCTTGAGATCGCGCACAGTGCCGTCGGCAATGTCGCGCAGCAGGTCGTCGGCGTACTGATCGGCCATTTCACACAGCGTCACGACGCTGGAAGGATTGGCTGTCGCGAGGAACGTGACGCTTTCCTCGAGTGCGACTCGCAGCAGGCAGTAGTACTTCTGCTCGTAGTCATCGATTTCGAAGACGGGATAGGGAATCGAATAGGTGCTGCGCACGAAGCGCGGCAGGTCGCGGTACATCGTGCCAGAGGTTGAGCCGTAGGGCGTGCCATCGGGCGTGTGGCCTTCGACGGCGCGCGACACGAGCGAGACGACCTTCTTCTGGAAGATGGTGGGATGATCGCACAGCGCGTGGTACAGCCAGATGCGCATCTGATCGCTGTGCACGCGGCCCTGGCACGATGGCGTGACGGGAATGTACTTGGGCTTGCCGGTGGTGCCGGATGTGCGCGCGAACATAATGGGCGTTTCGGCGGTGAGGATGTTGTGTTCGCCGCGCGTCATGCGATCGATCTCATTGCGTACGTTCTCGTAGGTGATGATGGGGACGGCCTTGGCGTAGTCCTTGAGCGTCTGGATCGCGCCGAAGTTGTGCGTGCGGCCGTATTCAGTTTCGCGATTGCGCTGCAGGATGGTGGTGAGCAGTTGCTGCTGCGTGGCTGCGGAATCGCGTGCAGCGCGCTCGAAGCGCCGCGCCGCTGCGCGACCGGTGGCGGACACCAGCAGACGGGTCATCGTGCCCATGGGCTGCCTCCAGTGGTTGATGGCTCGGGTTTCGGTTCTTGCGCGCGGGGCTGAGGTTCCAGCGCGCTGTTGTCGATGGTGATGCCCAGACCGGGGCCTTCGATTGCGGGCGCTGCGCCGCCGGGGCCGAACGTGAGGTTCTCGCGCGCGATGTCGCGCTCGAGAAGAAGCGTGCCGAACGAGCCCTCGCACCAGCGCGGCGGGGCGCCGCGCGTGGCAAGGTGCCGGCCGGCGGCTGACAGAATTGCTGACTCGCCGACCTGCGCACCGAGCATCCAGTCCAGGCCGTGTTGAAGGGCGGTCTCGCGCAGACGCGCTGCGCCGATGAGCCCGCCGTTCTTCGACACGCGAATGTTGAACATGTGGCAGGCACGTGCTTCGATCAGCGACATCGCGTCGGCGAACGAAATCAGCGATTCATCGACGATGATCGGGACGTTGCTGGCGGCGGTGACGTGCGTGAGCCCGGCGATGTCATCGGCTGCGACGGGTTGTTCCACAGCCTCGATGCGGAATCGCTGCATCTGTTCGATGCGCTGCAGAGCCTCGTCGGCGGACCAGGCGCCGTTGGCATCCACACGCAGCGAACACGCATCGCCGAGGATCTCGCGCGCGACACTCAGGTTCGCCAGGTCGTCATCGAGCGAGCTGCCGACCTTCATCTTCACCGCGGGCAGCCGCATCTTCCTGTATGCCTCGCAGAACTCGCGCGTGCGCTCGGGTGAATCGGCGGAGACGACGCCGCTGTATTGGATTCCGGGCCGCGTGACAGGCCCCAGCACGTCGGCGGCGGATCGACCGAATGTCCGACCGGCGAGATCGAGAATGGCGAGTTCCATCGCGCAGAATGCTGCGTGCTCGTCGCGCTTGACGCGGCCCTGCGCATCGCGAAGCGCGGCGATGACATCGTCGAAGGCCGCAAACTCTGCACCGCGCCACGGTGGCGAGAGACGCTGTTCGATCGTACGGTGCGCGCTGTCGGCATCCTCGCCGCTGACGTACGAGCGCGGGGCGCACTCGCCATAGCCTGCGCGGCCCTGTTCATCGCGCACACGCACGATGAGCGAACTCATCGCATCGCGTGATGCCAGCGCGTGCCGGAACGTCAGGCGAAACGCGATCGCGAGCGGAAAGATGTCGATGCTCTGAATTCTCATGCTGCAGACGCGGCCGCCACCGGCGCTTCGCTGCGCTTTGGTGATGCCGCGCTCCTGACATGGTTGAGAATGTGATCCGCGACGTCGTTGACGCGGTCGAAGATCACGGCATGGTCAGCGTTGTCGAACATGATGACGTTCGCCTCCGGCTGCACGCAGCGCACGAGCGCCTCCACCTTGGCATTGTCGATGATGACATCGCGCTCGGCGAGCAGAAGCAGTACCGGAATCGTCAGCCGCGCGCCGCGTCGCGTGAATCGCCGATCGAGCGTGAAGGTCGTGCGCAGGAAGCGCGCGGTCACGCGCTTCAGTCGCCAGGGATCGTGGCGGATGAAGTCGAGGTACGCCGGCGTGGTGGTGAACATCTCCGGGCAAATCGGCGTCGGGAATGTGGCGCGGCCGCCCACGATCAGGTTCAGCGCCGCCGCAGCCTTGTGCCACAGCGAGAGATCCACGGCGGGGCACAGGCCCGGTGTGATCAGCGTCAGGCTTTGCCAGGCATGAGGATGCTGAAGCGCGGTCGCCAGCGCGAGTTTGCCGCCCCATGACAATGCTGCCAGATGCATGGGCGCATCGGCATGCTGCTGCCGGAAACACATCACATCCTCGATGAGCGCCGTGGCGCTCGGTGCATCGCCCGGGTCGCGTTCTCGATTCAATCCGGAGCCGCGCCGATCCAACAGGTACGTCGTGCAGCCTTGCCGCGCCAGCCGTTGAGCGGCTGGCAGAAACCACGTGTTGTGGCTCTCGATTCCGTGAAGATAGAGCAGCGAGAAGCGCGGCGAATCGGCGCGAATCATGCGATAGCTCAGCGGCCGATCTTTCCAACCGCGGTACTCGTCAATTCGTCCGGCATCGGTTACGCCGGGCGGCAGTGCTTCAACCGGAGTGTCGTTCACGATGCTCCCTTGCTGCCTCCAGTCCGGTGGTTTGAATGAATGGCACGTCGATCCCAAGTTGTTGAATCGGCGAGCGAGGCGCGCAGTGAATTCGTTCTGGCCACGACATGTGCGGCCGGCCTGCGTAATTCACCTGTACGTCAGTAATCTGGTCGACGTCGTCGTCCCGCGTACCAATCCCGCCAGAATCAGAATCTCATCTGATTCACAAAGTTGCCCGCGATGCCAGCGAGGCGTGAATCGCCTTCGCGAGTCGTTCCTGCACTGTTTGGCGCGCTGCTTCGCTCCAAGCCAGTGCGGGACCGAATTCCTGCAGGCGCGACCAGGATGGATGCAGACGAATGTCGTCCATCAGGCCTGCGATTGTTGACGACTTACCATCGACCTGCGGCGTCCCAGCGACATCATTGATGTGAATGGGCTCAAGACTGGCGTGGCCGCGTCGCTGCAATGCCTGCAGCAATGCGCCCTGACGCGCCAGCAGCAATTGCAATGTGCGGTCATCGGCTGCGAGTTCGCTGTGGCCGCGCATCCGATCGAGAATGCGGCGGCCGTGCGTGTGTGCCACTCCCAGCGCGCCGCCGATGGCCGCCCCCAGCGCCGTCGCCGCGCCGAGCGTCAGGCCGCCCACCATGGCATCGATGGTCAGTCCCGCGACAGCGCCAGCGGCGGCCGCACTGCCGGTGCGCACGCCGAACTGCTTCATCGCGGCGGGGCTGAACAGGTCAACGCCCCAGCGGCCGTCGTGCATGGGCAGGTCGGTCGCAGCCAGATCCTGCCTGGAGAAGCGATGCAGTTGCAGGAGCTGATCGACGCAGCGCTGCTCGCGCTCGCGGATGCGCTGTCGCAGCGACTCCATCGCGTCCTGCACCTGCGGCCGGCCCTGGGCCGGCACGCTGACCTGGTGGGCTCCGACGTCGATGATCAGGTCGGCGATCATCAAACACGAAGTCGTGATCAGTCCAGCTCGCAACCGCTCGCGCTCCTCGATCAGCGCGTTGAGCGTCGCATGATGATGATCGAGGAGGCTCCGCATCTTCTCCAACAGTCGCCGCTCGGTCTGATCATCGAGCACGACGGTGTCGAACTCAGCGACGGCGTGGAGATTCGCGCGCGAAAGGTGCTCGCGCCACAGGGCAATCTGCGCCTCGGGCGAGGCGATGAAGTTCAGCACGGGCACCACCGGTTTGGCGCAGCGCGCAAGAATCTCCAGTTCATCGCGATGCTTGCCGAGCACGCGGTCGCGCGCATCGATGACATACAGCGCGATGTCACTGGCGAGCACCTGCCGCAGAGCCTTGGCCTCTTGTTGGAACCGACCCCCCGCGTTGGTCCCCGCACTTGCGTCTCCGGTGGCGTCCGACGATCCGAGAAACGCGCGAATCTGGTCGATGCCGTCGATGCGACTGGCGGCGCCGGCGCGATGGCGCTCCAGCAGTTCAAGCAAACCGATGGAATCCTCGAGGCCGGGCGTGTCGTAGAGTTCGACAGCCGGCTGCCCGCGCACCAGCAGCATCGCGCCTTCGACATGACGCGTGGTGGCCGGCCGATCGCTGACCTCGCCGAAGGTCTCATCGCGCGTGAGGGTGCGGAGCAGCGATGTCTTGCCGGTGTTGGTATGGCCAACGACAGCGACTTTGCGCGCCGGGGCTGCGTTGGCGGGCGCGTTCATCGCGCCTCCTTCGCCAGAGCGAGGTCAAAACGGTGGCGCAGGTCATTCAGCCACAGCCGCGCCCGAGACGCGTCGATGTTCGCGTTGTCATTGTCGGTGACGACGGCATCGAGCACCCGCGTAATCGTGCGCTCCTGGTAGCCCTGCATCTCCAGCAGCATCGCGAACAGCGCCGCAGAGCGCATCGCCGCGTCGATGCCGCCAGAACTTCGCTCGCCATTGACTTCGGCCTGCGCCTTCGTACCCGTTGGCTGCATGACGGCAGCGATCGCCGCGCCCAGTCCGCTCCAGATCGGCAGCGCGCTGATTGCGATCGGCGAGATCATCGCCGCCGCGGCGATGCAGCCCAGCGCCCCTGCCGACGCGCCCGCCGCCAGCCACTTGGGGCTGCGCTTGAGACGATCGGGCATGAAATCGACGAAGCGTTTCGCGCCGGCTGTGAGTCGCTCGCCAAGATTCTGCGGCAACAGCGCCGCGGCGTTCTCCGGCACGCGCAGCAGCGTGCGCCAGCGCGGCGCCGAATCGCTGTACAGCCGTGCGATTTCAGTGTGCAGCACGCTCAGGGCGGAGGCGTCGGACATGTGCTTGCCGGCTGCCGCGTCGGCCGCGAACCTCGCGATGAGATCAAAGGCCGGCTCGATGCGTCGCTCGTGTGCAGCGACGGATTCCGAAGCGCCGGCGATCGCCGCGAGGCGCGACTGCGAGGCCCGCGTGAGGTGGTCGAGATCGACGTCGATGATGCGCGCTTCTGGGATTCCCGCCGCACCTGCCACGATTCGCCAATCCGCAAGTCGTGCGTCGAATGACGATGTACGGCTGTGATCCGATTCAGGCGAATCGGCTGTTTGCCGCTCGCGCAATCGCTGGCCGCCTGTCAGCACAATCGCCGGGGGCTGCGCAACCGTGCCCGCGAGATCGGCGAGGAACGTGCCCACGCCGCGATCAGGCGTCGTCGTGAGCGAGCAGACGATCACCAGCGACGCAGGTTCCTGGGCGGCGCGCGAGAGTTCGGCGACAGCGCGTTGGCGCTCCTCACGCGTGTCGACCATTCCCAGATCGTGCCAGCGCACGCCGTGCACCGCCGGCGGCCAGGCGTTGCCGTCGGTAGAACGCGGCAATTCGAAGCCCACAATCGCCGGCAGACCTCCCGCTGCACGCTTCATCGTGCCGCTGGCGCGTGCCGCTCGCGGCGGAGAAACCGGGGCCCGCGCGCCCGCATCGGCATCAACCACGCCAAGCATCGCCGCCGGAGGCTCGAGCACGCCGCGCAAGCGCGCGAATTCCGGCCGATCGACATCGAGTCGATACCGCGATTTCGCCGTGCGGCGCTGGCCAAGGCTCAATCCCAGCAGCAGCAGGCGCGGCGCCAGGCCGTAGACGACGATCGATCCCACCAGCAGCGATGACCACGCCTGGCTCGTCCCCTCGGATTGCTGCAGCGGCACGCCTTCCCAGCGGCTCGAAGCAATCTGCTCATCGCTCGGCGAAATGAAACCTGACGTCTTCGGCAGAGCCGCAACTGCATGTGTCAGCGGCCGATAGGTCTCGGCGCTGAGGATCGTCGTTTCCCAGGCGAACGTGTACTGGCGCGTCGAAAGCAGGAACACGAGCATGCCCAGGCAGCCGACGTTGAACGCCAGCCACAGCGCATGGCTGATGCATGAGAATGTCCAGCGCCCCAGGCCGCCGCGCAGAAACGCGCGCGACAGGCCGGCCACAGCTGCTGCGTAGGCGCGACCCGGATGAATGCGCTGCGCCAGCCACTGGCCGCCGCGCACCACCAGCCCGCCAAGCGAAGCGATCGAGAGCAGCGGCCCCGATGAGCGCGGCAGGAAGATCACGATCAGCCAGAGCGCCAGCAGCGCCAATTGCGGCAGGAGCGTCGCCGCCAGCACGTGAAAGATGTTGACCGGC
>Ga0111538_10005375_pt1 | contig 17513 bp, 17 predicted proteins | sample SoiMethybrSBSTD1_FD_79669 | JGI IMG/M metagenome (GOLD analysis project Ga0111538, IMG submission 79669) | Bulk soil microbial communities from a Populus tree surrounding site in Tennessee, USA - Soil MetaG P. TD hybrid SBSTD1 (version 2)... | ecosystem: Environmental > Terrestrial > Soil >...
GATCAGCAGCGTCCACATGACGACGTTGGTGAACAACCACGTCGCCGTCACGTCGATCACATTCGCTAGGGACATTGGGCTCCTGACCTGTGACCTGTGACCTGTGACCTACCTACGACCTGTGACCTACCTACGACCTGTGACCTGTAACCTACCTATGACCTGTGACCTGTAACCTACCTATGACCTGTGACCTGTGACCTCTGACCTGACAGGTCCTCAGACGTTCGATCGTCCCTGTCCCCCGTCCACTGGAATGCACGCGCCCGTGATCCAGCTCGCGCGGTCGGAGGCGAGGAAGGCGACGAGATTGGCCACTTCGTCGGGACGGCCGAAACGACCGCTGGGGATCTCACGGCGTACGAAGTCGGCGATGCCGGACGGATCCTCCTGCTGACGCTTCCACCACGATCCGCCTTCGAACAGGATCGAACCGGGCGCGATGCTGTTGACGCGGATGTGGTCGCCGGCGAGCTGGTGCGCCATGGCTTTTGCGAGGCTGATCTCCGCCGCCTTGACGGCGTTGTAGGTCATGCGGCCGCCGGACTCGCGGCCCCAGATCGACGCGATCGTCAGGATCACGCCGGCGCCGCGCGTGCGCATGTGCGGCACCACCAACCGGGACATGCGAATCGCGGGAAAGAGCGTCTGATCGATCGCGCTCTGCCACTCGGCGTCGGGTGTCGAGACGATGTCGCCGCCGCCGGCCTTGCCGACGTTGTTCACGAGGATGTCGATGCCGCCGAACGCACGCACGGCGGCGTCAACGACCGACGCGGCGCCGTCAGGCGTCGAGACGTCGGCGGTCACCGCCAGCACGCGATCGGCGCCGCCGGCCTCGACGGCGAGCTGGTCACGCGCGGCGGCCAGCGCATCGGCCCCGCGCGCGCAGATGACGGTGCGCGCGCCTTCGCGCGCGAGCGCGCGCGCAGACGCCAGCCCGAGTCCCCGGCTCCCGCCCGTGATGACGGCAATCCGATCCGTCAGCGAGAGGTCCATGCGTCCGCCGCAGCCGTGCCTAACAGGTTGAGCTCCCAGTCGAAGGTGCCGTAGGTCATGTGGAAGGTGTCGGCCTCGAGAAACTCGCGTTCGCTCGGAAACATGTGCGGCGCGATCATCGCCGCGACCGCGCGCTCGATCGGGCTGCGTTTCGGCCACCGCGCGCCCGCCTGGCTCACGAAGGCCTTCTCGAAGAGCGCCGCGCGCCATCCGATGATCGGGGTGACCTCGAGCGTGTTCGTCGCGCGATCGATGCGCACGCACGACACCCGTTCGGCGCACTCGGCGACGGTTTCGTTCAGCTGCGTGTCGAGCTTCTCGGCGCGATACGCCTCGCTCCGCAGGCGTCCGCTGCCACGCGCGCCGCGCCCGAGCGCGAGGATCATACGCGCGTCGCCGAAACCCGCGATGGGCCCCGTCTCGATCTCGTCGAGCGTGAGCGACTGCCCCGCCACGCGGTGCTTGGTCCGCTCGAAGGCGCCTGGAATCTGCCGCACGCTGGTCTCGGGATAATCGGGCGACTTGCCCTGAATCGGATACGCATCGACGATCGTCCGGAGCACGAGCGCGTTGTACGCGTTGATCCAGAAAGCCTGCTGCGCCGGACGGCTCCAGCCGGTCAATTCCTGCGGCGCGATATCGAGCGCATCCACGAACCGATCGAGCGCGGCCCGATCCGACTTGACCGCGCGATAGTACACGAGCCCGTCCCGAACGTAGAGATCGAGCATCCTCTCGTAACTGGCGTAACGATCGACTTGTCCGCGCGACGTTCCCGAGGTCGACGTCCCCGATGCCGTCGCAGTGCAGACGACGGACGCTGCGAGCAAAGCGACGAGGCGGACGCTACGCACGAGCAACCCGCTCGGCCGGCGCGGACGCCACCGCATAGAGCGCGGCCGTGAACCCGTCCGGCGCCTCGAGATTCGACAGGTGTCCGGCGCGCGGCAGCACCACGAGCGTCGATCCGGGCATGGCGCGGTGCATCGCCTCGCTGTCGGCCACAGGCGTCAGACGATCCTCGTCGCCGCAGATGATCGTCACCGGGCAACTGAGGGCGGTCAGCATCTCGAAGGAATCGGGACGGCTTTTCATCGCCTGCAGGCCGGCGACGATGCCCGCCGGCGGATTCTGCTCGATGACGTGCTGGATCACGTGCGCGAGATCGGGCTGGTGGCGGTGTGTCGTCTCGCCGAGCAGCTTCGGCAACATCTCGCGCGCGACGCCCGCTGCGCCCTCACGCTGCGCGAGATCGATCATCCGATCGCGGCCGGCACGGCCCTCCTCGGTGTCGGCCGTCGCACGTGTGTCGGCCAGCACCAGCGCGTCCAGCCGTTGCGGCGCGAGCCGCGCAAGAGCCATCGCGACGTAGCCGCCCATGGAGAGTCCCGCGACGGCGGTGCGTTCGACGCCCAGGTGCGCCAGCAACTCGAGGGCATCGGCTGCATACGTTTCCATCGTCATCGGCTCATCAGGCATGCCGAACGCCGGTCCGGTGCCGTGGAAGCCGCGATGGTCGGGGGCGATGGCGCGCCAGCCCGGCGCCACGCGCGTGAGCTGCGGCAGCCATTGATCCGCGCTCAGCGGAAAGGCGTGCAACAGGAGCATCGGCCGTCCGGCGCCGACGTCGAAGTAGCGCACGGACCGCGTGGCGAGATTCGCAATCTTTCGCGTGAGCACGTCGATTCATTCTATCGGCGTGTGTGCCGCACGCGGGCCTTGATCTCGCAGGCGGTCGTCACAGACCATGGGGCGATGCGTCCACTCGCGCTGATGTCTGCCATCGCTCTGTTACTTGCCGGTGCCTGCACGTTGAAGGAGGAATCGCACGACGTCCCGGCGCCGCCCGACGTGGCTGGGCCGCCGCCCGACGCGCTCAAGACGCCGTCGGGCCTCGCCTCGAAGGTCCTCCAGATTGGATTCAGCAACTCTCGCCCGGCGCCGCGCTCGACCGTCAAAGTGACGTACACCGGCTGGACGACTGACGGAAAGATGTTCGACAGCGGCACGCACGAATTCCCGATCGATCAGGTCATCAAGGGCTGGACCGAAGGCCTGCAGCTCATGGTGGTCGGTGAGAAGCGCCGGTTCTGGATTCCAGGCAACCTGGCGTACGACTATCCGGGCGCCCGCCCGGATGCACCGAAGGGCATGCTGGTGTTTGACATCGAGCTGCTGTCGGTGAAGTGAAGCGCGTGTGGTTGCTCGTCGTCACGGCGATTCTCACGGCCGCGGGTGTCGCCGCGGTGCGCACCGCGGCGCTCCGCAGCCGGCAGGTTGCGCCGGGGACGGTCGCAGACATCACGATCGACGCTCACGCGGCGGCCACGCGACTGGCTGCCGCGCTCACCTTTCAGACGATTTCCTGGGGTGACCCTGCTCGTCGCGACGGCGCGGCGTTCCTTGCGCTGCACGCCTACCTGGCCTCGACGTTTCCGCGGGTCGCGCAGACGCTGACGCGCGAGACCATCGCCGATTACTCCCTGCTCTACACCTGGACAGGCGCCCGGACGGATTTGCCGCCGCTGATCCTGTGCGCGCACTTCGACGTCGTGCCGGCCGAGAACACCGCCGACGCATCGTGGACGCACCCGCCGTTTTCCGGTGTCGTCGACAGCGAGCGCGTGTGGGGCCGCGGCGCGGTGGACGACAAGTCCAGCGCCGTTGGGATCCTCGAAGCGGCAGAGGCGCTGATCGCGTCGGGCGCTCGTCCTCAGCGCACCATTTACTTTGCGTTCAGTCACACCGAGGAAGACGACACCAGCGGCGCGACGGCAATTGCGCGCACACTCGCCGGCCGCGGGGTGCGCGGCGCGTGGCTCCTCGACGAGGGCGGACTGATCGTCTCCACGGTGCCGGGCGTGTCGTCGCCGGTGGCCTTCGTCGGCCTCACGGAAAAGGCGGCGGTGACGCTCGAGCTGGTCGCCGAGGCCGCGGGTGGACATGCGGCGATGCCGCCGCGCGAAACGGCGGTGGGCATCCTTGCGCGCGCGCTCGATCGGCTGGAGCGTCATCCGATGCCCGAGCGGCTCGACGGGGTGACGCGCGAGATGTTCGAGACGCTGGCTCCCGAGATGCGCTGGCCGATGCGCGCGGCGTTCGCGAATCTGTGGGCGACGCGACCGCTCATCACCCGCATGCTCGCGCGCCGGCCCGACACCGACGCGCTGATCCGCACCACGACGGCGCCGACCATGCTCTCGGCAAGCCCGAAGATCAACGTGCTCGCCACGTCGGCCCGTGCGGCGGTCAACTTCCGGCTGCTCCCCGGCGACACCACCGACACGCTCGTCGCGCACGTGACGTCGGTCGTCGACGACCCGCGCGTGAAGATCCGCGTGGCCGGCGACAGCGGCACGCCGCCGCCCGTCTCGCGCACGGACGTGCCCGAGTACGCCGCGCTTGCGCGCGCGGTCCGTGCGGCGCACCCGGACGTCCTCGTCGCGCCGTTCCTCACCACCGCGGCCACCGACGCGCGCGTGTACGCGTCGATCGCGCCCCACACGTACCGCTTGCTGCCCGTCTACCAGGAAGGCACCGTGCAGATGATTCACGGCGTGAACGAGTCGATTCGCATCGACGCGTACGAACGCGCCGTGCGGACCTACGCAACGCTGATGCTGTCTGCCGATCGGTAGTGCGTCAGGCGATGTCGTCGGGGTGATTCGCGCGCAGGAGCGCTTCCGCGCGATCGAGTTCGCCGGCCTTTACCAGCCGCGAAAGGCTCTCTTCGAGCGTGAACGAGCCGAGCTTGCGCGTGATCGTGATCTCCTGATGCATGTGGTGCAGGGCGTTGCGACGGATGTGCTGCCGCGCGCCGTAGGCGACCATCAGCAGCTCAGCGGCTGGCACCCGGCCGCCCGACCGCCGCGGGATGAGCTGTTGCACATACACCGCCGCCAGTGCGGCGGCGAGCTCCTGGCGAATCGTCGCCTGCCGTTCGGCCGCGAACGAATCGGCCATCCGGCCGATCGTCGACGCCACATCGGTCGTATGCAGCGTGGTGAGGACCAGGTGACCGGTCTCGCCCGCGGCCAGGGCAATGCGCATCGTTTCCGGATCGCGCATCTCGCCGATGACGATGACGTCCGGCGCCTGGCGGAGCGCGGAGCGCAGCGCCGACGGAAAGTCGGGAGCATCGATACCGACCTCGACCTGTTGAATGACCGACTGCTGGTTCGTGTGCTCGTACTCGATGGGATCTTCGATCGTGATGACGTGCTTCGGTTCGTGCGCGTTGATCTCGTTCACGAGCGCGGCCATCGTCGTCGTCTTCCCGGAACCGGTGGCGCCTCCGATGACGACCAGGCCACGCGGAATCTTCGCGAGCACGTCGCTGCCCGGCGGCAGCAGCAGGCTCGCCAGCGCCGGCACGCGTGCCGGCAGCATGCGGATGGCCGCAGCGGCGCGTCCGCGCTCGCGATGGAGGTTGATGCGGAAGCGGCCGACGCCGCTGACACGGCGCGCCGCGTCAGAGAGCCCGCGCTCGCGGTAGTCGCGCTGCGCGTGCGTCGGCAGACTCGGGAGGACCAGCGATTCGATCTCCAGACCGTCGAGCACCGGCCCGGCCGTGCGCACGATGCGGCCCTGCACGCGCAACGCCGGCGTCTCACCCGCGAGCAGGAGCAGATCGGACGCACCGCGCGAGGCGACCAGCTCGAGCCACGACTCGAGACCGGCGCCCTCCGCGGGGCCATCCACGCGCTCGGCGTCGAGCTCGTCGGCGAGGTGATCGAGGTCTTCGGTCATTCGCTGTCTCAATCGAATACTCACACGAAGGTCACGATGGCGCTTGTCGTGATTGTTCTATCCTCAATGGATATGTGCCGCAACATCAAGACGCTGTTCAACTTCGAGCCGCCGGCCACCGACGAGGAGGTTCGCGCGTCGGCCATTCAGTTCGTGCGCAAGCTGAGCGGATTCAACAAGCCATCGCAGGCGAACGAGGCGGTGTTCAATCGCGCGGTTGAAGACGTGACAGCGATCGCGCGGCGGCTGGTCGACTCGCTGGTCACGCAAGCGCCCGCGCGCAATCGCGAAGAAGTCGCGGCCAGAGCCCGCCTCGAAGCGGCCAAACGCTACGGCACGAGATAGCGCTACAACCACCTGCCGACGCGCTGGCAGTACTCCTCGTACGCCTCACCGAACGTGCGCTGGAGATATCGCTCCTCACGCGCGATGACCGCCAGCTCGATCGCGAGCAGCACGACCGGCAGCAGCACGAGCGGCCACACGGTGTTGGCGATCAGTGAGGCGCCGAGATAGATCGCGACGAACCCGACGTACATCGGATTGCGCGACAGTCGGTACGGGCCCGCGTCGACGAGGCGCTGCGCGGCCTGCTGCAGCATGATGCCGGTCTTCGCGCGCGCAAACGTGCCCAGCCCCCAGGCGAAGACCACGCTGCCGGCGACGACGGCCACCCAGCCGGCGGCGAGCTCGAATGGGCCGGGCCCGCGATCGGACATCACCATCGGCAGCCGGGTGTTGATCCAGACACCGACCAGAAAGCCAGCGACGAAGACGAGCGTAGGCGGGAGGGGCGCGCCCGGTCCCTTGCCGATCGGCCTCATGCAGTTCTCCTGTGGAGTGAGGCGGCAGTGTACGCCAGCTCACATCCCCCTTCATCCTTTTTCCCGAATCACAGGACCGTGATCAAGTGCTGAGGACCTCGAGCAACGCCGTGCCCAGGTCCTCGGCCTTGCGGGCGCCGATGCCGTAGACGCCGCGCAATTGCTCGATCGACCGCGGTCTGAGGCGCGCCAGCTCGCGAAGCGTGGTGTCGTGGAAAATCACGTACGGCGGAACGCCGCGCGCGCGGGCCAGCTCGAGCCGCAGCGCGCGCAGCCGATCGAACAGGTCCCGATCCACGTCGGCCCAGGATGCGGCTTCCGCGCGCGACCGCTTCGGCGCGCGGCCCTTCTCGGGCTTCCGCTGGCGGGCCAGCACGAGATCCGGCATGGCCTCCGCATCCTTCAAGAGCGCGACGCCGGGCGCCGTCAGCTGCAGCACGGGAAACGCGTCCTCGGTCTGGCGCACCAGGCCACGGCCCGTGAGCTGGTCAATGTAGCCCCGCACCTCGTCCACCGAGGCGTCGCGCAAGAGACCGAACACGCTCAGTTGCTCGTGGCCACGCGATGTCACGAGTTCTGTGGGCGATCCGCGGAGCACGTTGGCGACATGCGCCACACCAAACCGCTGACCGACGCGCGCGACGGCCGACAGGATCTTTCGCGCGAGTGTGACGGGATCGTTGACGAATTCGAGTTCGCCGAGGCAGAAGTCGCAGGCGCCGCAATCGGATCGTTCGTACACTTCGCCGAAGTACCCGACGAGCCGCTTGTGCCGGCAGCCGACGTTCGCCGCGTAGCGTTCCATGTCACGCAAGAGCGCGCGGCGCGCGTCGGTAGACTCGCCCGAGGTTTCGAACATTGCACGCCATTTGATGAAGTCGCCGGCCGAGTAGATCAGCACGCACTCGGCGTCGAGGCCGTCGCGGCCAGCTCTGCCGGACTCCTGCTGGTAGTGCTCGAGCGACTGCGGCGCCCCGGCGTGCACGACGAAGCGCACGTCGGATCGATCGATCCCCATGCCGAATGCCACGGTCGCGACGACCACCTCCACGTCCTCGTTGAGGAACGCGTCCTGGTGCCGATGACGATCGGCGTCAGGCAGGCCGGCGTGGTACGGGACGGCACGCACGCCGATCTCGACGAGCCACTGGGCCAGGTGCTCGACGTCCTTGCGCGATTGGCAATAGACGATGCCCGCCTCGCGTGAGTGACGGGCGAGCACGTCCTGAATCTGGCGCTTCAGCCCGGATCGCGCGAACACGCGATACAGCAGATTCGGCCGATCGAACGATCCCACCAGCTCCACGGGCGACCGGAGCTGAAGCTGCGACACGATGTCGCGCCGGACGCGCGAGGTCGCGGTGGCGGTGAAGGCGTGGACGCTGACGTCGGGCCAGCGGTCGCGCAGCGACGCGAGTTGACGGTACTCGGGCCGGAAATCGTGGCCCCACTGGCTGATGCAGTGCGCTTCGTCAATCGCCACGAAGCTCACCGGCTGCCGGCCGATCAGCTCCGCCAGGCTGCCACTCGTCTCGCCGACCAGCCGCTCGGGCGCGACGTACAGCAGCCGGTACCGTCCGTCTCGCAGCCCGAGCGTGACATCGCGGCGATCGGCCGGATCGAGTGCGCTGTGCAGGCACGCCGCCGCCACGCCGTCGCCGACGAGCGTGTCCACCTGATCCTTCATCAGCGAGATCAGCGGCGAGACGACGATCGCGAGACCGTCGCGGAGCAGCGCGGGCGCCTGGAAGCAGAGCGACTTGCCGCCGCCGGTCGGCAGCACGACCACCGAGTCGCGGCGATCGAGAATCGCCGTCATCGCCTCGCGCTGCAGCGGGCGGAACGTCGAGAATCCCCAGAAACGCTCGAGCACCTCGAGCAGCGCGTCAGCCACGGAGTGATCCTAGCGAAAAACGCCGGAGCGCCGTCGGGCGCCGTAAACTGGAGTCGTGCCGACGCGCACAATTCAACACGCCGGCTCCATCGCGGGCGTCGCGATCGACGAGCGCGAGCAGGATGCGCTGGACGATCTGCGCGCGTTCCTGACGATCGCGCGCACGCACGCTTCCGACTTCGGCGAGCGCCAGGTGTTCGTCCGCCTCGACGGCGGCGCGCGGATTGCGCTCGTGTATGGCGAGTCGTTCACCGACGAGCTCAAGCCAGGCTCGCACACGCTGCGCGTGCACAACACGCTGGTGTGGAAGACCGTGCGCTTCACGATCGAGCCCGGCGAACACCTCGAGTGTCAGATCGTGAACTGCGGACGCTGGTGGACGTACGCCATGGCAGGTGTGCTCGGCTCCGCGCCGCTCTTCCTGAAGGTCCAGCTACGAAGCCGGGCGTAGCGCGAGCACGAACGCCGCGATGTCCTGCACGACTTCCGGCGCGACGTGGTTGGCCGTCGCGTAGTCTGCCGGTGACGCGGGCCCGGTGCCCGGCATGAACAAGTGATTGAGCGCCGGGTACGACTTGAAGGTCCGTCCCGGCGCGCCCCCAGTCGCCGGCAACGCCGCCTTCCACCTCGCGAACTCCTCCATCGTCACCTGATAGTCGCGTTCGCCCTGCAGGACGAGCATCGAGCGCTCCACGGAACGCGCCGCGACTGGCGGATCGTAGCCGCGCAAGTCCAGCCAGTACGATGCCGGGGCTCCTGAGATCATCTGCGAGGTCTTCGCATCGTCTGGCGTGAGCGCCTTGACGCGCGTCACCAGCGCGGTGGCGCCGTCGATCTGCTGCTGCTCCTGCGGCGTGATGGTGCCGTCGAGGGACGCCACGTAGCGCGTCTGCTCCAGGATGGCCTGCTCGAGCGAGCGCACGGCGCCGGCCATCACCACGAAGCCGGCAATGCGAGGATCGGCTGCAGCGATGCGCGGAATCAGCATGCCGCCGAGGCTGTGTCCGATGACGACGATGCGCCGCGCGTCGATCTTCGGATGCTTGCGCAACGAATCCACGGCCGCGACCGCATCGTCAACCGTCTCTTCCTTCACCGTGAATGCCGGGATCGAAGACAGCTTCGACGGGTACTGTTTCGTGCGCTTCTCGTAGCGGAGCACAGCGATGCCGCGGGAAGCCAGGCCGAGCGCCAGATCGCGAAACGGCTTGTTCGGTCCGATCGTCTCGTCGCGATCGTTCGGACCCGATCCGTGCACGAGCACGACAGCAGGAAACGGCCCTGTGCCGGTCGGCAGCGTGAGCGTGCCCGGCAGTGCCCACTCACCGCTTCCGACCGTGGCGTCCTCCTCGGTAAGTGACGTCATCGTCGCGTAGGGCGGCGGTGCGTATGGCGTGGCCGGCGGGCGCATCGAGAAGCCGCCAATCTCGCCCGTCGGGTTGAAGACGAGCACCGCCTCCAGCGTCGCTCGTTCGAACGCGCACGACACCGTCGCCACCTGTCGTGTGCCGTTGGGTTGCACGCGGGGGCTGCTGTGGCTCTTCAGCGGCCCGAACTGCCCCACGAGGCCGGTCCACGTCGCCTTCAACCGATCCTCGGTGATCGCCGCCTTCATCGGCGCGTCGAACCGTGCCGTCACCTTCGCGTACTCACCCGCGGCGAGTGCGTCCACGACCTCGATCGCCGCCTTCGCCGGATCAACTGGCGCGGCCGGCGCTTGCACCGCCGGCGGCGTCTGCGCGGCGGGATGCCCGACGAACGCCACGGCAGTCATGGCGACGACTGCGAGCCCTGCGGAAAAAAAGGTGACGTTCTGCCTTCTCATGGTCATGACGATTACCTGGCTTCGCGCTTCGCGCGACGCGCGGCGGCCGCATCGTAGTCGGCGGTGCGGTCGGCGACGTCCTTCGAAAGGCCGCGCAGTTTCTCGGCGGCGTCGCGCACTTTCGCCTGCAGTTCCGAGTGCACACGCTCGGCGGCCTCGTGCGCGCGCTTCGCCTTGGCCAGCGCGGCCGCGGCGTCCTTCTCCGCTTCGCGGGCCTCGTCGAGATCCTCGCGCGCGCGAGTGTCTTCGCGCTTCTGCGACGCCGCCGCCTGCCGTTCGACGGCCGGCGTCACGAGTCCCGAGAGCGCCTCGAAGCCGAGCGGCTTGAGCGGACGCGACAGCCGGCCCGGCGCGCCCGGCCCCGGCAGCGCGCGCAGCGTCTCGGTCACCGCGGCGATCGTCGCGGGCGTGGCCGCATCGCCGGCGTCCTTCAGGACGCCGCGCACGACGTCCAGCGCGGCCTTCACCGCGGCGTTCTGCGCGGCCTCCGACTCCCGCAGGCTGGCCTTCCTGCCCGCCATCATCGCGGCGTTCGCCGCCCGCACGTTCGCCGCGGCATCCAGCAGCCGATCGTATGCACGCCGATGCCGCCAGTAGAGCTGATTGACCGTCCACGCGGCGATCGACGGTTTCTCCAACTCGCGTACGGCGGCCGCATCAGCGCCGCGGCGCGACTTCGCCAGCGCGTTCCGCGCGCCCGTGAACTCGCCGGGCGGCAACTGAAAGAGCTGATCGATCTCGTCGTCGGATTTGGCCGCCATGGGTGACGCTTGCCAGCAGTCTATGACGTGATGGGCGCCCAGCGCAGGTCGCGCTCGGAGAGCGTCGGCGTCTTGATCGGCCAGTCGATGCCGAGCGCGGGATCGTTCCAGAGAAAGCCGTCTTCGTGTTCCGGCGCGTACTCCGTCGTCGTCTTGTAGACGACCTCGGCCACTTCGCTCAGCACGCAGAAGCCGTGCGCACACCATGGCGGGACGTACAGCAACTGCGGGCGATCGCCGGAGAGCGTGATGCTCTGCCACTTGCCGAACGTCGGCGAGTCGCGCCGCGCGTCAACGGCGACGTCGAACACCTCGCCGGCGCTGACGCGCACGAGCTTGCCTTGTGCGTGCGCACCGCGCTGGAAGTGGAGGCCGCGCAACGATCCGCGCGTCGATCGCGAGTAGTTTTCCTGCACGAACGTCGCCGGCAGGCCGAGCGCCCGGAACTCGGAGGCCTTGTAGGTCTCCATGAAGTGGCCGCGGGCGTCGCCGAACACGCGCGGCTCAATCAGGATGACTTCAGGAATCTCGAGAGCCTGGACCGTGAACGGCATCGCTGATTCTCGCGTGTTCGTCTTCGATCAAACGGCGGAGGTAATCGCCGTACTGGTTGCCCTTCATCGTCGCCGCGCTCCGCAGCACGTCCTCCGCCGTGACGTAGCCGAGCCGGTACGCGACCTCTTCCGGACACGCGACCTTCAGTCCCTGCCGCTCTTCGATCGCCTGGATGAAGGTCGAGGCCTGCAGCAGCGAATCGTGCGTGCCCGTGTCGAGCCAGGCGATCCCGCGGCCGAGCACCTCGACGCGAAGCGTCCCGCGATCGAGGTAGGCGCGGTTGAGGTCGGTGATCTCCAGCTCGCCGCGCGCGGACGGCTCGAGCGCCGCCGCTAGATCCGCCACCTGCTCGTCATAGAAGTACAGGCCCGGCACGGCGAACTGCGAGCGCGGCTTCGCGGGTTTTTCCTCGAGGCTCAGCGCGCGGCCCGATGCGTCGAACTCCACGACGCCGTAGCGCTCGGGATCGCGGACGCGATACGCGAAGATCGTCGCGCCCGATCGGTGACTCGCGGCGGCCCGCAGATACTCCGGAAACCCGTGGCCATAGAAAATGTTGTCGCCGAGCGCCAGCGCGCTGCCGCCGCCCGTGATGAAGCTGCGGCCGAGCACGAAGGCATGCGCCAATCCCTCCGGCCGCTCCTGCACCGCGTAGCTGATCGCAATACCGAAGTTGTGGCCGTCGCCGAGCAGCCGCTGGAACGCGCTCTGATCGTGCGGCGTCGTGATGACGAGCACGTCGCGGATCCCCGCCATCATGAGCGTGGTCAGCGGGTAGTACACGAGCGGCTTGTCGTACACGGGCACGAGCTGCTTGCTCACGCCGAGCGTGAGCGGATACAGCCGGCTGCCCGATCCCCCCGCCAGGATGATGCCTTTCACTGGGGGCGGATCATATCAGTGGCTACGAGACTGCTTATGGGTGTTAATGCGGCAATGCGGCAGTGGGGCAATGGGGCAATGAGGCAATGAGGCAATGAGGCAATGAGGCAATGAGGCAATGAGGCAATGAATGATCTACTGTCTCGTGTGAGGTGACCGGCGATGTCGAAGGGACGATTCATCACGACTGATCAAGTGGAACGCGAGCAGCTGCCGTTCGGCGGGCTTGCCTGGCTCAGCCGGCCTGCGACGACGGGCGCCAGGGACCTCGTGGTGATCGATGTCGAGCTGCTGCCGGGACAGGGACACAACTTCCACAAACATCCGGATCAGGAAGAAGTGCTGTACTTGGTCTCCGGCCGCGTCGAGCAGTGGCTCGAGCGCGAGTCGCGCATCCTGAAACCGGGCGACGCGATTTTCATCAACAAGGGCGTCGTCCACGCGTCGTTCAACACCTCAAAGGAACCCGCACGATTTCTCGCGATCCTGGGACCAAGCGTCGGCGACGCGGGGTACGTCAGTGTCGAGGTGGGCGGGGAGGAACCCTGGAGTACTCTCCGCGCACACGAAGGGCACGAAGGGGTGACGAAGGGCGCGTAGCAAGATCACCCGCCGATCCTGCGAATCCCCATGCTGAACCCGGCGCTCGAACTGCCTGCACGAACGACGCGTAGAAACACGTCGGTGATGCCGGTCTTTGCGAACGGCGTGACGACCAACATCGCGACGACCGTGTCGTTCGCGGTGGATGGAACGCTGAAGCGCACGATCGAGGCGCCGTCCGTCGTGACTGGCGGGCCCAGGACGCGCCACCCGATGGCGGTGACTTGCTGCGTGTAATGGGCAACGATGGCGGCCGGCGCCATGTCGCCTTGCAGTCTGGTCGCGGCGGTCCACGAGTCGTTGTTCGCGCCCGAGGTCGCACCAGATGCGCGCACTCCGGCTGGCGGAGTCAGCGTGGGCAGTCTCACGTCGGCAAAGAATGCGGAACCACTTCCTGCACCGAGCGTCTGGCACTGGCGACGGGGATCGTTGGACCAGATTGCGCGCACGTACGTGCCTCCCGCCGCACGATCGACAAACGACAGCGTGACGAAATCCTGGCCGCGGCATACGGACGATGAAGTGGCCAACGGTCCTGACACGAACCCGCGCTGCGTTGGCATCAGACTGGTCCATCCCGACCGCGTCAGGGCCTCCACAAAGCCTGACCGGCGGTCCGAGGCCAGACCAGGCGCTTCACCCACGACCGTCGCCCCGCTTACCGATACCGCCGAGAGCACAACGCGCGTGCGTGGCGGCAGGACGTCCACCGGGAACCCTGTCGGCGCCGGCCCCACTCTGAGGTCGAAAGGTTCTCCCCGCATCCCGTTCATCAGAACGGCCACGAGTTCCTTGGGAATCGTGTCGGTCGTGGCCTGACCAATCGCTGCGAATACCAAGAGCGCCGGCAACAGGGGCGTCATGATGGCTTTCTCCTGCGGCTTATTTTGAACACGTTCAATAATTGGGTCAAGGAGAATTTGAACTCGTTCAAAACGCCCCAAAAGAAAAGGCCCGGAGGCGTCATCCGCCTGCGGGCCCTTGAAGACAAGGGGTCTACTTCGTGCTCTTCGTTACCGCTTCGTGCCCTTCGTGGCTCTACGCGCAGCCCGACGTCGTTCCGCAGTTGCTGCACTTGTAGCACGCGCCGCTGCGGACCATGATCGAGCCGCACGTCGAGCACGGCGGCGCGTCTTCCTGGTTCTGAATCGCCGCGAACTTGGCCGGCTTGCCTGCGGGCGCCCCGGCTTGTGGCGCGGCAGCAGGCTTGCCCGCCGGAGCGCCGGTCTGTGGCGCGGAGGCGGGCGCAGTGGCTGTCGCCTGGACGTCCAGCACCAGTTGCTCCGGCGTCGTGGTCTCTTCCCGGTTGTTCACGCCCGCGCGGTACTGCGCTTCCGGCGAGAGGAACTTCACGGCCATCCACCGGAAGATGTAGTCGACGATCGACTTGGCGAAGCGGATGTCCGCGTTCTTCGTCATCCCCGAAGGCTCGAAGCGGACGTGGCTGAATTTGTCCACGAGATCCTGCAGCGGGACGCCGTACTGCAGCGCGTAGCTGATGGCCTGCGCGAAGGCGTCGGCGAAGCCGGAGATCGTCGAGCCTTCCTTCGCCATCGTGAGGAACAGCTCGCCCGGCATGCCGTCCTCGTAGAGCCCGACGGTGATGTAGCCCTCGTGGCCGGCGATGTCGAACTTGTGCGTGATCGACTGCCGTTCGTCGGGCAGCCGGTGACGGCGCGGGGCTTCGTTCAGCACGCTGGCGCCGGCCGCGGCCACGTCGGCCGTCTTGTCCCGCGACGTGTTGAGCGGCTGTGTGCGCTTGCTGCCGTCGCGGTAGATCGACACGGCCTTCGCACCGAAGCGCCACGAGTCGATATAGGCCTGCTCGATCTCCTCGACCGTCGCCGCCTTCGGCACGTTGACCGTCTTGCTGATCGCGCCGGAGATGAACGGCTGCACGGCCCCCATCATCTTGATGTGGCCCATGTAGTGGATCGACCGCATGCCGCGCATCGGCTTGAACGCGCAGTCGAACACCGCGAGGTCCTTGTCCTTCAGGTGCGGCGCGCCCTCGATCGTCTCGTGCTCGTCGATGTAGCCGACGATGTCCTTGACTTCGGCCTCGGTGTAGCCGAGCTTCGCGAGCGCGGCAGGCACGGTGTTGTTGACGATCTTCATCATGCCGCCGCCGACGAGCTTCTTGTATTTCACGAGGGCGATGTCGGGCTCGACGCCCGTGGTGTCGCAGTCCATCATGAAGCCGATCGTGCCCGTGGGCGCGAGCACCGTGGCCTGTGCGTTGCGGTAGCCGTGTTCGTCGCCGAGCTCGACGCACTCGTCCCAGGTGGACTTCGCCGTCTCGAACAGCTCCTTCGGCACGTGCGTCCGGTCGATGTCCTTGAGCGCCGCGCGGTGCTTGCGCATCACGCGCATCATCGCGTCACGATTCTTCGCGTAGCCGGGGAACGGTCCGCCGTGATCGCGCGCCACGCGCGCCGACTGCGCGTAGGCCGCGCCGTGCATCACGGCGGTGATCGTCGCCGCGTAGTCACGGCCGGCGTCGCTGTCGTATGGCAGGCCGCGCGACATCAGCAGCGCGCCGAGGTTCGCGTAACCGAGGCCGAGCGGACGGTAGTCGTGGCTGTTGCGCCCGATCGCCGGCGTCGGATAGCTCGCGTTGTCGACCAGAATCTCCTGCGCCGTGATGAACGTCACGCACGCCTTCGCGAACAGCGGCGCGTCGAACTCGCCGTTCTCGCGCACGAACTTCATGAGGTTGATCGACGCGAGGTTGCACGCCGAGTCGTCCAGGAACATGTACTCCGAACACGGGTTGCTCGCGTTGATGCGCGCCGTCTCGGGACACGTGTGCCAGTCGTTCACGGTCGTGTCGAACTGCATCCCTGGATCGCCGCAGACCCACGTCGCCTCGGCGATCTGTCGCATCAGATCGCGCGCCTTGTACGTGTCCATCACCGCGTGCGGCACCAGCACGGCCCGCGTCTGCCATTCGCCGTCGTCCAGCACGGCGCGCATGAATTCGTCGGTCACGCGCACCGAGTTGTTCGAGTTCTGGAAGAACACCGACGCGTAGGCCGGCCCCGTGAACGAGCCGTCGTACCCGGCGTCGATCAGCGCCCACGCCTTCTTCTCTTCCTCGACCTTGCAGTTGATGAACTCGGCGACGTCGGGATGCTCGGCGTTCAGGATCACCATCTTCGCCGCGCGGCGCGTCTTGCCGCCCGACTTGATGACGCCGGCAAACGCATCGAAGCCCTTCATGAACGAGACCGGACCCGACGCGGTGCCGCCACCGGCCAGCAGCTCGCGCGAGGAGCGGATCGCCGAGAGATTCGAGCCCGTGCCCGATCCGAACTTGAACAGCATGCCCTCGGTCTTCGCCAACCCGAGGATCGACTCCATGGTGTCCTGCACCGAGTTGATGAAGCACGCCGAGCACTGCGGCGCCTTCTCGAACCCGCAGTTGAACCACACGGGGCTGTTGAACGAGCCCTTCTGATAGACCAGCAGGTGCTTCAGGTCGTCGCTGAACGCCTGAAGGTCGTCTTCCGACGCGAAGTAATGCTGCTCGCGCGCCCAGACCGTGATCGTGTCGACGACGCGCCCGATGAGCTGCTTGACCGACCGCTCGCGCTCGGGTGTGCCGATCTGCCCGCGGAAATACTTCGAGACGACGATGTTGGTGGCCTGCTGAGACCAGAAACGCGGGAACTCGACGTCGCGCTGCTCGAAGACCAGCTCACCGCGCTCGTTGGCGATGAGGGCCGACCGCAACTCCCATTCGATCTCGTCGAACGGATCGACGCCTTCCTTGGCAAAGGCCCGTTCGTACTCGAGACCCGACACTGACGGCCCCGGACCGAAGGTCCGTCCGACCGCCTGCGATGAAGAAGAAGTGGTTTCGACCTGCGAGCGCTGCATCTCATCCTCCCGACAAGGAGATCTTCCAGGGGACCCGGAACTCTTTCGTACACGCCGCCGCTTGGCCCACAAACGGCGCCCCTCCCACCTCGACAACCCATGTCGGGCCGGTAACTCGGAGCGTTCGTTTCGGAGCGAAATGCCGGGAAGGATTTCGCTTGTCGGCTGTTGCGGTGCCGGCCACCGAATATGCGCCTCGTTTACGCGGTTGTCAAGACGGAACCTACGACATATTGTGTCAAGGTTTCATGCCAACCGCCAGATATGGACAAGACCCCGATCTCGTCGTCCGATTCGGGGACTGACCTAATTTGTAAGTGCGGGTGACTTCCGCAGCGGCTTGATAGCATACGCAGACCCGAGACCGCTCCGTTTGCTCCCTTCATCGTGACCGCCCTTCCGCGTCCCTTCGTCCGAAGAGATCTATTTCTCACGTTCGTCCTGTCCCGGGCCGCGATCGCCCTCGTGGGCTTCTACGGAGCGGCGATGTTCGTCGACCAGCGCGCACTGCAGACGGCGGGGGCGCTGGCCCTGAATCC
>Ga0111538_10005376_pt1 | contig 17513 bp, 16 predicted proteins | sample SoiMethybrSBSTD1_FD_79669 | JGI IMG/M metagenome (GOLD analysis project Ga0111538, IMG submission 79669) | Bulk soil microbial communities from a Populus tree surrounding site in Tennessee, USA - Soil MetaG P. TD hybrid SBSTD1 (version 2)... | ecosystem: Environmental > Terrestrial > Soil >...
AGCGTTCCCAGGCCCCGGGGCAAGCGCGCCGAGGGTTCTCATCACTGGTTTCTTGAAGTCGCAGTCTTCCGCCCGCCTCAGCCCCGCATGTCGCGCTCCAGGTCGAGACCCGCGACCGCGGCGCTTTGCGGGCCGCCCTGGGCGGCCTAAGGTTACTGCCGCCCCTCGCTTGTGTTGCTGCTCGTTGATCTCGCACCAGGAAGTGTAGCACTCTTGGCAGTGTAGCGGGCCTCTTGCAGCCCAAAGGCCTGCTCCTGAGCTAGGCATACTCGACAGTTTCCGTGAGCGGAACGGAGCGCGCGGTTGCTCCCCTCGTTCTGGACGGGACTTTCAGCGGCATTTCCCTCGCTGTGACCACGTTGTGCTTTTCGGTATGGGTCGATTCTCTTGCTTCTTCGAAAGGAAAGGGGATGGCAGGCTCGTCGGCACGGCAAAATGCGTTGGTCGGGATAGCGGTGTTCGGAATTATTCCGTGCATCCTGGGGATCGGCATTGGCCTGTACCTGAGATGGAGCGGCACCATCTGGCTCACCAGCGCCGGGGGATTCTGGCCAATACTTTTCCTTACTCTCTCTCTCGCATTGCTCATAAAGCGCGCCATCTCGCCGTTCGCAGATCGCGTGGGAAGCACCAGTGCCTGGCTGATAATCACGTGGACATGGATACATTTCCCGCTCTGGATGGCGGCAACCGCAATACCGCACTCATCCGGGATAGTCAGCACGCAAGGACGCGTCTTCATCGCGGGTGAATGGGAGCGGCAACCCAGCGCCACGCTCTGGCTCTTGACCGGAAGAACGGGCAACACCATTGTTCGGAACGTAATGGGGACGGTCAATGCCCACTTGATGGATGTGCAATACCGTTATGACGATGCATACATAGCCAAGCGCAGCGCCAATGAGGACCTTTCAGCTCCGCTCATAAGTGCCGCGAATTCCATTCTCGCCATCGAAGCCGGCAAATCGCGGTCGTCAAGGATCGCCCTGCTCGACAGCCGCGAAGTTCACGATCGTTTGCTCGACAGCATATGTCGCGCCGCCGTCCCAGCCAGCCTTACATGCCCACTGAAGCTGCGCCTCTCTCCGCAAATCGAGGCGACGACCCTCGGTTCGGTATGGAGCAAATATTACACCGAGAAGGAGGCGGTTGACGAACGGCACCTGCCCACGCTGGTTCAGCTGCTCACGCAGGACAACTCGCCCGTCGCGGATCGGGACCGCGTGTTCGAGTTGCTCACGGAGCTTGCAGTTGGCGCCGACAATCTCTCCAAGGTTGCACGGAAAGCCCGCATGCTCAGCGAGAAGCAGTTCGACGACTTGATCGAACGCATTCTCGGTCTTCCCGACGGCGCCGACGAAGCCGTTAGGATTCTCATCGAGGTGGGGCGCTTGAAACAGGATCAGCGGCAGAACCTTCGCGCCAAGGTGTTTCGTGAAGCGAGCATTGAGCTCATCGTCAAACACATCGTTCCGTTGCGAATTACTGATGCGGAGGTCGCGCAACTGGCAGTGCGCGTGCGCGGGACATTCGCAGTGAGCCCAAATATTGCACTGCTTGCCTTGGAAAACTTTGGAGAGCGGATGCCGGCAGAGGTTCAACATGATGCGGTGAGGGCAATTGTGAAAACGAGAGCGTCGTATGCCATTGCCGCATTCGAGCACTTGAATTTTTCAGAGAAGCTTCGCGAGGAACTGTTGAGAAAAATCCTGACTGACGCCACTCTTGATGACTTCGATGTTGCACGAATTTCGCGAGAGAAGCTGGAAAACATACTGAACCCGGAGGAGATGCGACGACTGATCGCGAATGTCGTGAAAAGAAGTGAGTCCTCTACGAAGTGGCTCGACTTTGCCGTGCAGAAGCTGCCGATACGCCTGATGAGCGGCGCTGAGCGCAAGGCCATTCTCAATGAGCTCTTGTTCGTGAGTCACAAATCGGCGATGGAATTCGTCAGTGAAAACCGGAAATTTCTTGATGCCGTGGATGTCGATGATACCACGCGTGACTACACGAGAACGATTGCACCCGATTTGTGTTTGCACTTATCTCACAGAAATAGGAATCGCAAGGTAGAATACTTCAGCGAAACCCAGCTGCAGATCTTTCGCGATTGCGCGCGATCGAAGTAGACGCGGCAGGCTGCTGTGTTCTGTCAGGCAGTCAGGTTCTGACGCTGGGACGCAGCGTTCGGCTCGCGGAGATGCGTGGCAATCGCTCGGTTTTCAAGTTCGCTTGCAGGATTCTCACTGGGCTCCCAGGCGCAGGCCCGGCGCGGCGGGCCGCCAGGACCGACCACGTCGCGGGGGATCAGGGTATTCCCCGATTGCCGGCCGGCGGCGGGGTCAGCTCAACATGGCTCCCGCACACGGAACTCGGCGCGATGCCTTGAGTTTCCTACTTCGATACCGCAGCAGCGAAGGGAGATTGCACCATGCGCAGTTCGTCGGACTTCCGAAACCTGCCCGGGATGACCAAGGAGGTTCGCGACAGCGTGGTCGCCACCTTCGATGCCCTGTCGAACTGGCGGGACGAGATCGAGACCGTCAACGAGCGCTGCTTGGGCAAGGTTCTCGATCAAATGTCCACCACCGCGCGCTCGATGGGGTGGCCCGACCAGGCGATCAGAGGGACACGCGAGTTCCTGGAGAACGCCTCCAAGGTGCAGACCGACATGATCGACCAGGTCATGGAGGGCTGGGAGCGACAGCTCAAATCGCCGACCGCGCCCATGGGCGTCCCGCGCAGCTTCAGCGACCAGATTCCCGGGTTCGCTGGTGCAATGCCGGAATTCAATCCACTGGCGCCTTGGAAGTTCTGGTGGCAGGCGGCCGAGATGTGGCAACGGACCTGGATGCCGGAGACCGGCTCTCGCAAGGATATGCGCTCGCACTAGACTAGATTTCCGGTCGGGCGTCGGGCTTGCCGCTTTCGGCTCCAGGCGGGGTGGGCGGGTACGCCTCGGAGTGCTCAGGGGCGCGCGACTTCCGGATTCAAGTGGCGATGGGAGTCACAGTCCCGGGCCTGTTCGTCATCGAAGGCCAGGTGCCCCGAAGCGCGAGCTCTGACCATACGACCTCGCACGCATCAAGGACGTAGCCACCTGATCAGCCCGCGTCAGGAGCGCCGACGCAGCCAGAAAGCGTTGGCAAAGCCGTGGCGAGAGGTCGCGTGTATCGGGCAGGCATCCTTGAGCTTGTCGGGATGCCGGCGTGTCAACCAGTGCACGCCGGCAAGAACTTCAAAATCCCGATTGAACGCAAGAAATGCCTCCAGCAGGTACTGCTCGGTCCAAAGCCAGCGCGTCTCGACAACCCAGTCTGCAGGATAGTCGTAGGGCGTGAAGATGTCGTGGATATGGATGATGACCCCGGGAGCGACGCTCGGAACGATCGACAGCAGTTCCGCGACGACGTCGCCCTGCGTGCGCACGACGTGCGAGGAATCGATGAAGAGGATGTCCCCCGCCTCCAGCGACGCGAAGAGTGAGACATCGAGCAACTCCACGCGCTTGCGGATCACGGGAATGCCCGTGCTTTCGAGCCACGGTTGCAGATAGGGCTCGATACAGGTGAAGCGGCAGACGTAGCCTGGGTCTTCGGACGTGTTGGCGGCGATTGCGAGTTGTGCCATGAGGGTCGACTGCCCGCTGCCGATCTCGAGCATTCGCCGGGGCTTGAAGTGTCGGATCATGTTGTAGAGCATCTCGGCATCGCCCGGACCGTAACTGTCGTTGCGGTAGCCGTAGGTCGTTTCCGACGCCTTCTCCATCGGTATGCAGCGTAGTTCGTCCGCGTACTTGAACTGGGCGATCAGATCCAGCTGGCCTTGCTCGTTGAGATCGAGACCCGGCAGCCGTCTTGACTCGTCGAGCGGGCGGTTGAGATCGGCGGGCATGACGATCGGCGTGTAGAAATGATGCGGCACGACCGCAAAGCCGTTGCGGTCGAAGACGCCGCGGGAAGCCTTGGCGAGCGGCCCCCAACGGCCGATACGGGCCAGCACCGGGGCGATCGGAAGGAGAAGGACCGACGCAACCTGATCGACAAGCGCAATCAGCGCGTTCTTCTGCATAGACGGATTGCTTTCCCGATACGGGTCGACCTTTGGATCGAGCGGTTGGCGAGCAGCAGGAAGCGCGGGCCGCGGACCCGGCGCCAAAATGAACCGTTCCCCTGGCTATGACCAGGACCAGCGGATATTTCTCGCCTTTCGTGGTTATGACCGGGTTGCTTATGCGCAGGTGCACCGTTGGCCGCTGCAGCGCCGCGCTTGAAGGCCTCGGGAGCAAATGTGGCCGCGCCGCAACCGTCGCTGCCGGCATCACCATTGCAAAACCGGCGCAAATGGGCGAGCCATGGTGGCTCGGGGCACGTGAGCAGGGGGGACCGGGACCTGTCGACCGCACGTTCTGGCCGATGGCAGATCACCGCAGGGGCGTGGGTGCTCCTTGCCGTTCCCCTGCTCTTGGCAAGCGGGGCCGCCGCAGAAGGCGGCCCGACGCCGGAGGAGTACGTGAAGCAGGTCGGCGGCGATGCCAGGATCGTGCCCGCCGGCATGCTGACTTTGGACGGCTACAAGTTCTTCTGCGGCACGCGCCCGACCGTGCTGGACAGTACGCTAGATGACTTCGCGGCCGCCTATCCGACCTTCCTCATCCTCAACCCGAAGCTGTTGGCGAAGATCAAATCGCTGCCGGTGAAGCTCTGGATCTACGCACACGAGTGCGGCCATCAGTTCCGTGGACCCGATGAGGAGACCGCGGACTGCTTTGCGGTCCAGCGGGGCCGGCGGCAGGGTTGGTTGACGCCCGAAGGGCTTGAGGACGTCTGCGCGTTCATCACCCCCGCCAAGGCCAGCAACGTGCATTCCGGAGGTGCCAAGCGATGCGAGGCGATGCGCGCGTGCTATGCGGACCGCTCGATCCGGTAGCGCCAACAGGCGGGAGATGATGGCAGCCGCCGCCGGGCCGGCATAGGCTTGCAAACGCTCGCGGAACTCGACGGCTCGTTCCACACGCTCGGCTCCCAAAAAGCAATGGGTGAGGAAACCCTGTGCGGCGCGGCGGCTAGAGCCATCGCCCGCGTTTCACTCGTCGTCGTCCAGCGGGCCGTCCTCGGCCTCGCTCTGAAGCGAATCGGACAGCGACTCCAGCTGTACCATGAGCTCCTCGATAGCATTCACCAGCTGCTCGCGCTCGTCCTCGCTCCCCCACTTCGGGTTCTCTTCCAGCTCCTCCACCTTCTCGGCAACAGCAGTGCGCAGTTCCTCCAGCCTCGCCATGAACTCGTCTGGTGTCATCGCTCCCCCACGAATCGGTTTCCAACGGCCAGCATTGCCAGCTTTGCGTCTGCAGTCGAGCGCGGACAGGACGGCATCGCGGACTGCGGCGATCGGTGATACTTAATCGTGCGCTCCACCCAATCAACCAGCCCACTCGGAGGAAAATGCCGTGATCCATGTCGTCGCCATCATCACCGCCAAGCCGGGCATGCGCGAGTCCATCCTCAAGGAGTTCCGCGCCAACATGCCTGCCGTCCACGCCGAGAAAGGCTGCATCGAGTACGGTCCGGCAGTCGACACGCCGGACATGGGCAAGATCCAGACGCAGTTCGGCCCCGACACGTTCGTCGTGATCGAGAAGTGGGAAAGTGCAGATGCCCTGAAGGCCCACGCCGCCGCCCCGCACATGGCCGCCTATGCGGCGAAAACCAAGGACATGATTGCCAGTCGCGTCATCCACGTGCTGTCGCCGGCCTAGGCAACCGAGCGGTTCTGGCGGGGTCGACCGACCCGGTAGGGGAGAGCGCTTACGCGGGACAAACGCTCTCCCCCCCGCCTGAAAGGCGGAGCCGCCGTGCGGTGCGGGTGTGAACACGGCAGCCGCCAGATAACGGTCACGCTCCCGCTTCATGCGGTGCTTTTGCCTGCGATCTGTGGATAAGTAGTTTTGCGCTGTCAGCGAAATAAATGAAGAGGCGCGTTGATATTCGGCAACAAGCCGAAAGAGATCGGGGCTTCACCCTTCCGGATCACCTCAACTCAGAGAGTCTTCTTGCGCTGCTGGATCACCATGTAGTTGTCGTAGGCGGTATCGGCGAGTTGCAGCCACAGGTATTGGTCTGCGCGGAAGGCCTTGACGGACTCCCAGAGCTTCCGGAAGTCCTCGTTCTTGGCGCTAATCTCGACATAGACCTCGTTGGCGGCCTTGAAGCAGGCATCTAGAATGGTCTCGGAGAAGGGACGTAGTTGGGTGCCGCTGGCGAGCAGCTTCTTCAGGGCCACGGGGTTCTGGGCATCGTAGCGGGCGACCATGGCATTGTGTCCCTGCGCGGCGGCGGCCGCGAGGATCGCCTGGTATCCCCTTGGCAGCGACTCCCATTTCTCCTTGTTGATCTGCACGTGGACCATGGCCCCGCCTTCCCACCAGCCGGGGTAGTAGTAGAACTTGGCGACCTTGTGCAGGCCGAGCTTTTCGTCGTCGTGAGGGCCAATCCACTCCGCCGCGTCGATCGTGCCCTTCTCGAGCGCCGGGAAAATATCCGCCCCGGCCAACTGCTGGGGAACGACCCCAAGCTTGGAAATCACGGAACCGGCGAGGCCGCCGATGCGCATCTTCACGCCCTTCAGGCTGTCGGTGGTGGTGATCTCCTTGCGGAACCAGCCGCCCATCTGCGCCATCGTGTTGCCGGCGAGCAAGCCATAGATGTTGTATTTGGCATAGAAGGCATTCACCAGCGCCTCGCCGCCGCCCTCGAGCCACCAGGAGTTCTGCATGCGGCCGTTCAGTCCGAACGGCACCGCGCAGGCAAAGGCGAATGTGGGGTCTTTGGCCCACATGTAATAGGGCGCGGTGTGGCAGGCCTCGACCGCGCCGGTCGACACAGCCTCGGTGACCTCGAGCGGAGGTATGCGCTCGTCGCCTACCACCGGCCTGATCTTGAACTTGCCGTCCGTCGCCTCCGACACGTACTTGGTGAACTGCTCCGCACTTCCATAGAGGGTGTCGAGCGACTTCGGCCAGCTGACGGGCATGCGCCAGTTGAGCTCGGGCGAGGACTGGGCGATCGCCGGGGCCGTCACTCCTGCCGCTGCCGTGCCGACTCCCGCCGCCCCGGCAGCCTTCAGGAATCTACGACGGTTGACGCTTGCCATGCCGGCAACCCTCCTCGCGCACCCCGGCGCTGCTCATCTGGCGACGGAAAGGACCCGCACTCGTCCGCCTCGGCGCACCGCGTATCAGCGGCGCTGGCTTGCAATCACCTCTGCCATTGCCTGCCTTGGCAGACACTCGTGGAGCGTGCACGGGCGACCCTGAAATGCGCCGGAACTTCGAGCGCTGCAGAGTACTGTAAGTCCAGAGCCTTCGTGTCTCAACGACAGATTTGGCGCTAAGATGTCCAGAGGCGGACATCGGTCCCGAGCCGGGCCGTCGAGAGCCTCTACCCTTCGGAATGGGAGGTATGCTAACGCCGCCTCGACCGGCAGCGGAGCGCTTGGCGTCAGGACCGGCGGGAGGAACCAAGGCGGCCCCCGCGCCACGACATAGCGAACATGCAGAATGCTTCTTGCGCGCACCTCCAGCGGCGTGGTGAGTTTGCGCGAATACGAGAGCGGCGGCGATCCCGCCCCTCGGCAGGCTCAAATGAGGGTGAGGAGTTTGCAGCAGCAGGAGCATCGACCCCATCATTCACTCGTTACCGGCGTCATCCTGGCCGGTGGCCAGTCGCGCCGCATGGGCGGAGGCGACAAGGGACTGCTGCAGATCGGCGGCCAGCCCATGCTGGCGCACGTCGTCTGCCGGTTCAGGCCCCAGGTCGGCAGCCTCGTCATCAACGCCAACGGCGACCCCAGCCGCTTTGCATCCCTCGGCTTGCCGGTGGTGCCGGACACGATCGGCGGCTTCGTCGGTCCGCTCGCTGGGCTGCATGCAGGCATGCGCTGGTCGCAGGCCAACGCGCCCGGCGCGCGCTGGGTTGCCACGGCGGCGGCCGATGCACCTCTGCTGCCGCCCGACCTGGTGGCGAACCTGATGGACGCCGTCGCCGAGCATCCGGACGAGATCGCGCTCGCCAAGTCCAACGGGGAGGTGCATCCGGTCATCGGGCTATGGCCCGTTGCGCTTGCCGATGATCTCGAGGAACAACTGGGCAAGGGCGTACGCAAGGTGCTGCACTGGACCGAGCGCCACCGAACCGCGATCGTGCCGTTCGAGCCTGTGCGCGTCTGCGGGCTCGACATCGACCCGTTCTTCAACGCCAACACTCCGCCCGAGCTGGATCAGCTGCGCGCAATGCTGGCGAAGACGTCGAACAGCCTTAAGTCGCTCAGCTGACCGCGCGCCCATGGTCGGGCGCCCCCGCGCACAAGACGGGAGAAGCCTGAGGACATGCCGCGCTCGCTCCTGCCGCATCTCGTCGCAGCGGTCGTCCTCGCAACGGCTGTGCTCGCCCAGGAGACGCGCCCGCCCGTGCCGCCCGGCCGCGATCCCGGCGGCCTGGCCGTCGCAGTGGTCGGCGGCGGTCTCGACTATACGCTGCCGCGCCTCGCCCGGCGCCTCGCTCGCGACGGCGAAGGAGAGCTGATCGGCTGGGACCTCGAGCACAACGATCGCCGCCCCCATGGCAAAGCCGGCAGCGGCGCCGACATGGGCGTGGCGAGCCTGCTGTTGGAGATGGACGGCGTGCGCCTGGTGCCCGTGCGCCTCAAGACCGCCGATCCAACTTCCGCCGCCCGCGCCGTCGCGTTTTCGGCACACACGCCGGCCCGAGTCGTGCTCCTCCCGCTGACAACCGCCCCGCCAGGGGCGTGGGAGTCCGTGTTGCAGGCGGCAACCCGCTTCAAGGCCGTGCTGCTGATCCTGCCGGCCGACGCGGCTGCCGCCGTTCCGGCGTTCCTGGGCCTCGACAATGTCGTCGCCATCGAGCCGGTCGTGGAGGCCGCCGACGTCTCCACCCTCGACGGAACCTCGCAGCGTTTGGCCGGCCCGCTCCTGGCCGTCGCCGCTGCCGGGAGGGCTGCGGCAGGCCTGCTCGTGCGTGAGCCTCGGCTCGATGCCGGTGCGCTCAAGCGACGGCTGATCGAGGCCGGCGGCTCCGGCCACTGGCGTGTGCGCAGCTAAATTTTTCGTTATAGATCATGGTCGAAGGGCACTTCGGGATGGCATTTCCGCCTCACCGAACATTGCCGGGCGCTCCCTCAAATGTGTCTTGCCTAGCCTGCAATCCTGCCCCATATAGCCGCGAGCCGGTGCACCCGCGGTGGGTGCGCCTCGAGATTTGTGGTTACGCTGCTTGCCCCGACGGGCGGCCTGCCTTCCCCAGTCTGAGCTGCCGGGCCGAGCGTGCGGCCCATTCTAGACCGGCCCCCTCACGCTCAAATCGGGAAAGGAACTCCCTCAATGCGCGTCACTGGAACAGTGAAATTCTTCAATACCGCAAAAGGCTTCGGCTTCATTCAGCCTGAGGACGGCGGCAAGGACGTGTTTGTCCATGCCACCGCCCTCGAAGCCGCCGGCATTCGCAGCCTCAACGAAGGCGATCGCGTGAGCTTCGTGCTCGAGGACGATCGGCGCGGACGCGGCAAGCAGGCGGGCCAGATCCAGAAGGCCTGACCTCGAACGCGGGGTTGATTCGTCGAAGGGCGTCCCCTCCGGACGCCCTTCGTATTTTCGCGCGCCGGGTGCATTGCAGTCCGCTCGCGCATCCTGCCCATACGTGTACCCGGCACGCCGCGACGCTACCGCCAAGTCTCTCTCCGTCACATCCACAGCGGCGTCCGCCACGGCAGCGCTTGCGCGAAAAGATCACGACTAGGCCACAGGATCGCCCCACTTCATTCAGGGCACATTCAACAGCCTCCTGCTTCAATGCGAGCACGCTGGGATCGCCCGTGCCCGGCTCGGCAAGTGTCTGAGCCGGTGCGGAAAACTGGCAGCGCCCACGCTCGTGGCGCTGCGGGCTAACAGGAGCACAAGCATGTCTCGCACTTGGTTACTTCCACTTGCCGCGCTGGCCTTCGTCGGCTTTGCGGCGACAGCCCAGGCCGCGCCCGCGGCACCGGTGCCCGGCGCCGTAAACACCGGCATTTCGGAGGCTTCTGGCGCGGTCCAGCAGGTGCATTGGCGCTGGAGGCGTCACCACCACCATCATCACCACCATTGGCGGCATCGCCACCATCACGATGGCTGGCACCACCATCACCGCCATCGTGACTGGCGGCATCATCACCACCGCCATCACGGCGGGCATCATCATCATCGTGCCCACAGGCACGACCATCACCACCACCGCTAGTATTGATCTGCTGACAGGGATCGCGCTCGGACCGCCCACCGGCGTCGCTCAACGGGCGCGATCCCAACTGCCGGCTCAGGAGAGCGCCGCGATGCCGCGGGCCAGGTCGGCGATGATGTCGGCCGGATCCTCCAGACCAATGTGCAGGCGGACCAGCGCGCCGCCCTTCCAGCCCGCAACGCTGGGGTAAGTCAACGCCAGACTCTCATAGCCGCCCCACGAGGCGCCGATACCGAACAGCCGCAGGCTGTCGACGAAGCGATCGGCGTCGGCCTGGGAAGCCGGCGGCGCGAGTTCGATCGAGAGCAGTCCGTTGGCGCCGGCGAAGTCCCGCTTCCACAGCGCGTGGCCTGGATCGGACGGGCATGCCGGATAGAGAATGCGCTTCACCTGCGGCTGCTTCTCCAGCCAGGCGATCACCTCCTGTGTGTGGGCCCGATGCATGGCGATGCGTGCGGCCGCCGTGCGTAGCCCCTTGAGGGCGCCATAGGCGTCGTCGGGGCTGACGGTCTGGCCGAGCAGGCTGGCGTCGCGCCAGATCTGGTCGGCGCAGCGGCTGCCGGCCGATACCGAGCCCATCACGAGATCGGAGTGGCCGGCCACGTACTTGGTGATGGCGACGACCGAGATGTCGGCGCCCAGCGCCAGCGGGCGGTAGAGGCCGGGGGAACCCCAGGTGTTGTCGACGGCCAGCAGCGTGTCGCGCCCTTTCAGCAGCTTCGCCAGCGCCGGCACGTCCTGGATGTCGAAGACGATGGAGCCGGGGTTGTCCAGGTAGACCATGCGGGTGTTGGGCTTGAGCCGCTTTGCCACCTCCTGGTGGTCACCGGGATAGAATTCGCACTCGATGCCGCGCTTGGCGATGTAGTTGACGGCGATGTTGCGTGCCGGCCCGTAGATCGTGTCGGCGAGCAGCATGTGGTCGCCGGGTTTCAGCATCGACAGGAAGACGTGGGCGATGGCCGCCAGCCCGGTCGGCAGCAGCACGGTGCGCACACCGCCCTCGATCTCGTTGATCGCATCCTCCAAGGCATAGGCCGTCGGCGTTCCGCTGGCGCCATAGGAGAACGTCCGCTCACCGCCGTCGCGCCGCGCGCGCACGGCCTTGCGCGTGGCGATGTCGCGATAGAGGACGGTGGAGCATCGCACCACCGGCGGGTTCACCGTGCCGACGTCGCCCGACACCCCAGCACGCGAGGCGTGCACCAACCGCGTCTTCTGCCGATCACCCACGGACTTCATCTCCCGACATTGCGCTGCGCAGCCCGGCACGAGGCAACGGTCCCGGCGAAGTCACATGATGTGGATCGGAAGGGGCTTGCTGCGTCAGGCGGGCAGGCGAGTTTGGCACATCCGGGCGCCATGACAAGTGCGGCAGGGGATGCGCGATGCCGCGCCTCAGTAGCGCGTGCCCGGAGGGTCGGGGGTGCGGGCGAGCTCGGCTTCGATATCGAGCGGCCTGCAGCCCTTGGCGGCGAGCTCGTCGTTATAGGCGTCGAGCTTGGCGCGCTCGCGGGCATAGACTGCCTGGCGGTCCGCGCCCACGGCCGAGCCGCCGAACATCGGCGAGCCCAAGCTTTGCGCCGCGGAGGCGGCGGCCGAGGGCTCCTGGCGCACGAAGCCGTCCCGCAGGCGCGACATGGTGATCTGCATCGAGCCCGTGATGCGCTTGCAGTCCATCGCCTTCTCGGTGCTGCTCATCTCGTAGCGGCCTTCGCGCATGTCGCCGCTCTCGAGCGGCTTGGCGAGCCGGCTGGCGCTTTCCTTCAGGGGCGGCGGCGTGTAGCCGGGCACGGCCGCCGAGCAGGCTGCCAGCACAAGGAAGACCGCCGGGGCGAAACTGCGAGCGGGCATGGCTCTCTGCTATCAGATTCCATTGCCACACAGCCATCAAAACATGGCGGTGGCGCGGCGTCTGGCGTAGGACTGGCACCGAGCAAGGTGCCGGTCGCTGCCGGCCTGCACCCGCCCCGCCAAACGAAGATGGAGGATACGGTGCCGCAAAAGATAACCAAGAGCGTGAAGTCGATGGTGGAGGCCGCCAAGCGCGAGATCGAGGAGCTGGAGGCGGCCGAGGCCGTCAAGCTGGCGGGGCGGGACGACGTCGTGCTGGTCGACCTGCGTGACCCGCGCGAGCGGGAACGCGACGGCAAGGTGCCGGGCACCTTCAACGTGACGCGCGGCATGCTGGAGTTCTGGATCGACCCCGAGAGCCCCTACTACAAAGAGAAGTTCGGCGAGGACAGGAAGTTCGTGTTCTTCTGCGCCGGCGGGCTGCGCTCGGCGCTTGCCGCCAAGACGGCCCAGGACATGGGGTTGAAGCCGGTGGCCCATATCCTCGGCGGCTTCAAGGCCTGGAAGGATGCAGGCGGCCCTACCGAGCCCGGCGAAGGCAAGAAGTAGTCTCGACGTTTCAGGTCGCGCCCTCAAGCTTTGGCTCCCGGATATTTCGCTGGCGCGAAATTCCGGGATGACAACGGGCCGAATGATCCGAACCTGCTCGCCTAGTGCAGCTTGCCGCCGCTCTGCGCGGCTTCCACCGATACCGCGCGACCGGCTTCGTTCAGGTGCTCGATCTGTCGGTGCACGCGATTCCAGGCGACCTGATCCGACCAGTCCATGCGGTCGAGGTCGTCCTTGAGCTTGCGCAGCCGCTTGAGCAGCAGGTCCTCGTCGCCGCTGAGCTGCCCGTCGGACTGGGCGTCCTCGAGCGCGCCGACGAGACGATCGAACAGGCCGCCCTCGGGCAGCAGGATCAGCGCCGGCAGCAGCTTGCCGATCTCCGCCGCCGCGTCATTGAGGAGGTCGAGGGCGCGCTGATCGTTGGCGTAGTGCTGCGCGAGCGCACTCATGGCCTGCTCCAGGGCCCTGTTGTTCTCGCTCTCAACCAGCTTAAGCTGCTCGTTGAGTCCGTGGTGCGAGGGTGCCTGGCGCCGGAGCGCGATCGCGGCGCTGACGGCTTGGCCGGCGATCGCCGGATCGGCAACCCGACGCAGCGAGGCAACGCTGAGCCCCAGCGCGCCGACGAGCGTTTCCTCTATCTGTGCGCGCAGCTCGTCCTCCACCGGAGCCTGCACCGGCGCTGGCTCATGGGGACGGCTGTTGATGAGCAGGCGCTCGGCTCGGTCGTAGCCGCGGGGCCCGGCCCGGCCATCGGTCAGGGCCGCATGCCCGAGCTGGCCGCCCCACAGCGCCGGTTTGCGGGCCAGCTGATGGCTGATCGCCAGCTCGCGGGCGCGGATGCGGGCGAGCGTGGCGTAGAGGTCGGCATGGATCAGGTAACCCGACTCGTTGTTGCGGTCGCGCGCGACCACGCGCAGGCTGACGCCAGCGGTCAGTAGGTTGCGGACGGGGCGCAGATGCTCCGGGTCGACCTCGTTCAGGAACACCTCGGAGGTGAAGCCGCGCACCTCGTCGATGGGATGCAGGTGGTGCAGCACCGCGTCAGCGGTCTCCAGCACGTGCGGCATCAACGCTTCGCGGATGCGCTTCTCGAGGCGGTCGAGCTCCAGCCCCCGCTCAGTCTCCTCCGGCTTGCGCTTCAATTCGCGCTTGACGACGTCCGACAGGAACGTGTGCAGCTCGGAGCGCACGAGGTAGTGCCCGCGCGTCTCTGTCTCGCGCACGGCGCCGATGGTGGCGCCTGCGTTCAGCACGTCGCGGACCTGCAGCGCGCTGTCGGGGTCGAGCTCGTCGAGCCGCACCTCGTTGGTGAAGCCGTCGATGGGCTGGCGCGGGTGCATGGCGCGCAAGGCCATCCGGGCATTCCTGAAGATGTCGGGCAGCAGCGCCGCCTCGATGATGGCATCGAGCTGATGGGCGCTGCGCGCCTTGGGGCTCGGCACGTCCGAGAGCGGCGAGCGCAGCGCCTGGGCTCCGAACAGGCCTGACATGAACACCAGCGAGTCCACGCCGATCGCCAGGATCAGCGCAAGGTAGGCCAGGCGGTTGCCGTCCAGCATGGCGTTCCACGTGACGACGAAGCGGTGGGCCTTGTCGTCGCGGTTCATGTCGATGGCCGAGAGCCGGCCGCCGATGTCGGCGGAGTCGGCGCTGATCAGCCCCGAGTCCTGCAGGCACTTGCGGCCGAAGCCCAGCAACGCATCGGTTGTCGTCAGCTTGGCGAGCTTGTCGCCGCCGGCGCAGCCGTTGTGGAATGCGACGAGGCCTGCATTGAGCGCGAACACGCGCGAGGCGGCCTCGGCGGCCTGCCTCGGATCGCAGTCGATGGCACGCACCTTGTCCTTGGTCGCGGGCGTGCCCGTCATCGCATTGGTAAGATGCGTGCACTGCAGCTGCAGGGTCGCCAGCCGTTCGGTGTCGGGCTGCTGGCGGAAGGCGGCCCGGGCGCGCTCGAAGGCCGGCAGCACACGTGCAGGGTCGAGCTTCTCGCCGTCTCCGTCGCTGTTGGCCGTCTCGGCGGCCTTGATGCGCTGCTCGGCGGTCTGCGCCTCGCCCTTGAGCTTGGCGAGGTCGCCGTCGATGGTGGAGAGCTCGCGCTCGATCTGGGCTATGCGCGATTCCACCGTGACAAGGCGCTTCTGCGCGTCCTTCGTGCGCTCCTGCTTGATCTTGTACTGGTCCTGCAGGGTCGTGAGCTCGGCCATGCGCTGGCGGTAGACTGGGCCCTTGCCCTGCTTCAGCGTGCCTTCCACACCGCGGTCCTCGGCAAGCCCCTCCACCCGCTTGGCGTCGACCTCCTTGGCCTTGGCGTCGAGCTCGGCCTTGTGCTCGGTGTACTCGGCCGCGAGGCCAGGACGCTCGGCCTTCAGCCGCGAGAGTTCCTCCACAATCGACGTCTTCTTGATGGCGAGGCCGGCCTGCCCGCTCTGTGCGGTGGCGATGCGCTCCTGCTGCTGGGCGACGGCGCGGCGGCGGTCCTCCATCTGCTGTATGTAGTAGCTCTCGATCTCGCCCTGCGCGCCCTGCGCCGCGTGCGTCAGCTCGGTCAGCTGCCGGTCATAGGCCTTCCACCCCTCGGTCTCGAACAGACGCTCGGCTTCCTCGATCTGGCGCTTCTGCGCCAAGGCGCCGATGTCGGAGACGACGGCGCCGATCTGGGCGGTGGAGCGGATCTCGGCGGCGCGCTTGCGCGCCTCGGACGGGAAGATGGCGTTGAAGTGGGAGTCGAAGGAGAAGAACACCGAGGCCCCCATGGAGGCCAGGAACATCACCCACAGCACGGAATTCTTCACGATCAGGCGGAAGCTCTGCACGTAGGGCGTCGAGATGTCGCCGCCGCGCCGGAAGCCGAACGCCAGCATGCCGAAGAGCAGGAGCGCGATGACGAAATAGACGGTCACGTCGGCGAACCGCGATGCGTCCGCCTTGAAGCCGGAACCGGTGAGGGTGACAGCGTCGTAGCGGTGCAGGACCCAATAGAAGACGGCCCCCACCAGCGCCACGCCGAGCAGCATGCCGACCACCGCATCGACCAGGCGCAGGCGCCGGCCGCCCTCGGCGCGCTGGTTCATGCCCACGGCAAAGCTCTCGCCGATCAGCCAGGCGACAATCAGCATCACCCCCTGGATGCCGAACGAAATGAACACCGACAGCAGCGGCGCGCTGGTGAAGTTGCGCAGCCCGTCGAAGGTCGTGTAGGCGGAGGCCAGCGACAGGGCGATGCCGGTGGAGGCCAATAGTGTCAACTGCCAGTTGTCGGTCAGCGCCTTCTCGACGCTGTGGCGGATGCGGTTGCTGCCGAACAGCAGCAGCAGCGCCAGCCCAGCCAGCAGATAGAGGTAGTTCTGGCTCGCGAAGACGACGATTGCGTCAACCGCCGCCTTGATATCCAAACCCATCTCTCTCAGCCTCCGCACCCACTCTGGCCCACCGCACGCTCCTGGCGCTCATCCCTACCCGGGGTATTCGCGACACTCGGAGCGGGGTACGCCGAAGCACCTTCCCCGCTGCCACAATCGCCTTTCAAGCTGGCGCTTTGTCGGCGCGATTGGGGCATTTCCTGGCTCTGAGCATAAATCTGCGATAACGACCCGGACGACCCCGGCCACCGCGCCGTCGCGCGGGACGTCTGCGCAGGTGCGGTAGGGGGAACCCGTTGAGCACGCAGCCCATAATGCACATGAGCGAGTATGCCGGATACACTGCAAGCGTGAAAGACCGTTAACATTGCCGCATCATCGCGCGACGCCGCGGGCGCCTCATGCCCGTTGCGCGTGCAATGCGCGTTCGTGGCAGGCGCGGGACAGCGCGCCAAAGCAGCAGAAGGTCACGCGCGATATCTGGTCTGTCCCGCGCAGCTGACCCAGGACGGTGCCGACGGCGATTTTCGCCGCCTCCTCGGACGGATAGCCATAGACGCCCGTCGAGATTGCCGGAAACGCAATCGAGGCGAGACCGTGCGCGTGTGCAAGCGCGAACGAGTTGGCGTAGGCATTGACGAGGAGTTCCGCTTCGCCGGCGTTACCACCCTGCCAGACCGGACCGACGGTGTGGATGACGTACCGCGCCTTGAGGCAGTAGCCGCGCGTCATCTTGGCCTCGCCCGTCCTGCAGCCGCCGAGCGTGCGGCATTCGGCAAGCAGGTCGGGGCCCGCTGCCCGGTGGATGGCGCCGTCGACGCCGCCGCCACCCAGCAAGCTTGTATTGGCAGCGTTGACGATGGCATCGACGTCGAGCGTCGTGATGTCGGCCTCGATGATCTCGATGCGGTGCGGCATGGGGCTCTCCCGCAACTCATGAGCGGCGATACAGCAAAGCTAGGCAGCCGGCCACGCCCACGCAACTGGCCGTCGAGCCTGTCCGGGTCCGGTCCCGGCTGGCTGCGGCACGGGCAGGCCGGCAGACACGTGATTGCGACCCTCAGCTCGAGGGATGCTGGGCCGTACGGGGATGGCGTGGCGATGAATGGCGGCAAGCCTGCACCGCGGTCAGCGAGCGCCGGTCAGAACCAGGTCGGGCAGCCATGTGACGCAGCGCGGGAAGGCGACCAGCAATCCGACGACGACGAGTTGCAGCGCGATGAAGGGCCAGATGCCGATATACATGTGACGCAGCGTGATCTCCGGCGGAGCGATGCCGCGCAGGTAGAAGATCGACGGCGCCATCGGCGGGGTGAGGTAGCCCGTCTGCAGCATGACGAGGAACACCACGCAGAACCACACCTTGTCGAAACCCGCCGCCTCGATCAGCGGCATGGTGAGCGGCACCACCATCAGGATGATGACCAGCGGCTCGAGCATGAAGCCGGCGATGAAA
>Ga0111538_10005377_pt1 | contig 17513 bp, 13 predicted proteins | sample SoiMethybrSBSTD1_FD_79669 | JGI IMG/M metagenome (GOLD analysis project Ga0111538, IMG submission 79669) | Bulk soil microbial communities from a Populus tree surrounding site in Tennessee, USA - Soil MetaG P. TD hybrid SBSTD1 (version 2)... | ecosystem: Environmental > Terrestrial > Soil >...
CCAATCGGCGTGTCGAATACATCGTTTGAGGAACGGCAGGGGCAGTTCTCTCCCGACCGTCGCTGGGTGGCCTACGAGACGAACGAGTCCGGCAGCAGTTTCGAGATTGTGGTGCAGGCGTTTCCCGAGCCGAGCCGTAAATGGCAGGTGTCCATAGACGGCGGCGTTCAGCCTCGATGGCGAGCCGACGGCAAGGAACTCTATTTCATCGCGCCCGACATGAAGTTGATGGCCGTGCCGATCAAATCAACTGGCTCGGCTTTCGAAGCCGGAAAGCCGGTGGCGTTATTTGAAACGCGGATTGCCGACGGGACGTTCAGGCCCCAATACGCAGTCTCGAGAGATGGCCGTTTTCTGATCAACCAGGTTATTGAGAAATCCTCGACTGGGCCCATCACGCTCATCCTCAATTGGGAACCCAGAGCAGAAGAAATGACAGTTGAAGGACCATCGGCGGAACCTGTCGATGTCTTTGTGATCGAGCGGTGGAAAACCCGACGGGAAACTAATATCCGCTACCGGAGCAGCTTGGCTTGCCAGTTGATTACGATTTGGATGGAGCCACCTACCGCGTGACGATATCCAGCACATGCTCCGTCACGTTGAATGAAATCGGGAGCGCCCCGACGAGTTCACCATCTACCTGGGCCAACACCCCTTCGCCAGACACACGCGCATTCGTCGCGCTGAGGAACGAAACGTCCTTCGTTCCCTCGCGGAGACCACCCAGCATGACATGTGGCAAAAGCTTCAGATAGCTGCGTCGCTGTGTGGCATGGATCAAACAAATCTCAAACTCCGGACGATCCAGGCGGGCGCGTGGTGTGATCACAAGATTGCCACCGTAACGCGGTGTCTTTCCGAGGGCAGCAAATGTGGCCGAGTAGTGCTTCCCGTCGATTTCAAGCTTGAAGCTTCGAGGCTGCCAGCGTGCGAGACTCTGCAGGCCCGAATACCAGAACGCGGCCTTTCCAAACCGCTTCTTCAGCTCCGGCTGAACCCGATCGACGATCGCAGCATCCAGTCCAATGCCGGCCATCAACAGAAAGTACCGCTGCGTACCGCTCCTCTCCAGAGTCGCGCGTCCCACGTAGGTCCGCTGGACCTTTCCTGCAGCAATGACATCCGCGAGAGCTTCCAATTTTCGAGGTAGACGCAGTTCACGGCCCAGGACGTTCGCTGTTCCTCTCGGCCAGACAGCCAGGCGCACCCCCGTGCCTACCAGGCCTTGCAGCGCTTCGTTGATGGTTCCGTCTCCGCCCGACACGATGACTTCCGGAAAACCTTCACGCGCGGCCTCTGCCGCAAGACGACTTGCGTCGCCTGGGGTTGTTGTCGCGCGGATTTCGACTTCAACGCCTCGGTCTTTCATCAGCCGGCAGAATCGTTCAAGGGCGTCGCGTCGATGAACCGGACCGCCCTGACCTGCGGTGGGGTTCACGATGAGTGGAGCTTTCTTCATGACGCCTGGTACAGCTTCAACAGATTCCTCGCGATCTCGCCGGCCGCGCCCGGACGGCCGAGTCGTCGCGCATTGGATTGCATCGACGCAAAGCGCGTGTGGTCATCCAGGAGCCTGTCCACCTTGTAGGCAAGGACCGGCAGATTATTGCAGCGGATCGCGACACCTTCTTCAAGCAGATGATCGGAATTCCGTTCTTCCTGTCCGGGAATGGGGTTCACGATGACGAAGGCAAGTCCCTTCGAAAGCGCCTCTGAGGTCGTCAGCCCGCCCGGCTTTCCCAGGAGAATGTCCGACGCCGACATCCATTCATCCACCTCGGTTGTGAATCCAAGATTCCGGAACGAGACCCGCGACTTCGAAAATTGAGTGGAAGCGAGCGCATCCAGCTTCTTTTTCAGCGCGTCATTGCGGCCGCACAGAACGACGGCCTGAGCCTGGTGCTGCATTTGGGCGAGACACCCGCACAGATCCTCGACACGCCCCACGCCAAACCCTCCGGCCGAAACAAGGATTGTTATCTTGTCGGCCGCCAATCCGTGCTTCAGTCGCATTTCCCGTTTGTCTTTAGCTATCTCAAAGACCGGATCAATGGGGATTCCCGTGACGGCTATTTTGCTACTCTCAATGCCGAGCTTTTCCAGATGGACCCGGGTCTCTTCCATGGCAACGAAGTACCGCTCGTAATGGTGGCATAACCAAAAGGCGTGGACGTCGAAGTCTGTGACGACGACAGCTTGCGGACAAGAGAGTTTCTTCTTCGCTTTAAGCCAGGAGATGATTTCCGACGGAAGGAAATGAGTACAAACCGCGATGTCTGGATTGAACTCCTTCAATAATTCGACCAGCGGGCGGGTATTCAATTTGTCGATGGCGAGGCGGCGACGCTCGTTCTTCCATGGCCGGTCCATATAGTCGTAAAGCCAACCCATGGCTTCCGGCATCCGGTTCACCATGTCGAGGTAGGCCTTGGAATAGAGGTGGCGAAAGACCTTGTTCGTGTAGTCGAGGGCGTCCACGTGCATCACCTCTCGCGCAACGCCAGTTTGCGTGAAAGCCTTATGAAGCGCGTCAGCGGCGCGAACATGGCCGGCGCCTGCCGATGCAGAGAGAATCAGTACTCTATTGAGCATCGTGGAAATTATTGGAGCGGAACTGCGTTACTTCAGAGCGACGCCATTCTTTGTCAGGAATTCGCGGATCGTCGTGTAGATCCTGATGCGCTCCTCCGCGGAAAAGCCGCCGTGCCCGCCATTGGCGATCGTCACAAGCTGATTCGGCACGTTCACTTTTGCCAGGGCCTCGTGCAGTCGAACCGCTTCAGGATAGGGAACAGTCCGGTCCGCGTCGCCATGTATCGTAATGATCGGCGGCAATCCGGCACGCACGTAAGTCAGGGGCGAAACCTTTCGGGCGATAGTCAAAGCTTCGGGTAAAGCCATATTGCCAAACCAGCGCGCCGCGGCAGCCTGCCGATTCGCGCCATCGATAACATCGGGAACGTCGGTAATACCGAACCAGTTGATGACGGCGGCAATTTTGGGCATTGGAGCGAGCGTCGGGGCACTGGGAGCAGCCGTCGCGGCTGCAGGCGCTGCACCACGACCGCCGGCGGCAGGTGGCGCAGCGGCCCCGGCGCATTCACGCCCAAGGCCCGCACTCTCCGGAATCATGCCCATCGAGAGAGCAAGATGTCCTCCGGCAGATTCTCCGGTGACAACGATGCGATTCTTATCAATGTTGTAATTCGCCGGTAGCGATGCGATGAAACGTAGTGCGCAGAAACAGTCGTCCACGGCTGCCGGAGCCAGCGTTGAAGCATCTGTTGCGACGCCAAGCCGGTACTCCACATTGACAACGTTCCACCCCGCCTCAAGCCACGGCATCAGGGTCGTGATCGCCGTCTCTTTAGCTCCTGCAACCCAGAAGCCGCCGTGCATATAAACCAGTGTGGGTTGCGGGGTCGTTCCACGACGATAGTAAATATCCATCTTGAGTTGCTGATTGCTCGCCGTGCGGTAGGTTGCGTTGGCCGTTGTCGTGTATTGCGCCGCCACCTGAGCAGCCCACGTCTCGGATGGTGAAAGTTGGCCGAACGCGGGGCCCGAAAGCGCAACCAGTAAGACTGGAATTGGAAAAAGACTTGAACGCATGTCGCCTCCTCGCGTGGATCAATCGGTAAAGCGGCCGTAGTCTCTCTCGTGGGGATACGCGAGCGCAAAGGAAATTCGAGCGGAATAGGAAGTGTTTATCCCCGACGAATCTCGGATCCCTGAAACTGGATTTTCATCCGATACACCTTCTTCACGCGCGACTCAATCAATCCAGTCTCCAAATCCACGCGTTCCGGAACGTCCACACGATGGATGTCGACGGTCGCGTGGTAGCCCCGCTCGGAAAACACGTCGATCAACATCGCGAGGGCCAGGGGATCATCCAACACCGGGTCTTCAGTATTGATGTAAGCCACACCGGAAATTGCGTGTCGAAGAACGATCGGCATCATCTTGCTTTCGATAAACCGGATCACCTTTGAAAGCAGTTCCGGCGTTTCCAGCGCGTAGCTGTCCACCCTTTTGACGAGTTCCTGGCGCGCATGAACGATGATCGAGCTGGCCACGGGGATGGCGCGAAGAACGTCCACCGTGCGCGGGTCAAGCTCCAGCGTGGACTGATAACGCAATTCCTTCAGGATGTTCTGCTCGACCGCCTCGAAGGTTCCCTGGGCATTGATGAAGTGATAGTGGAAGATCTCCTTCAGGGATTGGAGCGCATCCCATGTGAGTTCCTTAAAGGCCTCGTATCGGCGACGAGCGAGCGTTTCGTCATGGTCCGTCGGCCGATCTTCCCGGAGTTGACCTACGCCGGTGCGTTTGATCTTTTCGTTGTGAATCAAAGTCTCACGCCCACGTTTCAGCTGCCTGGCGATGGACTCTGCTTCGTCGACGAAAAGGACCATGATGTGAACGGTCGGGTGGCGAAAGTGAATGCTGAGGGGCGTATCGTAGAACTCCCGCCGCAGCTCATGCATCTTATCGACGAGGAGTTTGAGGCACTCTACCTGGACGTTCGTGCGAGGAAAGCCGTCGATGATCGCGCCGTGCTGGTATTCCTTCCTCAACAGCTCCCGTAGAAGCAGGCTCACCACTTCGCGATCGCCGACAAGCTGACCGGAATCCTTGATTGCCCGGGCTTCCGGCGAATCCAGCAGGGTACTGATCACAATCGGAGAACAGGTCAGGCCTCTAGCGCGGCTGATGAAAGCCGTGTTTGTTCCTTTGCCCGCGCCTGGCGCCCCACCAAGAAGGATCAGTTCCTTGGGAAAACGCAGGTTGGAACGGCCGTACTCGGCCTCCAGATCCTGCCACACGGATTCGAAGATGGGCTGCATGACGATCCGTAAGGATAAACGATTCCCGCGCAAACTGATGGCAGAAGTCTGGCGGGGACGGATTACTCCGGTCGATCCGTTTCATCCGCGTAATCCGCGGTTAAAATTGCTCACCGTCCCCAATTTCGTCAGGTAGAATGCTGGCGTTCAGCAAAACAGGTGAATGTTTATGGAGCGATTCCAAAGCGGCAGCGACCCTGTTCTTGAAGGTCACAACATTTGGGTTGAGACTGCGAAAACGCACGACTTTGACAAGCTTGCATCCATCCTGTGCGACGACATCGTTCTGATGCCACCGAACGACACCTCCCTGTACGGGAAAGGTGAAGTGATCGAGTGGTTCAAAGAGTATTTCGCAAATTTTAACATCGCGAATCTCACTCCTACCGAGCGGGATGTATTCATTGCCGGTGACGATGTGGCCATCGAGAACTGGACTTACATGGTGGCGATCAAGCCAACCGATGGATCCGAACGAATTCGCGATGATGGTCGATTCCTCACGATCTGGCGGAAACAGAACGACAGTAGTTGGAAGATTTCCCACTCCATTTGGAACAGCATTCGCCCTATTGGCTCGGGTACGAGCCGATTCCTCGCTCTAATGAAACGGCGTCCTGCCAACGCTGACGCGAATTCCTGACATCCCATCTCTCCCGTCTCGGGAGCTTCTGAGGCGTATAGTGGAAATCAGGAGCTCAACGTGCCCGACATCACCGTGATTGGAGCGTCGGTGGTCGCGAATATCGGCACTATAATGGGCCGCTTGTCTGGAGAATGGGATGGCCAAGAATAAGTCCCCGAAGACTCACAAAGCTTCCTCGACGAAGAAGAATACCGCTCTAATTCAGGCTCCAGCTTCCGGTCCTGCGCCCCGCCTCGCTGTTCCACCCAACTCGATTGTGGGTGTTGGAGCGTCCGCGGGCGGGCTGGAGGCATTCGAGCAATTCCTGGCTGCTTTACCGGCAGACACCGGGATGGGTTTTGTTCTTGTACAGCATCTCGCCCCCCATCATGAAAGCATTCTTCGAGAGCTTCTCTCGAAGACCACATCGATGCCGGTGATCGAGGTGAGGGAAGGAATCACCGTCCAACCCAACCATGTCTATGTCATTCCACCGAATGCCACCATGTCCATTATGGATGGTGTGCTGCACCTGTCCCCGCTCGGTGAGGAGCGTGGTCAGCGTATGCCCATCGATATTTTTTTTCGGTCCCTGGCTGAGGACCAGCAGGGGCGCGCCATCGGCGTAATCCTTTCGGGAACCGCTTCGGACGGAACAGTGGGACTTCACGCGATCAAGTCGCTTGGGGGCGTAACCTTCGCCCAGGATGACAACACCGCAAAGTACAACGCTATGCCGCGAAACGCAGTAGCAGGCGGCAGTGTCGATTTCGTTCTGCCTCCCGAACTCATCGCACGGGAACTGTCGAGTGTTTCGAAACACGTTTATCTCCTCGCTCCCGACGACCAGGAGGAGACTTCTGAAAACACTGCCGAGGACGAAGCTCTCGCCAAGGTCTACTCGATCCTTCGCAGCTTCAGCCGAGTAGATTTCAGCTTCTACAAACCTGGAACGATCAAACGCCGCATCAGCCGACGGATGATTCTGCAAAAGATCGATACCCTTGAAGCGTATGTGCAGCTCCTGAGGAAGAACCGCGAGGAAGTCGAAAACCTCTTCAATGACGTCCTTATCAATGTTACCGGTTTCTTCCGCGATCCTGGTGCATTCGAAAGTCTGAGAAAAGAAGCGTTTCCTCTGATGCTCAAGAACAAGCCCGCGAGCGCGGCCATTCGAGTCTGGGTACCGGGGTGCTCGACAGGAGAGGAAGCGTACTCTATTGCGATCGAGTTACTGGAATTCCTTGGCCAGCGCTCTGAAAACACCCAGATTCAGATCTTCGCAACAGACGTCAGCGAAATAATCATTCAAAAGGCTCGTACCGGAATCTATCCGGAGAATATTGCGGTCGACATCTCGCCAGAGCGTCTCAAACGTTTCTTCCAAAAGGCGAACGGCGGCTACCAGATTTCGAAGACTGTTCGCGATGTGTGTGTGTTTGCGAAGCAGGACATTGGCAAGGATCCTCCATTTTCGAAGCTCGATATGATCTCCTGCCGGAACGTCATGATTTACATGAGCGGCTTGCTGCAAAAGAGAATCGTTCCTCTGTTTCACTATGCGCTGAATACCAATGGAATTCTTTTCCTGGGCTCGTCGGAAACGGTTGGCGCATTCGGCGCCTTATTTTCGGCCGTCGACAAGAGATACAAGATCTATTCGAAGAAAGCCATCGACCTTCCCACGAGCTTCGAATTTATGCCGCGCTACAACGTCGAGGCGGAAGCACCGCCTGCCAAGATCCGGAGCGAGGCTGGACTCATCACTCGTATCGACTTGCAGAAGATCGCCGATCAAGTCTTGCTCAATCGCTTCGTCCCGCCAAGCGTGGTCGTTAACGACCGTCTCGAAATCGTTCAGTTTATCGGCCAGACTGGTCGATTCCTTGACCCTCAACCCGGCGATGCCAGTCTGAACCTCTTGAAGATGGTTAAAGGAGGTCTGCAGCTGGAACTGAGGCTTGCATTCCAACGCGTGAAACGGGCCGGGACGATTCGGAAAGAAGGGTTGCTCGTGGAGCTGGACGGCAGCCTCAAGCCTACGAGTTTTGAAATCCTGACAGTGAAAGACACTCCCGGTCACGAACGGTACTATCTTGTAATATTCGAAGAAGACAAGCCGCGGTACAAGGTAAGTCCAACAAAACCTGAACCGTCAACATCGAAGAAGAGCGCGAAACTCAAACGGACAGCAGTCGAACTCGAGAATTCGCATCTCAAAGAAGAGCTGGATGCGACGAGGGAGTACCTGCAGTCCATTATCGAGGAGCAGCGCACAACGAACGACGAGTTGAGATCGGCGAACGAGGAAATCCAATCCAGCAATGAAGAACTGCAGAGCATCAACGAAGAACTTGAAACGGCCAAGGAAGAGCTGCAGTCCACCAACGAAGAATTGACGACAGTCAACGACGAACTGCAGAACAGAAACGACGAACTCTCGCAGGTGAATAGCGACCTCAGCAACCTGCTGAGCAGCGTCAACATCCCGATCGTGATGCTGGGTAATGACCTTCGCGTCCGCAGGTTCACTCCTGTAACCGAAAAAGTGATGAACTTGATTCCTACAGATATCGGAAGGCCCATCACGGACATCAAATCGAACCTGAGAGCCGTAGACCTGCGCGCGCTTGTAAGCCGTGTTATGGAGTCGCTCGAAATCCATGAGAGCGCCGTTGAAGATACCTCCGGAAGGTGGTACTCCATGCGTATCCGTCCATATCGAACGATGGACAACAGGATCGATGGTGTGGTCATGGTCCTGATCGATCTGGATTCCCGGCGGGCGAGGCAGCAATGAGTTCATCCCGTTCAACCCGTGCTCGGCCCCCAAAACCCACCCGTCGGGTGCGTTCATACGGAAGAGAAGCCGAAAAGGGGCAGAACCAACCAGAAGCGAATCCCGTCCTGCCCGAGAAATCCGTAACCCCGGTTCGGCGACGGGTGAAACTGGACAAAACACGCGACTCTTTTTCTGAACAGGCCTCTGCCGGTACTTTCACGCTGGACCGCCAGGGGCGAATACTGGATCTGAACGACGCAGGGGCCAACCTCCTCGGATTTCCGGCAACGTGGCTTGTCGGTCGTGCATTCGTTGTATTTGTCGCGAGGCAGGATGTGCCGCAGTTTCTGAGCATGTTAAGAGAATCCAGAAAAACTGCCGGTCCTCGCCGTCGGGCTGTGGACTTATACCGGGGCGTCTATACGCTGCCAGTTCAGGTTTCGATCATTACCACTGTGGAATCGGAAATACTCCATCACCTTTCGGTCGTCGATCTATCCGGCGCTCGCACCGACCTGCTGCAGCAGGACTCCCTGGCCAACTCGTATTCCCTCCTGCATAACGCGCCAGATACAATTCTGACAGTCACACGACATGGCATGATCACGTTCGTAAATAAGCCCATGTGGGGTTATTCCGCACACGCCCTTCTGAACACCAATCTCCTGGACCATGTCGCAAAAACTGAGCATCACAAAATCCTCGATTGCCTGTCGCAATCCTTCCGTTTCAACAAGCGATCCATGTGCGACATCGCGGAATCTCACGAGGACAACGCGCGCTGGTTCAATTTAAGCTTCGGTACTCCTCACGCACGCATCGGAATCAACGCGGATCAATCGATCACGACAACTCTCGTCGTCAGGGAAATTTCCCAGGATAAGCGGAGAGAGGAAACGTTGCGCGCATCCGGCGAGCATTTTCGAGACTTCGCGACACGCGTTGAAGCGGTCCGTGAAGAAGAACGGGCCCGCGTCGCACGCGAGATTCATGATGAACTGGGCCAGGCGTTAACGGCGTTGAAGCTGGAAATGGCCTGGGTCCAGACGAAGGCCGGTCGGAATGCCGAGATTCGGAAGAGGATGAAGAGTATGATCGCGGATGTTGATTCCACTATTGAGAAAGTTCGCGAAATCTCGTCGGAGCTGAGACCCTCGATCCTGGATGACCTGGGATTGATTGCCGCCATGGAGTGGCTGCTCTCCAAGTTTCGAAAACGGTCGAAGATCCGGACGGTGTTCACGCATAGCGAGGAGAACCTGATACTTTCACCGGAAGCTTCTGCGGCGCTATTTCGTGTTCTGCAGGAAGCGCTCACGAATGTAATACGGCACGCAAAAGCGACAAAAGTTGACGTGCGTCTGGATCGTCTCGGGAACGCATTACGGGTTACGATCAGTGACAATGGACAGGGCATGACGGATAAGAGAGAAGTTGATCTCAAGTCCCTGGGCATTATCGGAATGAAGGAGCGCATTGCGAGGCTGGATGGCCAATTCAAGATCTTTTCCGAGCCGGGGAATGGGACCCGGCTCGACATCACGATTCCCATACAAAAATGATCAGAGTTTGTGTCGTTGACGATCACGCTGTCGTTCGGGAAGGTTTGAAGAGAATCATCTCCGAAAACGCAGGTATGGCGGTCACCGCAGAGGCCGCCGATGGCGCCGAAGCACTCCGCGTCCTCCACAGTAAACCTTGCGATGTCGTCGTTCTCGACATCACGATGCCAAACAAGAGCGGTCTGGACGTGCTCAAAGAGCTTCATGCCGAATCACCGCGCCTGCCCGTGCTGGTCCTGAGCGTCCACGCTGAAGACCAATACGCGTTTCGCGTACTCCGCGCAGGTGCTGCCGGTTATCTCACAAAGGAAAGCGCGCCGGAAAAGCTTGTTCAGGCCATCCGGAAAGTCGTTCGCGGTGGCAAGTATGTGAGCGCCGCAGTGGCAGACAGGCTCATGCTTGTGGCAGAGGCTGAAACCGAAAAACCGCTCCACGAAGTCCTTTCGGACCGCGAGTACCAAGTGCTCTGCATGATTGCTTCCGGCAAGACCGTCACGATGATTGGCGAAGAACTGGGGCTGAGCGTTAAGACTGTCAGCACCTACCGGGTTCGAGTTCTCGAAAAACTGGAAATGAAGAACAACGCAGAACTCACGCACTACGCGATCAAGGAAGGACTCGTCGACTAGGCTGCCTGAGTCAGGATGACGACACAATTGATGCTTCCTGCAGTATGGTGTCGAAGAAGGTATAGTCTGGGCAATCTCGAATCGTGACTCTCACGCCCCCTGAGTCACACTGTCCAAATTAGCACTGGCTGATTGGCCGAAACTCACTACTGGTGCGGGTCAGGCTCCTCGCACCCCTGCCGGGGTGCGGATTTGGTGTGGCCGCCGACCCGGGGTGGCTCGCTATCGCTCGCACACCCCGGGCTACCATCCTCGCACGCCTCCGGCGTGCAGGCAGCGCAAGCGACACCCGGGGTTGTTCGTTCAACGCCAACCGCACCCCGGAGGGGTGCAAGGATAATTTGGACAGAAGGCGGCGGCGCGGGGGCAACCTTGAGCAACCTTGTCGGGAAGCGGCTTCGGAACCTCCCTCGCGCGATCTGGCGTGGCACTTACCCTGAGAGTTTTCCGGCTCCTATGGCAACCGCCTCGCAACGGCGTAGAGGGTTGCAGCCAACGTAAGGCTGAGCAGAACGGGCAGTACAGAGGCTAATGGAACCGAAGCCCGGCCTGTCGAAACGTTGTATTCCAACGTGAACTCTCGCTGAAGGTGGTCCCGCGACTGGCCTGTAATATGCACGCGCTCGTCCGTCGGAACCAGTGCGTTGACGAGGTAGGCGCCAATGTCCGGCCAATGAGCGTTGGCAAAGGTCAGACGGTGCGCGCCGGCTTTCGCGCGACCTATCGATGCCGTCGTGCGCAAACGGAGCACTCCCTCACCTCGATGCATTTCATCGATCGACGGAAAGACCAGATCGGAGATCTTCAGCCGTCGCGTTTCTGAATCGACCTTCAAGGTGAGGGAAGCGAGCAGAGTCGCGGCGTACATTTCTTTCTCGGTGAGGGAGATCTCGCCATTGCGATCGCGATCGATCGCACCAACGATCCGATCCGCGACAGCAGCCCCCGGCGTCAAATCGATTTCGAGATCGATTCGATCCTTTTCAACAGCAATCCGCGTGGCCTGAAGGTATTCATCCAAACGGTGAGCCGATCCGGTCGTCGCGAAAATCGCAACAAGCAGTGCAGCCGATGAAAGGCGTGCGCTCTTCATTTCGAAACGAGTCTGGCGCCGTAGTCGTTCGTGGGGTCGCGATAGATGGTGTGAATGTGATCGAGGTCATTCTGTTGCGGCGCATACTCGATCACGACAGTTGGACCTTGAATTCGGAAATACGCAATGCCCCCGTTTTCCGTTGCGCCGCTCCAGGCAAAGTATGTGCGAGGCAGGTTCGATCGGATTTCCGCCAGACGCGCTGCGGCGCCTTCGTCGTTCAGAATGCCAACCCACTCCTTTGCGAGGTCGATCAGCATCGATTGCTGATTGGCATTGAGCGCCGTGGCAAGAATGCCTTCAGGCTGGATCGTCTTGCCGTCCTGAAGCGGGCCTAGCACGAGGTCACTCACACGATAGTTCAGGATTGCCTGCTTGCGTTGCTCGGCATTGAGTGTGGCCATAAGGGCAAACGCTTTATCGTTCTCTTTCCCTAAGGGACGAATGGTCTGACCGTTCAGGGTGTACCGCGCGGGTTGTGCAGCCGGGAGGCTCGGAGTCAGGACATTGTCGTTGCCGGCAATCGTCACATTGATGGCGAGATGGTGACCGCCGAACTGAATCATCCATGGCGACGTATTTGAAGGCGTTCCCAGGATCGCAATGTAATACTCCTCTTTACCGAAAGCGGCGCCTCGGCCGCCTCGCGCAGGAGCACCGGCCCGAGCTCCGGTCTGCCCACCACGGCTCTCTTTCAGGACTTCATCGGCATTCATGATATCGGTCACCTTCCGATACCCTTCGGCGCTGAGAGCGGCAGCAACTACGGCCATCACCGCAGCCTGCTTGGGTGGCGTGAGATCCCCAAGCCGCAGGCTATTTCGTTGATAGGCTCCGCTGGGAAGGTTGGACCAGTTGGTCTTTTGCGGACTATCGAAAGGGTAGGCGGCTTTCGCGCGCTCAGCGGTGTCGAGCATTCCGAGGAAGGCGTTTGCCGCTGCGACAATCTTCGAAGCCGTTGCCGCTCCGCCTGTCGATTGTTGCGTTGCAACCGGACGAGCGGCAATCGCAGCAACCAGAACAGTGAGCAAAATCGAAATCGAAACCAGCGGAAGCCTTTTCATAAACACTCCTATTGGCCGCCGCAGCGGAAAGGGGCGGACAGCGCCCCACGCTTATTTGTAATACGTTTCCGCATCGCCCTTCTCGGCAGCGGTTTTCGTGGCAAGGGAGAGGATCTGGTCGCGCCGCTTCAGAACACCCTGGATCTGCGGTTTCGGAAGATACTTCCCGGTCTTCTCGGTAAGGTTCTCCTGCGTCAGCTTGGCGATCCCTTCGAGCATTGATCGCGAGAATCGATCCAGGTCCTTTGGCGACTTCAGCATCGTCTGTGGACGAAAGGCGCGCGAGTGGTCGATCAGGATCAATTCCCAGTCTTTCGTAATCAGAAGGTTCTGCAGATTGCGATCCGTGTTGTAGACCATGTTGTCGAACAACCGCGTCTTGTACATCAGCTCATTGAAGGCCCCCGGGTTGGGCGAGATCGCCTTCGTCTTTCGATGCTCGGCCTCCGACATCATGGATTCAACCCAGAACTGCAGCGAGCCTTTCGCTCCTTTATATGTGCGTTCCACGGTGGCGGGTATCATCCCGAGGCCGATGATCTTGTCGATCTCGTACGCGGCGATTTCGGACTTCCAGGAGTCCTGGAAGTTCATGTCGACTCTTCCGTCGTCGAACTTCATCAGGTCTTTATACTCGTCGACCGTTTTCCACACGCCATAGCGCGTCTGCCCGTCCAACACCAGGGTTACTTTCTTGGGGGCCGTGATACCAATACTCAGCGTCTTCAACTCTGCGAACTCTGCTTTGAGAAGAAACTTTTCGAGCTCTTCGCCTTGGATGACCTGTGATTGGATCTGGGCTCTTGCCGCGGTTGCGAGCAGGAGCAGAATGGAAAGGTACAAGACCGTTCGTAGAGTGCGCATGGGAACTCTCCCTGTGGATTTTTCTGGTGTTGCCGTACTGCTACGCGACAGAGTGCGCCCGAACGGCTCAAGAATCCAGAATTTTTTTCGTTGCTCTCAATGCCAGCAGAATTTTTCTGGATTTTATGACAAGGGTGACTCAATCTCTGTGCATGCTCAGCCGGATCGCCGCAGTCACGTTCGGATTTCTGCTGTTTGCCGCTGCTGTTCAACGACCTCAAACCGACAGAGTCATCGCCGTCGGAGACGTCCATGGACATCTCGACGGCTTCCTCTCAATCCTTCAAGCGGCCGGTTTGATCGATCAGAGCAGGCAATGGACGGGGGGCAGGGCTACCCTTGTGCAAACCGGAGATCTTGTGGATCGCGGCCCGAAAAGCCGAGCTGTTTTGGATTTCCTCATGACGCTCCAGAACGAAGCCTCGAAGAAGGGCGGGGCGGTGCGAGTCAGCATGGGCAATCACGAGATGATGATGATCCTCGGGGACATGCGCTACGTCGTGGCCGAAGACTACGCGGCATTTGCGGACAGCCGGTCGGAGCAACGCCGGACGGCCGCATTTCGGGAATACTCCAGGCTGGAAACGCAAAAGGGACGGGTGGCGGTCGAGGAAACGTGGATGACGGCTCATCCGCCAGGTTTCATCGAGCATCGGGACGCATTCGGGCCCCAGGGTAAGTATGGAAAGTGGGTGCGCGGTCTTCCGCCCATAAACAAAGTGGGAGATTCGATCTTTCTCCACGGCGGCATAAATCCTGCGCTCGACATCAAAAGTATCGACCAGCTCAATGAGGGGGTGAAGCGCGAGGTCCAGGCGTTCGACACCATCACCCGTTACATGATCGACCGGAAACTGGCTTTGCCATTCTTCACGATCGACGAGTTTGTACAGGCTGCAAAGGAAGAGTTGGTTAAGACAAACGCCATAAGCCCCGTAGACCAAACTCCAGAGAACCGCACCCACGCTCAAATACTCGAAGGTTTGCTGCAGGCGTCGAATTGGCTTTCCATCCATGATGATGGACCTTTGTGGTTTCGAGGCTATGATCGATGGTCTGATGCGGAAGGCGAGCCGCAGATCGCAAAGCTCACCCAGACGCTCGGTATCCAGCGGGTCGTTGTCGCTCATACGCCTCAAGCGAGCGGAGAAATCCGCCCGAGATTCGGCGGGAAGGTTTTCCTTATCGATACGGCACTGATGCTGGGAAAGCCTTCAGCCCTTGAAATTTCGGGCGGGCGAGTTCGGGCAATCTATCTAAACAGGCAAACGGATCTCAATTGATCATTAGAACAATTAACAGAGCACTCAATCTGCGGTCCGGTGACCTCGCACGTGGCGCGCCCTTCTTCCTCTACTACTTCCTGATCATCGCCAGCTACTCCATGGGACAGGTTGCAGGTGACGCCTTGTTCATGGAACAGTTCAAGGCCGTCGAGCTGCCTTACGCAGATATCGCAATCGCTGTTCTCGTGGGATTCGTGGTCGCCCTTTATCTACGGGCGTGCCGTCACACGGAACTCAAGAATGTGCTTTCTGTATGTCTGCTGTCCTTCGCCGTGATGGCATCGGTGTTCTGGTGGGCCGCCCACTACACAAAATGGCGCGGGCTCTTTCCTCTTTTGTACGTATGGGTGGGAATTTTCGGTGTACTTGCAACGATGCAGGTTTGGACGCTCGCCAACGTCGTATGGACCACGCGTGAAGCGAAGCGCCTGTTCTCGCTGCTCGGCAGCGGGGGTATTGTCGGTGGAATATTCGGCGGGTTCCTGGGCACCTTCGCGGTAAAACGTTTTGGTACCGAGTCTCTCCTGCTCATCATCAGCTTCTTCCTGGTGCTCTGCACCATACTGGTTCAAATCATATGGCGGCAGCAGAAAACGCAGAATAGTCCGGGCGAGAGCGCGGAGACGCATGGCCCCAGGGAATCGAATCTGATGGAGAGTTTCCGGGTTATCCGCGACTCCGGCCTCCTTCAAACGATCGCGGTCCTCATTTGCCTGTCCTCCATTGTGACGACGGCCGCAAGCTGGCAGCTCAAGGCAATCGCGAAAGAGTCGTTTATGGAAAAGGATGCTCTTGCCGCATTCCTTTCCACCTTTCGAGGCTCCACCGGCGTTCTGGCGCTGGCTGCCCAGCTGTTCGTGACATCGCGAATTCTCAGACGTTTTGGTGTTGGAGCCGCCTTATTTATTCTGCCGTTGTTGCTCATGGTGGGGTCCGTCGGACTGCTAACGACAGGTTCTCTCGCGGCAGTCACCTTACTGAAGGCAAGCGACAAAGTATTTCGATACTCCGTGGATACTTCTGCGCTGCAGTTGCTCTATCTTCCGATTCCCTCGAGGGTCAAACTGCAGGCGAAGAGCTTTATCGACACCGTGATCTGGCGGCTCGGCGACGGGCTCGCCGGGTTCACCGTGCTGCTCTTTGCCGCGGTTCTGCACTTTACACCTCAGCAAATCGCCCTGCCGAACCTGGCGTTCCTTGTCGTTTGGATTGGCGTCGCGGCTTACGCTCGAAAGCAGTACGTCGGAACACTCAGCATAAATATGCAGCAGCTTCAGCTGAGCCCCGAGCACAATACTGTGCCGATTCTCGATGCCCTGACGACGACCGTCCTGGTGGAGAAACTGAATTCAAAAGATCCCAGTGAAGTGTTGTATGCGCTCGATCTATTCAAGATGGGCGAAGAACACCGGTCGCATGAGGCGGTTCTCAAGCTGTTGGATCATCCCAATCCCGACATCCGGACAAAGACGATTGCCGTTCTCGACGAAGTGGGCGACAAGGACGCGCGGACATTGGTCGCGAACCTATTGAAGGACGAACACATTGGCGTACGTACAGAAGCCCTTCTGTACTTGAGCCAGCACGATCACATCGATCCTCTCGAGCAGATCGAAGCCGGCGGTGATTTCGAAGAGTACTCCGTTCGCTCAGGGATCGTCGCCTATCTCTCCCGGCTGGGCGGAGACGAGAACCTTGAAGGTGCCAGGGTCATTCTGGATGCAATGGTCCGGGAAGATGGGGCGCAAGGCCAACGCACTCGACTGGAGGCCGCGCGACTGATCGCAAACTTACCTTCACGGTTTGAACCTCAGTTGGGTCAATTGCTTCAGGACAACGATAAAGAGGTGGTCCGTTGCGCGATGCGTGCCGCCGCTGTTCAACGCCGGCGCCGATGGGCGCCACTACTCGTCGAACGACTCTCCGATCCGGAATTGCACTATGACGCTGTGGAAGCCATTTTGAGTTTCGGAGAGGCTATAGCGGGAACCTTGCGCGACTATCTCGGCGACGAATCGGTGCCGATTGAAATACGCCGCGAGATACCCCCCGTACTCTTGAGGCTTGGTACGCCTGTCGCCGTGAGAATCCTGGCAAACAACGTGATCCAGGGGGATAACGTCCTGCGCTATCGCATCATTTCAGCACTGAACAAACTGTTCGACGTTCACAAAGATGTCGAAATGGATGCCGACTCCATTGAGACAGTCCTGGTTGCGGAAATTATGGGGTACTACCGTTCCTGCCAGTTGCTTGAAGTCAACAGGGGTGACGGCGTGGAGCTGAAGGAGACGATGAAACAGGACCTCGAGCGGATTTTCAGATTGATGAAGCTGCTCTCGCCGGAACATTCGCTCCAGGACGCTTACAGGGGACTTCAGTCCAGGGATCCTGTGACCCATGCCAACGCTCTCGAGTATCTCGACAATACGCTCAAACCCCAGCTCCGAACGCTGTTGGTTCCGTTGATCGATAGCGATGTCTCGAATGCAGAACGCGCCCGTCTCGCCAATCGCCTCCTTGGACTGAAGGCGGACGGGAATACTGCCGCTCCATTTTTCGGACGTATGGATGCGTGATCAGGAAAGAACTCGTGGCCGAAACTCACTGCCGCCGCGTGTCAGGCTCCTCGCACCCCTACCGGTGTGCGGATTTGGTATGGTCGCCAACCCGGGGTGGCTCGCTATCGCTCGCACACCCCGGGCTACCATCCTCGCACGCCTCCGGCGTGCAAGAGGCCAGCCCGGAGGGCTGG
>Ga0111538_10005378_pt1 | contig 17513 bp, 12 predicted proteins | sample SoiMethybrSBSTD1_FD_79669 | JGI IMG/M metagenome (GOLD analysis project Ga0111538, IMG submission 79669) | Bulk soil microbial communities from a Populus tree surrounding site in Tennessee, USA - Soil MetaG P. TD hybrid SBSTD1 (version 2)... | ecosystem: Environmental > Terrestrial > Soil >...
ACGCCTGCCGATTTGAAGGTATTCGCGGATGAACTCGCCTCGATGCGCGATGTCGATCAGAAGGTGCTGGATGAAGTCGCGCGCATCGCCAAGATCAAGCCCGAAGTGCATCCGATGTCGATCTTGCGCAGCGGCGTGTCGCTGCTTTCGCACACCGATCCAGAAGTCGAGGACAACTCGCCCGCAGCCGAACTGCGCAAGTCCAAGCGACTGCTGGCGAAGATTCCCACCATCATCGGCTACGGCCAGATGAGCCGCGACGGAAAAACACCCGTCAAGCCCGATCCGAAACTCAATCATCCCGCCAGCCTGCTGTGGCTGATGAGCGGCGTCAAGCCCAGCGACATCGCTGCCAAGGTGATGGATGTGTCGCTGATCCTGTACGCCGAACACGATTTCAACGCCAGCACGTTCGCCTGCCGCTGCATCGCCTCGACCGAGAGCGACATGCACTCATCGGTGTGCGGCGGCATCGGCGCGCTCAAGGGCCCGCTGCACGGCGGCGCGAATGAGATGGCCATGGAGATGCTCAAGGACATCGACAAGGACATTGCCGACAGCGGCGGCAAGATCACGGTCGATGAATGGATGAAGAAGGCCTTCGCCGACAAGCGCAAACTCATGGGCTTCGGCCACCGCGTGTACAAGAACGGCGATCACCGCGCGGGCATCCTGCGCGAATGGGGCCTGAAGTTCTGCGCCCAGGTCAAGCCCGACGCCAAGAAGTGGTTCGACCTCGGCGACAAGGTGCAGGCCATCATGCTCAAGGACAAGAACATCCACCCCAACGTGGATTTCCCCTGCGGCATGACGTACTTCGCGATGGGCATTCCTGTGCCGCAGTACACGCCGATCTTCGTCGCGAGCCGCATCACCGGCTGGTGCGCCCACATCATGGAGCAGCACAAGGACAACCGCATCATCCGCCCGCTGGCGAATTATGTCGGGCCGGCGCTGACGAAGTGGAAGGGTTAATAAGGCGCTGACGCGCGAACAATAGGTTAACTCCTCGACGCCCACGCATTGGTTCCGCGGGTTGCCGCTAACGCGCCAACGACATGCGCATCAATGGAGTGGAGGACCGCAACATGCGAAACATTGCCTGGACGCTTGTGCTCGTGACTTCGCAGATGCTCACGTGCGCTGGCGGTGCCGATCAGCCGTTCCGTTTTGAGCCTTCGGCCCAGTCGCCCATCATGGGCGTGCCCAAGGTCAACAGCCTCGCGATCGCCGACCTCAACGGCGACGGGCGTCCGGATCTCGCCGCCATCAACGGAGATCCCGGCGATCTGTGCATCCTGCTCAATGAAGGACGAGGGCGGTTTGTGACGCCATCGAGCAGCGGTCGAATCTTTGTCGGCCCGACTGCCAGCGGCGTCGCGGTCGCCGACGTCGATGCCGACCGCGTACCAGACCTGCTGGTCTGCCTCCACGATCGCGATGAGATCGCGGTACTTCGCGGCCGGGGCGATGGAGCGTTCGATGCGCCGCGCATGGAGCGGATGATCGCGCGAGAGCATGGTTCGCCGCATGTGCACAATCTCGCTGTCGGCGACTGGAATCGCGATGGTCATATGGACATCATCGTGCCGCAGTCAGAGGACAACGCCATCGTCTGGGTGCTGGGCAAGGGCGACGGGACCTTCGCGCCGGCCACCAAGCGCCTGCCGGCCGGCGATCATCCGTACACAGTTGTGGTCGCTGATTTCAACGGCGATAAGTTTCTTGATGTCGCCTCGCCCAATACGAACTCCGATGATCTGACCGTCGGCTTGGGCGACGGCACTGGAGGCTTTACCGCGCCGCAGCCCGGCAAGGTCAGGCTCCCTCGCCAGACGCTCGCGCTGGCAGCCGGAGATGTGAACAGCGACGGGTTCGTGGATCTCATCGCGAACTCGGACCAGGAGCAGCGCTCCTTGACCCTGCTGCTGGGCGACGGCAAAGGCAGGTTCGAGCAGTCGCCGCATGCATTTGACGCGCCCGCGCGCTGCTACGGACAGGTGATCGCGGATGTTGATGGCGACGGGCGGCGCGATGTCATCGCGCCGTGCATCGACCGCTCCAGCGTCATCGTCTGGCTGGCGCAGGATCCAGCGGCGCTGCGCTTTCGACGCATGGAGTTCGTGACGCCCGGGACCGATTCGCAGGTGCTGGCGATCGGCGATGTTGATGGCGATGGCCTCGCCGACGTCGTTACCGCGGGCTGGGAGCAGCCGACCATCGCGGTTCTATTGGGCACACGTATCGCGCCGGCGACCGGGAGCGACGGGTCTCAATAGACCGTAGGTACGCGTTGGGCATCATGCGATGATGTCAGGAATCGATGCGCGCATGCTATCGTGCTTCGGCCAGTCGGCCCGCGATAGTGATGCGGGCGCATTCATGCGATGCGCACGGTCTCCATGCTCATCCCGCTGATCGGCGGCTTGCTTGCGGCAGCGGCAGGTTGCGCTCACGCGCCTGCATCGAGTTCAGGCAGTCACGACCAGTTGCACGATAATTCACAGCCCTTTGTCGTCGTCCTCGGCATCGCGCAGGACGGCGGCGTACCGCATGCGGGCTGCGACAAGTCCTGCTGCGCCGATGCATGGAAAGATCCATCGCGCCGCCGGCATGTTGTGTGCCTGGCGATCGTCGATCCGCAATCACAGCAAAGATGGATGATCGAGGCGACCCCGGACTTCCCGGCTCAGTTGCACGCACTCGACGCGATCGGGCCACCGCGCGAAGGTCAATCCAAGCCCGCGCTCGACGGCATCCTCCTTACACACGCCCACATCGGCCACTACGCGGGCCTCATGCATCTGGGGCGCGAAGTCCTCGGCGCGAAGGATGTGCCCGTGTACGCCATGCCGCGCATGAAGGCCTTTCTCGAGCACAACGGCCCGTGGGATCAACTGATCAGACTGCAGAACATCGACCTTCGTCCGCTGCACGCCAATCAGACCGTGAAACTGAACGAGCGCATCAGCATCACGCCCTTCGTCGTGCCGCATCGCGATGAATACAGCGAGACCGTCGGCTATCGCATCGATGGCCCTTCGCGCTCAATCATCTTCGTCCCCGACATCGACAAATGGGAGAAGTGGGATCGCTGGGACCATGATTCGCAGCGAATTGAAGACATCATCGCCAGCGCGAACGTCGCGTATCTCGACGGCACCTTCTTCGCCGATGGCGAGCTGCCCGGCCGCAGCATGGCCGAGGTGCCGCACCCGTTCATCCGCGAGAGCATGCAGCGTCTTGCGCCGCTGCTCGATTCCGAGCGCGCCAAGATCCGCTTTATCCATCTCAACCACACGAATCCCGCGTTGCGAGCCGGCGACGAGGCGCAGCGCGAGATCGAGCGTGCAGGATTTCATGTCGCGCGCGAGATGGAACGGCAGGCACTTTGACGCGGCGATGGCCAGGCAGTGCTGTGCCTGGGCGCTGACGTCAACGGCCTATTCCTCCGGCGGAGGCGGAGGTGGAACACCGCCCAGGCCGTCGCCTTCCTCGCACTCGTCAGCGATGCCGGAGATGTTCTGGTGCCAGAATTTGCCGCCGTGAATCGTTGTCAATCGCGCCGCCGATCCGTAGAAGATGTGCATGGCGCCCGCCCTGTCCACGGCATCAAGACTCTCCCCCGGCGCTGAACCGGCGAGATCGTCGAAGCCATCATTGTCGAAGTCGCCGACGGCCAGCGCCGACCCGAAGTGCGCCCCGCCGGGCTGGCCGGGCACGTTTGCAACGTCCAAGTGCCAGAACTGGCTGTTGCTGGTCTTGAGGCCGCTGGGCGTGCCGTAGAGCACTTCGATGATGCCGGCCGTTTTCAGATCGTCTTCCTCGTCTTTGGGATCGCCTTCGAAGGTCTCGCCATGCGCGCCGATCGCCAGGTCCGCGCGGCCATCGCGATTGAAGTCGCCTGCCGCGAGGGCTGCTCCGAACTCGTCGTCGCGTTCGCATTCATCCTCGATGCCGGCGCGATTCTGATGCCAGATGTCCGAGCCATTGCCGGTCAACCCTCCATCCGTGCCGTAGAGAACATGAACGATGCCGGCGTGTATGCGGCTGTCGAACTTCTCGAAGGGGACCCCGATGGCGAGATCATCGCGACCATCGCTATCGAAATCACCGGCGGCGAGCGTAAAGCCGAACTGATCGTTCGATTCAATGGCGTCGGCGACGCCGGGCGAGTTCTGCATCCAGCGTTCGTTGCCCTCCGCCGTCAGACCGTCTTCCGAGCCGTACAGCACCTGCACGATGCCGGCATCGAGCACGGCGGCCATATCCTCGCCCGGCACCCCGATGGCAAGGTCATCAAAGTTGTCGCCATTGAAATCTCCCACGGCGAGCGCCGAACCGTACACGTCGAAAAGCTCAGCAAGGTCTCCGATTCCGTGGCCGGTGCGCTCCTGGTGCAGGTACTGCGTTCCGCCTCGCAAGCCGCGCTCCTCGCCGTAGACGACCGTGACCGAGCCGGCCACCGCAAAACCGCGCACCGTATCGCGCGGCTCGCCAATGGCCAGGTCGTCGAAACCATCGCGGTCGAAGTCGCCGGCGGCAAGGCAGAATCCGAAGTTATCCACGCCGACATCGCCATCGCTGCTGGTTTCCTGCGTAAGCAGGCTGTTGTTGAGGGTGCCCAGGCCGTTGTTCGCGCCGTAGAGGATCTGTACAGCCCCGTTGCCGAAGTCCTCGTCGATAGCGATCGCGAGGTCATCGAAGCCGTCGCCGTTGAAGTCGCCCGCCGCGAGCGCGCGACCGAAATGATCGCTGCTCTCTGCCACGTCTGGGATGCCCGGCTTGTTCTGATGCCAGATGTCGTCGTTGACATTGGCCAGGCCGCCGCCCCGTCCGTAGATGACATGGACGACGCCGCAATCCGTGGTCGTTCCCAGATCCTCGAAGGGGACGCCGATGGCGAGGTCGCTGCGGCCGTCGCCGTTGAAATCGCCGGTCGCGACGTGCTGGCCTGCATGTGCCGTGGAGGCCACCATCAACAAGGCAAGCGCCGACACTAGCATTCGTGCAAAGAACATCCAGAAGGCTCCTTCAGAATGGGGCGGCAACGCGCGCCGCCTGAGCATTCTGAAGATAACACACCGAGCGAAGCGAATCTACGGTCTGCATTGGCAGCAAGGGCGCGCCGACGCGAGATTGACAGGCCGAGCGAGCGATTACCGATAATCCTTTGCGCATGACAATCTCGGCTCGTTCAGCGCTGGCGCCGCGATCGATCGGCATTCCCGAGGGTTTTCGCGTGCGCGGCGTCGAGACCTCGCGCGTCGAAGGTTTCTCCGACGCCACCTTCGCGTTCGCCCTGACATTGCTGGTCATCTCGCTTGAGGTGCCGCGTTCGTTCAATGATCTGCTTGATGGAATGAGGGGCCTGCCCGCCTTTGCGATCTGCTTCACCATGCTCGTCTGGCTGTGGGTGATGCACTACAGGTTCTTCCGCCGCTACGGACTGGAGGACCCGATCACGCTGACTCTCAACAGCGCCCTCCTGTTCGTGATCATGTTCTACGTCTATCCGCTGAAGTACGTGTTCCTCGGTTTCGTCGGCTTCATCACTCGTGGGCACCTCCAGCCCGTGGACGCGGTGACGATCCAGCCCGAGCAGGTATGCGGGCTGTTTGTGATCTACGGCGTGGGCTTCAGCGCGGTGTTCACGATGTTCGGCCTGATGAACCTGCACGCCTGGCGACTTCGCGAGGCGCTGCAACTCAACGAGGTCGAGCGACTGGTCACGCGCGAGGAACTGGTGCGCTGCGGCAGCATGATCGGCATGGGCCTGGTCTCCGCTGGTGTTGCCCTCGCGTTGCGCAACGTGCATCCCGGCCTCTCCGGCTTCGCGGGGTTCGTGTATGCCCTGTCGGGAGTGATCGAGCCGATCATCGGCATGCGCTTCGGCAAAGCGCAGGAGAAGGCGCTGCAGGCCATGCGCGATCGCGGCGAATGGCCGCCCGCCTGAGCGGAAAAACCAGCAGGCCGGCGCGAGTTGGGTGGGGGCGGCGCCGGCCTGTGGTGCGTTTCTGAGCCGAACCGAACTTGCAAGGCGTGCCGTTGAGCGTCGGCACGCGGTGTCTGTAGATCCATCTCGATCAATCGCCGCTGCGTTCCATCGGTTCCGAGCGGCCGTCGTCGTACAGGCCGATGAGTCGAACGGCCTTGCCCGCATCGTTGATCTCGAACTGTGCGCGGAAGAACGGAACGCCTTCGACAGCGAACAGGTTCTTCGACATCGGAACGAGCGTGCGCGCGGGCATGCCCTTGCGCTGATACTTGAGCGAGCCGTCCTCGACCCACACCTTGCGCTCGCCGTACGTGCCGGCGTACCGCGCAAGGTCGGTCGCTGTGAGCGCGATGGGGTTCATCTTCGCCTCCACGCCGGACTTCGCCCATTCCAGTCGCGACTTCTCTTCCGGGTCTGTGGCCTTGGCGATCAGCGATTCGATCGCCTTGGAATGCGCGAGCGCCAACGCCTTCTCGGCCGGCAGGACCACATCGGGTTCGACGCCCGTGCCCTCCCAATTGGTCTTGCTGATGGGATTGATCGCGCGGCCGACGGGAATGAAGATGCCGAAGACGTCGTTCACCGGTTGCCGGCCGCCGGGATGCGCGCCGCCGCCGGTGACCTCGCCGATGAGCGTCGCGCGCTTGAGGTTCTTCATGTTGTAAGCGAATTCCTCGGCGCCCGAGAACGTGCGATTGCTGGTGAGAATGAACAGCGGCGTGTCAGGCATGCGCTGGCCGGGCACGTGCGGCAGCGTCCAGAATTGGTCCGTGCGATCGCCCTCGCGCCAGTACATGGTGTTCAGCAGCGTTGGCTCGTCGAAAAAGTAGGTCGAGATCAGTTGAATCATGTCGGGGCTGCCGCCGCCGTTGTTGCGCAGAGCGATGATGACCGCGTCGGCGCTTGACAGGAACGCCATGGCGTTGACGGCGGCCTCGCCGGCGATCTCGGCGGATGCGAAGCCGCGCAGATCGAGGTAGCCGACGTTGCCGTCGAGCACTTCCAGTTTCTGGAATCCGAAGTTGCCCTTGCGCATCTCGGCCTTCATGCGCGAGAACATCTCGCGCCGCTGGTGGGGCGTCGGCTCGGAGGCTGTTGACATCGAAGCCGATTCGGGCGGCCGGACATTGACGCGCAGGTGCTTGTCGTGGCTGATCGACTGCAGGTCGCGCGTCAGGGCATCGGCGAACGGGACGGCCACGCCAAAGTTGTCGTACGCGCCCGCGCTCAGTTGCGCCTGAAGGTGATCCGCGCACTTCGCGGCGGTTTCGGGGAAGACGTACGACGCCTTGAGCATCTCGCCGATCTTCTGCACGGTGCTGGCGCGCATCGCGGCATCGATGGTGAGTTCCTCGGGCCCCGGCACCTGGGCGGCGGCCGGCAGCCGACACAGCGCGGCCAGGGCGAGTGCGAGAACGATTCGCGGAACGATCGGGCGTGGAGATTTGGGTGGGGTCAATTGCATGGCTGGATTCCAGATGAGACTGTCGGACCGAATCTGCCAGCTTGTACGAAGAATTGTCTCGATTGTTGCAACCGACGATTGTGACAATCTGAATAATGCACTGTGAATGTGATGACTACAATGTGGTTCCCAACGCTGCAACCCTCACCGACGCCTCGATATCTCGCCTTGGCGGAGGCGATCGAGACCGACATTGCCGGCGGTCGCCTGAAGGGGGGCGATCAACTCCCCACCCACCGCGACCTGGCGAGGCAATTGAAAGTCACGATCGGCACGATTACACGCGGCTATCGCGAGGCACAGAAGCGCGGCCTGATCACGGGCGAGGTGGGTCGCGGGAGTTTTGTGCGCGAGCAATCAGCGAGATCAGTTCGACTGACGTGGGATCGCGAGGATGCCGGGTCCGGCGCGATCGAACTGAGCCAGAATTTTCCCGTGCCGCTGCCTGAGATCGAGCAGCGCGTCCTGGCGCCGATCGTGCGCGACCTCGCCGGCGACATGCCCTCGGTCATCAGCGCGCCATGGCCGGCCTTGCTGTCGCATCACCAGCACATCGGCCTGCGCTGGCTGGAGCGCTACGGCGTAACGGCGACGCCGCGGCGGGTGCTGATCTCGACCGGTTTCCAGAGCGCGCTGTGGGCGATCGTCAGCGCGCTGTGCAACGCAGGCGATGCGATCCTCGCCGACCAACTGACCACGCCCGGCCTGCTCACGCTCGCCGGCGCGCTGAACGTGCGCGTCGCAGGCGTCGCGGGCGATGAGCACGGCATGCTGCCGGCCGCGCTGGAGCGCGCCATCGATGAGCATGAGCCGCGCCTGCTGTACCTGACTCCAACGATCCACACTCCGACGACCACGGTCATGCCGGCCGCGCGGCGGCGCGACATCGCGGCGATCGCGGCCAGGAGAGGTCTGCGCATCATTGAGGACGATGACAACTGGCCGCTGCTGGATGATCGAGGCCCGGGCGCAGCCGGCCTGCCGACGTTCACCAGTCTTGCGGACGATCGCACGTTTCTGATCGCCGATGTCAGCCGGGCGCTCGGCCTGGGCCTGCGATTGAGTTACGTTCTCTGCCCGGAAGCGTCCCTGGATGAGACGGCCGGCGCCCTGACCGGCACAACGTGGATGCCCGCGCCGATGGTGGCCGAGATCGTGGCCCGATTGATCGAAGGCGGCAGCGCCCAGACGATCATCGACGCCCGGCGCGTTGAACTCGCAGCAAGGCACGCGCTGGCGCAGCTGCTGCTGCCCGCGAATCGAATCGATTCGCATACGGCCGGCCATCATCTCTGGCTTCGCCTCCCCGAGGAATGGCGCAGCGAATCATTCGCCGCCGCGGCCCAGAAGCGCGGCGTGCTGGTCAACGCCGCGGCGACCTTCGCGGTCAATCGCGCGATGTCGCCTGGCGCGGTGCGCATCTGCATCGGTTCGCCGCGCACGCGCGAGGAACTCGAGCGCGGTCTGCGCATCATCGCCGGTCTGCTTGCGCAGCGGCCCGATCACGCCGGCATGGTGGTCTAGGCGTTCGCCAGACTGCACAATCCGTGGTCGCGGATTAGGATGCGCGGCTCGCAACAGGAGGCTCGCATGGCGGACATCAAGAGCATGGCGGTGATCGGTGCGGGAACCATGGGCTCAGGCATCGCGCTGACCGCTGCCCAGAGCGGCCTCCGCGCGTACCAGATCGATGTCGCGCAGGCGCAACTCGACAAGGCACGCCAGTATCACGCCAAGACGCTGGCGCGACTTGTGGAAAAACAGAAGCTCACGCAGGCCGACGCCGACGCCATCACCAAGCGAATCACGTATCACGCTGACATGAAGGACGCTGCCTCGGCTGAATTCGCCGTTGAGGCCGCGACCGAGAACGTCGATCTCAAGAAGAAGATCTTCAAGCAGATGCAGGCGACATTTGGAACGACCGTCATCCTTGCGACCAACACCTCGTCGATCTCGATCACCGACCTGGCTGCGAGCGTCGCCGACGCCGCCCCGCGCGTGATCGGGATGCATTTCTTCAATCCGGTCCCGCTGATGAAACTGGTCGAGGTCATCAAAGGCATCGTGACCAGCGACGACACGACGAAGACCACGCTCGCCCTGGCGACGAAGATGGGCAAGACGCCCGTGCCCGCCAATGACCGCGCCGGCTTCGTCAGCAACCGCGTGCTCATGCCCATGATCAACGAGGCGTTCTACACGTGGATGGAAGGCGTCGCCGAGCCGGCCGACATCGATCAGATCATGATGCTGGGCTGCAACTTCCCGATGGGGCCGCTGCGGCTGGCCGACTTCATCGGCCTGGATGTCTGCCACGACATCATGATGGTGCTCTACCGCGAACTGGGCGATCAGAAATACTTCCCCTGCCCGAAACTGCGACAACTGGTGCACGCCGGCCGCCTCGGCGACAAGTCCGGCCGCGGGGTGTTCGAGTATCCGAAGAAGTGAACGGCACGTGATTGGTGCGCGGATGCTGCGACGGCCTGTGCCGGCGGTGTCGCGGCCATACACGCCCCATAATTTCCCGTGGCCGGATCGCTCATGTCGCTGCCGCGCTATCGGCCGTCCGCAGCGGGCCGCTTGCGCTCATCGCCCAGCCTGATCCGGCCGATTCGACGCTGTCCAGCGGGTTGGCGATTCATCCTCAGACACTCACCGCCTGGGCATTCGTCGTCCTGTCCTCTCGCGCGGGAGCCCTCTGTCATGAGCAACATGTCGGGTGCATTCATCGGAAGCAGTGTCGGTGCAGCGGTTGGCTGCCTTGCGTGGATCGGCGTCGGCTGGGCCACCGGATACGAACTGGGCATTCTCGCGGTGGGCGTGGGCATCGCCGTGGGCATCGGCGCCGCGGCCGGTGCCAAGGGCCGCGCGGGCACCTCGGGGGCCATCGTCGCGGCGCTTGTAGCCATCGCCTCCATCGTCGTTGCTCGTTATGTCCTGCTGCAGATGGCCATCGAGAAGGACATCGCCGCGGCTCGCGCCGAGTTCGGCGCCGACATCCCTGGCCCCGAGAATGCCGAGTACTGGACCTCCTACATCGCCGACCGCATTGTGCGCGAGCGTGAGCAGGCCGGCCAGACGATCGACTGGCCGTACGTCGATGATGATCAGGAAGACAACCTCGCCGCGCAGTACCCAGCGGAGATCTGGATGGAAGCGCAGAAGTCGTGGGCCCGCATCCCCGCGGCCCAGCGTCCGGAGTTCTGCGCCGCCGCGACCCAGAGCATACTCACCGGCGACGAAGAGGCCTACCGCACGGTCATGAGTATCATCGGTGTACTGCTGACCAACCTGCATCCGATGGCCCTGATCATCATGGGCATCGCGGCCGTCGGCGCGTTCAGGATCGCACGCAACTCGCAGCCTGTGGAGGGTGCCGAAGGCGAGTCCATGCTGGATGGCGACCCGGCGGCGGCGAACACGTTCGCCGGGGGCATGCAGAATCCGGCCGCGCTTGCCGGTCTTCTTCGCGACTCGCAGCACGCAGCCGCCCCCGCGCCGCCGGCGGCAACGATGCCGGGGCACGGGGCAATCGACGCCTCGCGCGCCATCCCGTCGACGCCCGCGCCTCAGACCATGTTCGCGCCCGCGCCCCAGACCAAGTACGCGCCAGCGGCACCAGCGATCCCAGCGCCCGCGCCCAAGCCTGCCCCGGCAGCCGTCCCGGCCAAGCCATCCCGCACCACCCTTCCGCCGTTCGATGAATCGCAGCTGCCCCCGCAGTTCCGCCTGAAGCAGCCGCCGCCTTCGTCTTCGAACGATCGCTTCGGGGCGTAACGAGCGACAATCAGCATCAGGTGATCCGCCGAGATTGGGGCCAGGTGCGCCTGTTGGGGCATCCATCCTGTCGTGCGCGCAGTACCAATAGTGGGCGAGGCTGGACTGGAGGCTGCCATGAAAACCGTGAGCGTCTTCGACATGACCATGCAAGGGGTGCGAGAGCACCGCTTCAGCCGCCATGAGGCCCTGCAGATCATCGATGAATTGCGATTGATGTATCCCGATGTCTTCGAACTGTCGGGCATCGAAGGCGAAAGTCCCGCCGATTTCGCCGAACGAATCCCCGATGGCTACGACTTCGACGAGCGAATGCAGGACACCGAGCCGATCAGCGCCCGGCGCGACATCGACGAAGACGAGATCTGACCCGCACTCCCGTCAGCAATGGGCTTGCTCGTGCTCGAGCAGCCACTTCTTGCGCCACAGGCCGCCCCCGTAGCCGCACATCGTGCCATCTGAACGGATCACGCGGTGGCATGGAATGAGGATGGCCAGGCGGTTGTCGCCATTGGCCCGGCCGACTGCGCGCTGGGCGTCGCGCACGCCGATGTCGCGCGCAAGGCCCGCATACGACAGCGTCTGGCCGTAGGGGATCTTCAGCAGGCGCTTCCAGACCTTCATCTGGAACTCCGTGCCGTGCAGCGCCAGCGGCACGCTGAAGCGCTGCAGATCGCCCGCAAAGTACTGCGTCAGTTCATGCGCGATCGCATCGAGATGCGCATGCCGGCCGGGAAGAATGGCGCAGCGGAATCTTCGGCGTACGCGCTGCAACTGCGTTTCGAGCATGCGGCGATCGACAAACTCCAGCAGGGCCAGGCCGTCGTCGTTGGCCAGCGCGAGCATCGGCCCCAGCGGCGTGTCGAGCCACAACGCGACAAGACATGTCGCATCACTCGCTTGTCCCGGCGGCGTGCCGAACTGGCGCGCGAAGGCGTCGCGGAAGCCGCTCATGGATGCAAAGCCGCTGCGGCCCCCGGCGCGATCGAGCGGCTCGCCGTTGCGCACCGCGGCCAGCGCACCGCCCAGCCTTCGCGCGCGGTGATAGGCCTGGAACGTCATGCCGTAGCGCGACTTGAACCAGCGGCTGGCGCGGGCGGGATCGATGTTCATCGCCCGCATGTCGCCGGCACGAATACGCCGCGCGGGTTCGCGCTCGATGCGCTCCTGCAGCTTCTCGGCCCATTGCGGCGTCGGCTCGACATCATCCAGCGGCCTGCAGCGCTTGCACGCGCGGTAGCCGGCGAGCACGCACTCGCGCGGCGAGCGGAAGAACTCGACGTTGCTCGGCCGCGGAGTGCGCGAGCGGCACGTCGGCCTGCAAAAGATGCCGGTGGTCTTCACCGCCGTGTAGAAGACGCCTTCATAGGACGCATCGCGCCGCACCAGCGCGCGGTACATCTCATCAGTGGAGGGCAGCGTTGCGGCGGCGGCTTGCGGAGGGGCCATGATCATCATGCCGGGACGGTACGACGACGATAGGCCGGGCCTCCACCGCGGATTGAGCGCGCAATTCAGATCGCGCAACGCCCCGGATTTCGCGGCACGCACAGCGTCAGATCGACCTTCGGCGTGCATCTCATCGCAAGGTCTGGAATACGATCTGGCGCTGAAGGTCTGCGCTATGAAGGACCCTTCCGGAGTGATTGATCACATGCGAAACAGGATGAGTGTGCTGATGTGCATGGCGGCGGCAGGCGTGGGCGCGGCGGCGACGCCGGCGCTCGCCGATGATGCGAAATCGCAGGACGAGTCGTCGCGGCTGGCGGCCCGGCGCTCGCCTGTGGTGCAGGTGTTCGAAGGCAATCGCGATGCCGTCGTCAACATCTCATCGAAGGAGATCGTCACCGTGCGCGATCCGTGGTTCGGCGGCATGGGCAGCATCTTCGACGACCTGTTCGACACGCCCGGCGGTCCGCAACCCGGCCAGCCGCCCACGCGCCAGATCACACGCACCAGCGTCGGCTCCGGGTTCGTCATCCATCCCGATGGCTACATCGTCACCAACGCCCACGTCATCGCCCAGACCGCCGAGCGGAAGGCCATCTTCTCCGACGGCAAGGAGTATGACGCGCAGATCGTCGCCTTCGACACGCAGCGCGATCTGGCGATCCTCAAGATCGAAGCCGACAAGCCGCTGCCGGTCATCAAGCTCGGGCGCAGCAACGACCTGATGATCGGCGAGACGGTCATCGCCATCGGCAATCCGGTCGGCCTGCAGAACACCGTCACCGCGGGCGTCATCAGCGCCACAGACCGTCAACTGGATTTCGCACAAGGCCAGTCGCTCACCGGTCTCATTCAGACCGATGCCTCGATCAATCGCGGCAACTCCGGCGGGCCGCTGCTCAACGTGCTGGGCGAACTGATCGGCGTGACCTCGGCCATCCGCAACGATGCCCAGAACATCGGCTTCGCCATTCCCGTCGATCAACTGCGCGAAGTGCTGCCGGAACTGCTCGACGTGGAGCGGCGCTACCACATCATCGATGGCCTGGACGTCGACACGCTCGGGCAGCCGCGCATCACGAAAGTCGAGCCGGATTCCCCCGCCGAGCGCGCCGGCCTGCGCGTGGGCGACATCGTGTCGGACGTCAACGGCAAGCAGGTGCACGAGGGCATCGATTACTCCATCGCGCTCATCGGCAGCCAGCCGCAGCAGACGGTGAACCTCAACGTGCGGCGCGCCGGCAAACCGGTGAGTGCGAAACTGACGCTCGAGGGCCGGCCCATGCCCGACGGCGCGAGGCTTGCGGCCGATCGCTTCGGCCTGGGTTTTGAGGCGCTGACGCCCGAGACGGCTGCGGCCCTGGGCTATCCGCAGGGCGTGCAGGGACTGGTCGTGACGCAACTGGAGAGCGGCGGCCCCGCGGCTGACGCGGGCATTCAACTGCGCGATGTGCTCATCGCCATCGGCCGTCACGCCATAGCGAGCATGGATGATCTCGGCCAGTTGCTCGAGTACGTCGATCCCGGCGAGACGCTGCCGGTGACGGTGCTGCGCATCGATCGTCGCATGAATGTGAAGTCGCGGCTGTCTGGCGACCTGAAGGCGCGGTGAACGATCGCGCGGCGAAGACCGTCTACGGACACTTGCCCCACGTCGTAATCACAGCCAGCAGATCGTTGACGTCCACCATGTCATCGCCGCTGGGGGGCGGGGCGACGTCGGCCGGGCAATTGTTGGGATTCGCGCACGCGCCCCACGTGGAGATGACCGACAACAGGTCGTTGACGTCGACGAGATTGTCGTTGTTGATGTCGGCCGCGCAATCGCTTTGCGGCGGCGTGTAGTACGCCTTGATCTGCGTGCCGTTGCCCACGACCACGAGTGTGCCGTCGGAGCCGATCGCCGGCCCGCCGATGTTGATGTTGGCGATCGGCACATCCCAGCGCGGCGTGAGGTCGGCATCGAAGGCATACAGCCGTCCGTTGGCGAAACTGCCGTTGCTCACGAACACTTTGCCCTCGCCATCGATGGCGAAACGCCAGGTCGAGTTGTTGGCATCGACGGTCAGCGGCGCGGAGAAGTCGATGAGCGAACCGTCGCTGGCCGCGCGGCGTTCGATGATGTTGCCGACCGCGCGCATGTAGATGCTGCCGTCATCGCCCACTCCAAACTCGCTGGAGGTGCACCAGCCCGAGGCGACGCTCCACCGCGTGGTGATGGCCGAGCCGGTGTCGTTGAGGGCGTACAGGAAATCGGTCGCGGGATTGTTCTGTGTGCGCGCGAGGTAGATCGTGCCGTCGGGCGAGACCGTGGGGGATTGCTGCAGCGTGAACCCGGGCATCATGGGGCCTTGATATTGAAACGCGCCGGTGGTGAGGTTGAAGCGTTTGAGGGCGTGACCGCCGACTACCGCATCGGCGGCGTAGACGGCGTTGGCGGCCTCGTTGATCGCCACGCCGCAGTTGCCGCTGACTGACCCGACGCGCGGCGCGGTCCACGCAGTGCTGCCGTCGACCGCGCGAATGCGCTTGATGTAGGTGAATGATCCGATGATGAGGTCGCCGTTGGAGGCGAACACGACGCCGTCGTAGGCGCCGGCGTTCGTCGTGTCGACCGATTGCCAGATCTCCGCGCCCGTCGCGGCATCGAGGCAATACATCTTCGCGCTGACGCTCGCGCCGTTGCCCGAGCGCGAGGCGTACAGCCGGCCGTTGTTCACGCCGGCGATCCATGTGGTCCAATCGCCGGTGTTGAAGGGGATGTTCACCGCCGGCCAGAGCGTCGCGCCGGTGGTGAGGTCGTAGGCGTAAATGCGCGAGCCGTTGGGCTCGCCGGACGGTGGAAAGCCGGTCTGTCGAACGACGAACAAGCGATTGCCTTCGATGACCGGCTGCCAGGCGATGATGGAAGACGCGCCGCCGGACCAGCGTTCAGCCGCGCTGGCCGGGCCGATCGCGCTGGTGCGGCCGTTGCGGCCGGCGTTGCCGCCCGCGTTGTTCCAATCGGCGTGCGCGATTGATGCGCACAGTCCGAGCGCGGAGGCGCAAATCCAAGTGACGTGACGACGCAGAAACGCGGCAGATACAGACGGCATGGTCTTTCTCCGATTGGCGGGCCGTGCAACTCCACAGCCTACAGCGCCGAATGCTGGAAAACAACGACGTACACGAAGGGTGCAGCATCGGGTGAAGCCGGAGACTCCGGGCCAAAACACCGGCGATATCCGGGCATGGAGCCTCGTCGCTCCCGTATCGCGCGCGTAGCATTGCCTTCACTTCACCATGCACGAAACGGCACTTTCACCTGCGGATCCGCCACCGGGTTTCAACCCGGTGCGAGGGCTGCTGGACCTGTTCAGCAGCATCTGGCTGGGCGTGATCCTGCTCACGCTGCTGTTTATCTATTCGTCGATCGGCTCCAGCGGCGTACCCATCCATCCCAACATCTTCGATCCGGCCCACTGGATCTCGGTGCGCCAGTTGCCGCCCTTTGAACTGACCGAATTCGAGTGGTTTAACTGGTGGCCGTTCGACGTGCTCATCGGGCTGATCTGCATCAACCTCATCACCGCGACGCTGCGGCGCGTGCCGCTTGACGCCCTGCACTGCGGCGTGTGGATGATTCACGCGGGCATCATCACCCTGGCGCTGGGCAGCGTGTGGTACTTCGGCACGAAGGTCGAGGGCGATGCGCCCATTCTGCGACGGCGGCTGGTGATCGAGGCGCCCAATGCCCAGCGCACATCGATTCCCGCGCAAGTGGGCGCGACCGCGGTCGTCGGCGAGGGCGATGATCGCTACATCCTGCAGGTGATGAGCATCGATCCGCGCTGGGAACTGCTTTCGGGCGAGGAGAAGGGCCAGCGTGCGTACAAGGTCACCGTCGCGGTGCAGGGCAAGGGCGGTCAGTTCATGCGCGATCTGGTCGCCAATCGCCCGCAGTACACGCAGGACCTGATCCAGACCGACGATCCGAACCAGCCGATGCAGCGCGCGATCAAGGCCATCGGCAAGCCGCTGGTGGATGAGGCGCTGAAACTCTCGCTCGATTACGACCCGCAGCAGTGGTTCTACAAGGTTGACAGCCGGGCCCTGTACCTGCGCGAGGTCGACGAGATGGGGCACCCGCGCAGCGGATGGATTCAGCGGCCGATCAGCGGGCGGCTGCCGCGATACAACGATCGCATCGCGGGCGAGGAGGATGTGTGGCTGGATCCGCTCGAGCCTGAGCCGCTACGCGGCGCGCTCGATGTCGCCGTGCCGCCGGCTGAGTCCAACGATCCGCTTCCGGGGGTGACGCTGCACGTCAGCCGCTTGCTTCGCTATGCCACGTTGGCGACGCGCTGGCGCGAGGATGCATCACAGCCGCTCAACCCTCGAATCCGGGTGTCAGTTTCAGCGCCGGGCGGCGCGAGCGAACACTACGAGATGGTGGCGTTCGATCCGCGGCGCAACGGCGCGCTGGAAGACGCTCGCGGCAACCACAACATGCTCTTCACGTGGGCCCGGAGCGCTGACGATCTGGCCACCCTGCAGAAGCGCGTCGATGCCGTCATTCGCTTCACGTTTCCCAAGTCTGGCAAGACGGTGGAGGAGACCATCACCGCGACGCTGGGCAGCGATCCCGAACTGGCGTTCAAACCGATTGAGGGCACGGATTACTCGTATCGCGTCGACAGCCTGCAGGACAATCTGAACTTCGGCAGCGGGGTGGACGCGGTGGCCATCGTTCAGATCAAGGGCCCGCAGCGCACCTTCCGCCGCTGGGTGTTCGCCGATTCGAAGTTCAATCGCGACCTGGCGATGACCGGCGACGAT
>Ga0111538_10005381_pt1 | contig 17506 bp, 11 predicted proteins | sample SoiMethybrSBSTD1_FD_79669 | JGI IMG/M metagenome (GOLD analysis project Ga0111538, IMG submission 79669) | Bulk soil microbial communities from a Populus tree surrounding site in Tennessee, USA - Soil MetaG P. TD hybrid SBSTD1 (version 2)... | ecosystem: Environmental > Terrestrial > Soil >...
ACAAAAATCTGCTCCTCAATACTATCTCCGCCCTACCCTTTTCAATGGATGCCAACAAGGCGGATACACAGTGCCATCTTATCTCTCTTGAACAAGTTGATGCACTGCGACAAGATCTTTTGCCCGGCGAATTCGAAAACACAACATTCTTTTGGAATGTCGATCGTACACACTTGAAAGTGTATGAATGCATTTAAACCACCCTATCGGCATACGATCCAGACGTCAGAAAATTCGAATCGAATCCTGCACAGAATTGAATTGCTTGGTTAGGTTAAAAGTTCTTTAATTTTTCTTAACTGCCAGTCTGTAGAGAATGGTCATCATTGCGATAAAGAAGGCCGTTCCCAACAGGTAATATCCTCCCGTTCCTAAACTTCCCGCGATATGATGTTCGAGATTGACGGACTCCATCATGCCGGGTAAAAAGACCGCCAGGATTGCCACGATAACGCCGGTAAGTGCACCCCCGGCGATAAGGCCGGTCGCAAACAGGCTTCCTCTTCCGAGTTCATCATCTTCAATCCTTTCATTTTTCCTTTCAGCTCTCCAGTCAATGTACCCTTTAATAGCACCACCGGCAAAAATGGGTAGCGTAGTGGAAAGTGGTAAGTACAACCCGATGGCAAAGGCCAGTGCTTTAATGCCGCACAACTCCAGCGTAATTGCAATGAATACACCAACAATTACAAACTGCCAGTCAAGATTGAAAGAAAGAATTCCTTTTGCTAACGTAGCCATTAAAGTGGCCTGAGGCGCAGGATAACGATCGCTGCCAATTGCATGTGTAAGTCCCTGCGAAATCATCGCAGGTGTCGGCGTGTCCAATATACTCACTACAACACCGATGGCGACTGAGGAGACGATAGCGCCGATGAAAAGAGAAAGCTGTTGGTATCTGGGAGTGGCTCCTACAATATAACCCGTCTTTAGATCCTGTGACGTTCCGCCCGCATTGGCTGCAGCAATACAGATCATCCCCCCTACTACTAGCGCCAGCGGTTCATAAAATTTACCAGACCAACCAATGCTGGTAAAAATCAAACATGTTCCCATCAAGGTGGCAATTGTCATTCCGGAGATCGGATTATTGCTGGTTCCAACCAATCCAACGATACGGCTGGACACTGTTACGAAGAAAAAGCCAAAAACGACTATCAGAACTCCAATCAGCAACTTTTGAAAAATGCTATCGCCCGGGATAATGCTGCTGGGCAGGAATGCCACCAATAAAATCAGCGCTATACTTCCTATAATTACGACTTTGAAAGAAAGATCGCGCTCCGTACGTAACACGCCTTCAACATTTTTTTCCTTCATCGATCCAATGCTTTCTTTGAAAGAAGATACAATGGTGGGAATAGTTTTTATCAAGGTGATAAATCCCCCCGCCGCCACCGAGCCAGCACCGATCTGGCGGATATAAGCCCGATAAATGGCATCGGCATAACTTCCAAAGCTATGCGTCTCAGCGTTCCATGCGCCTGGCCCTCCTGATTTATTGATATCTGCCAGATATCCAAGTTTTACCAATTGCAAAGCAATCGTATCAGGGTCAACCAACGTCGTCAATAGAGGGATCAATGCCCACCAGGCCAGCACTGATCCTGCCACCAGTACACCCGAAATTCGTGGACCGATGATGTACCCGACACCTAAATATTCCGGGGTTATTTCGCCGCGTGTTGCGCCGGCTGGCCAATATTTGTTGACATGTGAAGTCGCTATCGCGGGTATCTCTGCAATAACATGGAATACCTTTTGGAGCACCGCATAAACCATTGCCACGCCCATACCCACAAAGGCAGTCTGGGCAAATACGCCACCCTTTTCACCCGCCTGGAGTACAGACGCACAGGCAGTTCCTTCGGGATAGGGAAGCACGCCGTGTTCCTTTACAATTAGCGACCTTCTTAGCGGGATCATCATCAACGTTCCGAGCATTCCACCAAAGGCAGCAAGTATTAAAATCGTGAGGTAATCGAAATATGCTTCACCAATACTCACTCCGTTGGATCCGGGCGAGAGAAACAAAAACCCGGGAAGCGTGAACACCACACCAGCAGCAATAGACTCACCGGCCGATCCCGTGGTTTGGATGATATTATTTTCGAGGATCGTTGTCTTTAAAAATTTCCGTCCCAACGTGATGGCTATAACTGCAATTGGAATAGAGGCCGTAACAGTGAGCCCGGCCTTTAGGGCCAGGTAAACGGTGGAAGAACCAAAAAGAATTCCAAACAGCGATCCGAGCAGAATTGATTTTAAAGTAAACTCCGCCATATGCTGGTCCGGCAAAACGTAGGGTTTAAAGGATTTAGGTTCTTCCATAAATTTTACAAAGTTGAATGCAGTTATCGAACATCTCCCATTAGTTTCCGGATTGGCTTACTGAAGATCACTACAATGATACCTGCGATTATGGTTATTTTTGCTACCAAGCCAAAAAGGTCCACGAGCAAACCTGGGTTTGCAGCGATCGATTCATTATCAAACTCTCCGGCATACAAACCCGCGATTAAATTCCCCAACGCCAATGACATAAAAAAGACACCCATCATCTGACCCACCAATCTCGTCGGCGAAAGCTTTGTCACCGCACTCAGGCCAATAGGATACAAACATATCTCACCAAAGGTAAGGAACATATAGGTGAAGATAAGCCATGTCGGCAGGGGCTTCTGACCTTGAATTACAATCATAGACGCACCCATCATTACCAAATACCCGAGTCCTAAAAAAATCAATCCCATTGAGAGTTTGATAGGAGTTGGTGGGTTCATATTTCGTTTAGCAAGCCAAACCCAAAGCCACGCAAAAATCGGAACAAAAATAACAACGAATATCGGAGGCGCCGACTGCATCCAACTGGCGGGCATTTCAAAACTTCCGATAAACATATCGGTATATCGCTCGGCAAATAAATTCAAGGATGAGCCTTGTCCCTCGTAGCCGGCGTAAAATGTCGTCGTAATAACGAACATAGCGCATATCGCTAAGATTTTTTTCTTCTCAGACGGGTCTAATTTTTCAGCCGCGAAGACGTAGATAAAATAGATGATCACACAGGTCAGAAGAACAACTCCTGATCCTCGTGCAAAAGATCTAGGGTCAATGTTAATTACCCGCGTCAAAAGTAGTACGACAAAAATGATGAGGATCCCGAGAACACACCATAAACCAATCCACAATTTTCGTTCTCGATTCTTTTCATCTTCATTTAAAATACGATTCGATTTGAGTCCGGCTTCACCCAGATATTTCTCAGTAAACTTGTAGTAAACAAGACCGATAACCATTCCGATCCCCGCTGCAGCAAAGCCATAATGCCAATTCACATTTTCTCCCAAATAGCCCGTGATAAACGGAGAAATAAAGGCGCCAATGTTAATGCCCATATAAAATATTGAAAAACCTGAGTCGCGTCGGGCGGGGTCGTTGGCAGGATATAGTTGTCCGATCAACGCGCTGATGTTTGGTTTTAGTAAACCAGTACCTGTTACAATGAGTAAGAGCCCAAGGAAAAATGTTTCGTTAAATGGAAACGCAAGGCAAAAATGGCCCAAGGCAATAATACATCCTCCATAAAAAATGGACCTTCGCAAACCAAAAAGTTTATCGGCGAGCCAGCCTCCCGGCAACGCGAGCAAATAAACAAACATGGTGTAAAGACCATAGATCGCGCCACCTGTTTTATCGTCGAAACCCATTCCGCCTTCTTCGACAGAGGCGACCATAAATAGTAGCAACAGCGCGCGCATGCCATAATAGCTAAAACGCTCCCACATTTCGGTAAAAAATAATGTAGCCAATCCTCTCGGATGACCAAAAAAAGTTCTTTCAGAATTCATTAACCGAATGTGTGATCCTAAAATTGACTAGGTCTAAGTTTGGTAAAACCTAGCCAAAGTATGCCGATAAATTCATTTTAGCAACTAGGGTGAATCTTAAAACTATTTTATAAATGATTGGTTATAGACTTTTAGATTACAAGTTGGTGTTCGGAAACCCCGTGTAGCTGTAAAATTCTCATAACATTTTACAGGCCCGGTTGTTTATTTTAGTAAGAGGTTAGTATCAAAAAAAACAAAAAAATTGAATCATGAAAAATTATCTTTTTGTATTTGCATTATTCTTTGGGGTACACGCGATGCATGCGCAAAACGAGAGTCCTCAAAAGGAAAGTGCGCCAAGCGAAAACGCGCAGACAGAAAGTGCCGAGATTACCGATGACCAGCTTGAGAAATACGCAGTAACGATGGATTCCGTTAATGATATGAAAGCAAGTCTGTTGAAGGATATCGAAGCGATGGTTAAAGACAATGAAAAAATGACGAATGCCCGCTACAACGAACTTTCAAAAATCGCGGACGATCCAGCAGCGCTGGCAAAAGCTAAGGCTACCCCTGAGGAAATTGCATTCATTAAGGAAGTAGCAGCCAAGAAGGAAGAAGGCACGGCAAAGATTCAGGAAACATTTCAATCGATGGCGAAAGAATATGTTGGTGCCAGTGATTACAATAAAATTAAAAAAGCATTGGCTACAGATCCGGAATTGCAAAAGCGATATCAGACTCACCTGGACAAACTCGGGGGCAGTTAACTAATTCTTAAGATAAGGATCATCAAAAGTGATCCTTATTTTTTTGCATAAATAATACCTGTCTTATAAAACGCCTAAAAAAAAACTTCTGTATCTCCTTTTTGTTGGCCGCCAATCATTAAAAATCATATATTTGCCCTCTTATACTAATTCCAGAAATGCGTTATTTTCTCAAGGTAGGTCTCTCGATACTGTTGTCGCTCCTTTTCATTCAAACACAGGCTCAGTTTAATGTTAATTCGCTTTTTACACCTGTTGCCTCAGGTATCACGCCGGAAGTTTTCCGGGTCGTCTCAGAATCACAAAATGATATGATCGATTCCGTCGATTTTGAAGATCCCACGCTCACATTCGGAGATTCCCTGAGTGACTGGAGAAACTGGAGCTTTGTTGAAAATTATGCTTTTGGAAAAGACCGCGGCGATTTACCGATGATCACCGACTTGAACTCACTCCATCCTTTTTTCCGAGACCAGATTCAAACGTTGATCGCAAAATGTAAAACAAAGGGAATTGAGTTGATGGTAGTTGAAACTTATCGCACGCACGCCAAACAGCACGAATATAAGACGATGGGGAAAAAATATACCAGCTCAGGCGCCGGTCGCTCCAAACATCAATACGGACTTGCAGTTGATGTTGTTCCTGTCGTAGATTCCGTTGCCGTTTGGAATAATACGATGTTGTGGCGGAAGATCGGTGCTGTAGGTGAAAAGTTAGGACTTCGTTGGGGAGGCCGGTGGAGAAAACCATATGATCCTGGCCATTTTGAATGGACCGGAGGATTGACTTCTTTTCACCTCGTGAATGGCAATCTCCCAATGCTTCCCAATTTCACTGAACGCTATCCTTGTCTTGAAGAAGATATGAAAATTTTGAAAAGGTATTGGAAGGAATGGGAAACTTCCCAAAGTGCAATGACCCGTAAATAAATGAAACTCACGTTCCCCGATAATTTTATCTTCGGAACAAGTACTGCAGCTGCTCAAATAGAAACTGCCTTTGAACACGACTGGCAAGGTGTGAAGGCCCGAAATGGAGTGCTCTTCGAGCGAACCACTGACCACGAAAAAAGATTTAAAGAAGACGCTGCGATTATCGCATCCGTTGCGCCTAATTACCGAATGGGGCTGATGTGGAGCAAGCTGCAACGCGCACCCTTCTCAACTTTCGACCTGCAAGCTGCGCAAGAATATCATCATTTTATTCAGGACCTTAGGGAAAAGGGAATTGGTATTATGATGGTGTTACACCATTTTACAAATCCGATTTGGTTCTCAAAACTCAATGGTTGGGAAAAAGCGGAAAACATTCCGATGTGGGTTGATTTTGCAAAAAAAGTGGTCGATGAATTCGGGCAATATGTTTCCTTCTGGAATACTTTTAACGAGCCCAACGTTTACGCCAGCTACGGATGGATTACTTCATTTTTCCCTCCTTTCAAAATCAATCCGTTGATTGCTGGAAAAGTCGTGAAAAATATGGGCCTTGCGCACAACGAAGTGTACGACTACATCAAGTCAAAATTCCCAGATCAGCCCGTGGGAATTTCCCATAACGCCACCGTATTTTCTGCAGAGAATTTATTAGGCTGGTTTCCTGCCCGCCTGTCGGATTGGTGGTTTATGGAGTACGTTCCAAGTCATTTTGAAAAAGTTGATTTTTTTGGCATGAGTTATTACGGAAGAATTCCGCACGATCCGTTTCCAATTACCTACTTAGAAACACCTGAAAAAATGAAAGCCCTGCGTCGGCGGCACGATGATATCTGGGAGTATCACCCGGAAGGGCTGCGTACCTGCCTGGATCGTTATTGGACAAAATACAAGAAACCGATTATTATTACCGAAAATGGCGTATGTGACGAGAGTGATTTCCTTCGACTTCAGGCTATTCAGGATTATGCTTATATTGTTCACAAGGCTATAAAAGATGGCATCGACATTCGTGGCTATTACTTCTGGAGCACGTGGGACAATTTTGAATGGCACCTTGGCCCCGCAATGCGTTTTGGATTATACGAATGTGATTTTGAAACGATGCATCGGATGAGAAGACCAAGCGGGGACTTATATGCTTCGTTGGCGTACTCCAAAAAAATAACCATCGTAAAACCCGAAAAGGAAGCGTTTGCATAAAAGTAGGTTTACGTGCAAAGATAGCGCTGTAAAGGCCGCAAACATTTCAGTTTATTCGAGGTGCATGATAACACATTATCCGTAAACAACTCGACGTGTATGAAAAACATTTTGCTGTTCGTCTCAATCATTCTTTTTTGGAGTTCTGTTGATGGGCAGTCAAAAAAAGAAATCCTATACGTGGGGACATATTCTGTTCGTGGAAGCCAGGGGATTTACGCCTATACCTTTAACAGAGCGAAGCAAACTTTAACCCTTCTTCAGGCAGTTCCAAGTTTGGAAAGCCCATCCTTTATTACCATACATCCCTCCCAGAAATATCTCTATTCAGTTAACCGTGGTAAGGCCGACATAGCAGATCAAGGTGGTTCAGTCAGTGCCTATGGCATCGATCCCACAACTGGCAGGCTGAGCGGTCTCAACAACAAATCCTCTTATGGCGATGGGCCATGCTATGTCGAAGTTGATAAAACGGGTAAATATATTTTTATATCACATTACGGCGAGGGCAATCTCACAGTGCTTTCATTGTTCAAAGATGGATTAATCGGAAGCGTTTCGGACGCAAAAAAATACACAGGTAACAGCGTCAACCCGGAAAGGCAACAAAGCCCGCACATTCATTCGACCGTAGTCTCACCGGATAATAAATTTCTCTATGTAATGGACCTCGGGACCGACAAAATTTATATCTATGAATTTAATTCCGAAGAAGGGACACTTCACCCCGCTACAACTCCGGAAGTTAGTGTTGTTCCGGGCGCGGGACCACGTCACCTTGCGTTACATCCTTCTGGAAATTTTGCTTATTTGGTGGAAGAGTTAACCTCAACGGTGGGGGTATTCTCGGTTGACAAGGCAAGCGGGGCCTTAGCGGTTTTACAAGATTCGGTAAAATCATTACCCGAAAATTTCGCAGAAAAAAATACCAGCGCAGATATTCACACCGATATCGCAGGAAAATATCTATACATGTCTAACCGGGGAGCAAATGTTCTCAGCATATATACAATTGGCGATGATGGCAAGATTACGTTAATAGGTCATCAAAGCACAGGCGGAACAGTACCGAGAAACTTTCTGGTCGATCCTAAGGGGCAATATTTGTTCGCTGCCAATCAGGATTCTGATACCATCACTATTTTCAAAATCAATTCAAAGACTGGTAAGCTAACTGAAATAGGCAAACCCATTAAGGTACCTTCACCCGTTTGTCTTAAGCTGTTAGCTTTGAATTAAGCAACTGCAACATGCGACCTCGGCGGGAGAGCATGGCAGTTTTCTGACATTCTATTCGTTCCCACGCATCGAAGCCGAACGGTTTGTTGCGCGGGCAAGATTAGTAAAAACGTCGATTCTAAATTAAAATGGCAACATTTGTAAACTTGACATTCACCCATGTGGCTCATAATTTTATGGGTTAAATATCCAGGATGGAAATGACTCGGACAGATCATGGTCGTCGGGCCGGAAAAGTGTTACAGGATTTTTTATCTGACCAAATGTTTACGACCAAATTATCCATTCAAGAAAAATTCACGCTACTTATAAGCTGCTTGATATTGCTCCTGTGCACGTCGGCCGGGGCGCAGGAAAAAAATCTAAAGTTCGAGCACCTTGGGATACGTGAAGGTCTATCGCACAGCAACGTGCGGGGTATACTCCAGGATCATGAGGGGTTTATGTGGTTCTCCACGCACGATGGCCTAAATAAATACGACGGTTATAAATTCACGGTCTACAAAAATTTACCCAATGATGAAAAAAGTCTGAGCCATAATAATTTGTGGCGAATTATTGAAGACCGACGCGGTAATATCTGGATTGCCACCTGGGGTGGTGGTTTGAACATGTTCGATCGCGAGACAGAACATTTTACCCACTACCGGAATGATCCCAATAATCCCAATTCCGTGTCAGATGATTTTATCTATACCCTATTGGAAGATCACGCCGGAAATATCTGGATTGGGACAAATAATGGTGGCTTAAACGTGTTGGATGTCAATACCAAACAAATCGTACGTTACACGTATGACAAGAACAATCCAGACGGAATTAGCGATAATGAAATCCGTGACATTTACGAAGATCAGCAAAACAACATTTGGGTAGCGACAGGTAACGGAGGTTTAAATTTATTTGATAGAAATGGCAAAACATTCAAATCGTTTAGACACAATACCGCTGACCCCAGATCTATTGCCAGCAATAATGTACGCACCATAACGCAAAGTAAAGAAGGAACATTTTGGATCGGTACCTACGGTGGCGGCGTCGATTTATTTTTGCCCGACCGCGGAGAATTCAAACACTATAAACATGACTCAAAAAATCCCAACAGCTTGTCTCATAATTACATCCAAGACATTCGGCTGGGACCGAGTGGGAATTTGTGGATCGCCACAGAAAACGGCGGTCTTAGTGTATACAATCCTAACACCAGTACATTTAGTAACTATCTGCACGATGATATTGATCGTGGGAGCATCAATGATAACTCGCTCTATATTTTATTCGATGATAAAGAAGGAAACATGTGGATCGGTACTTTTAACGACGGTGTCAACTTCGTTAAAACCGACAACAAGTTTACACATTATCGGCATAACTCCTCGCCTAACAGTCTTAGCAACAACCTTGTGCTTGCCATCTACGAAGATGTTAACGAAAATTTATGGATTGGTACTGATGGAGGCGGATTGAATAAGCTGGAGAGAAAACTGGGAAAGTTCACGCATTATCGCCATAATGCGAATCATTCCAATTCAATAGGGGGCGATTATGTCTTAACTGTGACAGAGGATAGTCGCGGTAATATGTGGATTGGAACCTGGGGAAATGGCTTGTCGATTTTTAATCCTGAAAGAAATACATACAAACATTTCAAAGCAACATCAGCCAACGTCCCCGGGCTAAGCAATAACAACGTCTGGAATATTTTTGAAGACAGCGACGAGAAAATTTGGATCGGTACCTATGGTGGCGGCGTTAATGTCTACGATCCCGAGACGGGAAATTTCACACGATATTTATCACAATCAGATGATCCGGAAAGTCTTAGCCTAAATAATGTTTACTACATTACAGAAGACAGCCGAGGATATATTTGGGTAGCCACCGACGGTGGCGGCATAAACCGGTTTGACAAGAAGACCAAGAAGTTCAAACGGTATGTATACGATCAAACCAAAAATAGTTTAAGTCACAACCGGGTGATCAGCATTCATGAAGATCAGGAACACAACTTATGGATCGGCACGAATCACGGATTAAATCACTTTGATGTCGACAAGGAATTGTTTACAACCTATGAAATAAAAGATGGCCTTCCTGCAGATGCTATTTTAGGTATTTTACAAGATGGTGAAGGATTCTTATGGATCAGTACTAACAAAGGAGTTTCAAAATTCGATCCCGCGACAAAACGGGTTGAAAATTTTACAACGGCTGACGGTCTACAGCCCGGCGACCTTAGTCAGGCGTTTTGTAAAAGCAAAACAGGCGCCATGTATTTTGGTGGCAAAAGTGGATTTAGTGAGTTTTTCCCTGACAGTATCGTCTCCTTTCCCTACGAACCGCCTTTGGTTTTCACAGGATTCGATATCTTTAACAAGCCGGTATTTACGTCGTCAGATCCGAAAATTAAATCTATTCTTCCCAAGCCTATTTCGCAGACTAAGGAAGTAAATCTCTCGTATCAACACTCCGTGTTTTCCATTCAGTTTGCATCGCTAAACTATGCTAATCCACAACGCAAGAACTATGCGTACATGTTGCAGGGTTTCGATAAAGATTGGAACATAGGGGAATTGCATGCCGCCACTTATACCAACCTGGATGCTGGACTATATACCTTTATGGTCAAGGGTCTGAACAATGAAGGCCAGTGGTCTGACAAAATCGCAGAACTTAGAATATATATCGCACCCCCGTTTTGGAAGACCTGGTGGTTTAGAATACTCGCAGTTTCCTGCATCGTTGGCGGAATTGGCTATGTGTATAAGGCCCGCGTTGATACGGTGGAAAAACAAAAAGATGAATTGGAGGGACAGGTTAAGCTACGCACAGAAGAAGTCATTCGTCAAAAGGAAACGCTACAGAAACAATCGGCGGATGTCCAGTTACTAAATCAACAGCTTCAGGCACAAACGGACTTTTTGCAAGGTATCAACATTGAGCTTGAGCGACAGAAAGAGGAAGCCGAAAAAGCACGGCAGGAAGCTGAGCGGGCTAATCAGGCAAAAAGTATTTTTCTTGCCACTATGAGTCATGAAATTCGTACGCCTATGAACGGCGTTATCGGAATGGCTTCGCTCCTACGAGAAACAGACCTAAATCCCGAACAAGAAACTTATGCTGAAACCATCCGGAGTTCCGGCGAGAGTTTGCTTTCGATCATCAACGATATCCTGGACTTTTCTAAGATCGAATCCGGTAAAATGGAACTCGATGTTCATGATGTTGATTTGCGCTTGAGCATTGAAGAAGTTCTTGATCTTTTTGCTACAAGGGCGGCCGCAATCGGACTGGACCTTTTGTATCAAATCGATCATGATGTCCCTTCGATGATCCTTGGCGACGGATTGCGAATAAAGCAAGTGCTTATTAACCTTGTCGGAAACGGCATAAAATTTACGAAGGAAGGAGAAGTCTTTGTGGGAGTGAGGGTGAAGGAACATCATCAGGATCGATATGACCTTGAATTTCAAATTCGGGACACCGGCATCGGAATTCCCAGCGATAAAATTGACAGAATCTTCAAAGCTTTTTCACAAGTAGACTCATCCACCACTCGAAAGTACGGCGGTACGGGACTTGGATTGGTGATTTGCGAAAAACTCGTGACGCTTATGGGAGGATCGATCGCGGTTGAGAGCATTCCTGAATCTGGTACAACATTTACGTTTACCATTCAAACAAAAGCAAGTAAAAATTCTGTCATCAACTACATTCATTTCAACGCTGATGGACTACAGGGGAAAAAGGTTTTGGTCGTAGATGACAATCAGACGAATTGCAACATTCTAAAATCACAACTGACTGACTGGAAATTTTCTCCTACGCTTGCTCCCTCTGCTGGACAGGCCTTAGAAATTTTGTCCTCCGATTCAGCTTTCGAACTGGTGATCACCGATATGCAAATGCCTGATATGGACGGTGTGGAATTAGCATTGGCCATTCGAAAAGTTAATCCGGCGTTACAAATAATACTTTTAAGTTCTATTGGACATGAGCAACGAAAACAATATGATCATCTGTTTTCCCATATCCTGACAAAGCCGGTAAAGCAAAAAGTTTTATCGAATGCCATAACAACAGCCCTGCGAAAAGGGGGAAAACCAAACACATCGTTGGAAGCAGCTGCGACAAAACTTTCCAATGAGTTTGCAGCGCTCTATCCGCTGCAAATCTTGATTGCAGAGGACAATCCTGTAAATCAAACGCTTGCTGTTCGAATGTTAAAAAAACTCGGTTACGATCCGACGCTGTCTGAAAATGGAATTCTTGCGCTCGAAGAAACGCAACGCATACCCTATGACATTATATTAATGGATGTACAGATGCCTGAAATGGATGGACTCGAAGCCACACGACTCATCAGAAAGGGTAACATCAAACAACCCATTATCATAGCCATGACGGCTAATGTTCTGCCGGAGGATAAAGAAGCATGCTTCAATGCCGGAATGGACGATTATATTAGTAAACCAATTCCTGTTACTGAGTTGGTTAAAAGGCTGGAGAAATGGGCTATGTTTCTGCAAAACAAAAAAAGACAGTTACCTTAGCGTGTTCGAAAAGCAGTCCAAGGCTCACGTTATTGCTCAAGAAACCAGTCCAGGAGAGATAAATGCACACTTTGTACATATAGAGCCCCGATATTTCGCAATCTTTAATTACTATTTTCTTTGAATAAAAAGGAAATCAGTTCCGTGCAATATCTCCTACTTAAATGCAATTTATTTCCCTGCAAAGGTTTGTTACTTTCAGAAAATTCACCCGAAATGTGAGTTTACTAAACCTAATATCCTAAGCTATGAGAGTCATCAGATTAATTCTGTTAGGTGTCATATTAAACATTACTACCGTCGCCTGGGCCCAAAAAATTGGATTGCTCATGGATAGCTACGTAATCGATCGTTGGTACATTGATCAAAAACTATTTGTCGATAGAATAAAAGAGCTGGGAGGAGAATGCATTGTTGAGATGCCTTTCGGAGACCCCGACGAGCAGGTGAAGTTGGGCAAAAAATTAATTGCCAGCAAGGTTGATGTCCTGGTTATTATTCCTGTGGATAGAATAAAAGCAGCGACAATTGTACAGGCCGCGAAGGAAGCCAACATTCCAGTGATTGCCTACGATAGGATGATTGATACAAACGATCTGACACTTTACGTCTCATACGACAATTTGAATGTCGGCAAATTGCAAGCGCAGTATGCGGTCAATAAAACACCCCAAGGAAATTACCTTTTGATCAACGGACCTGAATCCGATATGAACGCCATTTCGTTCAGAGAGGGACAGAAACTTGTCTTACGGCCCTTCATCAAAAGTGGAATGATAAAAATTATCGGTGATAATGTTTTGGAAAGCTGGAGCGAGCTCGAATCGTTAATGAAAACGGACGAATTTTTATCATCGCACCCCGAAAAACCGGATGTCATCCTGGCTGCAAATGATGCACTTGCCACGGGGGCAATTCAATCATTGCCAAAAGAGCTGCTCGGCAAGGTATTGGTAACAGGACAGGACGCAGAAAAAACCGCTATGAAAAATATCATTGCCGGTACGCAGGCAATGACAATATACAAGCCGATAAGGCCTTTAGCTTATCAAGCTGCCGAATCAGCAATGAAAATTGCGAAGAGTGAAAAGATACCTTCTATAAAAACAAAGATTGGAACGCACGAAGTGAATGCTATTTTGCTGGAACCAGTAGTCGTTGATAAAAATAACTATAAAGAAACCGTCGTAAAGGACGGCCACATTAACTTATCAGAAGTGGTCGAAAAAAAATAAATTTGATCTTCTGTTGATGATAGCTCACTAAAACAAGAGGCCGCTGCGCGAAAGTGTTGCGGCCATTTTGTTTGGTATATGTGATCGTTATATTTTCGAGATCTGTTACATTTGAGGTAATACTCAAAATGAAAAAAATACTCCCTTTTATCCTATTTCTGTCTGCCTTATCCGGTTGTAAAAACGATCGTGAAATGAATAAAAAAGAGCCAAAAATTCCTTCGGGGGGCTACTCAACCCCAGAAAATTATAGCGGTATGAGTTTAGTTTGGCGCGATGAATTTGAAGGACACACCCTTAATCCCTCAGATTGGAAGCACGAGACCGGAGGCAGTGGATGGGGCAATAATGAATTGGAATACTATCAGGAAAAAAATACTGCGGTCCATGACGGGTATCTCATCATCACAGCAGAAAAAGAAAATGTTGGTGGAAAGAATTATACTTCGTCTCGCATAATAACGCAGGGGAAAAAGGAATTTCAATACGGACGCGTTGACATCCGTGCTCTTTTACCCAAGGGCCAAGGAATTTGGCCTGCACTATGGATGTTGGGTGCTAATGCGACAACGGTCGGTTGGCCTGCCTGCGGAGAAATCGACATCATGGAAATGATAGGTGGCGATGGAAAAGACAATACTGTCCATGGCACTGCACATTGGGATAACGGGGGAAGTCATGCTTCCTTTGGCGGAAAACTTTCGCTTGCCCATCCTAAAATCTTCGCAGATGAATTTCACGTCTTTTCAATTGTCTGGACTCCAGCAGCGATCACATGGTATTTAGACGATGTCCAATATGAGGTAATCGACACGACCCCTTCCAACCTTAGTGAGTTACAAAATAAGTTTTACTTTATTTTCAACGTAGCTGTCGGGGGTAACTGGCCCGGTAACCCTGATGCGACAACGACATTTCCTCAGCGAATGATCGTTGACTACATCCGGATATTTCAGAATAACTAATTGGAGTTGTTTTCGCGTTGGGGCAAACCTTTTGAAAATTTGTAAATCGGATAGCCAAACTCATGTGATTCTCCGTTAAGTACAAACCCATTTTGATTCATACGTTGCAAGAAAGGTTCATACTGCAATACAAAATGTCCGCACGTTTTCGATCCGCATTTCTTTGACTCGCCGTTGTAAACAAACTCATCTCGAATGTAAAGGCTTCCATCAGGTTTAAGATTCCGATGTAAGTCAGTAAGCATTGAATCAAGCTCATCTATCACATGCATGGTGGCATTGCTGAAGATCACATCAAACGTATTTTCTGGCAAGTTTGTCTGGGTCGGCGTGCCAATGATGTAGCGAAAAGAATTTGTCGTTTGTATAGAACTTCCCCGAAGTTTGGAATAATAACGTAGGACCTTATTCAAGTTTCGTTCATTAAGGCAATGCTGATCGATGTCGTTGAGATAAAACGTTACGCTGTCAAGAAAGACAGCCATCGCAGCATCATAATATCCGCTAGAAGCGCCTATGTCTGCGAATACAACACCAGGCTTTAGTCCTAAAAATTCATTTTGTCTTTTGAATACCTGTACCCCCTCCTTGTCTAGCACAGGCCCGCATGGATATGGACGAAAAATGGAAGAGCAACTAAAAACGAGAAAAGCAACCAGAAGAGTAAAAACCGCTTTCATGCCTCATTAAACGAATAGACGCTCGATTTCGTATCCGGCGACAATTTAATCGTGCGTGCTGGTTTGTTCGATCAATTGATTTGCTGACGGAACTGTAAAATAAAAGATTGAGCCTTTACCCTCTTCACTCTCCACCCAAAGTCTTCCTCCATTCTTTTCGACAAAGTCTTTACATAGTATAAGTCCGAGTCCGGTACCTTTTTCGTCGGCCGTTCCTTTTGTAGTATGTTTCGCATCGATTCGGAAAAGCTTGTCAATTACCTCGCGGCTCATACCTACGCCTGTGTCAGCAATAGAAACAAGAACATGATCCTTTCTTTGCTTGGTCGCCAGTTTTATTAAGCCACCTTCGGGTGTAAATTTTATCGAATTGGAAATCAGATTACGGACGACTGTACTGAGGGATTGTCTGTGCGCCTTAACCCTGACCGATGTTTTTGAGTCGTCGAGGATACTGATCTTCTTATTTTGCGCCTGGGTACCGAGTAATCCTTTATTCTCTTTTATCAATACGCTCAAATCAAATGCCTCTGGGGCAAATTCAATATTGCCCGTCTGTGATCGGGACCATTCCAGTAAATTATTAAGTAGTGCGAGCAAGTTTTTTAAAGACTTGTCAAAATCCTTGGCAAGCATTTGAATTTCTTCCTTGCTAAGGCGATCTGTGTGATTGATCAAGAGGCCGGAAAAGGATGTGAGTGAATTGAGAGGCCCCTTCAGATCATGGCCAATAATAGAAAAGAACTTATCCTTGGTGGCATTGAGCTCCTGAAGCTGCGCGTTCTGGTGATTTACTTTTTCATTGATTTCCTGTAATTTATTATGTGCGCGCTGCTTTACCTTATACAAGTTAAGAATGAGGGCTACGGTCACCAGACCAAATCCGAGCAGACTTATTAGCAAATTCCTAAGGTTTTTCTGTGCTGTCAGTTGTCGCTCACGTTTTGCACGCTCCACTTCAAGAACTTCGATTTGAGATTCTTTTGTGTCGATCACGTAGCGGCTTTGAGATTCCAACAGACGTTGATCATTTTTTTGATTTTGAATGAAGTCACTGACCACAACAAATCGTTCCCTGTTTTTCAGTGCTAAATCCAATTCGTCAAGTGCCTTATGGCATAAGCTCAAATAGTCATAACTTTTTTGCTGCTGCTCCAGATCTTGCGCTTTCAGTGCCGATTGCAACCCGGAATTTAAATTAGCGATGGCTTCGTTAAATTTTCTCTCCTGATAGTACAAAAACCCGATATTATTGAACGTTTCCGCCATCCCCTTTTCATCGTTTAGACCCTGACGAATTTTTAACGCCAGTCTATGATTGGCGAGTGCTCTGCCGTCATTTTTCATCCGGCGGTATAACTCTCCAATTTCGTTGAGGGAAACGGCTTCCTTTGCTTTATCCTTTAGCGACCGGCGTATAGCGAGTGCGCGACGATGGGTTTGCAGAGAACGATTATAAATCCCCTGTGTGCTATAAATATGGGCAATGTTGAATAACGCCTGTGCCTCTGCTTTTGGATTCTCTACCACGTCTTTTTTCTGCAGTACCTGCTCATAATCCTTGAATGCATCTAACATCTTTCCCTCGGAAGCTTTGATCTCTCCAAGTTCATTTAAGATGAGCACCTCAACAAAGGGATTGTTTAGACTAGCATTAAACGTCAATGCCTGCTCTAACAATTGCTGGCTCTTGTTATAATTTCCAACTTCTTCGAATACTTCGGCCATTGCCAGGTAAGTAAATACCCGTTGTTCCTGTAGATCCAGGGAATCTTCAATCGCGAGACACCGGATGAGAAAATCCATAGCCACCTCGTAGTCTTTGGTTCGAGTCAGGTGAATAAGGGCCAGTTCCTTTAACGATTTCGCCTGCTTTTCGGCATCCTTAGACTTGATGGCCCGATTCAGGTTCGAAGTCTTTTGTTTTAGTATTTCGTCGACAGACGTACCTTTGTTGTTCTCAAAGAATTCCTCGTACCAGGCAACGTTGGGGTCCTGCATCCCGACAACTGGAATGGTGACTACCAAAAGAATAACAGCTAAAAAAATCAACTTCGCAGCAAACGACATCAAGGGGCTTTTTGCAAAAATCA